>Ga0209700_100130_pt1 | contig 113564 bp, 60 predicted proteins | sample SiratroredBW_FD_187528 | JGI IMG/M metagenome (GOLD analysis project Ga0209700, IMG submission 187528) | Root nodule microbial communities of legume samples collected from California, USA - Siratro red BW (SPAdes) (version 2) | ecosystem: Host-associated > Plants > Roots > Nodule | place: USA...
GGGGGGGGGGGGGGGGGGGGGGGTAAAAACTCAACGGTGTCAAACTAACATTACTCATTATCCAATATCTATATTAACTGGGTTATAATAGTTTGACACCCATACCAACTTTATAACAATTTGACATGGTGGCCACGTGGTGGTGATTAGACAACAATATTAATATTTTATTGGAAGATGTTGATTGCATAAAATCATTTACATCCAAATTCAATAAACTAAATATTAATTAATATTTTATATTATATAAAAGCTCACTTTTTTTTTCATTCAAAATTCTTTAAGATTTTTGTTTAAACTTTTATTATTAACTAATATTTTATATTAAAATAAATATTTATTTTATGTGGTTAAAAAGTTATAATTAGATTTAGTTAATTACCTTTCTAAATAATCATCTTAAAAAATTATATCAATAATGACCTTTGTCTGGAGCTGAATCGGATATTAAAATATCTTGCATAGAAATACCTTGTGAGGAGCTAATTAAAAAAAAACACTCTGTCTAAGGTTGAATCAGACACTAACATAAACTCCTCCTTCACAGAAAATCTTTGTGAGGAATTGCCTAAAGAAAAATATGTGTCTAGGGTTGAGCTAGACATTAACACCAAACCCTCACTTAGAGACAAACCTTGTGATGAGTTGCTTGTAATTGAACAACAAGATTAAAATATTATGCAACTTCACAGGGAACAAACAAAGAAAAGTACAATTAAAGGTGAAACTGTTCCTTGGGCCAGAAACTTTTATCCATCATCTAGTAAGGAGTACCTTGACCTCGGGAGTTTGTTTCTCGGGAATTTTACTTTCAATCTTAAATATTTTGTATATATGTCATTTGTCATATTAATTTCATGTTTTTATAGGATGGTGTTTGATCCTGGAGAAAATTAACAATAAGGTTATCCATAAGATCGTTGTGGATCTGAGGATAGATCCTTCTCGAGAGGGAGGGGATGATGGAAGAAGGCCCAAGCCAGGCCCAATCACTAGATCAATGGCTAGATACACAGAAGCTCAAGAGGAGTCAGAGACACTAACACACATACAGATGCTGACTACTCTAAGCTTTGATGGACATTTGTAAATTATTTTAGAAGACATTTTTTTTTGGTAAAAATAAACCCTATGTGCTTTAGGGTTAGAAAACACATAGGTTAGGGTTAGAATTCTTAGATGGCAATTCCTTTTAAAAGGCATCGCATGTCACTTTCTTATTGGTTGTAAAAGGAGCAGTCTAGGGTTAGGAGACTTGCTCCACACACTAGGGTTATTACCTAGTATGTGAAGCAAGCTAGGGTTAGCATGGTGGCTTGATTCTTATGCTATCCTTGGTATAGGTTGTCATGCAAGCTTTAACTTCTCTAGTTTTCCTATAAATAGAGGTGTAGGCATCTCACTTTGTAAGCTTCATTTTACCAAATGAAATGCTGCACATTTTTCAGCTCATTAGTCAAGTTTCCATTCGAGTCTTCTTCTCCAAGAAGCCTTGAAGCTCCCTTGAAGATTGGCCCAACCTCCTCCAAGACCACTTGCATCCACTAGTTCATATATTTTCAAGAAGCTTCTACCGTAGCTTCCCCGTTACCTCCACTTCTTCACAATTCGTTTTGTTGTTTCTTGCTTCCTTCCAAGAAGAGCTCCTTTCTTCCATTTGATTCGGTGCCAAGCTTCTCTTTTATGCTACATCAACTTGTAGAAACCTCAAGAAGTAAAACGCATCAAGGAGTCTTCTATCAGTTACCATTAACTATTTATAAAATAAATAATCTCTCATATTTACTAAATGTCCTTTTATATTATTAAATCATATTCAGACACATAACTATATTTGATATGAGTTACATTATCAAATATATTTATTTATTTTTTTAACATGCAATACTTTAGAATGCTAGTTTTTAGTTTTATGAATAGAATCTTATCAATGCTTATTATTGATAGATTGATAGACCTTCACAGAAGGTGAAAGATTTTAAGTTTTAGTTTCCTAATTGTTGAATAATCAGCTTTATATATTATTAGGCCATTTATTCTAATTGAATTTTAAAGATGGGTTGAGAAGTACCTTCTGTTCTATGCTTGTATAAAAGGAAGAAAGCTAAATTATTATCCAAAGAAAAGTTATTCTTACGCACCCAAATCTATACCAGTTTATGAGAGCAAAGTTTTTGGTTAACTTTTACTAGTACTTAACGGACTAAAAGTATGTCATATTATTTTAGTGCGTTTACCAAAAAATATGAAATTATAAAATTGGCATTCAGAAAGAAGAAAAAAGTGTGATGGATTGACACACATCCCAAGTTTTTAATTTAAGAAAGAACACTAAAATTCATTTTTAGGGAGAGATTTTAACAGTCAATAAAATCCAGACCAATGCCTAATGCGAACCTCTAGGGACTAGAGGATAACTGTAATTAGATTCAATTATTTGTGATCTGAATCTATGTAGTAATACTCCAGATAACATGTCATTAATGTTGGGAGTGCTTAATCTTACCATGTTTCGAAAAAATCCCAAACACTCTCCTCCGTTCTTATTTATAAAAAAGACATCATCTTTATACGGACAAATTATATTCATTAAATTTTACTAGTTCTATAATATGTTTTTAAATGTCTTTTTCTTGAAATAAAAAAGATAGATGGTAATTAATGTATCATTTTTAAGATAATTTAAATAAAATATAATTAAAAAACTAAAATTATTAAAATTTAATTATAAATATTTCTTTTCTAACAAATAGATGGAGCAACTATAATAATGTATCAGTAATAACCTAGTCCCCACATTGCACACAGATATGATAAATGATTGCGATTATGATTAAACTCGTGATTGTTAAAAGAGAAGAAGCGCATCTTCCACGAAGGAGACGAGTGTTTCAACTGTCTAATGAAAAGGGTGTATCGTGTCGCAACGAAAGCCGCAAGAAGCTACGCAGTACAAAACACTCTCCAAACTGTTTACCCTAACTATTCGTTTCTTCCTCATCATCTCTTTCTACATATAATTCCCCCACCTTATCACTCCCTTAACCCCTCCTGTTCATAATTCTTCTCTCATAAGCCACCACCAACCCTTAGTTTCTCTCTATCTCCATTTCTCTCAGTTTTGTTATATTTTCTTTCAACCATGGACCTTGATCATGGTTTCGACTTTGAGGACTGTTTCCCTTCCATGATTGCAAGACTAGGTATAGAAGGGTTCATTGAGGAGCTCTGCAACGGGTTTCGTTTGCTCATGGACGTGAACATGGGGCTCATCACGTTTGAGAGCTTGAAGGTGAGCACCTACTCGCTCGGTTTGGAGGTGAGGGATGATGAGTTGTTGTGCATGCTCATGGAGGGGGATTTGGATGGAGATGGGGCTCTTAACCAAATGGAGTTTTGCATTCTCATGTTTAGGTTGAGTCCTTGCTTGATGGATATGCAGGGTAATGAGGATCCAGTGCATGCCAGTGTAATATAACGTTCGATAGTGTAATTAATTAACCTTCTTCTATAACCCACTTTTCTGTTTCTCTTAGCGGTAACAATGCCATCCTCGTAAGAGATTAGAAGTCATTCTATGGTTCAGATGTCTATAGTCTCGGTCAATTTTCATGTCATAAGAGTTAATAGTTAAGCGAACTAAGATTGACCAAGATTATAAACATGTATGCATTGGTATAAGATCGTGGAATAATTTCTAAAATGCGAGAGAATAATACCGTAGTAGATGGTCTGTGTAATTGAATGAAACCTACTGTTTTCTGTTGCTATATTTCTTTATTTCATTGTAATTTACTGCTTTATGTGTACTCCAATTTATACATAAATATATACTTCTTTTCTTAGGTTGTGCTAAGTGTGAAATTTAAAGCTACTCACGTCACGGGTAGTTTTTCAGTTCTCCTCACTTTTTCTTGTCTTTTACTTCCCAAACTTCAAGGGATTGGAGGCTATAAAGTAAAAGAGAGTATCCACATTTACGCAGACAACGAAATGATGGACGCATGATTGAGTAATTTATTAGGTGAAGCTGTTAGTTATCTCAGACTGGACTCTGAGTGTTTGTGTGTGTGTGAGAGAGAGAGAGAGAGCGAGAAGAAGCACTTGTTTTTCTTGATGGTTAGGTTTGAAAGTAACTCAAGGTAGCCTGTTACACGTTTCCTTCACTGTTTCTTTCTTTTATTTATCAAATTTCCAGCGAGCTGAAAGTAAAAAAAAGAAAAAAAAAAAAAAAAAAAAAAAAAAAAGTAGGTAGGTATGTCTGAACATATATCATATCCAATAACTTCTTCTATTCTTATGTCTATCTTGTACAGTTTTATTCGAATAAACTTCTCCAAGTACTAAAAAGGAGAATTATTTTTTTTATAAATTAAAACCTATATAAATAAAATTGACTTTAAAGTTAATATAGAATAACTTCTTCAAAATATCTCAAATATAGACTCGTTATAACTCATTTTTTTTAAATATTTATAAAAATTATATCCAAAGAATTTATCACATTTATATTGCTCTATTTTGTTATCACTTTCTACATCTCTCCTTTAGTATATAGGCATCTCAACAACCATATCTGTAAAGAATTTTATTTTGGTGAAATTGTTTAAACTGTAAAGATTTCTGTTGAATTGTTATAGTTTATATCATATACAAGGATATTATTAGATATGTTATTATGTACTCGACAAATGAATAAAGATTCAAAACACTACGAAGACAAATATATCTTTTATAATATTGAAAACTTTAATTATACACTGTATATCACGAATGGATGCGTATAGAAGTACTTGAATTAATTACGTATAAAACTAACTCTAAGGTTATGTCTGATCACGCTGGATTAATTATTGTAACTCTGGATAATTCTGCTATTAAATTTTCTTTAGACAGAATAATTTTTATTTGGAATAAATGTCATTCGTCTCTTAATCTACTATATATGGATTGGAATATCTTTCAAATATTTCATCTTTATTTTTCATTGTTATAAAAATTCTGATCAATTATGAAATAACCATATATGATTAAATATCGAATGCAGGAAAAGACAATTTGAATTTAAGTCGTGTGTGAACTGAAATAATATTCAAATTTTATGCAGCCGATATATATAGTGAGGGTGTAGCTATATTAAGTTTGTCTTCTTTTGATTGTTTTTGGGTGTGTCCCTCTCAATAGAGAAGAGCATAAAGATACTTGACACCTTTATGTTCCTTTCGTAATTGTGAAGTTTCTTTATGTTTAAGCCACTTCCTATTTGTAGTGGGACATGTGAAACAAATTGAATAAATTTGTTTCTTTACTTTTTAGCTTAAAGAATGATTATGCCATATCTTTTCCACCTTACGAGCAGCTTCGTGCAGGTAAATAACTAGGCAATTCTTTTTGCCCTATAATAAAGTTCTAACATTATCATGTCCTTATGAAGTTTTAAATATATTTCCTCCTTATACCTTGAAATGTATACGTACTTTTAAATGACAACAGACCAAAAACTAGGTAATACTCTATTTTTACAAAGGACGAAAAACATGTAAAACACTATATTTACGGCATGAGTTTTATAATTAAAACTGATTTGGCTACATTTATAATTAATACTATATTAAGATGGTCCTTCATTTGAGTTTTTAATCAACATTATTATTAACAAAAACTTAAGAAAATATGTTCAAATTTTAAAGAGAACTAGAAAATGTTTTAACTTTAGAGAAGAGAAAGATATTCTTTTGTAAAAAAGGTTAATATTTAGTCATATAATCTGGATTCATTACAAGAATACTCTAAAATATCATTAGACAAAAAGCTATCACGAAGACTAACAGTGATAGTGTCGACTTAGAAGTGAAGAATGCGATTACAAAAATGCATAGATTAATTGTTAGAGTGGAGTGTCGGCTCAAAAATGAACGCTAAAAAAAGTTGGCTAAGTTCACACTAAAATAAAAAAAAATAAAAAAGAAACACAATAATTAAAGTGGATTATTGGACACTAAATGAAATAATTAAAAATTATTAGTGTTTGCTCATAAAATAAATTGATTTTTAATTACTTTTAAAGAGTAGAATGGTCTAGGACGAAACTAACTACAATAAACGCTATTTTTTTTTTTTAAAATACAGAACTGTTTAAGAAATATGGATGTATTTAGAAATTTATACTCAATTTTATAAATCAATTTTGGATTTAGTATAATAATTAGAATTTTACTTAAATGGAACTGCATTCAGGTAAGAGTGTCTATATCACTATAAGAAAATATTAAAATATTAAAGGATCAATCCAAATAGTGTAGGTTAAAATGTCAGTTTTAAAATTTAATGTATAGTGTCAACTAAATTTATGCAAAATTAGTCGTAACTTTTTTAAAAAAGAAAATTGCGTTGACCTTGCCTACATAAAAAAAATTATTGTAACGGCGAACCCACATTAAACTTTGCGTCGACCTGACATATGTAAAAAAATAAATAAAAATACGACAACTTGATCTAGGTTAAATTTTGTGTCGACCAGATCCATGTTACCTTACATATTTTTGTCTAAATTAAAATTAGTCACGACAGAAACAAAAATAAAAAATAAAATTAAAATTAAATTGAATTTAAAAACTAGTAAAGTTTCAAAATATAATATTAAATAATAATAATATTATTATATTAGTAAAATATAAAAATAATGAAAAAAGATAAAAAAGAAATAAAATAGATGTAAGATTGAAATTTAATAAAATAAAAAAATATTTGATTATAGTTTTTGAAATTTAATTCAATATTTAATCGTAAAATATAAATGAATGATAATTAAATAATAAAATGTAAATGAATGATAGTTGAAGTATAAAATATGATAGTTGAAGCATAAAATATGAGTGAATATAAGATATATCATGTTAAATGATACTTAATTTATTAAGATATAAGATAAAATTTTTAACACTTTTATTTGTTTTAAGTTTTATATAGTCCTTTTATTTATTTAAATTAGGTGATGTAATGAGTATTAATTAAATTAAATTTTTATTTAAAAAAAAATTGAATTTTTTAGTTATGTCATAATCTTTTCCATTGCAATTCCCACTACCATTTTTCCTCTACTCATGAACTTGCCTCCTCTAATGTTTGGATCTTTTTATCTAAATTGGCATAAACTTTAAGAAACTTATGTAAAAGAGATATTGGTTCACACCATTTATCTATTAAAAAATATATTTTTTTTCTCTATTTTCAACTTTAGAGTTAACATTTTCATCAAACCATGCTTTATTCCTTCCCTCCTTAAACATGTCCTATATTGAGTTATTAAACTTGTAGTAGAAATTTCAGATAGCATTATTAAAATTCTCTCAGCATCTAAGAAATAGTGACATAACATCTAAGAAATAGTCATATTAATTATACATCTATTTTGTTGCTCTAGTTTCTTTGAAATCATATTATCAATAATATTATTAATTACCGATATGTCTTCCCATCCTAATTCTATATATACATAGATCAAGACTTCATGTTAAGTATAATAATCTTTTTCTATTTTATGAACTTGTCATGATATTAATCTCATTTCATTAGTCATTCTAGCATTTGTTTGCCCAAATTTAAACATAGGATAAAAATTAATTATTATTACAATAAATTTATTTTAAATTGGCTATTTTGAAGTTTTTATATGAATTTTAAAATTGATTAGAAAATGACATTAAAAGTAATAATTTTTTAAACAGATTTTTTTAATTATGATTATATATGTTTTAATTATATAAATATAACTGTCCAAACAATATATAAACAGAATTAAAATCTAACATATAAAAGTTTAAACATTATGGATCATCTTTCCAAAACGAATGAAGAAAATATTTTAATGTTATTTTATTTAATTCATATTTATTTTAGTGATGTTTGATAGTATAAATGAACATGTTTCAAAACAGATTATGTTTTATTATAAAAAATAAAATAAAATACGTGTTTAATTTTAACTTTTTTTTATTGTTTAAAATTATAAACTCATGATTTTTTCATTATTTTAAATTTTTTATTTAAATATTATGAAGTTGTGATATGGAGACACGACGTTAACCTAAAAAAAATACAGTTACTGAATTCTCATTCTAAAATGAAACCTCTTAAAAGGGTTTTATTTTAAAAATTGAAATAGAATTATCTATTAAACAACTTGTGTGTTAAAAAGGGAAATTGTGTTTTAAAATTACTTTTTTAAATTATCCATATATATAGTTTACCAAATAAATACGCTTTTACTTCTTTAACAGTAGTATATTAATTTTTCTGCCATAATATTAGTATTAATTAACTTAATTTTAAAAATATAAAATGTTATTTTAATCATTAGAATGTAACACTTTTTTTTAAAAGGCCTTGTGTCTAATAAATTTTTTATATCAAACAAAACTTTTTATAATTTCAAATGTTAAATTAATCTAGATATAGTTTTAAGAATAATTGGATACAATATTCTTAGTTTTTCACGTTACTTGAAACTTTCTACTATATATGAAAAAAATGTTCTCTTGAAATAATGTGGACACGTTGACATGAAAAGAGACCGATTTTTATCTTTCAACATTTGAAAACCAAATTTAAAATACATTTGATATAAATACAGTTTTTTAAGTTTAAGATAACATTAACTATTCATTTATTGTTATAAGAGCATCTTTGAAATTAAAATATATATATATATATAGTTAAAATATTATATAAATTTTATTAAATTTAATATTTTTTTCTTTCCACTGATCATTTATTACAGTTACTTTAAGATTTAGGATTTAAACGTGTCTTTAAAAAGATGATAAATTTACTAATAAAGAGACTTTAAAGTATTCAAAAGTCAAATTTTAATTGAATGTGGTTTTTATGGTTATTGATAACATTAATATACCAGCATATCTCTTAACAATAATTCATGGAATAAATAATATTGAATTAGAGTAATTGCGTTTAGGTAGGAGTAATACAGTTAATTGATGGGTTTAGGTAGTTACTAAGCTAAGTATAAAATAAAGAAAAAAAATAAAAAATAAGAATTTATCCACAATTCATATAGAGTTGATGAAGATGCTTTAATTAGAATAATGGTATCTATGACTGATATATAAAGATATATGGTTGAGTAACATAAAAAATTATTTAAATTATACATATTCAAAATTAATTATGATTTTTTTCATGTTTATGTATATAAAGAAAAAAATGCATACTAGAGTAAATGTTTTTTTGTACTCATAATGAAATGAGTGCAAAGAATATTTTGTACTCAAACAACTTTTGAACTTCATAATAGTAAGAAAGTGGAGATTTTTTTTAATGAAGACTCTTGTTTTAGGTGAAAAAAAGGTAAGTTCCTTAACATGGTGTAGAAATCATTTTTTTTTCAAGAAAAATTCAATTTCATCTCTAACTAAAAAACACAATGAATAGGTTGGCTAAAGCTATAATAATTGGGAAATCATTTTTTATATTAATATTAATATTAATATTTTATGGTGATAAATGAATAATTAATATTTGAAACCCAAAACTCTTGGTGTGCTAAAATTTTATTTTCTTCTCCTTTGAAACCCAAATTTCAAATACCCCAAAACTCTCTATGTGCCAAAATTTCATTTCCTTCTCCTTTGAAACCCAAATTTCAAATACCCCATAACCCTCGGTGCTAAAATTTCATTTCCTTTTCCTCCTTGCGATGCCAAAATTTTTGTCCACAATTTTTGTCTCCTCTATCTTCCAAATGTTTTCAATCATTGTGTGTGTGAAGTGGTTGTTGTTAGAGGAGCTTGTGGTCGCCAGCGAGTCTTACGAAGCTTGGAAGGAGGTAAGTTTGTATTTCTCTTCATCATTTTTTTTATTTCTCCAGCTTGAAAATATTTTTAATCACCGATTTTACTTTGAAATCGTGTTGAGGATAGGTTAGTTGGTGTTGGACCGATTGGTGGTTCTTCGTGGGTGGTGTGTGAAGTGGTTGCGGTTGGAGAAGGTGGTGGGCACCGCAGGTGTTGCAAAAGTTCGATAGAGGTAAGGTATTCTTCGATCTTTTCTTGATATATTCGATAAAGCTTGAAATTAGCCATGGTTGTTTAATTATGAGATAGCAGGAGAGATGTGTTTCGGTGGGAATAGAGGTAGCAATTAATTTTGTAAATTTTCTCTAATGCATTTTTAACCTCTCTTCTCTTCTTCATAAGCAGAAAAGACCATTAATAATACAAAATTAAAATTTCATTTAGATTGGTAATTGATCATTTAGCACTATTGATTGTCCTTTCTATTAATTCTCTTAAAAATATCTTCATCAACAAGATAGGCCAAAGTGGTTCTACTTTTCATTTTGCCAGTTAGACTTAGATTAGAAAACTTTGAACTATATATGCATTTGGTTCACCAAACAAAGCTGTTGTCCCCAGACACATTGCTTTTCTAAGGCAAGAATAACAAAGGATCATAAAACATGCTTAAGAAACCAAGAGTTTGAGATTATATATTATGTTCTTCATGCATATTTGGACCCTTAATCCTGTCAATTAAAGCTATTTTTGAAACTTTATTGTTTAGCTTTATTGATACCACGTATTCACATTCCCTTTGCTAGCTTTAATGTTGTTTTTCTCCCTTTTCTACATGCTTTTTGGTTTTGTTGTATTCTATTTCTTAGAGAATTTAAGAGAGGGAATGATTACTCCCCCATTTCATGAAGCATATAGAGATCATATATCAAAATATATAACTTTTCTAAATGTAAAACGACTAACGAATAATAGGAGACCTGTATTTGGACAGTAAAAACAAATGAGGCCAAGTTAAAGAAAACTTTATACTCCATAAACTATATTACAACACAAAAATTTCAAAGATGGTATTCACTTTAGATTTTTAGCATTTTCACTGTCCCAGATTGATATATGACCATACACATATGCCATGTATAAGGGATGAGAGCAAGTCACAGTGAAAACAAAAGGTACATTCAGATTAACCAAATCTATTCTAAATAAAAGTGACCCCTCTGTTGTGACCTTTGTGGTCACTAACAGGTGTAAAGTGAGATGAGATACTGAATAAAACCAAAGAAAGAATAGAGTAAGTTTGTGGTAAAAGTAAACTAGTGCCAAAAAATGTCTAGGGGATTCTCCATTAGACCATTCAGATGAAAATTATCATATGATCATTGAATATTAGTAGTTAATGATTCACATTTAATTTCCTTTTGTTAAAATTACAGTTTGGGGAGCCTGTGAAGAAAAGTCCTCACGTTTTCTTTCCTTTATGTCTTATTCACCAATTTTTTTAATTTTCTTTCCTTAATTTTGGGCAAAAGAAATTAAAGACTTAAGAGTGGGGCACTTGGCGCTTAACAATTAATTGGGTGGGTTTGACATGATGAAGGGCTAATAAAAAAAATATACATAATATTCATTTAATTTTGGATTCATTAAAATTGTTATTTAGAGTAAAAAAAAAAACATTTTTAATAAGACAACAACAATGTTGTTTTACATGGGAAAAAGTGGGAAGCATAAATACATTTTCAAGTAAAATAAAATAAAATACCAACCCACACTTTACTACTTAACAACTTGATTATTTTACATGTATGTTTTGTTTATATAATAAATACAATAAATCATACTCATGGCTGATACAATAGTCTGTAAAGGAATTAAAAATTAATTTTATCATTATCGGTAACGAGCTAGTAAATAAACATAATTATGATAATTTAACAATTCATTTTACGTATCAAAGGATTTGAGAAAAACTAGTTCCAAAAAGAGTAATAATTTATTGGAAGAAAAAAAAAAGAAATGAAAGAAAGAAAATTTGATAACCAAAATGAGTGTTCCACAAGGTAATTAAAGTAGGTTGCTATTTGAAGTTTGTGATCATAATGCATACATTTGTATTATTATATAATAATTTTGGTATATTGTATGTGGTAGAAGGGTTGCGTTAGATCTATATATTTGATTGACTATGGGTCCATTTGCTTCACTTAATTTCTTAACTTTAAGTTATAATTTATGTTTAATTTTTAATCACTAACGTTGGTTAGCCAACCCATTCATAATTTTCCTTCACAATGTTATTTTTTCAACTTTTCTCTTCTGACTTTAAGTCAATACACATATTACACATAATTTTCAGCTGTACTTCCTGAAAAAAAACATTAATTATTGCTTTCCAAGCCCTAAAATTTGTTCACATTGTTTATTTCTTCTTTGGATTATTGTAGTATGTTATCATATAATGTAATTATAATTAGAGATTAATGTCTATTTTATGTTGTGAAATTTCTTAGGCAGTTAACTAATAAGAAATTAGCATAATTTTCATTAAAATTTTCATCTCAAAATAAAATTAATCAGTCTTCAGGTCGGGGTGGAGCGTTGCACTGGTCAGGACGTAAATCACATTTGGACATTGCATTGGGCCTAGTAAGTATTATTTCACTAACTCTTTAGTGTAATCAATTTTTTTTTCTAACAAATATTATTTCTAATTATAAAAGTTTTGTAGGAATGTCAATATGGACACCCAGTTGAGCCTGATGAACTATTTATTGCCACTCACACCAACAAGAAGGGTGAATGGGTTGATACTCGCTCACACGAGACTTATGTAAGTTTATTCTTACAATTTTTTCCATATTATCTATTTTTTTGTAATTTGTAATGTTTAAATGTCCAAATGATTGTGTAGGAAAACTAATAGCAACACTTGAGGGCTATACAATAAAAAATTCATCAGGTTCGAATGTCGAATATGCCCAGATAGATGTAATAACCAAGCTTCAGGCTTGGAAGGAAGTTGCTAGAAGGAAGAGTAGAGGTTTATGGCACTGTAGACTTGGCTGCTAACTACCGCCAAGGAGTGTCCTCCCTCACTCAGCCCTTGTCCTTTGCTTCTGCCGATAACTTTTTGGTTCGGACCGAAAGAGAAGAAATGGCTCACGAAATCATTCAAGCAAAGGAACAAGTAAAGAAGACAGAGGAACAAGCAAAGACAGTAACAAAACAATTTGTTATGCAAACACAAAGCTTCGCCAGATGGAGGATGACCTGAGGATGGTAAAGGAGCAGCTTTTCGTGATGATGGACCGACAACGTGGCGATGTTTCTACTGGTACAAGTCAGGTCCACCCCGGTTATGCTGAAGACGATGACTACTACCCCCTCTACTGACTTTCACACCCATAATATGTGAGTTTCATTATCATCAAATATTTTCTTACTTATATCAAATTTAATCTTTTAATAATTATTATTGAAATAATTTTCATTCTTATGACAGGTTCTTTCCAACACTTGATTTGAAGAAGATTTTTTCTATTATCATATATTTCGTTTCAAGTTTTTATGTTTTTTTTTTCGTTTTAAGTTTTAATTGAACTGGATTGTAAATATTGATATTTTAAAATATTGTTGTTTGTTACAATTATAACTTTAAATGTCTTTTTAAATTTTATTCTAATTATATTTATATATATTTATGAATGCTGAGATTTTTCTGATTTTCAAGATTGGGTTAGTTGATTTATTTTTTTGTAATTTTTTTTTCATGAAGATTCATAATTGCATCGGTCATTGCATCAGCCTAGTCCATGCCACATCCGTGCTAGAGTGCGTCGGCCTAGCCCACGCAACTACCTTCGCCTTTTGCGACTGCTTGGCCCACGCTAACATGCTTGTGTGAGCTAGGCTGACTCCACGTACCACCCACTTAGTGTGCGTTTGACTGACATAATCTTATAAAATAGTGATAGTTTTGAAACGATTTAGCCGTCGCATGTTGCATCCAATTTTTGGCCAACACAAATTTTACGTTGCTTCCAAGGTTTTAGCGTCTGTTATGAAGCCGCCGCTTAACTGACGCATAAGCGTCGGTTTTTTATATTTTTGCGATGGTTTTCGACCCATGCTATAGCCATTTTTTTTGTAGTGTTAGTTCTTGAGAACCCAATTTTAATTATCAATTTTTACTTTAATATCACAATGAGCATTAAAATAAATGGGACTGCATTTAAGAAATGCGGCATGTTGAGTAGTTCATAACTTAATTTTATAAATCAATTTGAAATGTAGTATGACAATTAGACTCTAAGTTAAATGGATATGCATTTAGGAATTAGGGGTGTGTTTAGTAATTACGAATCCAATTTTAACAATAAATTTGAAATTTAATATAATAATTGGGCTTTAAATTAAATGACACTACGTTTATGAATTATGACTTGAGTATAACTATTGAAAAACAAATTATTGCATAATTAAAGGTTAAGTCATAAAGTTCAAAACAACATATATAAATATATGTTTATAAACTTAGCTATGTCGATATTCGAAATATAATATTTCTTGTCATCGTTCATAATTTACTAATTTTTTTCATAATTTGCTAGTTTTAGTTTTTTTATTCTGCTATAGAAACGTGTGGTAACCAATAAGAATTAGTTAGGGATGACTTGAGTCACAGATTAAGTTAATTGACCACTGAACTAGACATGCTTCATCTGTTAGGTGCTCTATAGGTCTATTTTTCTTGTAGCACCTAACCTGATATATAAGCAGACCATACAATCCAATACTAAATGGATCGTGTTTTCCTTTTAATTAGACATAAGCACAACTAGCGGTGTAGTGTTTCAGGCACTAATTAAACTCGAAATAAGTCTTTCTTAAGTGGTCTTTAGGTTTCATTTTGTTTGAAACCCCAAATTTGTTAGTTAACTGGACAACATAGTCCAATAATAACTTCATTGTGTTATTCGTTGAATTAAACATAAGCAGTACTACATGGTGTAGTGTATTGGCCACTTACCTTATACTACCTCATCCTTTTAAATGAACTTAAAAAGCACTTTATGAATCCAAATGCATGTTCACCATTGCAATGCCAACATAATGTGTACCTAAGATAGAGGAACATACAATGGTATATTTAAGTTCAAAGTCGAATTAATGTTTTTGCAATGCAACTTCCAAGTTTGTGTTCATTGGCTAATAATTTAATGATGAACATGCAGAATAATGGGTCCAGAGTGGATGTATGATATGCTTGATTCTTCAAGGAGATTGAAGCAATGGTTCATTGATAGAGTTCATGAATTTGTTTCAAAGGTAATTGACCAAGCTTAATTTATACATGATGAAGTGATAAGGTGTCCTTGTGTAAGATGTACTTGTTAGAAAATTCTTAAAGTTACACATTTCAGGGCTCATATGCTACAATATAGCTTTCAAGCCAGCCACCATATATGAGTTTATCATGGGGAAGATCAACCAATTGATGACAACTTATATTATGCATCCACTAGTTATGGTAACATAAATTATGGTGGTCAGTCTGGGTGAGTTACTAAAATGGTGTATGATACAAGCATGTAGGTAGCTTGATGAGTATGTTTTATTCACACTTAAAGTGTCTAATCTTGACTTTCTTAAACTATAATTGAGAATAAATTCAATGTTTTAAATAAGATTACCCAATCAAGATTAATTAGACCTTAATTGAGATTATTGGTTAAACTTGGAATTTAAGCATATTCTCTTACTTTTGTTAGTTCTAATTATATGCAGAGATTCTATGAGTTCCAAATATAATCAAATCTTTTGCAAAGATATTCTTTACATTTTATATAAGGGTGATTCTCTACAATTCTTACTTTTGTTATTTCTAATTATTTGCAGAGATTCTATGAGTTCCAAATCTAATCAAATTTTTTGCAAAGATATTCTTTACATTTTATATAAGGGTGATCCTCTACAATTCTTACTTGATTTAGATCAATTCTCCTTCAAATATTTTGCAATATCTTTTGCAGTAGATTCAATTATCATAAGTTGGTATCAAGAACATATTTTGGTAACAAAATATTTGAAAGAAATCTGGAGATGGAGAATTCGCATCTTTACTGGAAAAAAGATATTTACAAAATTAATATTTGGCTCATATGGAAACATCTCATAACTTCAAGGATAATATCCGATTATTAATTCTGAGTTAATTTCATGAAGAAAGGGAAATTATAAATAGAGATTGGAGAAGGAACGAAGAAAACACATCGTAACATAGCATAAACTCTAGCTTTATTTTTATTTTTTTTTGTAATTCTTGTGTTTTAGTCATCCTCATGGAAGGTTAAACTCCATTGGGTTGATTCTCTTGTGATTTCACAATGAATTCTAAGGTTTATGTTTAATAAAGTTTTGTTCTTTACATTATCTATAACAATTGTGCTATATTGTTGGTCTTTTTGAAATCTATGTTTTTGGAAAAGTATTTCTTTTTGAACGCTTGTTAATAATTCAATTGTTTTCCTTAATTAGTGTTCTCGGTTAATTCACTTAGTTTAAATCAATTTCCTGTACGCATAGAAAAGAGATAAAAGATATACATCTCATTGAGTATACACTTGCAAACGAGGTTAGATATTGAAAATATCAGTAGACACTTGTTTTGATGATAAGATTCTATTGAATTTGATTGACACTTGTTTGATTGAGTTCAACTTTGTGAAGAGAATTGAAGGATAATAAACTTAATAAAACTAAAGAAGAATTTGATGTGAAAGAACTTGAGAGTCAACCTATTTTCTTTATTATTTTTAAATAATCTATTTTAATTTCCTGCACAACAATCCTCAAAGTCTCTCCCTTTAATTTAATGTTATTGCTAACTTATTTTACTATACATAAGTTTTGAGCATTGATTGACTAAATTTACTATTGAATTAGTTGGAAAACAACTTGGGGTTAATTGTCTCCTATCTATACTATCATCTCTTTGGTGTTAGATGGTCTAACACTACATTAGGCGGTCAACGCTGGAGTTCTTTTAATTTACTCGTGAAACAACTACTAATTTGGCATCATTGTCGGGGAATCCAATTTGAGATTGGTTTTTAGTTTTCTTATTTATCTACACTTTTCAATTTTTTGTATTGATATGCATAATTTTTCTTTTCTACATATCTAACTTTATTTTTCTTTTGTTAGTTATATTTAATTAGCTTATTTTATGTTTTTATATCTTAGTTAATTTTATTTTGATTTGTCATATTCTATTTCTATCTTAACTTATTATTCCTATCTTTATTTTTGATTTTCCTATTTTTGTTATTATTCTTAATTTCTTGTTTTATTTTTAATTCCTTTTTTTTGTTTGTAGCAGTTCTAATTTCAATTTTGTCTTGATTTTTTCTTTCTTAATTTCAATTTAAACTTTAGATTTGTCTCAATTTTTTTTTAGGAAAATTTGTGAAAGTGGTTTGGGAAAGGCTTTGGCTAGGAAAAACTTGGTACTTATGAATGTCCAATTGTAACTCACCACTCTTTCCTAGGAGTTTACTTTGTAAACTTTCGACAATTTTTCTTTTAGAGAAAAAAAAAAAGAGAAAGAGAAATTTTTTTTAAAGCATCTATTCTTCTTGTGCAGGAGCACCTAATTTTTTTTATCTCCTAGTTCGTTGTGAATATGGTTTAACTTCTATGATTAACAAACTGTTATGTTATTCTTCACAACAAAATAATCATGGACTGCAATGTGAGTCCTATGAGCCATATTATCAGTCTTATGAACCATATTTTCAACAACCACTAGAACATTATGAGTCATGTTTTCAACACCCACCATACATTATGAGCTATGTTTTCCACAGCCACTGCAACCTTATGAACCATATCAACCTTGTCACCCATATTTTCAGCAACCACCACATCCTTATGAGCCATGTTTTCAACAATCCTATTATAATGACTCTGAGCAAAGTTAACCATCATTATGAGGTAGTTGTGTGAAAGTACAATAAATTCTCAATTATGTATGAAGGTTTGTATTTAGAAATTAGAAGAGTTTGCCTTACAATGAAAGAAAACTTCTGAAGACATGGAAGATTTCACTATGACTAAAACTTTTGTTGAGCAAGAGTTAAATTCACTTCATGATCGTAGTTTAGATATTGATTTCAAAACTTTAAGATACAAGTTGTACTTATGATTCTAATATGTGTGATGAGATAAATTATTCCATATCTCAAGTTTCCTTTTCACTCACAAGTACAAACCCGCTCCCAAACACAAACCCTCTTCTTGGTATAGATCCTTTTTCACATAATTATAGTAGTTGTTGACACACTTACTGGTTTTAAAAATGATGATTTATTTGAGCATTTTGATTTTTCTGAACTATCCAATGCTGATCGTATTTTCATTTGTGACTCATGTACTGGTTTGTCTATTTGCCAAATATGTGAAGAGATAGACTAATGTATAACTTGTGATGTAGACATTGGTAATGCTACACTAGGTTTGACTAATGAACCAAAATTAAAAAAAATGGAACCATAGTAACTATTCTTAAAGCTAACCCATTTGATTTGCAAGTTGCTGAAATTTTTGAACCAGTGTCATTTGTCCAACTACCACTAAAGGAGTTGGAACCAATCTTAATCCTTGCTTTAACTGATTCTGACACTCACTACAGTTGTGATTTATGCTGTGATTGATGTGTATGTAACACATGTGCTAATATGAATCAATTTCTAACCATTGATTATGAAAATTACGATATAGGGTATGATATGGACATTTAAACAGACTTACTTGGACTAGAATGTACAAACTTCATCATAGTAATTTTTAATAACACTACCTTAGTTTCAAATGAGCAACAAAATTCAGTGTAGAAAGAGCAAAAACTGTTAGTTGTTCATGTAGATAATAATAGCTTAGTAGAATATAATAGTGTTTTTACATCTCCATGCTTTCGTAGATGCCCTCCTGCCCAACCACCACCCTCTCCTGAGGTAATACCCATTCCATTACCTACCACACCTAAACCGTCTACCATAGCTAGACCTTATGGTCAACCATTCCACCACCATCCTACTCAACCTGCACCAATTTTACCTCTACCTGAGTATAACTTTAAATTTTTAAATTCTAGCATTACCAACCAACTAACACACCTTTTTCCACACTTGGACGTTCCCTTACCAAACAACCTCATTAGATCGTCTACACTGTACAAGCTAATCACCTAAGAGTATTATTCATACCTAACCATCCACTTATGGAACCTTCTCCATACTCATTACATTCACCCACTTGACCTCTGCATAGTACACCTTGTTACGCAGAAGTTCTTAACAATAGTTGTTTTTTATAATTAATTATCTATATCAAAGTTTTGTATGCCATGGCTAGACCCTCTAGTTGATATCATTTTTTGCACTATTTTATACCAAGGACCTTGATTTTTGCTGTTAGGGAGATGGTTAAATAGATGAGATACAATTCTTCACGTTGCTCAAGCTTGATGAGGGAGTTCTTCTTTTCCTACTTATCTTACATGTTTATTTGACTGCTTTTACACTGAGGAGAATGTGTAATTTAAGTGTGGGGGAGGAGATTTATAGTTTAGGAATTATTTTAGTTTTCTTAATTTTATTTTATTGTTTTGATTTCTTAAATAACTTTTAGATTTCATGATAAAATATATTTTTTTTGTATATTTTCAGTAGATTTATAGGAGTGTCCACTGGTCAGCATTTTCATAATTCTTGAAAAATTGGATTCCTGATTGGTTTTGTTTAAATTCTCTGCAAATTGATAAATAAGTTGTTTTTGAAAATTATTGAGTTGAATCTTCTGTCCCTGATGATATTTTGAGTTTATTTTTATAGACGATCTAAATGTCTATCTAATATTCTTTCTAGTGTGTTTTCATTCATGTTTGCTTATACTCTAGGACTTAACTTGATTCAATGTTCTGCAACTATGTTTACATGCATAAATTGATATGGTTGAGGTATTCTTTGTTTAGTTAAGTCACTTATCCATATTAGCCTACACTTACGATAAACCACTTATTAACCCCTTTGAGCCTGTAGCCTTTTTTCTTGTTTTTAACTCATTACAAGCCTTAAAAAAAAACACATTTTCTCCCCTACCTTAAAAGATAGAGAAGTTTTGCAATTAATTTCGGAATAGATTCTTGAATAAGTGTGGGGGTGTAATCAGTTTATCGCCTCATTTAAATAAATAAAATAAGAAGAAAAAAGAAATAAGTGTAGATTGTCTAAAGTCTATTGCATTCGAAATCGAAAAAGATGAAGTCCTAAAAAAAGGGGGGAGTTGATTATAATTTTGAAGATGTTCTCTACTCACATTTGTTTCTAAATTTATTCCCATTACTCCTTTGCTTTTCTATAGTTTTAAGCCATATTTTTCCCTTTCATTTTACCTACCTTTACCTTGGCCCCATTACATCCCATACAAAGTCCTCTTGATCTTTGAGTGCATGTTATTCAGTTGTTATGGATATAAGAGTTTTGTTAAGCCTATGGTAGTGTCTGCTTGCATGATTGGTGAGTGTATACGCAAACCTAAAACACTTGAGAGTTGGAGAGTTATTTTGAGAAGATTTTATCATCCCCGATTCATGCATTTAATTTAAAATTACCTTGTTTACTGAGATACAATGTTTTCCATTCACACTTTTCTTAATTCCTTGATTTCTGAAAGGTTGTATTTTGCTAGCTCCTATACATTTCTTGAATATACTGTTGATCTGTTGTAAATTTTCTTTGTGTTTATTGTCTTTTCTATTGATCACTAGTGTTTTGTCCATGAGTGAAAAAGGATAAGTGTGGGCGTGTTTTTATGAGTATATTTTTATTCACACTTAGAGTGTTTAACATTGACTTTCTTATACTGTAATTGAGAATAAATTCATTGTTTCAACTAAGATTCACCAAATCAGGATTAATTGCATTGAGATTATTGGTTAAACTCGGATTTTAAGCATATTCACTTCCTTTTCTTATTTCTAATTATTTGCAGAGATTCTATAGATTCCAAATCTAATCAAATCTTTTGTAAAGATATTCTTTAGATTTCCTACAAAGAAGATCCTTTGTAGTTCTTACATGATTTAAAACAATTATCCTTCAAATATTTTGTAACTTCTTTAGCAGCAGATTCAATTATTATGAGCTATGATGACTCATTATTTTTCCTTATTTACTTGTCTTTATGTTCCTATTTTGATTAGTGATTTGTGCTTAACTATTATTTTCTCAATTTCACTGTTTGAGTTTCATTTACCGAAAATTCGTAATTTTAATTAATTTGGATTTTTTGGGCTAATTATATTATTATTTTCAGGGTAGCTTTGGAATTTTATTGGGCTTGTAAATTAATTCTGGAAATGAAGAGGAGCTGCCACATTATCAGTTTTTATTTTTAGTTTTCATTTTCAGCATTTATTCGTTGGATCAGAATTGAATAACTTTGGGCCCATTAGGTTTAGTGTGGAGCACTTTATTCTATGCTTTTGGGATTTAGTTCGTTTTCTCTCTCTGGAAAAACTGGTTATGTATTTATTTTCTTTTCTCTACAATTACGTTCTGTTTTTGTTTCAATTCAATTTTGTTTTCTATTTTAATTTAATTTCATTTTCTATTTTAATTTCGTTTTGCATTTAATGTTTTTTTCTTTATTCAAATTTAATGGAAGGCCAATTTATAAGATTATCCTTTCGATTCACATTGTAATGAAGCTTTGATGTTGTTATTGTGTTATTTTTGCTCTCTTCGTCTCTTAACTCCTCATCATTTTATTTCTATGCTTAATGCTTTTATTGGTTCATGCTTAATGTTTCAGTTAATACGAATTTCGTGTCTCTGTTCATGTTTAATGGAGTGAGTCACGAGTTGTAGCAATGGAATGAATCATGTATGTGAATGCTTAATTTTCATAAGGAAAACTTGTGTTAATTCTTACTTGGTTAATTAATTCGGGTTGGAATTACGGTTCATTAAGTTGAGCATGAATTTATGTATCTTGTGATAAGCGGACTACAATCTAATCAAGAGGGTAATTTAATTCGGTTAAGGAAATCTAATTTGATTTTTGGTTTTTCTTTTATTAAATATTTCACAAACCCCCCTTTCTCTTTGTGTGTTTAATCCTTTGACAGGAACTAGGTCCTTGGGAGACGACCTAGGAGTCACTTCCTAGTACTGCAATTGCATTTATTTGACCGGATACGCCTTCGATCAAATTTGGCACCGTTGCTGGGGACCAACAGTTACTCTGTTAAGGATAGTGTAGCAAGTGACGAATCAAGTTGTTGTTGTTGTAGAGTAACTCTAATTTCTATTTTTGCTTGTTACATTAGTTTTGTTCCATCATTTATGCTATTTGTTAGGATTTGCTATAATTTGTTGCGTAATTATTGCTAAAAAAACATGCTTTTGGATAAAACTTAAAACGACCATAACTTTTGCTCTGGTTGTCGGAATTGGACGTATTTTATATGCTTTTGGGGTAGAAAAAAAAAGATATATGAATTTTCTATTGGCCAATAAGCAACCACCAAATTTTGAAAAAAAGTCATTTTTTATTTCTTTTTGATTTTTTAAGTTTTATTGCCTTATTTTTTTAAACTTTCTTTTACTAGTTAATTTAGTTAATTTAGTTATCCTTTGAATTTTGCTCTAAAATTTTGCGTTCTATCTTTTCATAATTTTAGGTTGTTGCTCACAAATTTTTAGCTCATTTGGACTTCATTTGAGCATACCTCCAGATTTACCTCCTTGTATGCTTATGTGTCAAATGCGTGGTATGTTTCATATAGTGCATGACTAGAGGTAAAGCAGGACATCTACAACTCTTTGATATTGAGATAGATAGGACCTTTCATAGATTAGCTAGGCATTTTTGGAATTTATCTTTAGAGTCTTTACCTTTAGATAGTGTCAGTTTAAATAATTTTGAGCATTCTCATTTTGTGTCTGTAAATTTAAATTTTATGCACATTGCTGATTCTGATTTGATTCATGGAGAACAATATGGCTCAACCTCCTCCTCGTCGCCCTTGCGAGAGGACTCTTAGGGAGTTGGCTGCACTTGAGTTCACCTATGAGAGCTTGTGCATTAAGTATCCTGATAAGGATGTTTCATACGTTCTCAAGACTGGGCTAATACATTTGTTGCCCAAGTTCAATGGTCTTGCAGGTGAATGTCCGTATAAACATCTCAAGGAATTCCATATGGTCTGTTCCACAATGAAGCCTCCAAATATCCTAAAAGACCACATATTCTTGAAGGCCTTCCCACATTCTCTAGAGGGAGCAAAAAATGACTGGCTTTATTACCTTGCTCATAGATCCATCACGGGCCGGGGTGACCTTAAAAGAATGTTTTTGGAAATATTCTTTCCTGCATCTAGGACCACGACTATCAGAAAAGACATATCAGGCATCAAACATCTTGGTGGAGAGACCTTGTACGAGTACTAGGAGAGATTCAAGAAATTATATGCGAGTTGTCCTTATCACTAGATTTCTAAGCAACTCCTTCTTCAGTATTTTTATTACGATTTGAACAGCATGGAGAGAAGTATGATTAATGCTGCCAGTGGTGGAGCCCTTGGTGATATGACGCCTGTTGAGGCTAGATAGTTGATTGAGAAAATGGCTTCCGATTCTCAGCAATTCGGTGCTAGAAATGATGCCATTGTTGTTAGAGGAGTTCACGATGTGGTTGCTGAATCATCCACAAATACGAAGTTGGAGAGCCAACTTGATGCTCTTGTGAACTTGATGACACAGTTTGCTATTAATAAAAAATTTTCATCAGTTGCAAGAGTGTGTGGCATCTGCACTTCGAATGATCATTATACAGATTCCTATCCATCTTTGCAGCAATTTGTTGGTTTTGACACTCATTCTCCTCAAGCCTATGCTGCGAACATATACGACAATAGACCACAAGAACAGTAGAATTATGACTTGTCCAACAACAAGTACAATCCGGGTTGGAGAAATCACCCAAATCTTAGATGGTCAAACTCTCCACAGTAATAGCAACAACAATCACCATCTACTTTGTAGAACTTTGCTGGTCTGAGTAAACCTTATGTGCCTCCACCCATTCAACAACAGTATCACAAACAATAGAATGAAACTCCTGCACCACCAGTTCCTCAACCTTCTACTTCTGAACCTTCTTTAGAGGAATTGGTCAGGCAAATGGCTCTTCAAAATATGCAATTCCAGCAAGAGACAAGAGCTTCCATTCAGAGTTTAACAAATTAGATGGGACAGATGGCCACTCAACTTAACCAGGCACAGTCGCAAAATTCAGATAGATTGCCTTCTCAGACTGTGTAGAATCCCAAGAATGTTAGTGTCATCACATTAAGATCAGTTAAACAGATTTATGTCCCAGCACCAGCTCCTACACCTGTACCTGTACCTATACCTGAACGTGAGGAAGAGGACACTACTAGAAAATTGCTAAATAGTGACTGAAAATATGACTGAAAAATCGGTCACTATTGATGACCGAATCAGTGACCAAAAAAATCGATCACTATTAGTGACCAAAAAAATCGCTCACAAATTCAGTCACAGATTCGGTCACAGATTTGGTTAGAGAATCGATTACAGATTCGATCATAGAATCGGTCATAGATTTAGTCACAAATTCGATCACAGAATCTGTCACAGATTCGGTCACATAATCGGTTATAGAATCGGTCATAGATTCGGTCACAAAATCGATAACTATACATCAGTAACCAGTAAAATAGCGACTGATGTGTTTGGTCACTAAATCGGGCACTATTTTAATCAGTGATCGATTTTGGTCATTTAGTGACTGATTTTTTGGTCACTATTAGTGATTTGAATAGTAGTGGGATAACCTTGCGACAACGAAGAGGAATATGCCTTTAAGGAAACAACGAGATGAGCATGTAGCTGGAAATGGTAGATCTTCTTCTAGTGCACCTTCTTCCAGTGGTGATTTACAACAACCTCCCATCCCTCTTCCATTTCCTCCCAGAATAATTCCAATAAAAAAGATGGAAGAGGTGGGTAAGGAGATAGTGGAGACATTCAAGAAGGTAGAGGTGAACATACCTCTACTTGATGCCATCAAACAGATTCCCGAATATGCAAAATTCTTGAAGGAGTTGTGCACACACAAGAGGAAAATGAAGGGTCATGAGTGGATCAGCATGGGCAGAAACGTATCTGCATTGATAGGTAAATTTGTTCCTCACATTCCAGAGAAATGTAAGGACCCAGGTACATTCTGTATACCTTGTGTTATTGGGAATAGCAAATTTAAAAATGTCATGCTTGATTTGGGTGCTTCAATTAATGTTATGACTTTGTTTATTTATAAATCTTTGTCTCTTGGACCTATGCAACCTACATGTGTGGTGATATAGTTGACAAATAGAAGTGTTGCCCACCCTACAAGTCTCATTGAGGATGTCTTGGTTCGGGTTGGTAAACTTATTTTTCTTGCTAATCTTTATGTTCTTGATATGGAGGAAGGATTTTCCCATGGATCTGTCCCAATCATTTTAGGCAGACCATTTTTTAAAACAACCCTAACTAAGATTGATGTTTATGCTGGTACCCTGTCTATGAAATTTGGTGATACTATTGCTCATTTTAACATTCTTGATGCCATGAAACATCCATCTGAAGACCATTCTATTTTCCCTGCTGAGCTTATTGATGATATTGTTGATGAATGTTATTGATTATAATTCTTTGCATGATAAGAAACATTCTTTTTTATTTGATCCTCATTCTTCTATGTCCTCATGCATTGAACTTGATCATGAAATTGATTTCTATTTTGAGAGTATTTCCGATACTTTAGATGAGACTTTGGGTGTTGTACCTTTTGATATTGATTCTATAGAGTCAGAACGATAACCATGTTACAGGAAGTACATGTGAATCTGACTTGCAGGTTGAGATATAGGTTGTGGAACCTATTCTTCTTCCCTCTTTGGTTCTTTCTGATGTTCAACCAACACCCATTCCTGAACTGAAACCTATACTAGAAAACCTCAAGTATGCTTACTTAGTGGATGATGAGAAACTACTAGTGATCATTTCCACTTCTCTTGAGGCTGTTCAAGAGAAGAAGTTGTTCCAAATGCTTACAAAGCATAAAAAGGCTATGCCTAGACCTTGGCAGTCATTCCTAGTATCAGTCCATCCATCTGTATCCATAGAATATTATTGGAGGATGGATTTAGACCAGTGAGACAACCACAAAGGAGACTCAACCTAGTCATTCTAGATGTAGTGAAGAAGGAGGTGACCAAGCTTCTACAAGCTGGGATCATTTATCCTATTTCTAACAGTCAGTGGGTGAGCCCGGTCCAGGTGGTTCCTAAGAAGACAGACCTCACTGTTATAAAGAATGAGAGGGATGAGCTTATCCCAACTAGAGTGCAAAATAGTGGGAGAGTCTACATCGACTATCGAAGGCTGAATATAGCAACACAGAAAGATCATTTTCCATTGGCTTTCATTGATCAGATGCTTGAGCGTCTGGTAGGTAAATCTCATTATTACTTTCTTGATGGTTTTTTTGGCTACTTTCAAATTCATATTGCTCCTGAGGATCAAGAAAAAACCACATTCACCTGCCCCTTTGGTACTTTTTCCTATAGGAGAATGCCCTTTAGCCTATGCAACGCCCTTGGTACTTTTCAGTAGTGTATGCTTAGCACTTTTACTGATTTTCTTGAAAACCGGATGGAGGTGTTTATGGATGATTTTACTGTTTATGGATCCTCTTTTGATACATGCTTGGATAATTTGGATAGAGTGCTTAACAGATGTATTGAAACTAATATTGTTCTTAATTTTGGGAAATGTCATTTCATGGTATAGTTTTAGGGCATATTATCTCCAAGAAAGGCGTACAGGTAGATCCTACAAAAATATCTATTATTTCATAGTTACCTTACCCCTCTTGCTTACGAGAGGTTTGTTCTTTTCTTGGCCATGCAGGTTTCTACATGCGCTTTATTAGAGATTTCAGCAAGAAGGCCCTTCCACTATCCAACCTGCGTAAAAGCTTGTCTTATAAGCTAGGGTTTCTAGACTTAGCTTCTCACATACCCTACCTAGATAGCTTGCATGGGAAGCTAAGTAGCTCATCCTTTCTTCTATAAATAAGAGGTCTAGGAACCTCTCTTGTAGACTTGATTTGAGTAATGAAATGCTGCCAAATTTTCAGTACATTGCCTCAGGTTTCACATTGAGTTTCTTCTCCTAGAACCTAGAAGCTTTCTCTTGAAGGTTGGCCTAACCTCCTTCAAGGCTTTCACTATCTTCTTCACCAAAACTATATCAAACTTCCCTTGCACGCTTCCTTCCATGGTGAATTCTTCCATATCCATTGGTTCCGTATCATGAGGAGCTCCTTCCATCCATTGTGTTCGGTGCAAATGGCTTGAACATGCTCTTCATCCATTGGAGCGTGAGCTATAAGCTAAAGCGCCAAGGGGTCTCTCCATCACATAATATAAGCCCAAATACAATTACAATGAGATATTTAGCTCCTCATAGGTATGAGGAACCCAAACATTACAATGAGGATGATGTAATAAGAAGATTACTCCAAACAAAGCCTAAAGATGGCTTCAAAAGTTAATTTCATTCTCTCATATAGAAAAAGATATCTAATCCGAACCCCAAAAGCTTATTAGACAAAAAAAGAATTCGATGCTCGTGCCCAACCCATGTCAGCTACACTGGGGGATACTCGATTCTGTTACTATTTCAATACTGAGATCAAATTATCTCGAGCGTATGTGTTATAGCAGGGCACATTTCTGCCTCCTTGCTCTTGGGTTTTTCCAAATCATCAAGGCTTCAATCCTAGTTATTCTCATCCAATATTTTCTAGATCAAAATATGCAACATCACAAGGACTTTTATTGGCTTGTAATTTAGTTTTGCTAAGAAGAAAAATGACTTTTATAGATAATCAAAATACTTCACGTAAAAAGAGCAATTAGATTAATAATTTCAAGAATTCTACTCTCCTTTTATTTCAACCAATTATCAAAATTTCCCCCAAACTTATTTATTTTTTCATCTATTTTTTTTTTCTTTTATGTAATTAATATTTTTTTGAAAGAAAAGCACATAACCTTAACAATTTACAACCCTTTTTAAAGTTTTCAGATATTCCCCTCCCCCCTCTAAAACTTGACTTATGGTAAGTTCCTGATCTCTTTGCCTCCTAATTTAAAGGTAGCCAAACAAAATTACACTTTCAAGGGTGAAAAACAATATCTTTTAATGGCTCAAAAAGGGGTACAAATGTTTTATTCAACAAAAGTTTGGCTATTTTTCTCTAACTAATTGAGGTAAACAATAAAAATGGCCTTGATCATAAGTTACAAGCACTTGAATACTTAACAAAGATACTCAAGCAAAATTAATTGTGAATAATCAGTGATAGTACTTACTTGTCTAAAGCTCAAAATTTCACTAGGTATATTTTCAATGCATTTCCAATCACAATCATAGAAAAGAAAATCACAAAACCAATTCTCAAGAACAACTTGTTTCCTTCCTAAATCTCAATGAAAAAGCACATACTCAATTAAATTGTCAGAGATCTATAGCTAAGTTCTAATCACTTGACATTACTTCCTAACAATTATACGACTAAGTTCCTTCGTAAAGACAAATAAAATAGAAAATAACATAAAAGACAATTATCCACAACTTCACCTCCCCTCCAAATTGGCCCTAGCCTTTAGGCTAATTAGTACAGGCTATGAACTCTTCAAATGAAGGTAAATGGAATACAGGTGGAGATATTGGTCCGTGCAACGTGAGGCCCCTAAGGGTATCGATAATCATCATCTAGGCCCTAAACATGGCCTGAATGGAAGCATCAAAGTTCTTCCTATTAAGAACTGTTCCCTGCTCGGCTCTCCCCTAGGAGGTGGGGTTGGTGCCACTGGTCATTCTCTAGCACTACAATATCTATTGCTATAACTTATATCAATAATTTACCTTAATCGCATCCACTCCATCTTGTCTGCGTAGATGGGTGATCAATGAAGGATGTCCAATAAGTATTGATGAAGTCCACATACTCACAAGAATTGTTTCCCTCTTTTATTCCCAAGAAGGAATTAATGGATACATCATCAGAAGAGACAATCTTCTCGCTCACATAACTAGTGTATGAGATGATTGCCTCGTTTTCTATCATCATGGCATTGGCATAAAACTCTTTGATGACGACAATGTTGGAAGGCTCTGGGTATGCCTTCATTCTCCTCTAATTTCTTCTCCTCAATTCTTCTTGGAATCCTGCTACCTCCATTGGTCTCAAGCTCAATTTTCTTTCCATGATTAATCTTCTATTTTCTACTAAATGAAATTGCCTCTCATGAGCTAGGGAGAGGAATTTTTCTTAATACAATTTTCTTTTTCTCCTTTGAGCCCTTGATCATTGTCCCCTACTTGTTTTTATTTTATTGAGGCCATCTTCACAATTCAACAAAAACCAAAAATGCAGAGATAATCTTACCATGTAAGTATCACCAAGTCAGAACCTGGAAAATTAAATTGAAAAGGTTGAAGAACTACACCCGACATAAAGTAGTAGAATGAACCAAATTTTCAAAATTCCGTTTCAATAATTAATAAAATTCATCCCAACAAATTCAATGTATAAATCAATACAATAGAAATCGAATAAATTTAGGAAAAAAACTAGCATTAACAACTAACTACTATTTATTCAAGCAGTCATAACACTATCTAAACAAAAATGCGAAACAAAAAACTAACTTACCTTTTTGATGCATAATGCAAAGTAGGAGTTTGCAAAGTATAAAGCTTTAATCACACACTAAGATGCACTCAGACTATGAAACTCTAGTTCTTGAAGGCACAAAGTGAATGTTGAAAATAAATTAGGGTATGTTTTTAAGTTTCAAACTTCAGGGTCAAACCTTAACTCAACATGTGCTCAGCATATCAGATTGTGTGCTAGAACCAACCTAACCATGGCTACAACCCTCAAAATGCGCTTGGCAGAACAAAGTGCTCACCCAACAATGCCACAGTCGAGAGAAAAATCTTTGAATTCTTTCGGGCCCAACTACTTGAGCTGAGCGCAAATGCCGAAATTCTCCCAACCTCTACTCTCAACTTGCATTGATAATCACCTAAACTGAACTTAAACTACAAAATTAAACAATCCAAAATAACCTGAAACAAAACTTAATAATTCAAAATATAATAAAACCAAAATTGTTGAAAAACCAAGCAAATTAAAAACTTAAAATTGATAGCCTAGCCTTGACCACATGTATTGTCGAAGCACTTTTAGAACATGAACAACTGTTGGTAGATGACCTTAGGGTGCAACTTAAACTTGATTCAATGTAGAAATGAAATTGATAAAAGGAATGCAGTAGAATACATGAGCAATATAAAGCAAACAACAAGGTTTTGTGAGTGAAAATGGTGGAACAAGGTGATTAGAAGGTAAGGCCAACAAAGGAGAAGCTGAAAACCAATTATGCTAAAAGTTTAATAGCATAACATTAGGTACATTCAACCTTGAAAATGAGGTACATGAGCTACCTATTTATAGGCTTGGATAGCTTGCAAAAGAAGCTAAGCTCATACACTAACCCTATGTTCTATTAAGCCCTAACCCTAGTTTGGAGAAGAAGCTTCTTTGTGCGCCAACCAACAGTTGCCAGGTGGCTATGTGTATCTTGGATCGCAAGCTTCAAAGCTCTCTTATACAGTGTTAACACGTGTCCTAGTGAAGGTGAGGGGTGCGAACCCTAGGTAATCTTTCAATTATTCTCTAACCCTAGATGAAAGTTTTTACAACCTTGAATAATTATCCAAAACAAAAGTAAATACAATACAATTTTTACAGACACAACCTGAAAATACTTTTAGGCTGAGTTCAAGATGGGGGTTGGGGGGTAAATTAAACTTTAAAAAAATTTTGAGTTTATGAAATACAGAAAAAAAATTTAAGCAAAATAAAAGTTTCCAAGAATCCCAAAGATCAATGATTTAAGGAACAACATAGAAAATCAATCAATCAATTTACAGAACACTGAGCAACACTTGAATCAACACGGGTTCAAGATTTAAGTTGCAAAAGACTCCCTGATTTCCAATAAGGATGAAACAGTGTAGAACCTTGAAGAACACAAATGGCACCTTGAAAATCAAGTCTTGAATTCTTGAAAAGCAGATCTTTGTTCTCTTTAAAAACTAAACTGTTTCATTTTCTCTCTTTGTATTCTCATTTTTCTGTTCTGTGTATTCATGCTTTTCTTTCTTGTTTGTCCAGGTATTTAAAACAGATGTGTTAGTACCAAGGCTTGCTAAGTGATTTGATGAAGTCAACATGGATCAAAGCTTGCTAAGTGGATTGCTTAACGTCATCATGGATCTTGATGGTGTTTTGGTCTATAACTTAGGTTAGGTGTGTGTGTGTGAGTGGGCTTTGGTTCAAAACCAGGAGTTGGATATATCACTCAAGGAAAGCTTCATAAATATTTTGAGAGTAAATCTAGTTAACTATTTTTTTTCATAAATCAATTTATTGGATTTTTTTTTGTGTTATAGAAAAATCAATCGATTAGTTTTTGACAGATTTAAAAACCAATTTTCTTATACAAGGGCTATGCGAGTTTTTTATTGTACCTAAGACATTCGATTGAAATATTTGAGAAATTCTAAGAGTGAAAAATGTGCCCTTACTGTGAGAACACATTCCTACTTGACTTTCAAACAAGAAAATCTCAGGAACGTGAATCTTGGAGTGGGTTTCGTGCAATCTTCGTTCTGCACCAGAGCTAAGTCTTCTACGCTGATTGTCATCTATTTGTAATTTGCTTTCGTGTAGAAGTACTGTTGGTTTCATTTTGTTTTGATATCTCTTGTATTGAGAGTCATTTGGTTGCAAATTACATAGGGTTTGTTATTTGTAATTGTGTGGTGGTTACCCATATTGCATAGGGTTTTTAATTTGTGTTGTGCAGTAAGGTTCTACACTATTTTACAGCTGTTATGGGGTGTAGTAGGTTGTGTGTTGTAGGGTGCAGTGTTGACTTGCGTGGAGCAAGGGTAATTCTATTGTATTGAATTGATCTTGGTGATCTTTTTAATGGAATTCTTTGCTTGTTGGCAAAGGACTGGACGTAACCCTTGAGAAAGGGTGAACCTGTATAAATCTTGGTGTTCTTCATCTCTCTTTCTCTCTTCTTGATCACTTTTCATATTTGTTGTTATACATTCAACTAATTATTTTTGGTTATCTGATTGTTTCTGGGCAGTGCTATATTGTATTTTTATTCAACTAATTGCTTCCACATTTTAATCTGGTGTTGTTGTTGCCTGTTGATCCGTGTGCTTTAATCAATATATTGGTTGTGTTTTTCAATTAACTATTTTTGGACTGAACTGATTTGCACTTTGATTTCCGTTAATTGCTTATGTGTCTGAATTGGTTGAATTCTTGTTGTTTACAGTTCTGTGTGATTTTTCAATTGATTGTTCTTGGTATGGAATTTATTGACTTTTTGCTGTGTATTTCAAAACCACACTTTTGATTGTTTCAATCTAGAACTTTAATTCTATACTTCAATACTTCCATTTTTGAGATTTTTTTTTAAAGTTCAATTCACCCCTTCTTGAACTCGATGAATAGAAATGTGGTTTGGCTAAAGAAATGTGGAACATACTTGAAGTCACACATGAGGGAACCACAAATGTGAAGAGAGCTAGAAAGCATGCACTGATCCAGGAGTCTGAATTGTTTAGGATGCAGCAAGGGAAGACCATTGCAGATGTATAGAAATGGTTCACTCACATTGTCAACCACTTGATTAGATTGGGAAAGCAATTTGACAAGGATGAGCTGAACATCAAGATCCTAAAGTGCCTGGACAGAAGCTGACAGCCTAAAGTGACTGCTATATCAAATACTAGAGATTTGACAACACTCACTACTGCAACACTCATTGGCAAGGTAAGAGAGCATGAGCTGGAGATGATTACGCTGAAGGAAATGGAGACAATGGACAGAAAGACTAGAAGCCTAGCACTTAATACAAAGGCTGCAGATGTTGAATCCAGTGAGCAAAATTGTTATAAGTGCAATTATATTGAGAATCTCAATCTGCTGACAAGGAGGTATAATAAGAAATCTAATAATGGTTCTACTCAATTTACCTGTTTTGGTTGTGGTAAATAGGGACACATGAAAGTGGATTGTCCAAGCCTAGTGAACAGAAAGACACATGAGAAGAAGATTGACAAATACATAAAGATCATAATAGCATATATAGCTTGGGAAGACAATGATACCTCTTCCAACAGCTCTTCAAATGGAGATGTTGAAGCAAACCTAGGTCATATGGCTGGACAGAATTCTGAGGTGAGTAGCATGAACTCCGGCACCTCATTTAATAGTGAGAATAACAGTTCAGTTCTTCAGGCTTTCTTAAAAACCCATGAAGAAGCAAACAAATTGGCCTTATCTAACAACCGATTGAAAGGGTTAAACAATTGATTGGAAGGTATAGTCAAAGAACTAAAAGATGAACTTTTAAAAGTGAAAACCAATTTTGATCATCTTGAAATGATTTACAAAGCTTCCAGTGAGTTTGATTCTAGCAAGCCAAGTAATTGTGAAAACTATGTTGTTCTTCAAAAGAAAGTTAACTATTTGATTACTACTGAATGCATCTAAACTTTCCATGGGAACCATGGATCTCAATGCTATTTTGGGATCTCAGAACTGTGTTTTTAAAAAAAGTTGGCATTGGATATCAATGTGGTTTTCAAGGAAAATAAAAGAAATTTAGCAGTTTCTTTAAAGCTAATAAACAACAATCTTCACCTTTCATGACTTGCTTTTATTGTTTGAGAAAAGGTCATTCTGTTAGGAATTGTAAGATTAGAAAGTTTGATGTACCTAAGGGGTTGATTGGGTGAGTTCCTAAAAGCATCACTAACACTTGTGGACCCAAGTTTAACAGGGTACCAATTTCTCAAACTTAATTTGTTTTGTAGGTTTGTTTGGCATCCAAGAAGCAGTTGTAGTATCTAAACAGTGGATGGTCCAAACAGATGATGGAGATGCTTCACAATTGATTAATCTGAAATGGAAACCAGGTGGCTTTGTCACCTATGGAGATAACAACCGAGGGAGAATACTTGGTGTTGGTGACATTGGAGGAGATGATGATGTGATCATAAAAGATGTGCTTTTAGTAGATAGTTTAAAGCACAACCTACTCGGTATAAGTCAACTATGTGACAAAGGCTACAAGGTTACATTTGAGCCAGACATGTGCCTAATAGCAAATTCAAAAACCAGTAAGAATGTGCTTGTAGGTAAATGGTTAAACAATGTATACATGCTTAATCTCTCTTGCATAACATCTAATATGAATAGTTTGCTATCTACAAATGATGAGACATGGTTGTTGCATGGGCACTTAGCTTATATTCATATGCATCGTCTCAATAGGCTTGCATCAAAATATCTAGTAATTGGCTTGTCTAAGCTCAAGTTTGAAAGGGACAGATTGTATGAAGCATGTCAAAAGGGAAAACACACCAAAAGCTCTTTTAAACAGATAAATGTGGTTTCTATATCTAGACCTCTTGAGTTGCTTCACATATATTTGTTTGGTCCCTCTAGAACATTAAGCCTAGGAGGTAATTACTATGGTCTCGTTGTAGTAGATGATTATTCTCGTTTTACTTGGACTCTTTTCATTGCTACCAAGGATGAAGCCTATCATGCTTTTAAGAGACTTGCCAAAGTTATCCGTTTTTGCCATTAAGTCAAATCCTAAGGGTGAGTTTTAGAATGAAAGACTGTGGTAAATTTTGGAATCAAGCACAACTTTTCTGCACCAAAGACTCCATAGCAGAATGGAGTGGTGGAAAGGAAGAATATATCATTAGAGGAACTAGCAAGGACACTATTGAATGAAATGTGATTGCCAAAGTACTTCTGAGCTTATGTAGTAAGTACAACTTGCTATATTCTCAATAGAGTGCTTATTAGACCAATCTTGAAGAAGATCCTCTATGAGTTGTTTAAAGGTAGAAAGCTTAATATCTCTCATTTGAAGGTTTTTGGATGCAAATGTTTTATATTGAACAATGGTAAGGATAACTTGGGAAAATTTGATTCAAAAGTTGATCCGGGTATCTTCCTGGCAATTCATTGCATGGTAATGCATATAGACCACATAATAGGAGAACCATGCTAGTTGAGGAATCCATACATATTGCATTTGATGAAACTAACCAGAACATGTAAGAAAGTGCTAAGACAGGTGCAAATGATGAAGTTCCAACTGGACAAAAAGTTAATACAGAATTGCATAATAAATCAGTGAAGGTTGCTCAACTACAGGAAAATTAATCAATTGAACCAAAAATTTAATCCATTAAATCTGGAACTGGTGTAGAGAAAATTAGTTATGAATTGCCTAAGGAGTGGAGAGTGCCTAGGAACCTGTCCTTGGACAATGTTATTGGTCAAGTGCATAAAGGAGTATCAACAAGAAGATCATTGAATCGTTTTTGTGAGCACATGGACTTTGTATCTCCAGTTGAACCCAAAATTGTGGCTGAAGCACTAGAGGACAACAATTGGATAAATGCAATGCATGAGGAGCTGAATTAGTTTGCTAGAAATGAAGTATAGACTCTTGTTCCTAAATAAAAGAAGATGAATGTGATTGGAATCAAGTGGGTTTTCAAGAACAAGTTAGATGAACAAGGTGTTATTGTGAGAAATAAAGCTAGGCTGGTTGCAAAGGGTTACAACCAAGAAGAGGGAATAGACATTGGAGAGACTTATACACCCGTGGCTAGATTGGAGGCAGTGAGATTACTGCTTGCATGAATGGATTCAAATTACACCAAATGGATGTCAAGAGTGCTTTTCTAAATGGATACATTGATGAAGAGGTTTATGTGAGTCAATCACCTGGATTTGAGGATCACAAATATCCGAAGCATGTGTTCAAACTCAAGAAAGCCTTGTTTGGATTAAAGCAAGCACCTCAGCTAGTATGAGAGGTTGAGTAACTTTTTGCTTTCTCAAGGCTATGGGAGAGGCAAAACAAATAAGACCTTATTCATTAAGAAAGTATGTAATGGTATTATTGTTGTTCAAGTTTATGTTGATGACATTATATTTGGATCCACTAATGAAAAATTGTGTGATCAGTTTGTAACAACTATGTAGGGAGAGTTTGAGATGTCCATGATGGGAGAACTCAACTACTTCCTAGGATTGTAGATCAAGAAATTCAAGCATGGAACCTTCCTCAGTCAAGCAAAATACAGTAGAGAATTGCTAAAGAAATTTGAGATGGAGAACTGCAAGGAGGCTGCTACACCTATTACTACTGGATGCTATTTGGATGTTAATGAGAAAGAAGCTAATGTTGATCAAACAAAATACAGAGTTCTTTATCTTACTGCTAGTAGACCAAATATCATGTTTAGCGTATGTTTATGTGCAAGATACCAAGCCAATCCTAAAGAGTCACATCACATGGAAGCAAAGAGAATCCTGAAATATCTCAAAGGAACTGCAGATGTTGGCCCATGGTATCTTAGTGAGTGTCCTTAAACTTAGTTGGTTACTTGACGCAGATTTTGTAGGATGCAAACTTGATAGAAAGAGCACCAATGGAACTTGCCACCTACTTGGATTTAGTTTAATATCATGGCATAGTAAAAGGCAAGCGTGTGTGGCTTTATCAACAAAAAAAGCAGAATACATAGCTATTGGTAGTTGTTGTGCTCAAAGCCTCTAGATCAAGCAACAACTAAGTGACTGTGGTATAATTCTTTCTAAAATACCATTACTTTGTGACAATACAAGTGCAATAAACCTAACAAAGAACCCAGTGCAACATTCCAGAACAAAACACATTGAAATACGCCATCACTTCATAAGAGATCATGTGAATAATGGTGACTGCGTAATTCAATTTGTTGTGTGTGAGAAACAATTGGCTGATTTATTTACTAAGCCCCTTAATAAAGAAAGATTTAATTTTCTTAGAAAAAAAAATTGGGGATAGTTCATTTTAAATGTGTTAATTAAATCAACTTGTGCATTTGTTGGTCCTTAGTTTAGTTTATGCAGACTTGGTATGATTAAATCATGTTCAATTAATTGATCTGTGCGAGGTTAAAGGCTATAAAGAAACTAATTTTGCAGCAGATAACTTAGTCAAAGAAGAAAGTTTGAATAAGCTGAGTCATCCAATGCATGGGTTTGACATGTGAAGAGTGAGAGAGTACGTAGTGCCACGTGTCATCAACCTATTGAAGGTCAACAAGTAAAAAGTTGTTGTGAAGAATCTCTGAAGCTAAGTCACTTTTGTTTCAATTTATTATTCACAGAATCCTAACAAACTAAAAAGCAATTTTTTGTGCTGTGAATCAATGCTTATACATGTTTTTGGCTTCTTGTATTTTTCCTTTTCTTTATATACTGCATTGACATGCATTCAAACTCACACCAAAGCACTGCATACTTTCATACATAGCTACTCTACGGTGCCAACTTTCATCCACTTCAAAAATCCATCAACTCTTCCTACCATGGCCTCCTCATCCAATCCAAAGGGAGAACCAAGAGGGTTGTTGTTAAGAGAGCTGAACAAGCTGATAACATCGAAACTGGATACCTTGAAAGATGGTTCTCAGGGAATCAAGAGAGCATTGAAGATTATTATTGTGAAGTTTGTAGAAAGGCAATCATCAGTACAAAATTTATAAGGATGGAATGGCTGAATGAGGAAAAGCTGGATGAAGTGAGAGACATGCTGAAGCATCAGAAGCTTGAAAAGTTTCTCAAATTGTGTGGGAATACCTACCCAGATTTGGTAAAGGTATTTCTGACCAACATGTGGTTTGATGATGATGTGATGTACTCCAAATTCAAGGGAGTAGACATGGCCATAAATGACGAAGTTTGGCTTGCTGTAGCGAGTTTGAGAAATGCAGGTATAGCTGTTGGCAGAGGCAACACCACTGACCTTGAAGATTTTAACAAAGTTCAATTTTTCAAGACATGTGTGAGGAATCCAAATACTACAATGAAAGGATACCACGTTGGAGGTCTCTCTTTGACTTCACGCATCATTGCTTTTATTGTGATTTGGCTGCTAACTCCAAGACATTTTAATCATGTTGTGTTGACGGAAGAGGATCTGATTTTGATGTATTGTTTGATGTGAAAGATCAAAGTACACTAGATCAATGTGATAAAGGAGCACATTTTGAAGGTTAAGAAGAAACCTGAGTATTGTATACCTTATGTGGTCTTTATATCCAACTTCATAGAATATTTTGAAGTTGATGTTGAAGCAGAAGTTGTGGAGGTTGTAAAGGCTCAAAATCAAATCATCGTTGCAACCTTGAACAAGATTGGTTTGAAGAAGGTTAATGATCATTACTGGGTATGCAAAGCAGATGGAGATGACGCTGAACAATAACAATATCAAGAAGGTGATGGAGCTGGAACTAGTGTTGCTACTGGTGCTACTGTTGAAGGAAGATTTGATCCTACACAATATGCGTACATGTTTGGCATTCCCCTAGTAGAAAGTGAAGGACCATTCTCAAGGTTTGAACAAATGGTGATATGACAGTTGCGCACTATTGAAAATGATCAAAGGAGTCACCATCAGTTTTGTGAAACACGCTTTTAGAACATAGAGGATTAAGTAGAAGAAATTCAAGCTAAGATTGGGCTAATGTTCTATGGACCAGACGAGTATATCTTTTCATGCATATCATAGTTGGTCCCTTTCCTTCCATTTGATGAATTCAATGGGGGATAAGTATGTGTTGTTGTGTTGTATTAGAGTGTGCTTCTTTTTGTTGTTGTGTGTTGTCTTTCTGCTTATGTTGTATTTTTTTTCTCTACTGTTGTTGTTGTATTACTACTGGTTTATCCAGCTTTGCTGATCTCTAGTTTGACTTGTAGTTGGTTTGGTTTTAATCATGAAGTTTGGCATGTAATATGTTATGTACAATGAAATCAGTTATGTTTAATGAAATTTGGTAGTGTTTAATATTGTTTTTATACTTTGAAGGAGTATCAAACTATGGGAGAGCAATTACAAGTTGTTGGTTTTGTAAAACAAGTTTAGACCGAGTTCAAGAGGGGGGTGAATTGAACTTTTGAAACATTTTCGCAAAGAAGGAAAGTGGTTTAGATTGGAGAATGAAATATCTTGATTAAAACAATCAATGCGCAATTTTGGAATGTCCAGTAAACAATTCAATTTACTAAAACACAAATTCAATCAATTGAATGCATACAGAAATATGAATACACTTAGATTCAGTCCAGAATTGTTACAAAAATATGCAAATCAATTTAATGATATATATTTGATTATAAGCACAACGGAAGTTGTTGGAATTTAATTCAGATTACAAAATCAAAATAACACTTCAAAATTCAGTATCCAATATCAAGAAGTTCTAAAGATAGTCCTGTGAGTTTCAAGAATGCCCTTAATGAATATTCTTGATTTTGATTGAATCAGAAGCAATACAACAAGTCCAGAGAGCAACTAGTTTTTAGTTGAGAAAGCACTTAATGATTTAGTGATCAGTTAAGTATGACAACACAAGCAGATAAAAGAAATCTTTCAAGAAGAGAGAAGAAGAAATCAAGAACCCAAAGATTTATCCTGGTTCACCCTTCCTCAAGTGCTACTTCCAGTCCTTTGAAAACTAGCAAAGATTTCCACTAAAAAGATCACAAGATCAGTTTACAACCCTTGCTCCCAGCAAGTTACCGCTACTCCTCACAGTACTCACTGCTCCCCGCAGTACTCACTGCTCCCCGTAGTACTGACTGCTCCTCGCAATACTCACTGCTCCCCGCAGCATTCACACCTCACTAAACCCTTCAACAAGTGTGAACTAGTGCAAAAACCCACTGCACAACCTGTTACAATTACAACCCTACGTAACTTGTAGCCTTCAGTTCCAGTACAAGAAATGTATCAAAAATACAAACAATACACAGTAAAATTCCACTCAACAAATTATACAAATGTATTAAGAATAGAGTGAAACACTTAGCTCTGATTCAATATCACAGTTTGCAGTAGATCAAGTAAAGCTCCAATAACAGTTTTCTTGTTGTAAAAACAATTGCTCAGTTGATCACAAGGTTTGCACATGTTTTTCTCTCAAGAGTAGTCACAGGAATTCACTCAATATGATTTATGTAATTATTGTTCTTTGAAAAACACGTGTATGTCCCTTTATATAGAAAAATTGTTATTTTTTACCGTTAAGGCTTCAATCGATTGAGTCACCATTCAATCAATTAACAACATACTGTTACTTAACAGTAAATATATCAGTTTCAGATTTCGAAAACAATTTACTGATTATTTATCTGATTTTAATTAACAAAAACTGATTTTCTTTACTCTAAATATTTCAAAAAATATTATTTAGTAAATTTATTTGTTGACCTTACATTTGAATAATCAATCATGCAATCATATCCTTTAGCACCAAGGCTTGCTAAAGGATCAACAGAAGTCATTTCCTAAGGAAACTTAATACTAATCAAATTTAGTTATCAACTTCTTCTTTTGCAAAAATTATCACATTGGATTTTGTATTAAAAACTAGAAGAGTAAAATAGATTAACCTAATACAAATCTAAAATTACAATGAAATTAACCTACAACTACTAACAGTGAATCAATCATTTTGTTTGTCCTAATTAAAATTTCAATCAAGAGTTTAACCCTAACTACTATAATATTATGAAAATATACACTAAAACGGATCATTGAAAGTCAAATTTTTTTAAAGCAATTAACAGTAAAGCAAAGATATTGGAAGAAACGATCAACATGAGAAAAATTTTACTACTAACAGTTTAAAAATTGAAATCACTAAACAAGGAGAAATACAAAAGAATCAAGGTACAAATGTTCAAAGGGGAAGACAAATTTCTTACGATCGTAGTAGAACCATAACCTAGATGCAACAACTTCACCTCCAAAATGCAAATTGAATCGGTGAATCTCTTGTAAATGTTGAATAGAAGCAATTTCTAACTCTAAAAACAAAAACAGAATATGAAAGAGTGAAGAAATTGGAAGCACGCTCTCCACGGTTCGAAACCCCTTTCTCCCAGTCATGAAAATGAAGTTTTTGAAAAATTGCCCCTTTTTTCCAAAATCCTCATTCTTTTATATCCTATATACATGTGTCTAATCAAATTCCATGCAAAATTCTGAAATTACCCTTCCATCTTTTCAAAATTCTTTGACAGATTTGCTCTTCATTTTTCCAATAATCTCCTCCCTGTCCAACACTCTCTCATTCCAGCCAGCGTTAATTTTCTTCCAGCTCTTCATCCTAAACAATTTAACCATCCATGAATTAGAAATCTACTAAGGGCTTATTAAAACAAAAAAAAAAAAAAAAAATAAATAAAATTGACAACTTTTACTAAAATATATATATTTTCTATAAATGCAAATTCTTTAGTTAAAACTGAAAATAACAACAACGATGTATGCTAAAAATATGCAATTAGTAAGAAAAGAATTGAATCAAACACATGTTATCGTACCCCACACTTAAGCTTTTTGTACTTCCAAGCAAAAATAAGAAAACAAAGCTAAAAGAAATATATGCTTTTACTACATGAAACTTAGAAACAAAACAAAACAATGAGTACACCACAATTTCATAGGTCAAAGTTCTAATCTCATAACCTTCAAGAACCTAAATCATACTTTCAATTTTAGAAGAATTTTCAATCAAAATCAATTATGAAACAACTTTTTGATAGACTCCTCACAGTAAATGATTCACTCATCCTCCCAAAGTGTTTAAGTACAGTGTTTCAACTCAGCACTTCACAATCATAACCATTACCATAGGCTTGAAAAACCTCTAAATTCCACTACTTACTTCACATGTACTCAAGATCAAAAGGACTTTTTTCTAAAGCTTGTAATTTAGGCAAGGTTAGGGTGGGACAATGGAAAGGATGTTGGGCTTAAAACCTGGAAAAATTAAAGAATTATGGGGAACTCATTTTCAAAGAATAAGTAGAAAGATACCTCAACTTAGCTCAAAATCACATTCCTTTGTTTTTGTTCACTGTTTTTTTTTTCTTTTCAATTCAAGCCACAATTTTTTTCATTCTTCATGTATCTTTATTGTTTCTTTTTTTTTTTTCAATTCAAGCCACAAATTCTATTTCTCATGTCTCTTTCTTGACTTATTTTGTTTTTCAATCTATAATCACAAATACCAAAATGCTTTTCTCACTGCATTTTGTTTTTCATATCAACAGTTTTTCAAAATTTCTCAATGAGCTTACAATAAAACCCCCACACTTGTCTTCTAAACCATTTCCCAAGACAATTCCACAACTCTTTACAAATTTCCAGATCAGGGTTATCATGGATTTTCAGGCTTCAAGGCTTGTAATGAGCTAAAAATAATCAAGAATAGGTCAATAAGGCTCAAACAGGGGTGTAATGAAAAATGATACAAGGTGCAGTTTGGCTAAGTGGCTAAAAAATAAAAAATAGCCTAGATTATCTCAAGAGTACATGTAAAACAAACAACTTCATAAGAGTCAATGCAAGTTCTAGAATGGCTACAACTATGTGTGAATCATACGAAAAGAAATTAGGCTCAAATCTCACTATGGTTAATTCTATCAAAACCGTCCCAAAAATCTAATTTTTCATGAAAGATTATCTAAACTCTATGTGTGAGCAAGTCAATCAGATTAAAGATTCTATACTAAGACTGATGAAATAGAAAACTACTCACAATTGATTCAAAATAAATTTTATTTATTGAAAAACAATGAAAATAGATTAGTAAAGTAAAATAGTAACTAAATTGAAACAACAAAACTAAAAACAAGAAATGACCTATGAAAACTAAAACAACAACAAAAATTTAGTAAAAAGATCAACATCAGGTTAGTAAAAATGAAAACTGAAATAAAATTAGTGATAAAATCTAAAAACAATTCTACAACTAGTAGCAAACTACATCTAAACACTATCAACAACAATCTAGTAAAATCAGAATCAAAACATAGTCAACCAGAAAAATCGCAAGGTGTAAACAAAAAACTATATATATATATATATATCGATATAGTATCCTATCATATGAGAAAGTCTAACTAACTACACAAGTGAAATAACAACAAAAATAGAACAATAAAACCCTCCCCCACACTTGAGACAAATGTTGTCCTCAATGTGAGAAAGAAGAAAAAAGCAAACAAATTTCGTAAAAGATTCTACCATGGAAAGCAAAATAAAATCAAACTCTAATAAGCACTCCTTGTTTTGTTTTTTATTTTTTCATCTCCAATCCAGCAAAACAGAACTTGAAAATAAAACCTGCACAAACCCAAAATTACATTAGTAAAATCAAAAACAAATCCTCAACTACGAAAATTAGCACAATTACTCAAAAATTGAAAAAAGAGAAAAATAATAGTAGAAAAGAAATGAAAATAATGGAGATCAATTCAGAATGAAGAAACTAATGCTTTAAATGTTAAGGTAGCTCCTTTTCTTCCAACACAAGCTCTATTAGTTCAATTTTTTATCATTTTCTCCTCTTGTATTCCTTCTTGAAAATGTTTGGGCCTATGTCCATTAACTTTGAAAGATTTCTCAGAATTTGGTCCCTTAATTTCTACTGCTCCATTTGGAAAAACTTGTATAACAGTGAATGGTGCATCCCATTTTGATGTCAGCTTTCCAGCAATCAACTTCAGTCTTGAATTATATAGGAGCACTTTTTCACCACTACTAAATTCTTTCCTTGAAATTATCAAGTCATTATACTTCCTCACTTTTTCCTTATAAATACTGGAATTTTCATAAGCTTCCAATCTAATCCCATCGAGCTCTTGAAGTTGTAGTTTTCTATGATTTCCAGCTTCTTGTAAATCCAAATTACATCTCTTGACAACCCAATAGGACTTATGTTCTATCTGGTAAGTGACACGGTTTTCCAAAAACTACTCTAAAAGGAGACATTCCCAATGGTGTCCTATATGCAGTTCTCTGTGCCCATAGTGCTCACTCCGATTCTTCCTATTTGGCTGAATCAACTTCGCTAACAACTTCTTAACTTCTCTTTTGAAAACTTCAGCTTGCCTATTTGATTGTGGATGATAAGGTGTACAAATTTGATGCTTAACTTCATACTTTTAAAATAGGGGAGCAATGATCTTGTTACAAAAGTGGCTTCCTTGGTCACTAATGATAGCCTTTGACATTCCATACCTACAAAAAATGTTAGTCTTAAGAAACTTAGAAACAATTTTGGAGTCATTGTTCATTGTAGCTTTTGCCTCCACCCACCTGGATACATAATCAACAACAAGTAATATGTAAGAAAATCCATAAGAACTGGGCAGAGGACCCATAAAATCTATTCCCCACACGTCAAAAACTTCACGAAAAATCAGGGGTTGTTGTGGCATTTCATTTTTACCAGTGATATTCCCTCTAGCTCTTTGACAACTCTCACAGTTAGACACAAAAATATAAGCATCCTTAAAAATTGTTGGCTAGAAAAACCCACTATCTAAGACATTCCTAGCAGTTCTCTGATGTCCAAAATGACCACCTACAACAGAGTTATGACAGCAGTTAAGAATACGGGGAATTTCATGTTCAGTTATACATCTCCTAATCACTTGATGACTAGAAAACCTCCACAAATAAGGGACATCCCACATGTAATACTTTACATCAGATTTCAGTTTGTTAGCTAGTGATTTTGAAAAAATTTCAGGCACAACAGAAGAAACCAAGTAATTCACTATATTAGCAAACCATGGTACAACAGTTACAACATTCAGACTATACAACAAATCATTAGGGAATTTATCAGAAATTGGCACCTGGTCTACCTTACTTTCTATTCTACTTAAATGGTCAGCTACCTAGTTTTGCACACCACTTCTATCTTTAATGTCCAAATCAAACTCTTGCAAAAGCAACATCCACCTCAATAGTCTAGGCTTTGTATTAGATTTTCGTAACAAAAACTTCAGTGCATAATGGTCAATATATACAGTAACTTTGGATCCTAGCAGATATGAACGAAATTTATCTACAACAAAAACTATGGCTAGTAGCTCTTTTTCTGTGGTAGTATAGTTAATTTGGGTTGCATCTAGAGTTCTTGAAGCATAAGCAATCACATAGGAAACTTACTTACTTTTTGAGACAACACAACTCCTAGTGGACAATCGGATGTGTCACACATAAATTCAAATGACAGTTGCCAATTTGGTGGCTACAGGATTGGTGTAGTAGTGAGCTTATCTTTCAGCTCTTCAAATGCCTTCTTGCAATCTTCATCAAACCTAAACTTAATATCCTTCTGCAACAGTCTGGACAACAGTAGTGCAATTTGGCTAAAATTCTTTATAAACCTCCTATAGAAACCTGCATGTCCCAAGAATGAACAAATCTCCCTCATAGTGGAGGGATTAGGTAAAGAAGTAACCACATCAATTTTAGATTTATCAACCTGTATACCTTCTCTTTATTATCTCACAATTCAGCAAGGAAAATACACATAAAATTTAAACAAAATGCATAGAAAGAAATCATATACCAAATTCAATGGCTTAAGTTTCCCCGACAACGGTGCCAATTTGATAAACCACTCAGTTGCCTATGGTTTTCAAAATAAAGTTGAGTTCTCCTAATAGGATCAACCCAAGTCATTTCCCAAGGAAACTTAATACTCATCAAATTTAGTTATCAACTTCTTCTTTTGCAAAAATTAACACAATGAATTTTGTGTTAAAAACTAGAAAAGTAAAACAGATTAACCTAATACAAAGCTAAAATTACAATGAAACTAACCTACAATTACTAACAGTGAATCAATCATTTTGTTTGTCCTAATTAAAATTTCAATCAGTTTAAGCCTAACTACTATAATATTATTAAAATATACACTAAAATGGATCATTGAAACTCAAATTTTTTATAGCAATTAACAGTAAAGAAAAGATATTGGAAGAAACGATCAACGTGAAAAAAATCTTACTACTAACAGTTTAAAAATTGAAATCACTAAACAAGGAGAAATACAAAAGAATCAAGGTACAAATGGTCAAAGGGAAAGACAAATTTCTTACGATCGTAGTAGAACCAAAACCTCGACAACTTCATCTCCAAAATGCAAATTGAATTGGTGAATCTCTTGTAAATGTTGAATAGAAGCAATTTCTAACTCTAAAAACAAAAACAGAATATGGAAGAGTGAAGAAATTGGAAGCACGCTCTCCATGGGTCGAAACCCCTTTCTCCAAGTCGTGAAAATGAAGTTGTTGAAAAATTGCCCTTTTTTTCCCAAAATCCTCATTCTTTTATATCCTATATACATGTGTCTAATCAAATTCCATGCAAAATTCCAAAATTGCCCTTCCATCCTTTCAAAATTCTTTGACAAATTTGCCCTTCATTTTTCCAATAATATCCTCCCTGTCTAACACTCTCTCATTCCAGCGAGCGTTAAATTTTCTTCCAGCTCTTCATCCTAAACAATTAGAAATCTACCAAGTGCTTATTAAAACAGAAAAAATAAAAAATAAAATAAAATTGACAACTTTTACTAAAAGATCTATATTTTATATAAATGCAAATTCTTTAGTTAAAACTAAAAATAACAACAAAGATGTATGCTAAAAATATGCAATTAGTAAGAAAAGAATTGAATTAAACACGTGTTATCCCTAAGTGATTTGATGAAGTCAACATGGATCAAAGATTGCTAAGTGGATTGCTCGAAGCCATCATGGATCTTGATGGTGTTTTGGTCTAGAACTTAGGTTGGGTGTGTGCTTGACTGGGTTTTGGTTCAAAACCATGAGTTGCATGATATATCACTCAAAGAAAGCTTCATAAATTCACTTTGTTTTACAAATTATTAATTGAACCTAAAACGAGGTTAATAGATCTTGAAAAACATATTTTGAGAGTAAAATTAGTTAGTTGTTTTCTCATAAATCAATTTACTGGATTTTTTATGTGTTACAAAAAAAATCAATCTATTGAATGTTTGAAAACAATCAATTGAGTTTTTCAAAGATTTAAAAACTAGTTTTCTTATATAAGGGCTACGCGGGTTTTCTATTGTACCTAAGACATTCGATTGAAATTTTTGAGAAATTCTAAGAGTGAAAAACGTGCCCTTACTGTGATAACACATTCCTACTTGACTTTCAAACAATAAAACCTCAAGAACGTGAACCTTGGAGCTTTGCTTTGAGTGGGTTTCATGCAATCTTGGTTCTGCACCATAGCTAAGTCTTCTACACTGATTGTCATCTGTTAGTAATCTATTTTTTTTGTAGAAGTACTGCTAGTTTCACTCTATTTTGATATCTCTTGTATCGAGAGTGGTTTGGTTGCAAATGACATAGGGTTTGTGATTTGTAATTGTGCATTTGTTACCCTTATTGCATAGGGTTTGTAATTTGGGTTGTGCATTAGGGTTCTGCACTACTTTTACAACTACTGTGGGGGTCAGTAGGTTGTGTGCTACAGGGTACAGTGATGACTTGTGGGGATCAAGGGTAATTTTATTATATTGAATTGATCTTAGTGATCTTTTTAGTGAAATTCTTTGCTTGTTGGAAAAGGACTGGATGAAGCCCTTGAGGAAGGGTGAACCATTATAAATCTTGGTGTTCTTGATCTCTGTTTCTCTCTTCTGGATCGCTTTTCATATTTGTTGTTATACATTTAGCTAATTGTTCATAGCACTCAATCAATTGTTCATTATGTTACTATTATTTTTGTGTTCTCTGAAATTGATTAATATATTTGTTCAATTGACTGTTCCTGTGCTTAAATTCACATTGACTATTTCTAGTTAATTGTGCTTGTTAGGTAATTGATTATATTTCTGAAAACTTATTTTCTTGAATCAATTGTTATTTTTGTTTCTGTCTATTAAATTTGGACTACTTTGCTATATGAGTAATTTTTAGTTGACTGTTACTACTGTTTGTCTGATTATTTCTAGGCAGTGCTATATTGTCTTTTTATTCAACTAATTGCTTCCGCATTTTAATCTGGTGTTGTTGCTGTTTGTTGATCAGTGTGAATTAATCAATATATTGGTTGTGTTTTTCAATTAACTGTATATGGACTAAAGTGATTTGCACTCTTATTTTAGTTAACTGCTTCTGTGTCTGAATTGGTTGAATTCTTATTGTTTACAGTTCTGTGTGATTTTTCAGTTGATTGTTCTTGATGTGGAATTTATTGACTTTTTTGTTGTGCATTTCAAAACCACACTTTTGATTTTTCAATTAAAGAAGAGCTAATGAATTTGAAAACTGATTTTGAATGTCTTGAATTGATTCACAATAGTTCTTCTTGTAATTGCATTGAATTTGTTAAACCAACCAATTGTGCAAATTGTGAAGTTTTGCAAGAAAAAGTCAAATTTTGATTAAGAAAGTTTCAAAATTTTCAAGGGGAACTGCAAGATGATTTTCAAAAGAAGGGGAAGAAATTTAAAAACTTTTTTAATCATAGCCGAAGCTTAACGTCACCATTTGTTTCTTGTTTCAATTACAAGGAAAGAGGCCATGTTATTAGACATTGCAGAGTTACATTGCATGATTATCCAAAAGGCCTTGTAAAGTGGGTTCCCAAGGGTACAATTAACAAATCTGAACCCAAGTTTAATGGGGACCACTTCTTGAAGCTTATTCTATTTTGTAGGAACTTTGGACACCTAAGAAGCAACTATGGTACTTGGACAACGGTTGTTCCAAGTATATGTCAGGAGATGCTTCAAAGTTCATAAATTTCTTAAAGAAATTTTATTCATTCAACTTGTTTTATTTTACAATGGAGAGCACTCCTATACCATGGAATTTGGCCAAATAAGGAGTCTCAAAAGAGAAAAAGAGTTAACTACACTAATCAATGTTAACTACACTTAACTATGTTTAAGCTAAACTAATCCCTTGAATTTAGGGAGATGCATTTGGTGGTTACTAAAGTACATGAATGTAATGATTACTTCTAAGATGACTAGGATGAATGTACATGATGGAGTGCATTTGAAAGTTGTACCAATGCATGAAAGTACATGATGGAGTCCTACTCTCAAGTTTGTACTTTTCTCAAGTTCTTTCTAATTTCTATAATTTACAATATTTTATTCTTCCAAGTTCTTCTTTCAAAATCTCAAGAGTCTTCTCTCTTTTTTATTTCTCCATCTACATATTCATTTTTCATGTTTCTTTTATTTATTCTTCATGTCTTCTCTTCTCATTTTTCAACAAGTTATTCCTAATTGTCATATGTATCATTGCCTCCTAGAGAGTCCTTGTTTAATGTCACGAGTCTGACATGAAGCTCCATCAATATGAGGGAACTTTGAGCTGAATCACCCTTTCTATGACTGTCTTTACCCTTCTAGAGTATGGGCTTTCAATCTCAATCTTTCCATCTGCTTGAATCTTTTTAAGCATCCAAGGATTTGCTATTTAATTCCCCATCCTTTAAAAATATTAAATATTGTTACTCTTTGATGTACCAATAGTGACAGGTAATCTAGACTTCAAATCTTCATCTTTCGAATTTGGATTAACTCTTTCAAGCCTAAACAAAGTCTACAAATTGTACTCATCTAACTCTTTATATTACTATTGTGGTGGCTTGAAGCATTCAACAATCTTCTTCCAAATGCTTGATGTAGTCTTCTTTTTCCTTGTCATAGGATTAACTTCACTTCATGCACTCTTTTGGATTTTCAAAAATATAAAAAATTTCTTCAACATCCTATGAACCAATCTTCAGCTTTCCCTTGTCCACATGAATGACCATTCTAACTGTAACATCCCATATTTTTCATATAATAGAAACTTTATTGCATAAAAAATTATATAATAAACCTGAATATAAAAATCCATATATTTATCATGTATTTCAAAATATACTTCTCCAAATAAGGTTTAACAAAAACATCTTTGTAAAATTACAAATAAAATAAAATAAAGTTTCTCCAACAATTCACTTGGGACTCACACCACCTGTCAAATCTTCTGCTCCCGTGTAATACACGATCATTGCAGATTTAAAAATAAAACAAACACCACACAAAAATAAGGGTAAGCTAGCGAGTTTTAAAAAAATATATTCTCATAAATTGGATTTATATCATAACCAAACAACAACAATTCAAACTTTCATAAATCACATCATATCATACATATACTGACTCATAAACAAAGACACTAGACTCTCTACTTCCGGAAGACTCGAGCATTGAGTTGGACTCAAAGGTTTGCACCTATCATATACCATCCATCTGTTCCGATCAGCTCATATTTCAAACCTCGAATACAATCATCCCGATCAGTTCCTATTTCAAACCTAGAGTACAGTTCCCATATGCATAGGGTTAATCCATATGTCCTATTCCGATCAGCTCATATTTCAAACCTCGGACATGGCCATATAAACCTCCTTCGACTTTTTACTAACTGGTAAACTTCATATATATGAATCCAATGTAACAGTAGAGTCAGGATACCTCCTTAGATAGATCGAATCTCCAAACAATGCACGTCCTAATAATCTCAACACGGGTATCTCCTTTCCTAAAGATACTATGTCTTGATCACACACCACATCATTCACAAACATTGATACTACATCATACCATACATAAACATTCATTCCTTTCAATTCAAATTAATGATAAAGAGGCTCCTTGGTGCTTTAGCTTGTAGCTCATGCTCTAATGGATGAAGAGCATGTTCAAGCCATTTGCACCGAACACGTTGGATGGAAGGAGCTCCTCATGATGCGGAAGTAATGGATGTGGAGGAATTCACCATGGAAGGAAGTGTACAAGGGAAGTTTGATACGATTTAGGTGAAGAAGATAGTGAAAGCCTTGAAGGAGGTTAGGCCAACCTTCAAGAGAGAGCTTCTAGCTTCTAGGAGAAGAAACTCAATGTGAAACTTAAGGCAATGTGCTGAAAATTTGGCATCATTTCATTACTCAAATCAAGTTTACAAGAGAGGTTCTTATTCCTCTTATTTATAGAAGAAAGGATGAGCTACTTAGCTTCCCATGCAAGCTATCTAGGTAGGGTATGGGAGAAGCTAGGTCTAGAAACCCTAGCTTATAAGACAAGCTTCTAACCCTAGCTTCTATGACAAGCTTCCCAAACCTAGCTTGCACTTCAAGACTCTCACACAGTGGTGGCAAGTGGCACAAGGAGAGAGCTCCTTGTGCTACTTGGACTCCTTGATCAAGTCCAACATTATTTATGGACCTCAAGGCCCAAACTTACACTACATGGCCCAAAAGTACAAGGCCCAAATTTATTCTACTTGACCCAAATACAAGGCCCAAGTTATTCTAAACTATTTTAAACAATTTATACAAATTAGAGAACTTCTCCTTAATACTCTGGTTTCTCCACAGAGATTTCTTTATTTTAGTATTTGGGCTCGAGCAGCTGATTAAAAGCCCAAATAGGATGAGATGGGCCCAATCTTCTAGAAAGCTCTTAATTCTCCCTGTGGCACTTTGTCCTTTTTATTCATTGATTAATATCGGTGGGGTGTACTCCATCAATCCAATTCATATTTAATAAAATAAATAATTACAATATATATCAAAAACAATCAAACTAGCTTCCCTTACCTCTAAAGAGTAGAGATACTCAAAGAACTTGCAAAAATCTAAAATCACAAGCAACCTAATTCTGTTCAAGAATCTGATTGGACACTCTTGATCTACTCAACGCTAGAAATTTAGGGGTGTCCTCTGATTGTCAATCTGATATCCTATGAGATCACAAATCTAGAAAGAAGGTAGGAAAATTTAAGAGGAATTGTTTGAGAGATGGTGGTTTTCATAAGAATGAAACTCTATATTTTCTTAAAAGAAAGAGAGAGAGAGTTGGTAGTTTTTATAAACAAAATATATTCTTAGAGATAGTTGGTGGTTTTTATAAAAATAAAACAGAATATCTTATTAAAGAGATAATATCTTCTTAGAGATAGTTGGTGGTTTTTATAAAAATAAAAGAGAATATCTTCTTAAAGAGAGAGAGAGTTGGTGGTTGTTATAAAAATAAAAAGTAAATAACTAACTTTTATTTACTTAAACAACTTTTCTGTTAAAAAAATAGGTGTTATCTTATTTATCTCTAAAATTAAATTCTAGGTTAGTTTTTATTCCATAGTTATTTTCTAGGATATTACACTAACAATCTTCATGAAAGGTCTTCCAAGTATTAGAGGAACTTATTCATCTTCTTCTATCTCCATCACTAAAAAATCAAATGGGAAAGTAAACTTTTCCACCCTTACCAGTACATCTTCCGCTACTCCATGTGCAAGTTTCATGGATCTTTTAGTAAGTTCCAATGTAATCTTGATAGGTCAAACCTTTAAATCACCAATCCGCTTCTTGATAGACAGAGACATTAAATTATAGCTAACACCTAAATCCAATAATGCCTTGACTCTTCCCCTTTTGTCACTAGAATATTGAAACTTCCAAGATCTTCAAATTTTGGAGGCAATTTCTTCTGGATTATAGCACTGCAACAGACTTCTAACTCAATTTTTTCCTCTTCAATGAAATTTTTCTTTTTTTTTCAACACATACTCCATAAACTTATCATACATAAGCATACTCTCCTTGGCTATTGGAAAAGGCATTTCACTATGCAGTTGCTTAAAAACTTCTTTGAATTTGGAAAATTCATTTCCTCTATTTGGTTTTTAAGGTATAAGAGTAAGGAATTCTCTTTTCTACTACGACTCTACACTCCTATCTCTCTTTTCAATCTTTTTATTTTTTTTTCAATTTTTCTTTTTCTATTTTTTCAAACTTTTCAATTTTTCCTTTTTCTACCATCTCTTCGCTCAATTTTCCTTTTTCTTCCTCAATTAACTCACCACTCACATCCTTGGCTTCCTTACTCAACCTTAACTCCTTCCCACTACAAGTGATAATGGTTTACACCGCTCCTTAGGGTTCACCTGAGTGTTGGCAAGGAATGCGACATTCTGATGTTCTGTCATCTGCTTTGCCAATTGCGGTTTCTTTTCAAGCACCAGCATGGGACATCCAACCACCTGATCAAACTATTTTGATTTAACCAAAGGTAACAATGGTTGCAACCATATCCAAAAAAAAAAAAATGAAAGAAGAGGGTCTTGCAACATCATCAGACATACTAAGTAAAAGGCGATGATGATATGATTTGCTCCTAGGAAAAACAAAATAATTGCAAGCTTTACAAAGATCAAGATAATCAAAATTGGCAAATATTTTGTTAAGATTCCTATCCACACTATGTGTACCCAATCTACTGCTAGTCTAATTATAAAATGAGTAAGAAAAAGAAAGAGACAGGAGGTGATTGGAGTTAACCTAACTATCAAACTCATTAGTAGAAACTTGATTAGGAGGATTGGCTCCTTTGGACTTCTTAGAGAAAGCACAACATTAACGTCCCTCAAAATGCATCAATGACCTTGTAAATTGGCCAAATAATTCCAAAGGGAATTCCTTCTAACATGAAAAGATGAAGCATAAACCCCTACAAAATAAAGAGAAACACTTTTTCAAAGCTTGAAAATCGAAAAAAAAATTGCATAAAAGTGTGTAAAACTGAGAAAGATACATCAACATCACCTAAGCACCATAGCTTGGCAACATCATTAACTTTATCGGAATAGAAAATAAAAACAAGATTAGGTATATTAACCCTAAAATTATTTCCCAAAATATATTGAGAGCTTGGGTTAGTCAACCTCTAATATTCTAGAAAAGAGTCTTGACCCTCACCCCTTCCTATTGAAATTGCTTGCTTTAAGGTATTTTACAGTAGCTTTAGAAACATTTTTAGGTGGTCTGCCAGGCCTGCTAATAGTTTGGACCAAATCATCATGTCCATCAAATTCTGAATTAGAAGCCTCCTCCCCCAAAGCCATATTAGCTTACCTCTTAGAAACAAAAAAACTTCTCCTTGTGAAACTTGCTTTCAAGATTCTATAAGGTAGCAACACTATCAATCTATAAAGATTGTCCCTGAAGATCTTTTCCTTGTGCAGGAATCGTTCTGCAATCCTGCAAAGAATTTCTAATAGGTTCTTTGCTTTGACCATATTGCACATGTATTGTTTGGGATTGTTCTAAACTATATGCATATCATATTTTTTGTTTCTGAGGTAAAGCATTATCCATAAGAGGTAAGGTGGAAAAAGAATTGGAAATAGCTAAACCCACAAGAGGAACAAGATCACCCTCAGGAGAGGTTTGCTTATTCTGTTCAACAACTGTAGAGACTTCAACAAGACTAGGCATGTCTTTTAAGTTATCATCATTATCAGAACTCAAGGAATGGTGCACATCTATCGCCATAACATCAACATCAACATCTATAAACAAATTCATGGTGTGAAGATAGGGCACCCTCACAATTATTCACTGACATGATTTGCACAAACAGCTGCTTGAGTTTTAAATTTTTTCATTATAATCCTCTTGCTAAGTAGGCTTGCAAGAAAAAAGCTCATGTCCTATCCTTTTTTCAAAATTAACAAAAAGGAGGGAGTCTTTCATACTCAATATCTGCTACAAAAGCAAAACTCATAAGCTCCATCAAAAGTTATTGAGGCAAGGTAGAGAGAAGATCAACATACACAAGAACCCAAGCAAAGAAGCGTCTCATTTTTTTATAATACAGTCATCTAACACTAGGGGAGTACAACCGACATGTAATAAAAAACATTGAGTCTTAGTCAATTTCATGAAAGTAGGAACAAAATATTTTGTTCATTAAAAGTGCAAAGCAAACACAAACTCCTAGATCCAACAACCAAGATATATCTCATATCTTCAAGAAAGAAAAATTCACTCATAAAAGTCCTTGCCTAAAGGAATCACTTTCCACGCTAAAAAAGTATAAATTATACTTAACTTCTTACAAAGATTCATATACGTAAAAGGCTTGTTTTCTCTGTTTAATAAAATCCCATCATGGAAATGATTTTTGTAGTTATGCTAGATACACTTTCTTAGATTATTGCATGTATTATTTAAAAAACTTTCTTAGATATTTTTGCATGTATTATTTAAAACTTAAGCAAAAATTACACATGCTTGACTAACGGCTTATAAACTTTGCCAAATTGCAAACCCTTGCTGCCAATGAAAATGTGCAAAAAAGAACCCGAAATCCAAATAACAACGCCGTCAACAAATTTGCATTCCACGTTTCAAGCTGCACTCACGACCATTTAAATCGAATCGCGAATTGGAAAATTCTTTGTCTCCACTTTCACCTACACGATAATTTATGATTAAATAACTATAATTTTAATTTTTTCTCCTTAAATTATCATAAAAACAACATAAACAAATTTTTTTTCACTAAATCACTAAAATGTTTCAACAATAATATCCTATATTCGTGGTGTTGCGTGGTTCATTTTATTTTCAATTGCAAAATTTTAAATAAAATATGGTCGACAAAAAATCAAGATAACAAAATTTTCACTTGAATTTAAAACACTTTTACATTTATTTTTAAAATAAAGAAAGTAATTTAAATCGTTGTTATAAGATATAATCACTACCAAGTCATTGTCTTATTGAAATTAGCACTACCATTATTCAACGCACCATCATTTAAATCTATCATTAAAATAATTTTAAAAAAATAATTTTTTTTTAAACAAATACATTTGAAACTAAAAGCTTTTTCATAAACAAATTATCCTAAACAAAATTTGATTTTTTAAAATTTAAAACAAAAAATAAATTATTTTAAATTTACAGCATAAAATAATCTTGAAATAAAGACTTAAAAAATGTATATTCGGTATTGTTATAATGTATAAAATTAATGTAAAAGATACAACGTTTTATTAAGCAAATAGTTAACTAGGTTCCTAAATGTAATACTGGCAATTTATTCTTTGAAAAGAAAAACTAAATTTTTTATTTAGGTCCTAAATGCATCCTGCTATTAATTACTTTTGGATATTTTTATTAATTTATAATTTTAATAATTAATTTAGCATTAAATTAGAAATTATTGTATCATTCAATTACAATGTTTAAAGATTAAATTTTCATTTTTATGCATTCAAAAATGCCAAGTATTCCTTTTTCAGTTTTAAGAAAAATTAAATTTACAATGTCTTGCATGGAATGTAGTTGTTCATTTATTCATTTATTTATTATCTATTGGGTTCGTTTTAAAACAAGTAGTCTCTGTCTTGTTACACGGCAGACAAATTCTTCCACCATCCCATACTCTCTTCTTGCACTACCATACAAAAATTTAATTCCACAACTGCTCTTAAATAAATTATCCAAATACCATTTTTTTATTAAGCAACTTTGAAGTTATTGGTAGGGCACCTGGATGAGGCTATCCAGTTTTCAATTTTTGAAATTTGAGAACCGGACAGCCTGACATCCGGTTCATAAATTGTTAACCGGATGGACTGGATGGGGGGTGTCATCCGGTTTGTAAGTTGTGAACCGGACGCCACCCCATCCGGTTGTCATAAGGTAAAAAAATTGCAAACCGGACGAGTGGTGGGTGGACCTCATCCGGTTTGTAAATTTGTGAACCGAATAAGGTGCCATCCGGTTCACATTTTTTCAATTTTTTTTTTAAACTGCACTGTGACAGATTGGTGAGGAGCATTAATGTACTTGAAAGTAAAAAAGAAATGAAGATCTCTTTTTTGTTGTGTTTACTTCTCATTCCAATTTTCAACCCCAACCCCATCTTAAATGAAAAGTCTCTCCTCTCTCCTATTGCATTTCACCAATTCATTAGATCATTTGGTTTCATAAAACTAAATTAATTTAATAAAGGAAAATGAAGAGTCCAAGAAGAGTCTCTTTTGCTGCATTTCAGGAAGAGTGTCTCTTTGACTCTTCATTTGCCTTAATTAAATTAATTTAGTTTTATAAAACCCAATGAATCAATGAATTCGTGGATAGGAGAGAGGAGAGACTCTTCATTTAAGATGGGGTTGGGGTTAGAAATTAGAATGAGAATTAAATATAGCAAAAGAAGAGACTCTTCATTTCTTTTTCACTTTCAAGTATTAATTGGGTGGTGATAGGTAACAACTAATCTGCTCCTCACCAATCTACATTAATTTTAATTGGGTGTTGATAGGTAATAGCTAACCAACTCTTCTGCTCCTGACCAATCTGTCACAGTGCAGTTTAAAAAAAATTGAAAAAATGTGAACCGGATGGCACCCTTATCCAGTTCACAGATTTACAAACCGAATGAAGTCCACCCACCACCCATCTGGTTTGCAATTTTTTTACCTTATGACAACCGGACGGGGTGGCATCCGGTTCACAACTTACAAACCGGATGGCACCCCGCATCTAGTCCATCTGGTTAACAATTTATGAACCGAACGTCAAGCTGTCCGGTTCTCAAATTTCAAAACATGAAAATCGGGTGGCCTCATCCGGGTGTCCTACCAGAAACTTCAAAGTTGTTTAATAAAATAAGGATATTTGGGTAATTTCAACAAGGGCAGTTGTGGAATTAAAATTTTGTATGGGGTGTAGGAAGAGGGTATGGGGGTGGACGAAGAATTTGTCTACACGGCAAGTACAATAGGTTCCAAACTCTAGGACATTCTTCCTGCACCTCCATCCTCTCTTCCTGCAACCATGTACACTCAACAGAATATCTTTAATAAAATAAATAAATAAATCCTATATCTTTAATTTTATATTCTAAATTATATAATTTAAAATTAAAATTTCAAAATATAAAAAAAATATATATTTTAGATTATACAATCTAAAATATAAAATATATTTTCAAATATACAATCTAAAATATAAAATTTGTATTTTATATTATATAATTTAAAATACAAAAGTTATATTCTAAATTATATAATTTAAAATTTAAAAAAATTAACATTTTAGATTATATAATTTAAAATAAACAAATTATATTTCAGATTATATAATTTAAAATGTAAAATTTATATTTTAAATTATTCAATTAAAAAAAAGTATTTTCTGTATTTGAAACAAATATGCGTCCCAAACACTCCCTGGTTGGCATGGGAAAGGCTAATTACTCATCCCATCATCTTTGTTTTTGTCTCTCGTTAACCCTACCTAGCAAGGTGGCCCATATGCAATACTTCCCAACAATGGACAAACTCATATAATCCAAAAAAAATTGTCATTTTTTCTTTTCTCTTCTTTCATCAAACTCATATAATCCAAAAAAAATTGTCATTTTTTCTTTTCTCTTCTTTCCTCAAATTCGATGGGTCACCCTTTCAACTTGTCCCCAAAACCATAACAACTCTATCATAAGTTACCCTATATATTTGGGTTCCATTCAACGAACCTTACACCTCATCCTTGCTTCCACTCATTCCCCTCGTCCATTTAAAATTCTATTATATTCATTCTTTCTTCTTATTTTCAGTCCTTATATTGCCAATGTTTTTAGGATAATTTTCACAAACGTAGTCTGATCCTTAAGTTTAAGTTGTAATTGTTAGGATTTATTTTTATTATGAAAATAAAGAGATGAACAAAAATGATTATATTAATAAGTGAAATTTAAGCTTAACTCAACTTTACAAAACTAGCTTATAAGGTGAGGTTTGCACCTATTTATAAACTATTGAAAGGCCTGATCTCTAGTCGATGTGGGATCTCTAACACACCCCTTCACGCCAAGACTGCTCAACTAGTGCGTGAGACTATAATATTTAAGGGTGGTCCAATAGCAGTCCGATAGTGGATGGACTGATAGGCCCAACAATCATGTTAGGATAGACTCTAATACCATATTATGAAAATAAAAAGATGAATAAAAATGAACAAAAGATATGAGAATGAAAATATTCTCTTTGTTTTTCTATGTATTGATAAAAAAACAGAGCTAAATATATACCAATAATGTCCCTATTATAGGTATAGCTAAAGAAAGAAAATAAATACAAATATTACAACTTGATACTGTCATAAAACACAAAATAAACAAAATTGATAATCATTTGACTCTTGTCATAAAGACAAAATCAAATAATTAATATTTCTTTCCTTCTAACAATTTGATTTTGTCATAAAGACAACATCACATAATTGATATTAGTTTCCTTCTAGAAGTCTTGTATCCATATCATCTAAAAATTTTCGGTCTTGAAATTGCCAAAACTTTTATGATATATTTATTACTTCCTAAATAAGTGATTGGTGCACTTGCTACACTCAAATTTTTTATTTTGTATATGATTTCTTTTACTTTATTTTATTTTATTTTTATGTATATATTATATTTGACAAATGTGTTATTATACTAATTTTGTATTTTTTTCTCTTCTTTCTCGAATCACATAGTCACTCAAAATATTGAATTGCCCATTTAAGATGAGATGGTTGAAGATAATCATAGGATTACAAACAAAATAAAACTTATTGCATGAGAGTTCCATCTAATTACATCTAATCCTAATATTAATGAGTTTAGCCATTCATAGTCATGAGAAGACTAAACAACCAATATGAACAACAAAAGAGGGTTTAATGAGTATTTTTTCACTGCCTCCTAGTATGATTTTTATAATCTCTAGCTGAAGATGCAAACCCTAATGCTAAAGGTTTCTTAAATAGAATATATTTTTCTACGCTCGCACTTGGCCCAATAGAGTGATGCCGGGTGCAATTGGATTCTGTTGCAATTTTCAACATTTTAGTTCAACTTTTAGCGTCTTGAGCCCCATCCATAAAATGTGGGCCCAACCTAGTAGCGTCCCACCCACGTTTTAAGAGCTTGACCTAGCTGCAACATCAACATCCCAATTTTTACCTTATTTTCTTCTTAGGGATTCTAATCTTGCTCTTCTTGACCCAAATTCTTCCTATTTATTTATTTGACATAATGAATGGGATTTAGAGTAATATTCGATGAAAAATCAAGTAACAACTTATTTATAAAAAAAACATGAGATTATTATGTTCCTAGCTTGGAAAAAAATGATTTCAATATACAAATAAGCCCAAAAATATCATATAATTTAACTCTATCAAGGAGCTTATTATCTTAAGTAGTTCATATATGAGTTCCAAATCAGGGGATACTCAAAATGATTAGGGTAGTTTAAGAATTAACGAATTTTATCAACTCCCCCCCTAAAAAGACTTGGAAGGGAAATTGAAGCTAAAGAGTTTACCTTCCTCAATTTCATGGTAAAGACAATGTAGAAGTGTACCTTGATTAGGAAATGAAGGTAAAAAAATTATACATTTGTCACCAAGGCAGTGAGGAACGAAAAGTACCCTTAGCAACTTTGAGTTTCCATGTTATGCCTTGTATTGGTGCAACCTCCCCTCCCCTATGAGAGAGAAAGATGCCTCCATAACGACCCTCTAATTTTGTATTGGAATGATATTAGGAGTGCTATGAGGTATTAACATATCTCTTTGTACTATAATCAAAAGCTTATGAATAAGCTCTAAAGACTCCATTAATAGGGCATGAGTGTTGTAGAACATGGACAAAATATAGAGTTATACATGATGAGACTTAGTATTAGGGAGGAAGAGAACAATACCATATATAGGTTCTTGAGTGGATTGAATTCATAAATATGAGATGGAGTTGAACTTATACCTTATAGATATTTGAATGATTTAGTACAACTTTGTATTAAAGTAGAACAACAAAATTTGAGAAAATCTTCTTTTAATAAATAAAGACAATGCTAACTGTAGTTCTTTTTCCAAGAAAAATTATCCACAAGAGGAAACAAACTTGTGATAAAAATAGAGAATAAAACCTTCAAAGAAGTAATATAAAATAAAAGAAAAAGAAAATAATAAATCTTCTAGTGATATTAAATGCTTTAATTTTTTAGGTAAAGGTTGCAAGTATTTTGAGTGACCTAACAAACAAGTTATGATATTGAAGGGGAAGACTTGTATGACAGTCAACACAAGGCTCATTTTTTCTTCTTGCTCTTGCAATGAAGAAGAAGAAAAGGTCAGCCCCAAAGCTTTCCATGTTGAAACTACTTATCCTTGTTTTGGAGAATTTCTTTTGATGAGAAATTTTAATTAGCCTAACATGGATTATTCTCTCGTTGTGGACAATTTATCGTGCTACAATTATTATAGTAATAGGTTCATTTAGATATTGAGTCTTAACAAATTTTCCCATCCAAAATGTTATAAACTTCATTGGATTCAAAAGGATGGGAATATGGTTGTGAATCAATAGGTGAAAGTTAGGTTTTCTATAGGTCATATGAAGATATTGTTTTATGTGACTTGGTACCTGTAAAGACTTGTGATATTTTGTTAAAATAACCTTGGAAATTTGATCATAACATTATTTATCATGGTGTTACTAATAAAATTACTTTCACTCATAAAGGAAATATGATGCAAACCTTCAATTGTATTCTTCAATGTGTTTCTTCTTAGAGAATTGATGTTTTGGACATGATTTGATGTTGATGTAGAGGATGTATTGAATATTGTAGTAGTTTGAAGTGTTGGAGATGGAAATTGGAAGTGAATTAATGTGAAATTGAGCCAACACATCTAGGAGAAAGCAAGAGCAAGTCCGGAAAAGAGACTATTCTAAGGAGAGATTTTGAACAAGAGTGAAGAGGCAAAATTTGGCCATAATTTCATTACTTACTTAAAACTAAAATTTCAATTACACAACCTTCTTATTTATATACTAAAAGATGACTTGTCTTGTAGGTTTCTCAAAAACTCTTACTAAGAGTTTGACAAGTAACAACCAATGAGTGGAGAGGATCTTGTCCATTGGGAGGTGAACAAGTGGCAAAAGAAGCTAGGAGAAGAAGCTCTCATGTGGTGCCTACTTGGAGTGGCATGTAGGACCTTCTTGGACTCATTTTTCCTAGGTGACACCTTCTCGAAGGCTTCTTTTAAAGGTGACCATCCACTTTTTTGTTACAAAGTCAAGGACATGAGATAGATGTGAGAATGCATGTTGTGGTGTGAGTAATCATCGAAAACATGAGTGGACATGTGTCACACTCACATTCCAAACGCCAATTTTCTTTAAAGTTTTGAATTCATTTTGAATTCCAATTTTCCCACCATTTGGCTCTCCCTTGGACGTCCATATGCACTATAAATAAGAGTGCTTGGTGCATATATTTTCCAACTTGAATGAGTGTTGAGATGGTGTCCATTGTTGGCCCCTACTTGCTCTCAAGTTCTTTCTATGTTACTCTTCTTATTAGACCTAGCCTAGACTCATTCCTAGTTGATTTAGTCTAGTCTCTCACTAGACTCTCTTCTTTATTCCACTTCATAGTGGAATCATCCTTTTAGTTTCCTCCAAACTTCCGCACCTACATCAACTTCCATCAAAAAAGAAAATCAACATGCAATGAAAAACAAGACTCATGTTTATCATTCTCCCTAGAAAGGTGTTGCACAAAATAAATCAAGAGTCACTTGTCCACTCATGCTTTACATATTTGAACATGTGCTCAATGTGAAACATCTACCTAGCTTCTTCCATGACTAATCTAACATTTCTATTTGGCTTGAATGAGCCCAACTAAACTCTTGTAAAATTGCTATAATTATTTACAGCCCTATAATACCATCGTACACTAAAATGTCCAAATATCTTATTCTTTAACCGAATATCCTAAACTACTTACTCCGACTAAAACATTCGTTTTATATATTTTATTACACATTAGAAATAGACTCTTCACAAAGGTCTAAATGTGTTTTATATATTTTATTACACACTAGAAATAGACTCTTCACAAAGGTCTAAATGTTTTATATGTTCATGCTCATGGCTTTAGGTCTTCTTATCTCTAGCCCATCAGATATTGTTTTTAATTTTACATTTTCTAATTTTTAATATATATATATATATATATATATTAAAACACACTTAACTATATAAATAATTGTATTAATGATGTATATAATTAGGTCTCTAATGGTATAAATTAAAATAATTACTACACTTATATACTAAATTATTTCATTATAATTAACAATTAATTATTAGAATTTAATTTATAAGTGTTAGTGAGTTAAGTTATAATATTATTTTATTTTTTATCCTCTAAATAATATAATACAAATTAAAAATATTAGCTCGGCGCGTCAAATTTTCCCCGCAAATGAATTGACACGCGGTTTAAGGTCAGTTACCACCCTAATATAAGACAATTAGGTATTAATAAGATTTTTCTTAAATATTTTTAGTGCTTAGATATATTAGACCAAATTAAACTATAAAATATCTATACGTATTGAAACTAGTTATATTATCTAACTTTTTCTTTTATCGTATATCACATTACTTATATCTATTATCTTGATATAAAGAGTAATATAATTGAGATGATAGAACAACAAACCAGCAAAAATTCAAACAAAATCATGACCAAAAAACAACAGAGCAACTATTATTACGGTCCAGTTTAATGAGATTATTAGAACAAATAAGGGGGTAAGAAAAAAAAATTAACAAACTATTACAGTATAAAATACAGAAGGCAATGAAAAATGAGAACCGACCAGTAATAAATTTAAAATTGAATAAAATGCCTAAACTTTTGAATCAAACTATTTCTCAGCCATTATATCAATTAGAGATTAACTTGTGAGTTGTTATGGGCTTCACCGGTATAACGTACTTGAGAAGTTCAAATAAATTATTAAAATATTTTAGAATTTATAAAATGAATAAGAATGATTTTGAGAAATTAGTGACAATATCTCTCTGTCAGAATTTTTATCAGCATCTTTCGATCTTATAAAAAATTGACCAATTTTTGTAAGCAACTTTCTGCACTTATTAAGCTTTATTTATAGCATCTTCTTTTATTCATGTTATTTGTTTTTTTTTTTTTAAATTCTAATGCTCAAAATATTTCTAATAATTAATCCATTTGGTTTGGATTCTTATCACCATCTTATATAAAATAAAGATATAAATAGTAAAGTAAAGATGAAAAATGTCCAAAAGAGAATAACATGTCTAGCTGTGTTAAAACAACTAATGTGCTAAAAGGAAAAAAAAAGTAAGAAAATAGTTAGTGCATGACTTTTCTTATAACTACTCGAAAATTATGATAAGCAAAAATATAGGAATAATAAATATATACTTATATTCTTTTTTTCTCAAAGTCAAAGATTCTAAGAGGATTAGAGAGAGAGGGTTCGAGGCAATAAGGTAAAATGAAAACATTAAGATTAACTTTGTTTTAATAAATCATATATATTATTCTTAACAATAATACTAATGCATTGCATAGTTAAGTATTTATAAGGTTGGCTTATGAAAATTTAAATAGTATGTATGGCATTATAAATTTTATTTTATTGTAGTTATTGTAAAAAAAAGGAAGTATGACATTTGTGGATGAAATTCAAGCCCACGAGTTTACAATATATTATACTATTCCGTACTTATAAATAAAAGATCAGGGTGAACCAAAATTCAACAAAATGTCAGCAGCACAATTTCCTACATTATCATCATGCGCACTATCCCAAAGGGAAGAGATAAGGAAAAGTACAAACAAGAAAATAGAGCCCACATTATCCTAGCATTTATTTTTAGTAAGGACCACATTGTCACTAATTTTATGTACACAACTCCATCCAATTTGTTTGCTTTCTATCCGTTCCATTTCCGTACTTCAGTGCTGAAAATTTATCAAAATATACCAATTTTATGAAAATGAACAAATTTGAAAAATATTATTGAAATAAGTCGGCCATGTTTTTAGATTGTGACCTCGTTCTTTAGACACGAATATGATCTAGATTATGATTTAAATTTGATAAAAAAAAATATTATCAACTTTAACGAATTTTATATCAAAAAATATTTTGAAGATGTCATGTTTAGTGAGCACAATTTTAGTTTAAGTTAATTTTACTAAGTTAATTTTTGTTTTTAAACTTATAAAAGAAAGAAGTTGAAGTCGTTAGGGGCATAACAACTTGAATATTAGGTGATGTTGTGATAGTGTAAATTAATTTTTACTAAATTGTTTAGTCTATTAACAAACTGTGTTTTGTTTATTATTAAATGGTTTGGTTTGTTTGGTTACATTATATCATCTAATTAATAGATATTTAGTTTTTATATATATATATATATATAATAGATTATCTAGTATGTTTGTTTATATTAGATCGTCTAATATATTTATATATACTAGACATTTAGTCTATTCAAAAGTTTCCTAATTTGTTAGCTACAATTTAGTTAGTTAGTTTTCATTTTATTTTTTTTTGTTTTATATATACATTCTTTATAGTTTTTTATGAATTAAATTTTTGTTTATCTATAAATTTTTTCTATTCTCTAATATCAATTTCATTGAAATTATAGATTATACAATATATAAAAATAATAATACATGTAATTTTATTTAAATAAATGCTAAAAATTAAAATTAATATAAATACTAATTTAATTCATTGAAATAAGATTATATAATAAAAAGAACTAGATATAATGTTATTAAATAAATATTACAAAGCATGATGTTTTACTATCAAAAAAGAGAATTTCTCCTATTATGACCTTCATTGAGATAATAAAAACATTTCTTTGGCACTTCCACGATGACATCCCCCATCCCAATATCCCTACAATCCAATATCATTTATGCATTGTTGTTGGCTTACAATGCCTTCACAAGAACGACGAAGAAGACTATCCTGTGGCACAATGTCTCAGATGATTTCTTTACCATTATTATTCAAATTATCACTACGTTTCCATTTCTTCATTAATTTATAAATCCTACTTTTTTATTTACAAATTTATTTAACCACAGTCTGCACGAAATAATAAATAATTTCTTAAACTTTTTTTCTAAATAATCCAAATCATTATTACCATATTTAATAAAATAATCTACATTATTACAACGTGACCAAATGTTGAACTCATCATAATCCCTAACAACTTCAAATTCCCAAAAAACAATGTTTCACAACAAAACTAACTAAAAAACTGAATTGTAACTAACAAATTAGACATTCTAGATTGTAACAAATAGACTATACATTTTAGTGTATACAAACAGACTAGACGGTCTATCAATTGACTAGATGGTCTAGTGTAGACAAACAGACTAAACAATCTAGTATATACAAATACACTAAAGGTCTAGTGTGGACAAACAAACTAGATGATTTAGTGTTAAATAAGACAAACTAGATGGTATGTGATAGACTCAAACTACACTCGACACAATTGATATGCATCGGGCGTGAACATCGAAAAGCAGATTCTATTTAAGAAGCCTTTCACATTAGGCTTGGAGATCTTTGACCAGAGATCATAAAAAAGTTAGACTTAGAGGCATCCTAGGGGTTTTTGGGTTTAACTCACCCTCTTTCATTGTGCTTATTGGTTGTTTGGCGTTCTCATAACTATGAGGAGCTAAATCCATTATTGTTAGGGTTAGATTTAATCGGATGTAATTTTCATGTAATCATATTTGGGCTTATCTTATGTCTTATCGTAAATGCTTTTCTTTTAATACATTAGTATATTAATTTTATGTTTATGATTTTTGTGCAAATCCGTAACACGATCATTGATTCTTAAGAGTATGGGAAAATATCTTTTGAATTTAGAAGTGAATTAATTTATCAAATGAAAGCTTGTATCTAGGAATAGAGCGTGATTCATTTTTTGTCGTTAAGATCCTTGTGTGAATGCAAGATTTATCTATATAATTAATCAAGGAATTGACGGTTAATACACAATCCCCAGGCTCATCTACTGATGAATCATATTTGAGTAATTTTGTGGATTGACATTGATTATTGATAGGTGGTGTGACTCCTCAATGAGCTAATGGGGAAGCTTTATTTTATTTTATTTATCTTGTGACTATATGTAGATATTTCTATTAAATCTTATGTGGAGAAGTATATTTTGAAATACTATAACAAATGTATAAATATTTTACATATGTCTATTATAGATTTTTTGTGTAATATAGTAACTATCATGTGAAAAATACGGGATGTTACAATCAATATCTACAAATACCCAGGAAAAATGTTAAATAATTAAAAATTGAAGTGGGAGAAAGGTTAGGTTGAGTGACGAAGACAAAACAGTGTTGATGAGAGATAGGTAGCTCAAGAATGAAGTAAAGAGAAAAAATTGAGTGATGAGATTGTGGTAGAAAAGAAAAAAAAAAGAAAAAGAACACAATAAAAATGAGAAAAAGAAAGAAGAGACTAAAGCCCCATTTTTTATAAATCTTCCTTATCTTATGCTTTTGAAACTAGAAGCTTCTTTGGTGGTGAAGAAGATGGTGACTACCTTGACCATGGTAAAGAAATTTTTTGGATACTTTACTCCACCGAAGTAAGAGCGTAAGTAATTATAATTTAAAAACATTATTTAGAGTGGAGAAGGTCTAGGGGCACACTAATTCAGGATTGATGGAAGCTGAGCTTAGATTAGGCCTACCAATCATATTTGGTAGTTCAAAGATGAGATCAGTCGGGAAAAAAAGGTGATCAAAAGGGCCTAATTTATGGGTTGTTAAGGAAGTTAAAGATGATGGAACTGTGGATATTGAAAAAATTGTTCTTAGGAGAATGATACAACCTACGTTGCATCCACTTTGAATAAATTGTTCATCAAGCTTGGGACGTTAAACAAGCACTTTTTGGGAGGCAACCCAGAGTTTGTTTTTATCAGTTTATTGTTTTGTGCTTTGTTTTTATTTTTATTGTTTTGTGTAAAATTTTGGTGGTCTAAAATGCTCTTAATCAGCACATCTTGATGAGCCAAAACATGTGGAGAGAATTTTAAAGTGAAAGCCAAGTCGGGCACACATCACCCGCATCCAACACATTTCAGAGTAATTGCTCTCAAGAATAGTTGCTCCCAATGCCACACGACCGACGCCATACGCAAGTGTTGATTTCTACAACTTGGTTTCTTAGTCTTCATTGCTACGGATCAGGACCAATTTGGAGGAGGGGTAAGGTAAATTGAGGATGATGTTGAAGAAAAGAAGCAGTTTTGTTAGAGATATTTAAAGAGAGTTTTTTTTATTTTTTAGTGTTTGTTATTTTTCAATTCTTGTTTTAATTTTCAATTTTTCTTATTTTTCTATTTTCTGCTTTTGTTAATTTTCTATTTTTGTTATTCTTTTTGTTTTTTTGAATAACTCAAAACTTTGCTAGATAACGGTTATAATGCATTGATGAAAAGAGTTGGACTGATTCATTAATCTTTAATGATAGATTGAGTATGTGTTTTCATTGAGATTTATGAATAAATTAGGTTGTTCTTGTAAAGTTTAAGTTGTGGTTACTCTTTTGTGGTATTGTGATGGAAATGCATTATTGTGGCATATTATGTGGCAACTTTTGGTGTTGAAAGTATAACCAGGTGACATTTTGAGTTCCAAAGTTACAAGTAAGTACTATCACTAATTATTCATAATTGATTTTGGTTGAGTTTCTTTGCTGATTATTCATTTACGAGCTTACATATGATCAAGGCCATCTTTATTTTATCTTTATTGTCGCTAGAGCTAAACAACCAACCTTTTGATGAAATAAAGTCTCTGTACCCTTTTTGAGCCTTTAAAAAGATATTATTTTTCATCCTTGAAACTTTTAGCTTTGTTTGACTACCTTAGTTTGAATTAGGAGAGCAAAGTGATCAAGAACTTAATATAATTTAAGTTTGGGGGGAGAATATAGGGAGACCAAAGGTTGTGGTTTAAAAATAATAATAAAAATGAAAAAAATCACATCCTAAAACACTAGAGTGCCTGAGTGAAACTTACTTTGTTGAGGAATAATACCTTTGGGTGTTCATTGATAATTGTAAAATATGTTTTGGCGAAGTTCAAGAGGAGGGGTGAATTGAACACCCTTAAAACTTTTCGCAAATATATAATGTGAGAAATGAAAAATCTTTAAAGAAACTATTCAAGATTATATAAATTGCAATCAACAAAGGTTCAAAACAAATTCCAGAATAAAGGCAATCACATGGAATCAATATACTGAAGACAAATTTTAATTCTGGAAAACCAGTAGACTGTTAAGCAAGTTCTGGAAAAATACAGTGTGCAGTAAAAACAATATTTAAAGATTAATCCATGAACTCAAAGAAATAGATCAATTCTAAATTTATTATGAATTACAAATTAAAGAACTTATTATTAAACAAGAGAACCTTTGTTTAATGTATTAAAACTATTTTTAACCAGTGATTGTGGAAAATCAACTTTTCTGGAAAAACTGATTAATGAACAGTGAATCCAGTAAGTTGCGAAATTGCTGATTTACAGAAAACTAGTATACTGATTATTGATCAGATTTAGAAATGTCAAGAATAGACTGTGTTTAAACAAAATATATGTTTTCAAAAGTTACTTAAAATGTTTTCAGAATGTTGAAGAATTTATTCAATTAACAAGGATTAACAGATTCTGAAAAATCAAGAAAAACAACAAGATTTATCAAGAATAGTCAAGAGAGAGCAAGAGAGAACAAGACAGAGCAGATTATCCTGGTTCACCCTTCCACAAGGGCTACGTCCAGTCCCTTACACAACTGTAAGGATTTCCATTATGAAAAAGATCCAATAGATCAGTTTACAACTCAATCTTGAAACCCGCAAGAATACACTGCACCCTACAGAAAACAATCCGTTGAAACCTACAACAGATCAAGAACTATAAAGTATCCATGTATAACCTAGAGAACCCCTTACTAATCCCCTCAACAAGTTACAACCTATACAGAACCCACTCTACAAATAGAATTACCACACCAAGTAACTCACACTAGAATAAAATTCAGTACAATGAAAGATTTCAAATAACTACATTGGCACAAGTACTTCTATACAAGAACAATTTAGAATGCAAAACCCTAAATTGCAAAAGTAATAAAAGCAAGAGTATAGAAGGCTTATTTAGAATGATCAGATCAGCAGTATAGCAACATCAGTCAATTCAAAGCTCCTACAGTATTGAGAAAATAGTTCTTGAAGAGTTTTTTGAATGATCTTGATCACAAAAACTATTAAGGCGTTTTTTCTCTCTCTTGGAAAACTTAGAGCACTTGATTGGAAAATGATTCAGAATGATTTCATTATTTTCCAAAATTTCATGCCAACTATTTATAGACAACTATCATTTAAAATTCAATCAATTGTTTTGCAAATAGTCGACTATTTTTCTCCAGTTAGTTAAAACAGTTGTTCAAAACTCAAAATCTGATTTTATTAATTTCTCAAAACCTTAGTTAAATTAGATTTGAAAACATGGAGCTTATCTTTGATTGAAAATGCTTATAATGCTGACTTGAATCAAACTTGCCACACAACACACAATCCTAAGTTCTAGACCGAGCCTTTCAATCTTCATGAAATCTTCATGTAGTCCGCATCACATGGTCTTGAACTTCTTCACATGGTTGGCTTCATCAAATCTTCACAGCAACTCACTGGTGCTAACAATAACAAATTGCCATCTGTGTTGAAAATTGTGTGCATTTTCTGGTCTATTTACATTTGAGTACCATAGTTAAGACTTGGTGAGGTATAACTGTTCATTCATGAGTTGATTTGAGGAGAAATATATTTGATTTTTTTTATATACTTAGTGAATTTGTTCTGAGTTATTATATCATTGTTGAGTAATTGTTCATCATTTCTAAGTTTTACATTTGCTTGAAGACAGTCAAAGTTCTAAGTTTGGGAGAGTTTTACAGAGTTAAATTATATGATGTTTTTGGGCTTATTTTCATAATAAAATCAATTCTTTCTAAGCTTGGAACCACTAAATCCCAGGTTTTTATAAATAATTTGTTCCCTTTTATAAATAAATTAGTTACTAGAGCTTTTCATCAAATTTTACTTTTAAACCCTATTACTTTTGTCAAATAAATGAACATGAAACATTTAGGTCAAAAAGAGCAAGATTGGAACCCTTGAAGAGCAAAAAGGACAAAAATTGGAATGCTGATGCTGAAAGCTGGGTTGGGCACACGAAACATGGGTCAGGTGCCACTTCGTTGAAAGTATAGTCAACTTGTAAAAATTACAATAAAATCCAATTACACCCGACACAATTGACATGTGCTAGGCACAAGTGCCAAAAAACATATTTTATTTAGGAAACCTTTCACATTAGGGTTGGAGATCTTCGGCCAGAGATCATAAAAAGTTATACTTGGAGGTGGAACCAAGTGGGTTTTCAAGAACAAGCTAGATGAACAAGCTGTCATAGTGAGGAATAAAGCTTGGCTAGTTGCAAAAGGTAACAACCAAGAAGAGGGAATTGACTTTGGAGAGACTTATACACCCGTGGCTAGACTAGAGGCAGTGAGGTTGCTGCTAGCATATGTTTGCATGAATGAATTCCAATTATACCAGATGGATGTCAAGAGTGCTTTTCTAAATGGATATATCAATGAAGAAGTCTATGTGAGTCAACCACCTGGACTTGAGGATTACAAATATCCAGAGCATGTGTTCAAACTCAAGAAAGCTTTGTATGAGTTAAAGCAAGCACTTCGACAATGGTATGAGAGGTTGAGTAAATTCTTGTTTTCCCAAGGCTATGATAGAGGAAAAACATATAAGATTTTATTCATGAAGAAAGCATGCATTGATATTATTCTTGTTCAATTTTACGATGATGATATCATATTTAGATCCACTAATGGGAAATTTTGTGAGCAGTTTGTAACAGTCATAGGGAGAGTTTGAGATGTCTATGATGGGAGAACTCAACTATTTCCTAGGATTGCAGATCAAGTAATACAAGCATGGAACTTTCCTTAGTCAAGCCAAGTACTGTAGAGAATTGCTAAAGAAGTTTGACATGGAGAACTATAAGGAGGTTGCAACACCTATTGCTACTTGATGTTATCTTGATGCAGATGAAAAAGGAGTCAGTGTTGAGCAAACAAAATACAGAGGATTAATTGGCTAACTCCTTTATCTTACCGCAAGCAGACCAGATATCATGTTCAGTGAGTGTATATGTGCCAGATATCAAGCAATCCCTAAAGAGACACACTACATGGCAGCCAAGCAAATCCTAAAGTATCTCAAAGGGACTGCAGAAGTTGGACTATGGTATCCAAGTGAGATATCCTTGTGCTTAGTTGGCTATTTCGACTCTGATTTTGTAAGTTGAAAATTGGATAGGAAGAGCACATTTGAAACTTGCCACTTACTTGGATCGAGTTTAATTTATGGCATAGCAAGAAGCACACTTGTTCAACATTGTTAACTACAGAAGCAGAATATATAGATGCTGGAAGCTGCTGTGCACAAAGTCTCTGGATCAAGCAACAACTAAGTGATTTTGGTATAAATCTATCTAGAATACGTTTTCTTTGTGATAATACTAGTGCAATAAACTTAACAAAGAATCCAGTGTAACATTCCAGAACCAAACAAATTGAAATTCGTCACCATTTTATCAGAGATCATGTTAACAATGGTGACTGTGAAGTTCAATTTGTTGTTTCTAAAAAATAATTAGTTGATTTATTCACTAAGCCACTTAATAAAGAGAGATTTAATTTTCTGAGAACTGAACTGGGCATAATTGACATTAGCAGTGTAAAATGAATCTGTCTATGCATTTTTGTCACATTGCTTGGTTTCTACAGATCTGGTACAATCGATTGAATCTGTAATTCAATTGATTTAATTTTACTGCACTTAACAATAATTGATTGAAAACTACTTTTTAATTACCTCTGATGCATATACTTTATCTGTGTGAGATTGGGAACTCGAATGAGGAGGACTGTACAACTGTAAACTCAGTCAAAGAGTAAAAATTGAATAAATTGAGTTATTCAAGACATGGAGTTGGCATGTGAAGTGTGAGAATGTACCAAGTGCCACATGTCTTCAATTAATTGAAGGTCAAAAAGTTAAAAAGCTACTACAAAGAATTCTTGAAACTAAGTCATGTCTATTTTTAATTAATTGAATATGTGCAGAGTCCCAACAACTCAAGATTTCACTTGTTGTTTGGTCAATCAATGCATTATTATTGCTTTATGCTGCTTTTTCTTTTCTCCATATTAAATACTGCATTTCCATGCATTCTGCTTCATATCACTATACTGCATACTTGCATTCTAAGATGTTTTGCATGTTCTAATACCCCCTTCTATTCCATAAACACCTACTCTCTAACCATGTCTTCCTTCTCAACACCAAAGAAGAAAACTAAGAGGTCCGTTGGAGAAAGAGCTATGCAAGAGGAAAACAGTGTGGTTGGATATCTTGAGAGAAGGTTTTTAAGCAACCAAGAACAAATTAAGGTCTACCATCATGAGGTTAGGAGAAAGGCCATAAACAACCCTAAATTTCTGAGAATGGAGTGGCTGGAGGAAGAGAAGTTGGATGATGTAAGGAGGATGCTGAAACATCAAAAGCTTGAGAGGTTTCTAAATATGACTTGGAACCTTTGTCCATATTTGGTGAGAGTTTTCTTCACCAATCTATCATTTGATGATGAAGCAATGTACTCCCATATTAAGGGAGTTGATATGGCAATAACAAATGAAGTGTGGCTTGTTGTGGCTGGCTTGAGAAACACTAGGAAATCAGTTGAACTGGATGACTTCAACAAGGTAGAGTTCTTTAGGTTCTGTTTGAAAAATCTACACGTTGCAATGAGAGGCTATCATGTTGGAGGCCTTTCCCTGACTTCAATGATCTTGGCTTTCATAATTATATGGCTACTAACTCTAAGGGGATACAACCATGCAATTTTGACTAAGAGGACTTGATACTCATGTACTGCATGATGAACATGTTCAAAATCAACTGGATAATTGTCGTCAAAGAATACATGACCAAGACTAGAAAGCGTACAAAGTAACACATATCATATGTGGTGCTGGTATCCAAGTTCATAGAGTATTTTTAAGTTGATGTGGATTGTGAAGTGGTGGAGGTTGTAAAGGCTCAACATGAAATCACTACACAAACTCTTCATAAGATAGTATTGAAGAAGGTGGATGATGAATATTGGATCTACAGAGCTAATGAGGAAGAGACTGGACAGTAGCCAAATCAAGAAGGAGATGAAGCACATGATGGAGCTGTAACCAGTTCTGTTGTTGTTGTTGTTGTTGGAGGTGGAGCTGACCCTGGATAGTTTGCACTAATACCATATGAACCTCTAGTGGAAAGAGGAGAACCATTTTCTAGATTTGAACAAATGGTTCTGGGGCAGCTGAACCCTATTGTTCATGAGCAGAGAACCCACCATGAGTTATGTGCAACACATTTTCAGCACCTTGATGGGCAAATTGAAGCTATACAATAGCAACTTGGGGACATGTACTATGGTCTAGTAGAATAGGCTTAATCATGCATATGATATAGTTGGTCATAAGGCTCTTATACCCCATTTGATGAATCCAATGGGGGAGAAGTAGTTTGTGTATGTTTCGTGTGTGTATTTGTTCTGCTATTGTATTAGGTCCTGCATGTTTATTGTTCAGATTGCCTGGGTTTTTTCTGATTTGTTCTGTTGTTGTTGTTGTTGCTACATTTTGCATAATTGGATTTTATTCTGATTTTTGTTGCTTGTAGCTGTTGGTTTATCCAGCTTATTTCAGCTTGTGTGATGTTGGTTTGAGTATGGTTGGTTTGTAACAAGTCTATGTAATCCTTGATGATCAAACTTGAATGGAATAGACTTTATTTGCTTGTGTTTAATACTAGTTTTATGCTCTGAAGGAGTATCAAAGTATGGGGGCAATGACAAGTCGTTGGTTTGAACTGGTTTGAAAAACTACAGAAAAATAATTAACTGTTTTCCCAGTTCAACAGATTTTTTTTTTTCTGAACCTATTGTACTTACAAAATTTCAATTAGCTGTTTTTAGATTTCAATTAGAGCAGAAATCTACTAATGCAGTTTGTGTAGATTTGGTTGGTGCAACTCAACACACACTTGATTGCCTTCATCAAATTGGGGAAGATTGTTAGCACCAAGGATCGCTAAGTGATTTGATGAAGTCATCTTGGATCAAAGCTTGCCAAGTGGTTTGATGAAGCCATCATGGATCTTGATGGGAGATCTCTTGGGTTTTGGTCTAGAACATAGGTTGTGTGTGTGTGAGTGTGGTTTTGGTTCAAAACCCTGAGTTGCATGATATTTCATCTAAAAAGAGCTCCAAAAATTCACTTTGTTTAATAAATAATTGAGAAGAACTAAGTGAGGCATTAATAGTTTTCGGAAACCCACTTTCAGAGGAAAATCAATTAACTATTTTCAAAAGTTATCTTGTTGATTTTTTTTGTTTTTTAGAAAAATCAATTGATTGAATCCAAATATCAATGGATTTAAATCACAATACTGCAGCAGTATTAAAAACTAGAAAAACCATATTTGAATACAGTCTAATTAATCACGAATTAAGTAGCAATAGTAATGAGCAGATTTATTAAATGATGTTCAGATGTAATTCCCTTGTACTTATGATAATTTGTAGAGATTAATAGACTCAAACAGCTATCCAAAAATTCAATACAATTACTGTAGTGAAACAAACTAGATTTCCTGAAATGTATTATAAAGCACTATATAAGAAACTCAATTCAAGTTAAAAAATAGATTTGAATTATCCAGTAAATTCACAATCAAACAGTCCAGAAAATATTTCAGCAAGTTTTATTTGCCAATTTAAAAAAGACAATGAATACAAATCCAACAGTTTTATGTCACACCCAATATAGAAGAATAAGATTAAACACTTAATCACTAAACTGCAAAAATCAGAATCTCACGAACAACCACAAGTACACCACGTTTAGCAACTTATTCAAGCTAAAACGAATCAATAATTCCAAATCCCCAAAACAAACCAATTAAGAAACAAAGTGATTAATACTCTAGTAAAATATAAAGAGATTCAACACACAGGATAGTTTTTGATCAATAAAAATGCTGCAGAGAAGAGGATTTTAAATCTGTTAAGAATTTAACAAGTTGTTCTTCAAATTCAACAGGTTGTTCTTGACTGCAGAATTGAATATGGCACAAATGCAATTCGAAAAATTAAAAGAGCAAGGGAGAAGAAGATCACACAGATATTTTTATACTGGTTCACCCAACCACTTGGGCTACGTCCAGTCCCTTGCAACCTCTTGCAAGGATTTCCACTAATTCAATTAAAGTTTACAATCCAATCACACAAGACCCAATCTTGAACCCTACAAGATTGTTTTCTACCCCTTGTGCAGCTCCCACCACACAAGAAGCATACTCACAGTGCAAATGCAGTACCCCACTATAGATTTGAATGCAAACACAACAATATAATAATTGAATTACAAGTTTCTCTCAATTGTAATGCCTAATCACACACCTCTTAAGCAAAACCCAATCAAGAAACTACCCAAGAACATAATACAATTTGAAAATCCACAAATGCAGCAGCCAAACACAATCAAAAGCACTAAGGAAGAACACTTATCTTCCCAACAATATAGTTGCTACGCAATCATTCCCAGTTTTGGTTTTTCAATTGTTTAGAGTTGTTCTTTGAAATTGGTTAAGTTTCAGTTCAATTAATTGTTTTTTGGAATCAATAAATTGAATTTTGTGTTGTTTTGTATTGAGAGTGCTTTTCAATCAATTGCTTCAAGTATTCAACTGGTTGTTTTTGAACAATATTGTATTGCGTTCTTCTTTCAATTAATTGCTTTCGTATTTCAATAATTTTTTTTTTTGGTAGTTGTTGTTTTGTGCGTTATTTTCAATTGATTTGTTTTGACTTTCAATTAATTGATTTTTTGTTGTGCACTTCAAACCCAAACTTTTGATTATTTTAATAAAGAACTTTCATTCTACACTCAATTACTTTCCATCTTTTGCAAAAATTCTTGAATGTTCAATTTACCCCCTGTTGAACTCAGCCTAAACTACTTTTCAGGAGTATGTCAAAAGATCCTAAATTCGTCAAAGAAAAAATATATCAAAAGCTCCTAAATACATCAAAGAAAGAGTGTGTTAAAGGCTCTAAATACATAAAAAAAAAAGAATATCCTTAAAACCTCCTAAGAGTTTAACTGAAGGTATTCATCTATGAAAAAGTATGTCAAGAGCTTTTCAGTGGCATTTTAAAAGAAAGAAAAAAAATGCAGAAAAAAGGGAAAAATGAATGAAAAAGGAAAAAAAGAAAAAGAAGAGGAAAAAGGAAATGATGGTGAAGGGCTTATAGAAGAAGACCTTGGTTGTTTCCAACATTTGGTTGATGGTCCTTGTTTCCAAATTTTTAAAACCAAAAATAACTTTTTAGCCTTTATACCCTTTTCCTCATTACCTTTTTAACCCTTGGCCATGTTACAAGCCCACTAAAGTTCATATTGATTGATGAATGATTGAAATGATTTTCATAAGGCTTAACTTTGTAACAAGAGGATGTGACTACTAATACGTGTAGAAAAAAAGAAGAAAAAAAGAAGGAAATCGTTAGAATGTCTCTGTTAGAATGGAGTCATTAACCAACTAGCACATTGAGAATAAAGCATCATAGAAGAAGTAACACTAGGGGAATCCAATTTCATCCGTACCCTTGCCATCCCATAGCTCATCATTCACACATACCTCATCATTACCTTCACACACACACAAACTAGGGCAGTTTGTGTGAATTTTCCTTATAAAGCCTATTTGCCTGTCAGGAACAACCTTTTACGCTAACCCTTCTCTCATTAAGCCTATTTGTTCATGCCCCGATATGTTGAAGCTCACTTACCAAAACTGAGGCAATCCTATCCAAGGATGTGTATTCCTAATATCTTGCAAATGCCTCAAACTCTCACTTAAACCTATTTGTTTATACCCTGATAAGTTGAAGCTCACCCAAATAGCCCAACATACCAAAATTGAGGCAATCCTATTTGAGGATGTGCATCCCCAGTATCCCTCAAATGCCTCTAACTCTCATATATACACCTACAATTTACCTACGGGCTCAAGCATGCATCGAAGCAATGTTTCTAACAAGAAGTTGATAATTACCCCACATGAACATTAGCTTCAACTTTGCAAGGTCTTTTATTTTTGAAAAAACAGAAGTCAACATCTAATGAATTCTATGGTTACAAGAAACATATGATTCTACACCCTGAAATTTTCTGAAAAGAAAAAACAAACATGTTTTGTAAATGCATTCTACTTTGGAAATTTGTACATATTTGGAAAATTTTGTACATATATTATTTTTGAAACAAAACTTTTGTACATCCCCTTTGGAAATTTGTACATATCTAAAAAGTTTATGAATACATTGTTTTGAAAAAAAAATTGTACATACATTGTCATTGTTGAAAAAAATTTTAGAAAAAACAATTTGTACATACATACTTTTCTTGAAAAAAGGACATTTGTACATACATCATCAAAAAGAAATTGAAAAAAAATCCTTTGTACATTGAAAATCATTAAAAAATAAAGTTTGAAAATTTTGTACATACTTTTTGAAATATTAAAAATCATTGGAATTTTATTTTTTTAAGAAGATCCTTTGTACATACATTGCAAATAATAATAAAAAAAAGAAACACATTTTCATGCATACATTCTCTTTTAAGGAAATTTTTACATACATTATCGGTGAAGTCATTAAAAAAATATTTTTGAAAAAAATTCGTTGAAAAATTTTTGGAAAATTGTTGGGAAAAATATTTTGAAAGATTTCATTGGAAAATTGCTTGAAAAGATATATTGAAAAAAAAATCATTGGAAAAAATTGGAAAAAACATTGAAAAAACATATCTTTAAATAAAATCCATTGAAAATTTTAGAAAAATCCTTTCGAAAATTTTATTGTGGTACTTGATTCCTTATAGAAGCAAAATCTTTGCCATTCTTTTCTCTTATTCCTACACTTGATTCCATGCAAAATCAAAATCTTGGTCGTTCTTTTATTTTTTATTGTGGCACTTGATTCCCTGCATAAGCAAAATTTTGGTCATTCTTTTATCTTATTCTGACACTTGATTCCCTGTAGAAGGAATATCTTGATTCCCTGCCAAAAAATATATATAGCACGCATTGGTATAAGCATTCATTATCAAAATTTCATACATGCATCTTCAAGTGAAGACTTCTTCCTCTTATCTTATCATCGGTACGTGACCCTCTAGCATTGTTAAGGTCACGACCATTTTATCATTGGTACATTCTGACACTATTAAGTTCACGAGCATCTTATCATTTTTGTTGGTGCGTGACCCTCTGACACTGTTAACTGTGCAACCCTCTGACACTTTAAGGTCACAACCATCTTATCATTTCTATTAGTGTGTGACCCTCTGACACTGTTAAGGTCACAACCATCTTATCATTTATGTTGGTGCGTGACCCTCTGACACTACTAAGGTCTCGGCCTTTGTCCATACTTTTATTTTATTTCCAAACCGGACGAAAATAATATTTCTGTCCTTACTTGTATTTTACCTTGACAATCTAAATCTTTTGAAATATAAGATTATCTGGTAAAATTAAAGTAAGGAAGGGCAATTGTTAACACCCAATTTCGTCTGGGCAAATAAAATTAAAAAAATAATAAAATAAAAAAAGAAGAGAAAATATTTCTAATCAATTATAGAAAAAATTAGGTTTAAACGTTATAATCTTTTATTTTTTTTTGTTTTAATTTTAGAGGAAAAATATATGATTTAGACTTTTCATCTTTTTATCATTCTAGTAAAAATATTTTATTTGCTTATTTAAAAATAATAAAATAATAATAATTTAGTATAAGTATAAATGTTATTGTTTTTCTTTTATTTTTCAAAAGAGAAGGATAGATTTTGACTTTTCTGATAAATATTTGAAAAAAGAGGATAAAAAGGAAAAAAAAAAGATAACTTGGTTTATTTAATTCTAAGAAAATTGGGTCCATTTTTAATAGGCCGCAGAAAAAATAAAATTTGATTGAAGGCCCAATCCCTTAAGGTTTTAAATAAAAAAGGCTTTAGTTATTGTCTAAGCTTTCTTTTATTTGGGTCAATTTTGTTGAGCACTCCTAGTTTTGCTAATTACAATTTGTTTTCATTAATTGTATGTTATGTTGGGTCAAGCCCATGAGCACTCGTCTCTCACCAGACGTTTGGGCTTGGGTCTCATATTGTCTACTCTATTTTTAGAAATCATGTGCAGATTATTTGATTTAATGATCTTAGTACACAAATTAATTAAAATTGATGGAAATTTGTTTAATTAAAATTTGAATGAAATTTTGACTATGGGATTAATTTGAAATTAGAATAAAATTCTGATTATGGAATTAATTTGAAATAAATAGGGAGCTGATAATTTTTAATGTCTGTTTCGGAATAGTTTTACAATATGTAATTATTCTGCTTAATTGGAAATAATTTTGATTATTAAAAGTAATTTTCAATTTGTTAATAAAAAAACATTAACTAAAATTTGGTGACAGAAGAAAATCGATAGTTTGAAAAAGGAAATAATTTATATCATTAGGACGGAGTTGTAGATTAACAATTACACTACATACTTTATTTTTCAAGCATATATACGTGCTTACAGACACGACTTTTAGACAACTTTACACGTTTTGTTCACACAAAAAAAATTATAAAGACAGAACAATTGAGAGGGATCTTTAAGGTGAGCAAATATTGAGTTTTATTCATCTTCACTATTCATATCCTCTGCCTTTACACTCTTCCACTCACAATAACCCCTCAAAAGTGAGAATTGCATCTTTCTCACTTCCCACTCTGCTCTACTCACACCAAAGGGAGAATTCAAAGGTTAGTATCATTTTGTCTCTTCCTCTGTTTTGTTTTGTTTTATTTTAACAAGGTATTATTCGCTATGCATTACTATATTGCTCTGCCACGATTTTTTCTTTAAAAGGTGCCTCGGACGGTTAAGGGAGGAAGGTGCATATAAATTGACCTTGGTATTGACTCTTAAGCAATGTGGTACTATTGGGTGTGGGTCGGCTATACCCAAGTGCTAACGATTATTGTGTCCTATGCACCTCGATTGGCACAGATGTATGAGGGAGAGAAGTCGTCGGCTTTGAAGAGACGGAGGTTTGAGTTTGGGGAGTAGGAGAGACGCACAGAGGAGCTACCTCTATGGTGGTGACCTTTGGGAGTACCTGCTCAGGTGCAAGACTCCTCGAAGCCAGCTTATCCAGAGGAATGACCATAGGGGCTGATGAACTCCCCTTGACCTTCGTTGATGATGAGCTCTACCCGATTTTGTTCTTCCTCTAGGCTACTGCTTTAGCCTATGTGAGAATAGCTAGCTCATAGCATTAGCAACCAGTACTTACTCAATGACCTTTGTTAGCCACTTGTTGGCAATATTGCCTAGCTTGATGTTTTGTTCCTGTGTCCCGAGCTGGACCAAAGTCATTAGCTCGTCAAAGTTTGGACGGTCTTACACGTATACCTTAGATCTGGGATCGAGGCCCAGCTCTCCTGGTTCTACCATTTCCACGCACTAACACTTCTCTGGCAACTTCAGTAAACTCCTTCGTGGTTCCCTTAACCGAATATGGTGCTACTACTTTCAAGCTTTGGATGTAGCATAGTCGAGCTTCCTTGGGATAAACCTTGACTATTATTGTTGTTCAACGTCCTTATCCCAATTATTACATTGTAAGAAGTTTTTGCCTCCACCAGAATATACTGATCTGTCAGGGTCCTGTATGACTTGCTTGTGCCAAACATTGTCAACAGATTGACATAGCCTCTAGTGTGAACACGATTGCCCAGCAAATCCAAGTAATGGCTCGTGATAGGGCTGGATGTACGTGGGGAGAAGCTTCAACTTCAGAAAGGTGGACCAGAATAAGAGATCAGTTGAGCTCCTATGATCACTCAAGACCTTGTGAAGCCTCTAGTTTGCTATGGTGGTCATAATAAACATAGGGTCATCCTGGTAAGAGTTAAGCATAGAGAAATCTTCGTTGGAGAATAAGATAGTCAGCTGGGAGCGGGACGGGGTGAAGTGAATGGAATTGACACTTCTATAGTGCATTTTCCTAGTTGAGGATGATCATCCTCTTCTAACGAATCCTCTAGCAATGGTGTGAACTGATCCACTAGGCTCGTTTGGATTTTGTTGTGGCTACTTGTTGTGGCTATAATCTGTCAGCCTTTTGATAGATGAATACAAAGTTTCCACTTTCAATTAATTTTCATGTTTCTTGTGATCTTTGCCCCGTAGTTATCATTTTTTGTATGTCGTTAACCTGTCCTGACTTCGTATTTTGAAATTACTGAATCTTGGTTTATATTTAACTGCTCACGCGCTAAGTATTCGTAGTATGAACATTTTATAACGATACATGGTTGGCTTTGTTTTAACTTAATACTTTACGCGGTTTGTTTCAATAATATTCCTAATACTACATGGTCAGTTTGGTAGGCTAATTTGACTTTGGTCAAGTGTTTGGTTATATGCTACGCGATTGGTTCCACGAGCATGCTTAATAGTATGCAGGCGATTTCGCGGGTTTGCTTGATTTAGATCAAGTGCTTGTCATACATTAAGCGGTTGGTTTCACGGGGTGCGTAAGATTGGGCGGTCAGTTTCGTGGGTTTGCTTGAGTTAGGTTGTGTTTGTTACACACTACGCGGTCGGTTCCACGAGTGTACCTATGATTTCCCGATCCGTTCCACATGTTTACTTAACTTAGGTCACGTGCTTATCAGACAGTTCGCGGTTGGTTCCGCAAGTGTACTTAAGAGTGTGCGATCAGTTTCGCAGGTTTGGTGTTAGTCGTGTGTGTTCCTAACTCTCAGTCAGTTATATGATAAAAGAGAGGAACTTGTTTACTTGATTCATTAAAATATATGTCTCATTAAAAGCTCCTCTGCCAAAACCCTCCTTAGAGAAAAATGCTGCAGGTAGGAAAGAGTGCATTGCTAACAACATTTCAGCTATAGTAAAACTTCAGATGATCTGCGTTCCACGTCCTGGGTATAGGATCTTCACTCAAGTGCTCTAGTCAAAAAGCTCCATTCTTCAATGTTTCAGGTACTCGAAAGGGGCCTTCCTAGTTTGGAGCAAACTTACCATTAGCCGGATCTTTACAGGCCTCGGCTGTTATATCGTCGGGCAGTCTGTTGTTTGCAGGCTTCTTCTCTTATTCTGACCTTCTTGCGCAGTTCTTCTAGCAAGTCGAGCTCGGTTTTCATACACTCTTCATTGATCTTCATATCATTCAATTGTCTGCGCAGAGTGGCTTCTCCAACTTCGACCAGTATCTTGGCTACCATCCCGTACGTCAGATTGTATGGGGTTTCACCTGTTGAGGATTGCGGGGTACACCTGTAAGGCCAAAGTAGTTCAAACAATTCATCAGCCCATTTTACCTTTTGCTTCAATCCATTTGGTGAAATAGTCTATTGCCACAATCAAGAATCGCCTTTGTCCGGACGCAGGGGGAAAAGGTCCGACTATATCCATTCCCCATTTTGCGAATGGCCAGGGTGACCGGATATTGTGGAGCTCGGTTAATGGTTGGTGGTTAAAAAGACCGTTATCCTGATAGCCCTTGCATCTCTTAACATATTCTGAACAATCTTGCCAGACAGTCGGCCAATAGTAACCCGCTCTGATTATTCTGGCTGCCAAAGTTCTTTGTCCGCAATGCATCCCACACACCCCATTGTGAAGCTCGTCCATGACGTACTCAGTATGTTCGCTACTTAGACATTTTAGCAAAGGGGTTGAAAATCCCCTTTTACATTAGTCCTCCCTAATGACAACATATCAGACGACTTTCTTAACTAGTGCTTTATCCTGGACATGCTCTCCCCTAACCAGGCTCCTTGTCAATTCCCAAATTGGTGCTCTCCAATCATCCTTCTCTACATGTATTTCAGCTGGCGTTGGTCCTGTGCATATCTCGGCTTGTGGCGGCTCCACAAATATCTCGGTTTCTTCCTACCCGTACTCATGCACTCGGTGACGAAAACTGATGGTTGACTTAGAGTAAGTTGAATTACCGAGTCATATCTGCCTTTCCCCTTTCCTAGTGCCAGTTTCGAGAGTATATCAACCCTGGAGTTGCTATTTCTAAGGATGTGTCTATTTTGACAGTTTCAAAGCGTGGTAACATCGCCAATACCTTCTAGTACTAGGCTTTCAGCAAAGGATCTTTCACCTGAAAACTGCCATTGACCTGACTGACCGTCAGTTGAGAATCACTTAAGCAAATCAAGTGTTTCATCCCTATATCATCGACCAAGGGTAGGCCGGCAATAAGGGCTTCATATTTTGCTTGGTTGTTCGAGGCTTTGAAGGCAAAATGCAAAGATTGTTCAAGTCGCACTCCGTTGGGGTTTTCCATTACTACTCCCGCTCCACACCCCTTCTTGTTTGAAGCACTGTCTACATATAACCACCACGAGTCTTGACCATTCGCCGGCGAGTTCCCAGTCGGCTCTTGTAACTCGGATACAAAATCAGCTAAGCATTGTGCCCTTATTGGTCCCCTCGGTTCAAAAGATAAGTCAAATTCTGATAGCTCTATTGCCTATGAGATCATACGTCTGGCCAGGTCAGGCCTCAAGAAAACCTTTCCTACTAGGTAATCTGTCTTGATGGTTATGGGATGACCTTTGAAATAGGGCCTTACCCTTCTAGCCATATAAACCAATGGTAAAGTTGCCTTTTCAATCACTTGATACCTTGTTTCCAAATCATGAAGTGCTCGGCCAGTGAAGTAGATAGGCTTGTAATCCTCTGCCTGTACTAAAGTTGAGCTTATGGCATCTTCTGAGACGGACAAGTAAAGCAACAATTTTCTTCCAAGTTTGGGCTTTTCAAGAATTGGGGTAGAGGACACAGCCGTCTTTATCTCATTAAATGCCTCATCTCACTTTTCGTCCAACTTAAATCTGTCAGCCTTCCTGAGGACTTTAGGATAGAGCGAATCTTCTCGGTTAGTCTACGTAAGAACCTGGACAAGGACGTCAACCTTCCCACCAACCTCTATACTTCCTTCAGATTGGTAGGGCTCCTCACGGATGATATTTTCGAGCACTTATCGGGATTGGCTTCAATCCCCCGATGTGTAAGCATAAATCCCAAGAATTTCCCTCCTTCAACTCTAAAGACGCATTTGGCCGGATTTAGTCTCATATTGTAGAGGCGCAGCTGCCCAAATTTTTCGGTTAGGTCTTACAAATGTCGATCAAACGTTTCATACTTGACCACCATATTATCTACGTACACTTCAATGTTCTTCCCAATCTGCTTCTCGAAAATTTTGTCCATTAGTCTTTGGTAGGTAGCACCTGCATTTTTCATACCAAAAGGCATTACCTAATAACAGTAGTTGGCAGATTTTGTGATGAATGTTGTCTTGTCAACATCTCGATCGTACATTGGTATTTGGTTATACCTTGAGAAGGCATCCAGGAAACTCAAAATTTTGTGGCCAATTGCTCCGTTGACTAGTCGGTCGATGTTGGGGAGAGGGTACGCGTCTTTAGGGAAAGCTTTATTCAAGTCTATGTAGTCCGTGCACATCCTCCATTTCTCGTTGCTTTTCTTGACGATAACTATGTTGGCTAACCATGTAGTGTACTGAATCTCCCTTATGAAGCCCGCGCTAAGCAGTTTTTGCACCTCTTCTACGACTGACTGTCTCTTTTCCCCCCTAATCTTCTCTTCTTTTGGGTGACGGGCTTTGCCCCTTTGCACACCGAGAGCCTGTGAGACATCACCTAGGGGTCAATGCCTGGCATATCCTTGGTTGTCCAGGCAAAAAGATCTCTATTGTCTACATGCTTCTTCCTAAGCTTTTCATTCTCCTTCTTAGTCGACCCCCTCCTAATTGTGTGTTCTGCCCTTCTACTCCCAGTTGCCACTCTTCAACATTGTCCTTAGGCTCCACTCTAATCTCATCATTTATTCTCGGAACAAGGTCCGTCATTGCCACCATTCTTTGGTTGACATCCCTTTTGGCTGACGTTATGGTCGGTGTTAGCTTCAAGCTAGCCACGTAACACTCCTGGGTTGTTTGTTGGTCTACATGGATAGTCACCACTCCTTCTCGCTCGTCCGGAAACTTCATGGCAAGGTGGGGTGTGGAAATGATAGCTCCTAATTTGTTCAAGGAAGGTCATCCCAAGAGCGCATTATTACGAAGTGTTGACGTCAACTATCAAGTACCTGACAAGGATTGTTCAGTGACGTTGGTCGGTTTTACCGAACTTGGTATGCAAATCAACATAACCTCTGGTGTCTACTCGCTCTCCAGAGAAACGCTCATCCAACGGGATGATTGCATCCTCGTCCAAACCCATTTTCTTGAAAGTTTTCCAGTAAAGGACGTCTACTGAACTCCTTTGATCTTCCAACATCTTCCTGATCTCGCAATTTGCTACTTCAATAGCAATGACCATCGAATCATCCTGCCGGGTGTCAATGCTTTTAAAGTCTCGGTCGATGAAGGTAATATCCGGCATACTTCGCTTCGTACGGTGACTAATCATGTGCACACTCTTGATCGCTCTCAGATGCCTCTTTCTTGCCAAATGCGACGGTCCTCCGCCTCCAAATCCTCCAAATATAGTGTTAATTATTGTACGGTTGGCATCGTCGCGCGACCGTGGACTTCTCTTCCTTGATCGCTTGCGTCTCGTCCGGTCATCCCTCTTTGTTCTTGGGCTCCTCACCCTCATGCTTCTTCTAGGACTGTGCTCGGGGGTCTTCGCTCTTTGGCGACCGTATTGTCTCCATTCGCCTCTTACTACATAACGCTGTAAGTGCCCTACTTGTATGAGTTCCTCTATCTTATCCTTTAAGGCTATGCACTCCTCAGTGTTGTGACCATGGTTATGGTGGTATCGGCAATGCTTACTCTGATTTGCTCGAGGGGGTGAGGGGAACATGCATGGTGTCGTGATGAGCTCGGTACTAAGTGCTTCCTTCAGAATATGTGCCCGACCTGTGTTGAGAGACGTATACTTCATAAACCTTAAAGCTCGAGGTAACTCCTTGGTCCTAGGTGGGTTATGTCTTTGTCGTTCTGCCTTTCTTGGTTCTGTTCGGCCCTAGCCTGGCTCCTGATCTCCCTAAGTTCCTTAACATGCATGAATTAGACATCTGACGGATTTCATCCATATCAGTAGCCGGTTGCATAGCCTGGATGTCCGCAAATGGTCCCGGTCGAAGAGCAGTGATCAAATAAGCCATCGGCACCTCTACGAGAAGTCCACGAATGCTCAAAACGACTTTACCGAATATGTTCATGAATTCTCCTTTTTCTTGCCGGACATTGATGAACGCGGTGGATGTCAGGTGGTGGGGTTTACTGGTCGCAAACTACATCGTGACCAATTGACCACGGCCTCTCTCAAGGAAGCCGAGAAAATCTTACAATACACATCGATGTCCGTTGTATATATGGACAGTTGGGCAACATATGCGTCAATGTGTTCCTCTGGGTCCGTCGACCCATCGTACCGATCCAATATAGGGTTCTTCCAACCTTTGGGTAACATAGTTGCCATTATCTCATCAGTGAAAGGATACTTCCCATATGAGTTAGCAATTGTGGTACATGATGTCTCTTCACGTCCTCCCTTTCGGCCTTCTAGTTAGGATCCTACCTCTCTTCGGCCCTCGCGCCGAGAGCCTTCGTCTCTTCGGCCTTCTCACTGAGAGCCTTCCTCCCTCCAGCCTTTGTGCTTGGAGCCTTTTTCCTCAGTTGGGTTTTCTCTATAGGCTCTTTCTTGCTCCACCATGTCGACTCTTTGCTTGAGTCTTTCGTTCTCTTCACGAAGCACGTCCATAGAACCAACATGGCGCATTCAGTCTTCCTCACGCATCTTCCTTATCGTCTCGAGCTCTCGCCTCATCTCGGCCAATATAGCCGTTAGGTCCTCTCTTATATGATTTTGCTGAGTTCTCTGATTTCTAGTCATCACCGTTGCTTTGTTAGACTAATCTCGGCCCCACGGTGGGCGCCAAAATGTTATTGCAAGAGACTGGTTAGCTCCAACAAGCAACAATGTCTTCGGTCGGCTCTTGCTGGCTGCTGGTATCGTTCTCTGCCGTGTGATCTTGGCTGATTTCGAATACTCCAAATGCCCACAATCCCAGGAGGGGGTCCTGCCTACACTCCGACACTCAAGTCAGATAGGTCCGAGTTATATAGGATTAAGTGAGGTAAAGTAACACTACCTTATTTGTTGGAGTCACATTCCCTTTTATTCGAATGGGCCTTTGAGCGATTGGACTGAAGACCCATATTAACAATGAAGTCCTCACGTCAATGGCTGACACGTGAGAGCCACGTGTTCGTTGATCATAATAGGATAGTAAATACTTACCTTGCAAAGCTGTGTCAGTAATTGGCCAGTCGGTCTTACCTTGCAAAGTTGTATCAGTAATTGATCGGTCGGTCCGAGATCCATTCTATTGGCTTACTCATTTGAATTATGAAATTATATTGGATTAGGTGGTCAACCCTTCCTATAATACACTAACCTAATGATTTTAATAATTTAATGAACACAAACAAATAAATGAAAATGATCCAAAAATTCTAATAATAATAATAATAATATAAAAGTAATCCCCAAACATAACCAGTAAAAAAATAATTCAGTATATCCCAAAATGTAAAAAAAAAAAATAATTCAGACAAATTCAGTATATACTTTTATACCATTCGTTCAAAAATAGAATTAATAAAACCTTTGTGCTTTACAAATTTCAAAATAACAATAACAAAATTTTAATTTTTCTCCTTTCCTGTTGAAGTTTTTGTCTAATAATAAATGCAATGACGGATTCAGTTTGTAATAGGATTGACAGTAATTTTGTTAGTTAATTAAATGTGATTGACACGAAAACTTAAATAATGTAATTTGAATACAATAAAAAAACAAAATGAGATTAATAATTAATATAAAACTAAAAATATAATGAAACCTAATTTCCCTTTAGGTCTTGTTACCAGCGATGGAAACTCAAGATCAGCAGAAATGTAAAGTTAAAACAGTCTATGTATAAAAGCACGAAAAACGAGGTAATTATTTTTTAAAACTTCCACGCTAACATGTGAAGAAAGATTTAAAATTTAGTCATAACTGATTATCATACAAATAATAATCGAATAAAATAATTAATATTAAAATAGTAAAACAAAATATAGAAATCAAATTTATTTATTTGAATTTTGATAATTTATTTTAATATATTTTGATCATAAAAAATAATTTCTTTTATTTAATATAATTTTATAACTATCTTTTATTTTTTAAATTAAATTTGATCTAACTTAAATTTACATTTTTGAAATTCTTTTATTATTGTTTTTAAAATTTTATTTAAAATTTTTATTTTTAAATATATTAATATATTTATAAAATTATTCACAAACTTTGTACTCATTCTCTTAATTTTTACATGTTTCACTGTCTTTTATTTAATTTAAATAATGTTATTTTTCTTAATTTTTTTTCTTCTTTCTCTCTTTTAAATTCGTCCCTAAGTCTTTCTATCAGAAAAAAGAGAAAACTAATACAGAACATAAAAATATATACTAACTTTTATAAAACTAAAAACATTATAAATTGTAACAAAAACATACGTACAAAGACGAACACATTGAGTGCTATAATTACATTAATACATCAGGACAATATTCACAGAAAAAAAAAAAAAAAAAAAAAAACAAGGTCCCTTGTAAAAAAAAAGAAACAATGTTACATACTAATGTAACAAGAAGCTCCTATACACATCCATAATGTCATTCGCCCGCAGTTGTCTCACTAAGGACACAATCCCTAGTCTGTGCAAGAAAAGCAAAAGATAAAAGCAGGCAAAGTACAAACAAGAAAATAGAACCCACATTATCCCACCACTTCTAGTGAGGTCCACACTATGTAGACAAGTCCATGCAAATATTGCTTTCTATCCACTTATGTGCAATGCACTGCATCCCTACTCTGCACCCAATATTAAATGTATGTTTACCCCAGAACCAAAACAGCCTCAACTATTCAATTGACATGTGTATTTTATCTCCCTGTGCCCAAGTGAATAATTACACTATCTATATGTTTGGTAGATGGTAGTGTGGAAATACAAGGAAGAAGTAATGCTGTGAGCCATTTCAGGATTTAGAAAGTATTTGGTAAAAGCTATCTACTAACTCATTTGTTTAACTTAATTATAATGCTTTGTAATAACTTACTTTTTCATCAATAGAAAATATTTTACAAGGCATTTTTAAAATAATTTATTTTAATAACTTCTAATAATTTATAATTTATCTAACTTTTAGTTTATAATTTATTTTTATTATATCACTATTTTAGTATTTTTATTTATTATTTATTGTTATTTATTATTCCCTGTTATTATATAATTAAGTGTTTTTATATATCTATATTCATTAATTAATTTATTATCTATTCTATTCAATACAATAATATAATGAAATAATAATTTATTTTATAAAAAATTATTTCTTCCTAAACATATTATTTTGATTCTAATTTTCTTCTCAAGTTTTTTTATGAAATTTGAGGATGACAATATTACAAGCTTGTTGCAACAAAACTACTAATAGTGAGGTAATGACTACCCAAAATGGAAGGACTAATCATATTCATCGCAGCAACTAACAAATATAAACGCTATTTTGCAAGTTAACCACATGAAAAACTTAAGTGCAATCGAACAAAGAAAAAAGAAAAAGATTAACCTTTTACAAAGTAATGTGGAGAGTTTTACAGAACAAGATATAACAAGAAAGGGATGAAAAGCAGGGTTTGAAATATATACATCCTTCACATATATCATGAATTGAGTACAAAATTGAATGGGAAATCGAAACTAAGTCTTGTTGAAATTGAAGTTGAACTGTGAACTATGTAATTTCAAGAGAAAGACGTGAGTTAGCACTTGGCATAATCTTAATTTATTCATCACGAACAACAACAGTCCAGATTTTTGGTGAAGTTAAAACCTTCACCACCTCTTCAATCTTCAACCAAGGGTCAACCAATAATTTCGTTGATAAACTCGATGTCTCTTCACTGCCCCGAAGACAGTCGTTGAGGTTGATCCATTGTTATTGGAAAATGCAGCAGTGAGAATCTCAGACGAAGAACATGCTGTTTCATCCTGTAACATCAAACAAAATTAAAAAAAAAAAAAATTATTATAAAAATCCCCACCTCCAAAAAGTATAAAATAAAAGAAAGTCAATATTTTAAAAATGAGTGTCAATCATTGTAGCCAAGTTTTAACAGATAATGTAAACACATACCAATTTGACAAAGGGAATTTTAGCTTACTATGTTTGAGAAACACATCCATATTCAGACAAGGAAAAATTTTAAAGAAATGACAACATTAAAGATTTATAAAAATTTTGGACAAACTATTTACGTACATTTAAAAATATAAAAATTGAAATTAATTTCAACGTAAAAGTGAAAATATGTATAATTTGTAAGACTTTATACAAAATTTATTTTATTCTTTTACCACGAACTGCAATGTTTTGGTGAGATGCTCTCAAAATTGAAGATATGTTTCCAATCTTTTAATATTTTATACTTTTATAAGAAAGTATGATATCGATAATAATGTAATATAAATTTTTCATAAAAAGGATTGTAAAACGTATTTTCTTTAATATTCCGATCTAATGGTCCAGAGATTGCTGCACAATGAATCAAAATTAAAATTTACACGGCTGAACCACAAGCGGCTAGAAAAAACACAACGAAAGCACCAGTGAGAACAAGACAAATCTGAATGAGATCTAAACGAAAGGGGAGAGAGTGAAGAAAACAAGAAGATGAATACATATTCATATTTTGCTATCACACATTCAATGGCATGGATATCATCAACTTTGATTCTCATCACTATTGAACCTTGATTGAAGGCTTATTGTTATGGTTGAGAATAAAATTGGTAGATATTTTCGTTTAAAATAAAAGATAAAAAAGAAGAGATAAACTTACATGAGAATCAAAAGCAAAAGAGATGTTTCTTAACCGCTTCAAAGCTAAACCTGAATCGTCCTCACTCGGAGGTGACGTGGCAGAACCAGAAGACAGTGGAACCACTTGATTTTCTCCTTCCTCATCCTCTTCTTCATCTTCTTCTTCATTATCTTCTTCTTCTTCTTCAATGTAATCACTGTTATCATAATCAAGAACGTGATCAGAATCATGTTCCTCATCGTCGTTCACACTATCAGGATGCCGTTGATCGCTATTCACCAAGTGGTTCAACCGTGTGTGTCGACGCAAGATGCAACGGTGACAAAACGACACGGTAGGCGTGAGTTTCGTGCCTGAAGCCGTCCACGGAGTAGGGGAGTGACACAAACGACAGAGAAGAACCCTCGAATGTTTTGCGACTAAGAAATTCGCGCTGTGAACTTTCTCGTCGCAGTCCCAGCATAGCTTAGCCTGGTCCGAGTCACAGAGCATAACAGCCCGCTTCTCACACAACACACATGATAACCCATCCATCTTCTCTTCCCTTCTCTTCTCCCTTCTAACTAAGTTGTTTTCTCTGACGGGACACTAAAATAAATAGGAGTGAAACAACCACCCACTTGCAACTTGCATCTTGGTCGTATTTTTTCCGCGGGCTATTTCATCTTTTTCGTATAAATTAGGTAACGAAAATTTATAATAATATTTAATAATTCGAATTTCTTGGGAGATTTTTGAACAAATTAACTGACAAGGAAGCAATTTCAATATTTGTTAGTTTACTTGTCGGTAGAAATTTTAGATTAAATTAGATAAGAAAATAACTTTGAGAAGAAAAAGGTACGCCACACCTAAGATATTTTTCACCCTTTTCTTAGCCTTTCGAATACGTGTCGTCGTGACCTTGGAAGTATATTTTGAGATTTGTTAAGAGTTCTTTTTCTTTAAAAAAATTATAGCGTTGATTTGAAAGCATTATAATAACCACATATATATGATTTAACACATAAAATTGCTTATTGTTTATATCTCGACAGTCGTTTATTACTTTATTGGAAAGGTTTTTTTTTTCAATTTAATGCTAATATATTTTTAATTTGCGTACATTAAATTTATATAAATATTATCTATTTTCTAATATTTTTTTATTTTATATTATTTAATATTCTTTTTTAATTTTACATTTTATTAAGCAAATATCACTACTTATTTTACCATCTAATTTATTTAATGTGTTTTATCATCATTAGAATTAACAATGAAATTATATTATTTTATTTCTTTTTAATATGTCTTATTGTTTAGATGTTCAATGACCCTAAAATTGAAATTTTAAAAATAAAATATGTGAAAAGAATTATATAATAAAATTTATAAATTAATAGTTATACTTTATTGTAAAACAAAGTGTAATTAGTTTTTTCTTTTATTTCTTCCATTTTGTAGCTGAATAGGGTTCGGGTTACTGTGGGAACTGACCCACGTGATATGCACCAAATTCGAGATTGCCTACGTATGTCTAATGTGGGACCAGACCCACGTGAAAATCACCTGGGCTTCCTTCTTCCGCACAATCTTGGATTTGTAAAGAAAAAAAAAAATTGAGGTTGCCCGTTTTAATATATTTGATTCGTTTAATTGCAAGTGTCCGTTGGCTCGGAATAGGAAAAATTGATAATGTTCAGAAAATTATTATAATGAAACAATCTTTTTAAGAGGGTTCTTATTCGATACCTTAGTAGTGAAGAATTCACGTGGAAACTTGGTCAAACAAGAAGGGAAGATTTCACGTGGGTACACATGGGTCTCAACTATGTGGCTAGGACATCTCTCTTCCTGAGGTGTCATTGCGAAACATGCTCACAAATGATACTTGTTTATACTCCATAAGAGTATTGATCTTTCGTGGTGAAAATAATGAGGTTATTCTCAGAGTCAAACTTGATTTTCTCTGAATGGGCATTGAATTATTGATGAAGATTGAGAAAAAAACATTTATATTTATACGTAAATAGAAAAGTTATATTTAAGTCAACTAAAATTATTAAATACTATAAGTATTAAATATCATAATATGATTTTGACTAGTTACTTAAATTATTAAATTAATAAAGTATGAATTATGGTGCAATTGTACAGGTAAATATAAAAGGAAAAGATTAAATTATGTAAATATAAGTATTTTTTCTAATAGAAAATAGAACATTTTATAGACTTTTCTATACTTGTCTAATAGGTATGGATGAATATTTGATAATAAATTCATGATAGATCTTAAAGTTAATATAAATATAAACATTCTCATAGTTTAAGTTTATATTAAGAATGTATTCATCATTTGTCGTAAAAAAGATTTATGTTTAAGATTAGTCAATAACAAGATCTTTTGGGATTCAAATTAAAATTTAGTCAACTATGTACACATAAGTATATTTCAACCTTAACCTAACTATATATCTAGTATGGTGTGTATTTTTATCATAATTTGGTGTCAAAGATTCTATTACTGATAAGTACTACTAGATATCAAAGATGTTGTATAAAGAAGAGAATATTAGAAAAAAGAATGAATGGCTTGTCTAAACCAAGAAAATGTGAGGGGATGGGGTGAATTGGATTTTAGAACTTTTTCCAAAAAAATTCCCTTTCTTGAAGTTCTTTTAAAACCTCTTTTAAGATTGAAAAACTAAATACAATTATATTAGAAACAAGATTGGATCAAAACACAATAAATGAATATCAGGAAAGAAAGATTGCACAAGAAATATTATATTGGTTCAGATAAACAAGATCCTACATCTAGTTTCAACTATTCAACGTTTGAATAGTTGGTTCTACTAACTTCAAGAAGTTTTTACAAACAAATAAACTCTTGAACACCTTTAAGAGGATATCAAGAAAAACAATGCTTGATACCTAGAGGATATCAACCTTATCATCTCTTCCACACAAGATTATGTGTTTTATGAACAAGAAATAACCATTATAACACTTGAGTTACAACAACAATAATGAAATTGTTACTAATTGATTGTAGCAAAATCACATACAGGGTTCAACACAAAGCAACCTTAATTGACAAATCTTGTTAGCACAAATGAGAATGTGAAAATGATTAGAAAAACTCAATTCAAATCACCTTTAATCATATGTATAATTATTAAAATATTGAGTTAAATACTGTAGTTATAAAGTTTTAAAAATGTCGATTAAAAATTGTAATTGACATATTTAATTGATTGTTTAATTTGTTAATCAACTATTCTTAGTTAAATTTTGAAAATCAATTAGAACACTTTTTGTTTTAATTGATTATGACATGTGTTAATTGATTAAAATGTTGACATAGAGTTTCCAACTCTCTAAGCAAAAAAAGGAGATAATAATTTAATCGAGTATATAAAAAAACATAATCAGTTAACAAGGACATAAAACCTTTTAAAATAAATTCTTCTATTTTCAAAACTCATTTTCTTCTACACTCATTTTAATATAGTTGTGCACTAATTATAACTTTGTGAATATCTTATGTGAAGGACTAAATAATAATACAATAAAAATAAAACACTTTAAAACATCTACAACATCTTGATTTTCAATCATCATCATCATAACATATTTGTTTAACGCTTGAGACACTCTTCAAGACCAACAATCTCTTTTTTTTTATGATAACTCACAATTAATACATAGTCCAAACTTATATGTTGGAGATGATGTCAAACAACTTTCATTTGAGTCCACACAAGGAATCCTTTTCTCTGTAAGTTTCCCCTTAGTACATGCTCCCCTTACTTAGGATACAAGGAAGAAAAAATAAGCATAAAGGAGCCCAAACAAAATTTTAAGTACATTTTAAAATTTCAACACAAGTTCTAACCAACATGCATAATTCTCACCCTTGGTGCATTATGAAAAAGATATACCAATAAGATAATGTAAATGCTAGATTTTGTTTTTAAAGATTTTTTTTTTAAAATATCAAATAAGAACATTATTAATTGATTAAATATTGGAACATACATAAATTATGAAAACAATTGTTTCCACTAAAAATAATCTGATTTACATATAAATTTTAGATCTAAATACAAATTTTTATGTAAATTTAACATTACTTACAAATTTTATATATAGATACAAATTCATATGTAAATTTTGACATTACCTACGGATTATTAAATACGGACTTATACCGTACATAAAGTACAAGTTGTAATTACCTACGGATTTGTATCCGTAAGTAAAGTCTAAGAATCCATATATAAAATGCTAGTTGTGATTACCTACAAATGTGTATATATAGGTAATATTTATATTAATACTAATAATAATAAATAATAATAACAATCTTATTATTATTCATATTATTATCAATATTAATATTATTCTTAATATTAACATTATTGATATTATTGTTAATATTTATTATTTTTAATACTAATGCTATTAATATTATTAATATTACTATTAAAATTATTAATATTAATATTATTATTAGTAATATTATTATCAGGTTGTAACTCTTGGGTCTAATAGAACATAATTGACACAAGTTCAAACCTTAAGTGTAATAGTCAAATAAATAATAATTTTCAAATAAGTGTCTTCACAATAACTCTTCATTTATTATTACTTCAAACAATAATAATATGTAATAAAGAGAGATTAGGGAAGAGAGAAATACACACAATAATTTATATTGTTTCATTTGTTGCAAAAAGACTTTATCTAGTTCTTGATCAATAGATTAAGTTTCATTAGACATACTAACGTTGTTAAATATATTTCGAGTATTCTCTAAGCTTGTGGCCACTCCTAGATAACCCCTTCAGTATTCTTAACATAAGTCACTCCTAGCCTAGTGAGCATTCTTTCGACTCGTAACTACTCCTAACTAACCCAATTGAGTAAGTTTTCCCAAGACACTCATGTCTCAACAAGTATTATTCCGAATCGCAAGCACTCTTGATTGACCCGTCAAAGGTATTCTCATGCAAGCCACTCCTAGCTTAACCAAGTATTATTTACCAAGCCACCGACTTAACCGAGTATTATTTGGGCACCTAGCCACTCCTGGCTACTCCCTTGAGTATTCTTTACCAAGCCACCCATGTCTTAACAGGTATTGTTTGCCAAACATCCACATGTGGAAAAGTAAGAAGGCTGAGGCTTTTAATGATCAACAAATCATTAGGTCTGACTACTAGGGATAATTGCTTCCTTTGAAGAGTACAAGGTTTAAATTTTCTCTCCTAGTTCACATCATTTTCTTTGCTCTATACGAAGGTGATACAAAACTACCAAGTCGGAGGTGCAAAACGGAATCCAAAAATCCAAGTTGTGCTCTACATGTTCGATGAAATGCCTAAACTGCTCCTAAATAAAACCCAAAAGCTTTAAGTGCACCAAATCTCTGATACCACCTGACACAGAATCCCAAAGTCGGAGGTGCAAAAACGAAAGTCGGAACACTACTAGAAAATTGCTGAATAATGACTAAAATTAGTGACTGAAAAATTCGGTCACTATTAGTGACCGAATCAATAACCGAAAAATTCGGTCACAAATTCGATCATAAATTCCGTCACTAATTTCGGTCACTGATTCGATCACAGATTCGGTCATTGATTTTGGTTACTGATTCGGTCACTGATTTCGACCACTGATTCGGTCACAGTTCAGCCACGGATGCAGTCACAAATTTGTCACAAATTCGATTACTGATTCAGTCACAGATAATGATAATAATAATAATAATAATAACAACACAACAACAACAACAACAATAATAATAATAGTAATAAAAATGATAGTAATAATAATAATTATTATTATAACAATAATAATAACAATAGTAATAATAATAATTATTACAACAACAACAACAATAATAATAATAATAATAATAGTAAAATAAAATAATAATAATAATAATAATAGTAGTAATCATAATAATAATAATAATAGTAATAATAATAATAATAATGACAATAATAATAATAATATTTATAATTATAATATTAATAATAATATTAATTGTAATTGTAATAATAAGTATAATAGTAATCGTAACATGATCGAAAAGTTGTTTTGCTATGATGGTTATAAGTTCTCTCAAGCTACTGAGAGATGTTGGGTTCAACTTTCCCATGGTGCACTTTATGCAAAATCTCATTAAAATCATTAATGGTGGATAATAAAAATAATAAAATTAATATAAATGATAATAGGAATAATTGATGTAAAAATAATATTTTTGTATAATAAAATTAATATTCGTTAATTTTTAAAATCAGTCACAAATTCGATCACTATATATTAGAGTCTAGTAAAATAACGACTGATGAGTTTGGTTACTAAATCAGTCACTGTTTTAATCAGTGACCGATTTTGGTCATTGAGTGACCGAGTTTGTGGTTACTATCAATGATTTTCTAGTAATGGAAACATCTATGGTAATTGAGAAAAGACTTGGGTTATAGGATTGTTCCACTCAAGCTTTAAGGGGTGACTCTTGGATAAACGTGATCTTCAAAAGTTTACGGAAAACTCGAAAATGAAAATAATGAAAGAGAATGCAAGAAACAAAGATAATGCTAGGAATTAGAACAATACCTTGCATCACCCAAATTCATGAGATAAACTAGATGGTGATTCGCACTTCTGACCTAGTCCATAAGATAAGAATCAATACTAGGAATTGGGAAAACCCCGCACCACTTAAATCCATGAGATAAGCAAGATGATGAATCGCCACTTGTGGCCTGGCTCACAAGATAAGAAACCATAAGAGAGAAACTCTCCACTTCCCTCTGATGAACCCTGATGCGTCACCAAGGATAAGCTATGAAACACCACTCTAAGATCAACAAAGGAGAAACATCTCTTGAGATATGACACACTTAATATTTTAAAAATTTCTATTCATCATTCCATGATCCCCTGAAACGAGTACAATAGATGTCTTTATATAGAATTCATGGTGGAAGAGGAATAGACAAACACATCCTTCCCTATTTTTATGTCCAAACTAAAATTAGAAAAATAAAAGGAAAAATACATTTATTTTTATTTTTCATGTCACATTAGAAGGGGTTGCACCTTTTGATGTATACAATGGATAAACTCTCTCTCCTTGATACAATTCTAGGTTCAATTACATGCTTCAATGTGCTTCTTTGAGGATTTGTTGTTTGAACGTGAATTGGGGTTGATGCAGTGAAAGTATTGAAAATTGCATTAACTTGAAATGTTGAAGATGGAAATTGGAAATGATTTAGTGTGAGGTTGATCCAACACACCCAGGAGAGAGCAAGAGTAAGTCTAGAAAAGAGACTACTCTAAGGAAAGACTTTAAACAAGAGTGGAGAGGTAAAAATTGGCTAGCATTTCATTAATTATTTAAATTTAAATTTTTAATCACAAGAGTCACCTATTTATAGGCTAAAAGATAACTTGTCTTGGAAGCTTCTAAAAAACTTCAAATAGGAGCTTGACAAGTGGCAAACCATGAGTAGAGAGAATCCTCTCTATTGGAAGAGTGCCATTTGCCCATGGTGACTTGTAGCCCAAGCTTCATATCCTCTCTAATGAGTTGGGGACAAGTGACACAAGAAGCATGAAAGGCAAGCTTCCATGTGACCTCTACTTGTCTCACATATGGTCTTATTTAAGCTTGTTTATCATCTTCTTGGAGTTTTTGCGTGCCCTAAAAAGTGGATGTCCTATGTAACTTTGATATAAGGCCTAAGACCCAAAATCCTATTTTACTAGGCCCAAAATACAAGGTCCAAAACCTATTTTACTTGGCCCATAATACAAGGCCTAATATAAACTCTATACCACTCCATACAATTTTTACAAGTAGAGGTCTTCAAATCTTGAAGCTCTAAACTCTCTAGAATGATCTTCTCAATTTTGAACTTGTGCCAAAAGTTTGTTTCAAAGCCCAAACAAGCCCAATTAGTCCAAAACTCCTGTAAGCTCCTAATCAAGGCCCTAGCTCAATGACTTCTTTATTCTTGTCCACAGTCTTGGAGAATGGATTACATCACTCCTAGGTATCTAGATGAGCATTCTTAACATTCTTTTTTAGACTTTTTCATAACCAAGGATATGACATATTCTTTGCTCTCAGCACGAGGATCTCTCTCTAAAGTTTTGCAGAGCCATATAAAATTTGAACAACATTTTGACATAATGAAATATCTACTCTCCTATTTTCTTCTTTATGAAAGGCTTGATATAAGCACTAGAAAAAGATAGTCGCTGAGAGGCCGTTTTTAGCCACTAGGCAACTTTAGCTTCTTTGCATGTCCTTTTTGCGTCTGAGCTTGAATGTGGATTTCACATTTAATACTCTCTATGTAGCCTTAAATTATGCTCCTTCTTTACGCAACATTATTGATGATTGGTAGTGCTCATCTCCTTAGGTAGCATACCCTTTTGCACCAATTCACGGTGAAAGTGGAACCATAGTGTGCAGATGGCTGGTCTAGAGTTGAAATACTACTTGTGTCAAAAGGTTGGTGAAGAAAGCAATTTTATCTCTTTTCCCAAGAGATCCTTTGATGTTGACTTTACCTTGCACCTTTAATAGATCTCTTTGGCAGAGAGACAATGAACATTTCTCACATCAAAAGTGTAATCACATATACATGTTAAAGTAGTACAATGTTAGCTATGATTATCATCTGATCTAATGTACATTTTGTTTGATCTTATGCATATATGATTTGAACTATTAGTACTTTATTAGACATAAAGAAAGATTGCATAGTCTTATATTGTTTGATAGACGAAACACTTATGTCTTTACATGATCTGTTGTTAAAACCATATATCTTACACACAATGCATGAATCATGTTTTATGATTTGTGTTAATCAAAATTACAAGGTCTTGTACTTTTCCTTAACACTCTTCATCATTTCCCAGTTGATAGTTGTACACTTTGTCTAATTTGACAAGAAAGGCTTGTTCAAATGGAGTGAGTGATTTTTCATCTCTTTCTCGTGCTGGAGTTTCTTTAGCTTGCATTGGCTTTAGTTGATCCCTCAGTGTAGGAATATTTCTATCTTGATTGAAGACCCACTAGTCAGCTTTTTTTGGTTAGTCCTATTTATAAAATGTAGTTTCTCCAATCTTGTGTCGAGGGTGAATAGTAGTTGCAGTTTCTTCTTCAACATAAACTCTATACTATTCAAACACTCTAGAGATAAATAGTGAAAATGGAAGATGCTAAACTAGTAACCTCTTTGCCTTAAGTATTATAGAGATAATTGTTGGCCAGTTTAATTGTATGTCATTCTTGAAGGTATAGATTAGTAGCATGTCATCTGTAGAAAGTTGAGCATGACTTCTCCTTCTTGGAACTAACACCCATTGATGGAGAGGCTCCTAGGTGCTCTAGCTTCTTGTTCAAGCTTCAAGTGATGTAGCGCATGTAGAAGCCTTCTTGCACCGAACAAATGTCATGGAAGGAGCTTCTCTTGATACGAAAGCAATGGAGAATTGAAGAGGTTCCGTGGAGGAAGAAAACAAATGGAGGAAGTTTTGTGGTTATGGTCAATTAGGTGATGAAAGCCTTGAAGGGGATGATGCCAACCTTCAAGAGAGAGCTTCTAGCTTCTTGGAGAAGAAACTCAATGAGAAACTTGATCAATATGCTGAAAATTCAACAACATTTCATTAAGGTAATCAAGCTTACAAGAGAGGCTCCTAAGCCTCTTATTTATAGAAGAAGAGATGCGCTAATAGCTTCCCTAGAAAGCTACCTAGGTAGTGTGTAGAAGAAGCTAGGGTTAGAAATCCTAACTTTCCTAGAAAGCTATCCAAGTGGCATGTGGAAGAAGCTAGGGTTAGAAACAATAACTTGCACCACACGTTAGGGTTAGGGTAACCTAGTGTGTGGAGCAAGCCACTCCATATTCTAAGCCATGCATCATCCGCCAATGAAAATGCACCACATGTCAAGTGTTCTAGGTGCCTAAAAACCCTAACCTAGGTGCCTTCTACAAACCCTAAGGCACCTAGAGTTATTTACAAAAATCAAATTTCCCTATTCTAATTTATAATTTTATCAAAAGTTTATCAAAGCTCAGGATAGTCAGCATTTTGATCTGCACAGATGCCTCTGACTCTTCACTGGCTTCATAATGTCTGAGCATAGCTCTGGTGACTGGCTTGAGCCTTCTTCCATCACCCATGCTATCGCAAAGGCTAACAACTTCTCATCCATCTTCATAGCACCCATCTTGAGGTGTTTGATATTATTGCCTTGGACTATAGTTGGGTCTCATAAATATAAAAATAAATTTCATTAATGCTTTATGTACTAGAGGAAGCAAGTTCATCTTCTAATTTGGGCTCAACAACATTAGCCCAAATGTAGTCATCAAGGAGAATGTCAACTTCTTTCACCTTAGAAAGCCATACTCCCTCACACAAAAGAGTTTGAAGTAGAAAACTCTATCAAGGTTAGGGTAATACTTTCCTTGTATTTTAACTAAAGCCTTCAAACCTTGAATTCTTAACAACTCTTGAAAAGTGAAGCCCTCACATATGAAGAAATCTAAGAGTAGAAACTTGTGTGTAAGTTTTCTAGCACTCCAAAATCTTCTGTACTCTTCCTTAGATTCTTCATCATTCAACCAACCTTCAGTTAAAGCTAGGAGTCTTAAGGATGCATGAGCTTTCCACTCTTAATTCCAAATTGGATGAGATAGGGATGACCTCTCTGAAGTTTGTATTTTATGAGAGAGTAAAGAGAACTAGTAGATGAGCAATGATCATAAAAGGATTTAATTTAAGCAAACAATGATTTGTAAATGTTATCCTTGTTTCAATCTTATTTGTAGACCAATATATTATCACTTTTGCATAGATATTTGAATTAGATCAATCAACATGAACTAATGCATAAAATATATCTGTTTTAATCGGTTATAACAACTGAATATTGGTAATTTTGATCAATTAAAATTACGTGTAATTGATTAAATTGATTGTAAATTTTAACAATGTTCATGCAGACATGTAATTGATTAAATTGTTTGTAAATTTTAACAATGTTTATGTAGACGTAAATGATAGATTATTATCAATCATAATCTATTAAAAATAGAAATTCCAACAATAAAAAATTCATATATAATTGCTTAAACTGTCATATAAACAATTAAAATGCAAAACATGACAACAAAATACACTCATATTAATAGATTAAAGATACTGCTAATCAGTCGAACTGCAAGAATATAAAAACTGTCACAAATAATTGGTTAAACCTCAAAATAACAAACTAAACCGCATTGATAATATCTTAAAAAAAAATATTTTTGATACATCCATTTTGTTTATCAATTCATTTGTCATCTTCAAATACTCAAGAATACATCAAATAAATTAATAAAGAAGTTTATCTCTATTTATAATTTTAGAAAGGTGAGAACCATTTACTATTTGTTTCATAAATCTAATTAGCAAGCAAACATAAGTTTGCTTCTTTGCCACTATTGTTAGATGCACTTGAAGAAGATGCATTATCTTTGCATTCAGTATATGCCTTCTTCTTCTTAACATCCTTTTTAATTTTCCTATCATCAATAGGGTTAACATTTAATAATGAACATCAAGGTTTAATGTGTCCAAGCTTATGACATTCATAACAAATTATATTGATAGACTGATCATGCTTGTTGTGCATCCTTTGTTGCCGATTCTTGTTATTTGATGGAAGAAGGTCCAGGAAAGGTCCAATTACAAGAGCCATGGAAAGACATATAGAAGATTCAGTGCAAGTCAAAATGTTGACAACTTTGATTCTTTGTGAAAATTTGTGAAAATACAATCCCTAGGCACATTAGTGTTAAAGTGGCTCCTAGGGTTAGGGTTAGCATTAGTACAAGGCACCTCTTTCTAGAATCATGCCACATGTCAACATGACATTGGAGGAGTGTTTGGCATTAAAGGGTTAGGAGACTTGCTCCACATGTTAGGGTTAGGGTTAGGGTAGCACGTGAAGCAAGCTAGGGTTAGGGTAGCTTACCTTAGACTCTAGGTTAGTGAAGCTTGACCTACAAGCTTCTTCTTCTACTCTTCTTCTATAAATACTTGTATAGGTAAAGTGTAAAATAGCTTGATTGAAGTAATGAAATGCTACAGAATTTTCAGCACTTGTTAAGCTCTTCACTGAGTTCTATCCTCTTGAGAAAGACTTAGAGAAACCCTTGATAGTTGGCCTAACCTCTACCAAGAATCCTTCATCACCTAGTTCACCATTTCATTGAAATATTCCACCACAAGCTTCATCTTCTTCCATTGTGTTCACCTTTATTCACGGATTCGTTTTCATCAATTCATTGCTTCCGTTTATTTTTGGAGCCTTCTTCCATCATTCTATTCGGTGCATAGCTTCCATGAGACTCTTTAACATCACATGGAGATCCTAGAAGCAAAGCATCAAGAAGGCTCTCCATCATTTGGTATTTAGAGTTGTGGTCTTCAATAGATAAGTTCTTGAATTCTTTCACTATTTTTTAGCTGTTTCATGTTGTACATGAATGTTTTTCAATTGTCTTGAGTTTTTGTTTGGTTTATTTGTGAGTTTACTTCAATTTAATTGGTTCAAACATCTTCAATCTACTTGAATCGTCAAAAAACATATGCTTAGGTGATCTAGAGTGTGACACAAGCTTTTGAATGCTTTTGAGTCTTCATTCAAGTTTTTGTTCGATTTATGTTGTTGTTTTAGGTGCTTAGCTATGTTTTGTAATCCATATACATGTTGGCAAGTCATGTGTAATTCCATAATGTCATCAATTTCATAGGTATGTGCTAGTAGTTTAGCTATTTGATTAGTGGTATGAGAGAAAACTGATGAACCTCAAGTGTTTGACAAAAAACCTAGTAAAGTTGTGCCTTTGTGTGCTTTTTAATTTTTCATTCTTGAATTCCAATATTTGCTATTGCTAGCACGAAGAGTTGCTAAGAAGATTTGATGAAGCCAGTCATTTGATGGAGTTCCAGACCTAATGATCATAAGTGAATTGCGTGAAGAATTCATAAAGATTGGTGGAGTATTGGAATCAGTGGTGTAATTAATATCATTCAAGGATAAGCTCCAAGAATAAAATCTGATTTAACAAAGTGTTTAAGAAATTATTAAAATCAAAACTTGTATTTTTAAATAATGTTTCAACTGCTGGAGAAAAACAATCGATTGTTTGAAATAGAAACAATCGACTGAATTTTTATAGACAATAGTTGGCACGTATTTTGAAACAAAAACAAAATCATTCTAAACATTTTTTGATCAAGAGCTTTGTGCTTTTCAAAAGAGAGAAAAGCGCCCTTCTTGTTTTGTGATCAAGATCATTCATTCTCTTACATCAAGAACTGAAGTCTGATTGATTCTAGAGTTGTGCATTGACTGAGATTGATACTTCACTGATCTGATCATCGGACTAAGCCTTCTATACCCTTTCTTCATTACTTTTATAATCTGTTGTGTATAGAAATGCTTGTATTGTTGTGTTCATCATAATTCTTTCAATGTATCGAATATTATGGTGCGGTGAATTACCAGGTGTTGTAATTCTGTAAGTACAGTGGGTTCTGTATGGTTGTTGACTTGTTGAAGGGTTAAGTAAGGTGTTTTCTGGGTTATACAGTGGAGTCTGTATAGTTCAGTGATCTGCTATAGGTTTCAACAGAGAGTTTGCTGCGTGGAGCAGTGTATTCTTGTAGTGTGCAAGTGTTGGAACTATTGTAAACTGATCGGGTTGATCTTTTATAGTGGAAATCCTTACTGTATAGTAAGGGACTGGACGTAGCCCTTGAGAAAGGGTGAACCAGGATAAATCTGTGTGTTCTTGTTATTTCTTGCTTACTTCTTGATAGTTCTTGTTGATTTTCTTCATTTTTTAGAATTTGTTAAAACTTGTTAATTGAATTGATTGCTTAACATTCTGATAATCATTTGAGTATTCTTGAAATCATTAAATTCATTTGAATATAGTTTACTTAACTCATTTCTTAATCTGAACTATTTTCTAATTCACTTTGTTTACTGTTGATCAATCTAATTTTCCAAAAAAAACTGATTTTCTTGATAATTGTATAATTTCTGTCTTCAAATCTTAAACAAAATTTGTTTTGTTCAATATTTGATTCTTTATACTCAAAACTCTTTTTAAACAATTATCTGAAATATTTCCTTAAATTCTTGAAGTGTGTTCAACAATTCTTTTTCTAGAATTTACTAAACTGCTTACTGGTTTTTCCATAACTAATATTTGTTTCCATTTTTCAGTTTATTGTTTCTAATTGATTGATCTGTTCTGGAATTTGTTTTGAACCTTTGACCGATTGCTTTTCATATATTTTAATAGTTTCTTTAAAGATTTTTCATTTCTCACATTAAAAAGTACTTTTGCAAATTTTTTTAAAGAAGTTCAATTCAACCCCCTCTTGAACTTGGCCAAAACTTATTTTACAACTATTAGATTATTAATGAGTTCCTAAGAGTTTATAACTCCAATATGTCTTGCTGTTTTGTTCAAATTACTTGAATTCCTTATGTTTCCTTTCATGCACAAAAACTGTTTGATAAAGGTTCACCGGATTTTGGGAACTTTACTAGAGCTGAATTACTGCATATTTTGACATGAAATTTTGTGTATCACCACATCAAGGTGTATATGAAATACTGTTAAAAAGACGCATTCTTAATCAAAATAGAGGAAAGATGATAAATATTAAAAGTCTGAATGTTGGTGACTGAGAATTTCTGACGGAAGTGAATTTCGCTCTCTATAATTGGATTACTTCATCTAATCTAATGACCTTCTTGTGCTTAAATTTTGTGAGGAATTAGTGTAACATGTTGAGAGTGTATGATGAAAATTTGGTGATCCTAGTTTTATTTTCTGCTTTTAAATATATTATAGAGCCATTCCTAGTTGATCCTTTGTGGGTTGTATTTCCATTTTGTTCCTTAATTTCTTGCTTGTCATTTCATTCTAATTCTTTGAATTTGTCATTGGATAATCCATTTGAGTTGTTGATAAGAACCAAGAGTTGAAGTTTAACCAACCTCAAGCACTTGAACAAATAAACAATCCAAAGGATGTTTTACAAATTCCAAGTGGACCAATCACCAGGTCACAGACCCGAAAATTGAAAGAGGCGTTGGTTGGGCTGATTCAAGACATTTTGATTACGCAAACAAAGTCTAAGATTGAATTTAAGTATGATCACATTCTTAATTTTATATGGGCTGATGATGAAATTAAATGAAGGAGATTTGGTCCAAAAACAAGTCAATTGAAGTGAAGGGTCCGTAGATAATGCACCAGTAGATTTAATTTAAGTCTAAATAGGTTATTTTAGGCTAAGATTAAATTCTGAATAGTCAGCCATTATTCTGGACAAATTTTAAATTTTGTTTTGATGTATTTTGATTAATTTTCAATAGGGCTCAGAGTAATCATGTTTAGTAAATTGCGCTTTTCGTATTCCCATTTGATGTAATTAATTAGTCATCTGAGGGTGTGCCATAATGCTATTGTTGCATTAAATTTGGAGGCTTTTGGGCTAACGAGGAGTCAGGTAAGCTTTTAGAAGCTAACAAAAGTCTATTTAAGTCAGAAAACACATGTAAACGACAAGTTGAATTTGAAATACGAATTTCATTATGAAAATTTCAGATGTGAGAGTATCTCTCTTAAGTTCTTCATTAGACTTGCAAACTTATCAAGGGCTGATCAACCTTGTGGTATTTCTTCATACTTTAGGGTCTTTGTTGTATACTACAACACAGAGCTTTTGAGTAGATAATCCTAAATCTAAATACTTAGGGATCTTGGGGAATTCAAATACTCTTTTGTTGTGGGTTATGGGGTTTATTCCTAACCGGGTTCACATCAATTGTGTTTTTTCAAATTGTGCTTTATCATTTTATATTTTGTGGCCTTTTGGTGGGCTAGACAAGGAAACTTGGAGTGAGTTGGTAACCAATGTGTTGAGGGTTGATTTGAGATCAAACTTGGAGAAGAGTTCATAAAGAAGAGCAAGAGCATGCTGTTAGAAATTGAGTGACAAATTTGCCATAAATTGGAGTGAAACACTTGTGAGGAGTTTGCACAAACACTTGGAAGGCATAGTGTAGGAATTTAATTTTCAGCAAATTATTTGATTGTATTTCTTTGAGTTGTAAGTTGCAATTACAATTTCATTAGTGGATTTTTCATTCTCATTAGATGGTGAATGTGTCTCAGTGGTCCTTGGTGGCAACGAGCATTACCTTTAGGGTCGCTTAGTTAAATTTTTTAAGCTTTGTCATTCAAATTTCTTTACAAATTTTTGCTTTTACTTTGACAAATCCAACACGACTAAATTTACTTTTACTTGTTTAGTGTGAGTGGCCTTCGTTTGTGACTTAGAGAGCTCACTGCAAGAAAGACCTGTGTAGTGCATTCGGGTCAGGCTTTGGCTAGGAAAATCTTGGTACTTAAGTTGTCCTAGTGACACACCTCATTTTCTTGGGAGTTCCCTTAGTGTGCTAAACTTGATTTTTCTTAAAGTGAGAACCTATTTTACAAGACTTAAGATGTCTAGACATTCTCTTCACCATAAACACTAAGGTACAAATTGCCATTGTGGAGGAGGAATTAAAGACCTTAAGGCAATAGGATATAAACAAAAATAAAAAACAAGTTCTTTAAAAAGTTTTCATTTAGAAGAAGAGAGGTAAGAGAGGGATAGTTTGAGAGTGGGAGAATATTATCAGCCTGACCCTCTAATCCGCAATAACAAAGAAACAAAAGCTAAAGAAGTTAGGGTAGATCTTCCTCACTTCCATGGAAAAGATGATGTAGATGTATTTTTAGACTGGGAAATGAAAGTAGAACAACTTTTTGAGTGCTACCAGATAAGTTAGGAGAGAAAGGGTCATTTAGCTACCCTAAGTTTCGAAGACCATGCTATGCACTAGCGGACTGTCTTAGTGAGAGATATACGCCTACATCAGGAGCCAACCATAGTTTATTGGAATAACTTAAAGATTGCTCTTAGGCCTAGACACATCCCTTCCTACTACCATCGTGAACTGATAGACAAACTCCATAGATTTAACCAGAACAAGAGTGTAGAGGAGTATAAACAAAAGATGGAGTTATATATGACGAGGGCAGGGATAAGGGAAGATGAAATTGTAACTATGGCAAGATTTATGACTGGTCATAAGCCTTGAGATTTATGACTAGTCTAAGCCATTGTGGATAAGGTAGAACGTCTTGCCTATAGAGATTTTCATGACTCGGTCCAAATATATATAAAAATTGAACAACAATTTTTAAGAAAGGACCAGGAAGAAGTTCCTACTCTAATTCATTTCCCATGGAGGATCTTAAGAGTGAGGGAAAGTTTGTAAAAGAAAAACCTAAAGAAATCCCTTCTGAAGTCGTAGTTGAAGATAGTTTCAAGAAAAGACATGATCTTATAACATCGAACTGCACTAGTGACATAAAATTCTTTAAGTGTTTGGGTAAAATTTCTAAACAAAATACATTGTCTCATCATTGACAGCGGGTCATGTTGTAATTGCTGCAGTGCTAAGTTGGTTGAGAAGTTGAATTTAACTATGGTTCCTCACCCCAAACTGTATAAATTGCATTGGATTAATGAAGAAAAAATTAGATAGTGGAAAAGATTCTAAAAACTCAAAACCTAGAGCCTAAAGATGAGTCTGAGGTGTGGGAGTTTGGTGTTCCTTCCCACGAGGTTACTTAGAACACTAATATTTTGTTAAAAAAATCAATAAAACATGTTCTTCTTTTTGAGCGACCTCCATACCTCCTATTGTGTAAAGGAACATTCATGTGTACATCGTCCACTACTTCTCAACTTAAGGTTCTTTCTCCTCGGCTTGAAAATCTTTTAAAATAATTTGATGACGTTTTCTTAGTGATGGTCCTACAGGATTGCCACCTTTTAGGGGAATAGACCATCAAATCAATTTTGTTTCAGGTGTCAGTCTGCCCAACATACCAGTATATAGAACAAATCATGAGGAGACTAAGGAGACAGAGTCTCAAGCACAAGAGTTACTGAACAAGGGTTGGGTGCAAAAGAGTCTTAGCCCATGTGTCATGCCTGTTTTGTTGGTGCCCAAAAAGAATGGAAAATGGAGAATGTATTGTGACTATTGTGCAATCAACAACATAACAATTAAATATAGGCAGCCGATTCCTACACTTGATGATATGCTTGATGAGTTACATGAGTTAGTCATGTTTTCCAAAATTGATTTGAGGAGCGGTTATCACGAAATTCGTATTAAAGAGGGTGATGAGTGGAAGACCACCTTCAAAACTAAATTTCGACTATACGAGTGGTTGGTGATGCCTTTGGCCTTACTAACGCACCTAGTACATTCATGAGGCTTATGAATAATGTTTTCTTAAGGATTGTATAGGTAGATTTGTTGTCGTGTATTTGTAAGGGTATTTGATGATAATAGCAACAAAACTATAAATAATTGGAGTAACTGAATAATATTGAGTGTATTTGAGTTTGTAATTGAAAATAACAAGGGAACAAAGATTAATAATTTTGAACAAAAGCAGTAACAAAATTTTCTCCTGGCTTTCGAGAGGCCAGACTCTCCCTATTCACTCCACTATCCAATTCTCTTCCCATTTCTCTCTTTCCAGCTCCATATTAATAACAACCCAGCTTCACCTCTAATTAACTCCCTTATTTAATGACTTTTATTTTATTTTATTTTTCTTATTCCTCCTCTGAAACGTAACTGGTTTTGTAACAATACCGCCCTGGAGATTCACCTTGTCCTCAAGGTGAAAGTGATGAAACATAGTCTTGATCTTTGCAGGTAACTCCCAAGAATTCTCAAAATCTAGTAAATGTTGTTGTGTAAGAGGCCATGCGATGTTGTTGTATCCTGTGAGCCCTAGAAATCCCCATAGTGCTTTTAAATCTTTAGGGGTAGGGCAATCAACCATGTCACGAATCTTTTTAGGATTTGTAGCAACCCCCTGCACAGAAATAATATGCCCCAAGTACTTGCTATTGGAATTTTCAAAACAGTATTTCTTCCTATTCACCAACAGGTTGTTCCTCCTAAGGATCTCAAAAACTTGCAGCAAATGATCCCTATGACTATCCTTGTCGTGACTATATATGAAAATGTCATCAAATAAAACTAAAGCAAATGTACATAATCATGGTCTTAATACCTCATTCATCAGTGACTGGAAAGTAGAGGGGCATTTGTGAGCCCGAATGGCATCACAAGGAATTCATAATGGCCTTCATGTGTTCGGATCGCCGTCTTGTGGATGTCTTCTATTTCTTTCATCCAAATCTGGTGGGAACCAGATTTCCAATCCAGCTTAGAGAACACCACAACACCAACTAATTCACAAAAGCTCTTCAATAACAGGAATTGGAAATTTGTTTGGGACTGTTATCTTGTTGAGTGCGCGGTAGTCAACCCAGAACCACCAATCACCATCTAGTTCTTGAAAAATATCATCAAATTATTGCAATAATTCCAGAGTCTCAGTTGTAATAGGAGAAGTAATGTTATCTCCATCAGAGCAGAATAGAGGAGTCTCCAAGAAACCCTCTTCATTGTTTTTCAATGCGTTTAAAGCCATCTTTTCTGATGCATGACTTCTACTGAGGCTAGGGTCCCCCTTGCAATGTTACTCGGGACCCATTAGACATCCAGCTCAGTGTCAACTAGTGATAGTCGCCTTCAAATCTGCCTAGGCTTGCCACTCACCCAACACCAAGCACCACCTCCGACCGCCCGAGCTCCATGACAAGGAAGTTTGCAACCAATGAAACACCTTGCACTATCAGTTCGACATTTTCACAGGCGCTAACTCCTGGGTCAATAGCACCATTCCCCCTCAACTTGAAATGGTCGCCTCTGACTCACTAGTAAACCTAGGGAGGAGACAATGTGAGTGGAAAGGAAATTGGCCTCCGCCTCTGAATCCACCAACACAATCACCTCCGAGCCCTAGACAACCATTGCATGATCCATCAATGCTTGTAGGGATTCGAACTCCGCCACATCTAGTTCTGACTTAATCGTTGATTTCAACCTTTCATGGAACATACATAGTAAGGACTCTTCACCCAAATTTCTGTGTGATCTGGCCGCGAGCTCAAAATCACGCCGATACTCCATGACAGAGCCTGTCTACTTCACTTGCAACAGTGGCGCCAATGGATTTTACACTGCTCCTGGTTCGAAACATTTCAGCAAGTCCTGCTTGAAACCGAGCCAAGCGTGAAATGTCGACTGAGCCTCCCACCACTCGAACCACATAAGAGCCTCCCCTATTAGTCCTAGCACCGCATAATCTAGCTTCGCCCCCACCGAAATGTTTGACACCCGAAAGAAACAGTCCATTCTCACTAACCACCCCTTTGGATCTGCTCCATCAAATGTTGGGACCTCTAATTTGCGTCCCCCTTCACCCCTGTAGCGTAGGTTTCCACGATTCTGTCCTTTTCCACCGAGATCTGCGATTTAGAGGCAGTGTCCTCCTCCTGATGCAGCTCTGTAGTGTGATCATGTCGTGGTGAATGCATCGTCATATCGTTGAGCCTCTTCAATATCGTCTCTAACATCTCACTGTGGTCTATCATTCATTTCTCTAACCCTTCAACACGTTCCTCTATTGCTCCTGAGTTGCGTGTGGTAACCGTTCACAGGTTTGAAACCCAGATCGAGTATCTGATACCAATTGTAAGGGTATTTGATGATAATAGCAACAAAACTATAGATAATTGTATTAACTGAATAATATTCTGAGTGTATTTGAGTCTGTAATTGAAAATAACAGGGGAACAAAGATGAACAATTTTGAACAAAAGCAGTAACAGAATTTTCTCCTGGCTTTCGAGAGGCCAAACTCTCCCTATTCACTCCACTATCCAATTCTCTTCCCCTTGCTATCTTTCCAACCCCATATTAATAACAACCCAGCTTCACCTCTAATTAACTCCCTTATTTAATGACTTTTATTTTTTATTTTTTTCATATTCCTCCTCTGAAACAATACTGGTTATGTAACAATATTTTGATGATATTTTAGTGCATAGTCATAATGTAGAGTCTCATATTCATCTTTTGAGGGAAGTCTTGTTAGTCCTTAGAAAAAATAAATTGTTTGCAAATGTAGATAAATGTACACTTTGTGAAGATAGTGTTGTCTTTCCAGGGTTCATTGTGAATAAAAATGGGTACATGTTGACTATACTAAAATAAAAGTCATTCAAGAGTGGCCAATGACAACGAATGTAGGAGATGTTAAGAGTTTTCATGGTCTTGCAAGCTTTTATAGAAGATTTACGCCTAACTTCTCTAGTCTAGCTTCACCTCTGAATGAGTTGGTAAAGAAAGATGTTACATTCCATTGGCAGGGGGAGGGGGGGGGGGGTTTGGAAACAAGAAAAAACTTTCCAAA
>Ga0209700_100131_pt1 | contig 113338 bp, 50 predicted proteins | sample SiratroredBW_FD_187528 | JGI IMG/M metagenome (GOLD analysis project Ga0209700, IMG submission 187528) | Root nodule microbial communities of legume samples collected from California, USA - Siratro red BW (SPAdes) (version 2) | ecosystem: Host-associated > Plants > Roots > Nodule | place: USA...
AAAGTTTTTTTTTTTTTTTTTCTTCTCGAAGGGGTGTAATTTTACGTGGTCATTCCAAAAAGAGAAATATTTGTAATAAACTTACTAGTTGAACCTCTAAAAAGACCAGTACTAGAAGAAAAATCCAAACAACTCCTACCAGTTCCATTAATATCGCCTTTGGTATAACAAGATTTTGGTTTTTTCCAAACAACATTCACAATTTAAGGTGTTTATTATAATGAGTTTCAATATTGAAAATTTAAGAATTTAAAATTTCTGAAAATAGTTAAACATAATGTACATAGTCAAGAAACTAGGTAAAGCAATATCAAATTCAACTTGATAAAACGACATCAACTTTAAACTCAGACATAATATATGATGTGACAAAAAACTTGTTAAGATATAAGTTTAAATTTAACTTATCTTCATAAAATCAATTTATAAAATAAAAATTTACTTATCTATATACTATTAATTAATCTTTTTTTGCTTGTTATAAACGAAGGTTTCTTTACAAATCAAACAAGAACACAGTACATAAAACATGTATAGTTGTATACACCCTCATCAATTAATATTTGTGCCTCCAAAAGATGCACCAACATTACTGAAGGGGAAGAGTTGCAGAACATAAATCATCAAAAGAAATTAATATCAACTCTAAGCAACAGACCCAAAATATTCTTGCAAGAACTGATAAAGCTCTTCTGCCACCAAAGCAGGATACTCCTCTTGTGGAAGAAGAGCACCTGGTACTTCCACAAACTTGCTCACCCCTTTAGCTCCCTTGAGAGCTTCCATCTCAGCCTTGGATCTCTTAGGAGCTCCTTTGGCTGATACAACCAGCACTGGTGTCTTTCCCTCCAGAGCTGCAAAGAGTTCCAGGAACTCCTCACGGGTTGTAACCGGGTCTAACAGACCAGTCAGGAATGCAGCCGGCAAGTATCTCGCTCCTTTTCGTTTTGTCAATGCATATCTGCTTTCCACAATTCCTGGAGTCACATTTTCAGGATTCGCATATACATGGGATTTGTACTGTGATTGGATTGCGTTCTCGTTGCTCACCAGCATGTTATACATCATCCACCCAACAGCAGGAGCCTTTAAGGTGCCCCTTAGAAAACCATACCTGTCAGGTTTATGAGGAAGAGAGAAAAATATATATATCAGTTATGTTGTAAAGTTAAGGAGGTTGTGGCATGCATAGCTCTTTGAATATGTATCAATGAGAATTATACAGAAATCAAACGAAATTGGTGCAGGAAAAATTGGAAGATCTTTTAAGAGCCACAGCATATTACATTGTTACCAAGAACGTGGAGTTACTTCCACCAAAGTTGTTAGAGTCGCAGGATTTACAATTTCAATAACTTAAATCAAGAAAATTGTAAAGGCTAACAATTCATATCTTGAAGTGAATCTCGCAAATGTTTGAGGTTTGAATCATGAAATATATGCTCGAGACTGTGTGAGTTCTTATCACCCACATGAATCATAGCATTCTACAAGTCTTTATTACTGCTGCTAATGTTTTCACAAATTCTCAACCAAAAATAAATGTAAGAAGTTGTATAAATATGAAAAAGAACAAAAGGAGCACAATTGAATACCACCCCTTATTTGATTATTCAATTGCTTTTTCTGTAAAAAGAGGCTTCACAGCACTCACTCCTTCCCTCTACGAAACCTGTTTGGCTATTCCATTACTCAATTTCTATTCTCCTAAAACAGAGGCTTCACAGAGTAACTTATTCTATGTAACCTTATTAGGTTATATCGCTGCTTTGTTTTCATTGTTACGAAATATTGGCTTCATGTTGTCTCCTTATGTGGTCCTAAGACAAAGTAAGGGAAGAACATTTTACTGTTTTTGGCAATAGATTACACACCACACCACACCACACTAATTATAGTTGAATGTCTCTTTCAAACAACGTGGGTCACTGCTCTTGGGATAATACTATACCACTGTTTAGTACTAGTGGGTATTTTTATTTATTAGTTTCTACATCAGTTGATAGTGAGACTTGGTAATGACTTGTGAGACCTATGGTTACAATTTAAATTGTTTCCTCGATTCCCAATTTAAGATTATTACGTTGAGCACCATGCACCATACATCATTTATACAGTACATTTCAAGTTTTTTTTTTTAAGTATTTTGATGAATCATACAATTCAATATCATTTACAACTCAAGGTTCAAAAATCAGCTTGTCAATTCACAAAACTAAATTTGATACAAACAGAAATGATATTAAGCTCGGTGACTTCAATTTGTTTTCTTCAGTAGAAACCAGAAAGCAATGTGAAAGTAAGCAGCAAGGAAAAAGTATGTACCCTCAAAAAGAGAGCATCAAAGTACCTTGTTTCCATGCTGGAATCTCGACCAAACACAATAGGAAGGGGACCAGCCCAAGTTGGTGCAACAGCAGCTATTGCTTTGGGCTTCACCAGACCCTTTTTTGCAGCACGGGCCACTATAGATGCAGCATGCCCTCCCCCAAAAATTATCAAATCATTTTCTAGTTTAACATGAATTATGTAAGTCATGAACATTAATCAACACAAAGGACGGTCATAATGTCCAGCTGTTCATACAAACAAATACACAGTCTAGAAAAATCACTCCAACACAAGACAATTAATGGGTAAACACAAACATACTTGACCCCACAATTCACAAATGCATCATAGTAGATACTAGATATAACAAAAGAAGAAGCATGGTATCACGACAATATCTACTTAATGGAAAAAATATTTCCTAGCTCCAGAATAAAGAGCTTCTTGTTCTCATAAAGACAGAAAGAATGAAACAAATACTCTCAACAGCCTTAATCTACCAAATTCACCAATAAAAAAGAATAAGAAGAACACCAAAAGACTTAGAAGCCTCAAGCTGGTAAGGAATTATATCTTCAAAAACTAACATAAAGAATAACTTAACAAAATTTGTCAAATATATAATCCAATGCACTGCATTTCTCATATCCAACAATTAAAGGGGAAAAAGAGAAGAAATAAAAGGCATTAGAAGCCTAGTATAGGTAAGAAATTATATTTCAAAAAGGAAAAATAAAAGAATAGCTTAGCAAAGTTTCTCAAACACATAAATATTATTCTCTACAATAAACTAAAAAATTATACATAAATAAACAAATTGAAATTGCTAAAAACAATCGTAAAATTAATTATAAGCAAATATTCTTAAAAAGAGATGAATAATCACTGCAAGCCCAGATTTCAAAACTAGAAAGATTAATCTAACATTAACTGTTAAGTGAAAATTATTACAAAATAGAATGCCCCTTCACAAGTACCTGGTTGTTTTATGGGACTATTTGGTGAATTGATGAAATCAACCAGAAATTTTTCTAAGACATCAGCATTGTAATCCATCTTTGGCCGATCAGAATAACCCAGGCCCGGCCAATCAACAATAGTTGCACGCCAATTGGCATTGCCATTACGCTGAACAATGTCTCCAGCCACTAATCGCCATTCCTCAACAGTGCTGACATCAGAAATGGTTGGCATCATCAAGATATTTTGGGAAGGCTCCGGGCTCTCCTTTACATGCTCCTCATAATAAATGTTTATAAGATTGTCCTTGAATTTCCATTGCCAATTACTAGTCTGATGGAAAAAGAAAAAACCATTATGTGTGAGGCAACAGAAGTGGTTGCAAATTACAACATGGCTTTGATATTTTCTCTCAATTAAACAAGCATCCAAATTCCAAGTTGCATTTGTTAATAATCGAATCAGAAGACAATTGCTTCTATAAGAAAATCCAATAGAATGAATGTTTATTACATTAACCAACGACATAATAGACTTATGAATTTCTGATAAACTAATGTCTTCTTTCTGAAATCCTAGTAAAACACTAAACCTAAACAACATTCAAAGTAATATCTATCACTATAGTTTCCTATTTTAACCTTTAGTGAAAGTGAGTGTTGTTAGATGAGTGAAAATAATCTTCCCCGAATTCAGTACAATAATTTAACAAAACCAAGAAAGTAATTTGGAGAAGACAATTAGTAAAATGAAATAAAGCCATTGACAGTTAGAGGGAGAAGTTATTCTGACCTTCAAAGGGGAGGATTTGTCGTTGGCAGAGACATTAGAATAATCGAGAGTAGCTGAAGCCCGAATTGTTAAGGGGTTAAGGAACCTGACAGAGTAAGGGTTAAAGGGTGTTCGAATTTTGGTGTAAAGGTTAAATTTCGGAGATGATGGAAGCATAAATGTTGCGGAGAGAGCCATTGGGGAATGCAGCAGAGCTTCGATGAATGGTGGTGAAAGCTGAAAATGAAAAATTGAAGACCTAAAGTTTAAGGACACAGCGGAAAATGCTGACCGTGAAGTCGATGAGATTTTTGGTTGGTGATGGTAAAATCAGTAATCAAAAAACTATGCTTAGTGGGTGTGTGTCTCCAATTAGTTGTTCGTAATTGTATTTCCCAATAAGATTGTCTTTTAAGGAAGACATGTGAAAAAAAATTAATGTCACATTTTGAAAGAAAATATTATTACAGTGTATTTTTAAAAATGAAAATAAATTTATTAAAATCGTCGATAATAAAATATAAACTTTTTAGAAACATATACAAGATAATTTAAAAATTGTGTTAGTTGTCTTCTTGGTATCAGTTGGTCCCTAAAAATTATACAATGAACTTAAAACCTTCTAGAAGACATTTAAATAGTTTTTGCGTTTCTTTTATAAAAAATAAACATGAATTTTTATGTTTTTTTTAAATTCCCAATGAATTAAAATTTGCATGATTTATATATATATATATATATATATATATATATAATTTATTTCAGTATTATTCTCCTAAGAACATTAGTAGGTTTTTAATATATAGAAGATCATTGTCTATCTATACCTTAGTTGTTTCTTATGTTTAAGTTTAGTAACCCACTTCAGAAAATAGTTATAATGAATTAAAGGACTATTGTATTATAAAGATGTTGTGTTTGAAATTAGGGTTGGTCCACCATTAAAATGGTAGCATGGTTTGCAAATTTCAACCTTTTTTTATGTGCCTACCTAACTCACGTTTTGTAATTTGTAATAGGTAAAGTGTAATTGGAAATTGTTTGGAATGGTTTAAAAGAGTGAAAAATGATGATAAAAATAGAATGGGACTGAGGATTTTTGTTTCTTCCCAACCATGCATGAAATGCAAAAGAAATTGTAACAATTCACCGTGATAAAACTCTTTTTCCTAAATTACCCTTGTCAAAATCAATTTTGTGTTCTCCAAAGTTTCTTTATTTGCCACTAAGGGGCCTTACAATGTTGCCATGGGTTATAAAATTACAATTCATTGACATCCCATCCAAATATTAGGGAAATATATAGCTCTTTAGAAATGTACACAATGGATTTTGTATTTCTTTTTATGTACAACCCCAAATCTGAAAATAAATTTGTATTAATAATATTATATTATGTAATTAATATAATTCATTCAATTTCCAAAGTTTGAGGTTGATATGGATCATGCTTAAAACATAATTGGTCATGTTAATTTTATAGAAGAATACAATCAATTGATGATGTTACATGAATTTTGAATAATAAATTAGGGTTATACTTAATTGATTATAGTAGATAAATAATTTAAAAACAGAAAGTAAAATGTTTTTCAATGCAATAATTTAAAATAGAAACTTATTTTGCTTCTTTTATTCTTTTCAACTGAACAATTTATTCAACAGATATTTATTTTTCTTCAAACCAAAACCCCTTTTCTTTTTATAATATTTTTTTTTTCTTTCTCATCTACATACTTTCATCTTCCTCGATCTAAACAAAGACTTAATAATTATAAGTGACGATTAATAGATGATTAAAAATCACTACAAAGAATAAGAGAGTTCATGTTAACGAAAATGAACTGGTTGAATGTTTTCGGATAGATTATAAGAAGCAAAAACATTTTATGGAAAAAACTTATCAAATATATTTTAACAAATTTCGCATGCAAACTAATAAATAAACCGTCTTTTTATTAAATTAAACTGTATTTGAATAAGTAATACACTTAAGTACTTAAACAAGTTACTATCTTATTACAAGAGAATTTGTTTATAGTTTCGTTGCGAAACGTGTTAAGATCAGCTAAAAATACTTATGGAGATCATAAACTACTTTAATAAAAACAAATTTGATTTTATGTCAAAAAAGATAGCATAAGTTTAATTTCTTATAAACTCTTTTAATAGTTCCGAAACGCTTATTTAAATTATTTACCCAAACTTGACCATTATTATTTGCACTTTACTTTTATGCCAGTCCATATCACCTGCCCCATATTTGGATGCAGAAAATAGTAAGAAGAAAAGAATGTAGACTAAGCAGAAAGAAAAGATTCTTAATGTAGCATATTAGCTTATTTTTGCTCGGTCTGGCACATTGGTCTGTAAATGTAGAATACAAAGGCTGCTGCCATAACTTGTGAGTGAAGTAATAAAATATAATAGTGTCTCACCTTTTCTCTCCACAATTTCCTTTTGAAGAAGAGAAAGAAAATATTAATTAGTCGATGGTTTTATTTTTGGTGTCATCAACGATATCTTTCATAGACTAATAGTATAAAGATAATCGAAATAGGCTTTTCTTCTTGCAACAAAAGATTCTTCATACAGAGGACTAATCAAACGAATCAGCATCCTTAAAAACCTAACTATTTACCAACTGTGTCAAACTTTGTTGGTAATGGATGATTCGATTATGTCAATTCAACCATAGGCGGCAACCAAAAGGGCCAAAAAGATATAAAACCTAAAGACCAGTCATTAAAAAGAATTTTACCAAACTCATATGGAGAGAGGAACACTCTTGTTATCTTGTCTGCTTGCATTTGATGCATTAAGGGTGCCATGGAACTATATTCACTAAGTCGATGCAATGAATGGTGCCAACATCTTTCCATTGAAGAAGTTACGAACAAAGCTACAATCAGCCTCTCCCACCAAGAGACCGTTCATTCCCCTATAGTCACCAAGTGACCAAGTTCTGCTACTATAACAACTCCTAGCTACTTCTGCAAAGAATTGTCATTGATAATAGACCTGGCATTGTTCTCTGTTATATCCTATCTGCAATCATTGCCACTGAACTCCAATTCCCATGGCATGTTGGAGAGACCATTTGATGTTCCCATCAAATTTTGGTTGGGAGGTAGGTGCAAGGGATCACGATATGGCGATCATTATCATAATAAAGAAATAGAGTTGATGGAAAATGTAAGTGGCATGATTATTGGGAGGCCTTAAGCAGCTTGTCCGTCAACGGATTGAAACATTCCATGTTTCTTTGTCTAAGTGAGGATAAAGTGATGTTTTGACAATTATTTTTGTTGTGACCATACCGTTGTATTCTGAATACCTAATTAAGTGTTGCTCCTCACTAGTTTGTATGGCTTTGTTGGTTCATCCCTTTCACTTGTCTCTTTTTTCTTCCAATAGGTGTCTTGTACTCTAGAGGAATGATGGTAGAAAAAACAGTAGTTATTGGCTAAATTTATTCTCATCTAATGGGAATTAATCATTTCACCATACTTCTCCACTAAAGGCAGTAAAACCACTAGACAGAACAAATAAATGCTTCTCTAGTAGCCATTTTATCGGACCAACATGCCTCACACATCATGTATGTCAAATTGGTGTGGTGTCGTCAGCATTGAGCCATCCAGGTCAGCTAATTTGGTCAAAATCAAGAAACAATTGTGTATTTTCCTTATAAAAGAAGGCAGTCAAGACAATCTACTTGATCAATCACCTGTCACCAGTAATCTCTGCAAGAACAGAATCCATCTTTGAACGAGTGGAAGCGGCTTCTATCTCTCACACTGATTTCTACTCGATAAATTTTAGAAATCAGCTTCATCATGTTATGGCAATCCCCGCAAACCCTCAGATTCTTCACAATTCTTAAAATCCTTCCTTTGGGAAGTTTTGCTATTCCAAAAGCTGCAGCAAGCTTCTCGCTGTGCTTAGAAACTGAATCTTCTTTTTCTTCCTCTTCAATATCATGCAAAACACTCCTTAGCTGTGGCGCATAACCAGCTTCTGCTCTGAGTCTCAACATTATTTCCCTCAGTTTTTCATGAGCCTCTTTTGTGACCTCGTTAGGCTTTTCACCTGCCACAAAACTATAAATGACCTTGTCTATTTCTATCATGCTCCAGCCAGGGGTTTTTTTCATGCTATGTTCAGTCATGGTTCTTCTGATGCTGGCAACATCCTTCCATTTCCCTGCAACGGCATAAACATTTGAGAGTAGTACATGGTCACCAGAGTTGTCTGGGTCCATTTCAGCCAGCCTTGCTTTCACAAGCTCTGCCAATTCAATATTACCATGAATGCTACAAGCCCCAAGGAGTGTCCTCCAGATGATAGCATTAGGAGAAACTGGCATTTCACATATAAATTCATAGGCCTTCTGCAACCTAGCAGCTCGACCATACAGATCAACCATGCAACCATAATGCTCAATTGCAGGTTCAATACCGTACAAATTCTTCATCTTAGAAAAAAAACCATACCCTTCCTCAACCAAGCCACTATGGCTACAGGCATATAGTAGTGATATAAAAGTAATTCCATCTGGCCTAACTCCAGACTCTTCCATCTCATGGAAAAGCTGTATTGCCTCTTCCCCATAACCATGCATAGCAAGCCCTGCTATAATCGACGTCCAAGAAACAATGCTCCTTGCCACTGGCATATTCTGAAAAACCAACCTAGCCATAGCCACATTCCCACACTTGGAGTAGGTATCTATGAGAGCATTATTCACAGAACCAACACAAACAAACCCAGCTTTCTCCACAAACCCATGTAAAATCTTCCCAAAGTCAAACGCCCCAGCCTGTGCACAAGCAGACAGCACCCCAGTGAGGCTCACCTCATTGGTCCCAATTCCCTCGCGCAGTAACTCCCTGAAAAACCCAAAAGCCTCGTCAAAACAACCATTATGAGCAAACCCAATAATCATAGTGCTCCAAGAAACCTCATCTCTGAGAGGCATATCACAAAAAACTCTCCTCGCCAACCCAAGCTCACCTGCCTTGGCATAACCAGCAAGCATGGCATTCCACGAGGTCAAATTCCGAAGAGGCATTCGCCCAAACACGTCCCCCGCGCCTTCCACGTCACCACACCTGAAAGCCGCAGTGACAGCAGCGTTCCACGCGACGACGTTTGGTTGAGACATTTCATCGAACACCCGTCGCGCGGAGAGGGAGTCCCCGCATTCGGCGTACATGCTGATCAACGTTGTCCCAACGAAGATATGGGTGTCAAAGCCGTGGTGAAAAGCTTGAGAATGCAGCTGAATGCCGGGTCTGAGTTGGCGAGAGTTGGCGACCCCTTTGAGGACGAAGGCGAAAGAGAAGCTGTCGGGGGAGAGGGTGGGTTGGCGACGCAGCTGGATGAATGGTTGGAGGGAAAGGAGAGGGGTTTGGGAGAGAGAGAGTCCGCGAATGAGGGTGTTGTGCATGAAGGTGTCGGGGTTGGGGAAGTGGTGGAAGAGACTGAGAGAGTAGTGGAGGGCATCGGAAATGGAAACGGCACAGTGAAGGAGGAGTTTGCCGAAGACAAAGGGGTCTGTGTGAAGACCGTTTCTCAAGATGTGGCCATGGAGTTGCTTCGTGGGTCTCAGGTTGTTGCACTTCCTTAGCACTGAGATAACCCATCCTTCTTCCATTCCCTCCCCCATCGTTCAAACCACTAAAAGTTAACTATGACTAAGAATTTCATTTTTATTTTCTCCACAACATATACACTTTTCAAATATTCTTAAAATATAGCTATATCCTCAAACAATACTCTGGAGACGTAGAAGTGGAATTAGAAGGAATAGTTTATGCGTATGCAAACGATTATGGATTAAAATTCTTATTCCTCCGAAATCTCATTTTTATTGATTTTTTCGGTCTTTCCTCTTCGGCGAGCAGTTGGTTTACTCTTTTGGCTAATACAGTTTCATCCTGTATTGATAGTCTTCCTCACATAGTTTCAGGTCTGTGAATAGCAATGTATTTAAGTTTGAGAATACTTCTGAGAGGGAGTGTATCAATATAGAAGAACTCTCACATTGAGTAGGAATGAGAAAGTTAAGCAACATATAAGAAAAAAGACTTACAAACCTAATGCCCTAAAGGTTTTAGGTTAAAGATGTTGTCATTCTTTTATATAGGTTGACTCTTATCTCATTCTTGTTGATCTTCTCGGTATTTGTCTCCTTAGATTTTCATAAGAAAGAAGACTTACAAACCCAATGCCCTAAAGGTTTTAGATTGAAAGTGTTGTCATTCTTTTCTATAGGTTGACTCTTATCTTATTCTTGTTGATCTTCTCGGTATTTGTTCTCTTAGATTTCCGTATTAAAGCTGATGGTTTGCTGTTTGGGTGACCCTATATTGAAAGTCTTATCAATGTGGAGGAGAGACTCTCACTTGATGGAGAGATTATTAATGTTAGGTATTGAAGTGTGAGTCTAAGTCTCACATTAGATAAGAATAAGAAAATTAAGTAACATATAAAAAGGAAGACCTACAAACTTAATGTCTTAAGGTTTTGGGTTAAAGGTAGTGTTATTCTCTTATATAAGTTGACTCTTATCTCCTTTTGAGTTAAAGGTGATGTCATTCTCTTACATGGGTTGACTCTTATCTCATTCTTGTTGATCTTCCAGTATTTCTCTTCAAATTTTCCGAATACTTATAATGCAAAGACTTCGATTTTCTATATTTCTCTATTATACAATGTGAAGTATATAATATATTTTTAAATACTTTTGTTTAACACAAACACTACAAAAGCATTTCATTGAACACCACTAGTGCAATATGGTGGTCACTAGTATCATATAACCTAGCAACTACAATGCAATAGGAAATAACATTGGAGTCACGCCAAAGTTCAAGCATGTTGTGAAATAGTTTGAGAGCAGCAAGAGGCTTGAAAGTTTAACACAAGGGCTTGATCCTTACGGAGTAGGTATAGACATTCAATTTCACCACTTTTCCTCTCATCCTCGTGTACAACTTATGATTTAGGTCATTATATTTGTATTCCATAAGAATTGAAGTAGTTGAAACTTTAATTTTTATATGCGAAAAGTTGATTTTGGTTGAAAGATTGTTGGTTTATCATTTTTGTGTTAGGCATCATATTTTATACCTTTAAATTTCCATACTTTGTTTAATTTTACTATTAATAGGATTCATGTTCATTCATTAATTTTTGTTAATTTCTCTTTATAATTCATATAACATCTTGTCTCTAGTCATCATTCATGTTATATATGAGATATAAAGTGGTTATAGATTGTAGTTAAGTCAGATTTTTTTCTCTCAATATTAATACATCACCAAATAAGTAATATTTTGATAATTATCTTGTCATAATAATTATTTATCATAATAAAAAATAATATTTCTTATGATATTTTGATACTTAATAAATTTTTACAATCATTTCATAATCACCATTTTATTTTTTATTTTTTTTTTATAAATATAAAATTTTATTTCTATAATAAGTAGGTTGTTATAGTTATCATAATATTATTTTCTCTTCTTTTATTTACTCTAAATGCATGTTATTAGTATTAAAGTTATTATATTGTTATAAACAAAAATATAGCATTATTGATACAACATTATAACTTTAACAACATATAAATAAATTATTTTTTTAAAATAATAACCAAACATTTCTTAAATAGAAAATGCTAAAAATATTTCTATAAAATATACAATACCATATTTTTTTAAGAAAATATTTTTTTAACAAATATAACAACAATACGACAATCTATTTTTAAAAGTATTATAATTATTATGAAAATAAAATTTTATATTTATAAAAATAATTAAGGATAAACTAAAATTTGTTGAATATTAGCTTATCATTATTATTCTTTTACTACTTTCATTTTTCATCAGTGCAAATTTTACAAGAAAATGTTATAATAATTTGTAAGATTCACTATATTTTTTTGTAATTTTAATTTTTTTTAAGGAAAAGGTGTTTAATGCATCTAAAAAAATGTGAATATGTGATAGAAAGTAGTATTTGTTTTTGTCCCTTCTAAAAATTGGGAGTAGCTCGGGCGTCAATATTTTGAAGAAAAAACGCCACCTAAGAATTAAGATCAACACCGTCCCGTGCGGCGGAGAGAGGAGATGGAATCGGCGGGGGAGTGGCTGGAGAAGGCGCTGGTCGAGTTGTGCTCCAAGATTGAAACTGGTTTGGGTTTAGGTTTGGATCAAGAGATCATCAAAGGCCTTGTTTCTTACTGCGACCTTGCTCAGCCACCAGACGCCAAAGAGTACCTTGATGTAATTCTATTATACTCTACCAACGATAACCATTTTTATTTTATTTCTGAAATTTTTATTCCTATTGCTTCGAATGTGTTATGATTTTATTTATTATTTTAAATTTATTCTGCGAGTGATCCAAATCACACTCTCTGGAAATTTAGGAGATTAGGGTTCAACGTACTCGTATTATAATTACAATGAAATTAATCACTTATAATTGAAGTTGAAGGATTAATTGTTTTGAATATCCTTCCAATGCGTTCGTTTTAACTCTGATTAGGTTTATCTTTATGTTATTTTCCTTTGCAGAATATAATTGGTCAGGAAGCAGGGAAAACCGTGATTGAAGAGTATTTACGGCGAAGAGGTTATTCAGAGTTCAGTGCCAACTCAGATGTTCCAACTACCAAATTGCATGCGTATGTCAAACCGCCTTCTGTGGAGACATCAGCTAGTGGAACTAAGAAATCGTTTAGAGCATCAAAAGCATCAGGCCGCAGCCATCAAGCAGAACCCAGCAAGAATGTGATTAGCAGCAATCAGGAAAATCAGACTCCAACTGTTGGAAGTGAATCGAGAACGTCACAAAAGGGAAACCAAGTGAATTCCAAAAAGAAGAAAGCTGGGAAAGTTGTTTCACTTGCTGAGGCTGCCAAAGGGTCAATTGTGTTCCAGCAGGGAAGGCCATGCTCTTGTCAAGCGCGTCGACACAGGCTGGTCAGCAATTGCTTGTCCTGTGGCAAAATAGTTTGTGAACAAGAAGGAGAAGGGCCTTGCCATTTTTGTGGTGCACTTGTGTTGAGAGAGGGAAGCTCCTATGCCGGTCTGGAAGAAAGTTTGCCTCCCTTGTCAGATGCTGAGGCTGCTGCTGAAGCTTATGCAAAAAGGCTTGTAGAATATGACCGGAACTCTGCAGCTCGTACAACAGTTATTGATGACCAAAGTGACTACTATGAGATTGATGGAAACAGTTGGTTGTCAAAGGAGGTATTATATTCAGATTATGACTTGTAACTGGTGCCCACATGTGATAGTTGTATTATGAGTTATGCTGCATTTGAGAATTTCTTTCTTGTCTTCTTTCTTTAGGAAAAAGAACTGTTGAAGAAGAAGCAAGAGGAGATGGAAGAAGCTGAGCGAGCCAAACGGAATAGAGTTGTAGTGACTTTTGATCTTGTTGGCCGCAAGGTTTATATTCTAACCATATGGCTTTGCCTAAAGTTACTAGTTGGATTTGCTGTTGCATGAATGTGTAGAGTTTGAAACAAACGTCTTTTTCTTGTGTGATTATTTCCTGGTATCTACATATGTATATCAAGTTATTATGCTTGTTCCATTCATTTTTTTATGGTATTGCATATTGCATGTTATGGTTTGTGTAGAATGGAAATCTTGAATGTGTCATGCAAAAGTCCTTTCAATATGTTATCCATTGTCTTTGTCTTACATACCTTCACCTTTTTTCCCATTGTTGTTGCTTGTATGTATAATAAGCCTTCATATGCATTTTAATCCTTCTATTATGCAGAGCGCCTGTTTTTCATTTTGGACTCTGATTTATATGTTGCAGGTTCTTGTGAATAAAGACGAAGTTTCAGAATTGCAGTCTGAAAACAGAATATTACGTCCACGGGATGAAAGGGAAGTCAACCGTATCAAACCAAACCCAACTCTTAAGTTTCAACCGGTTTTTGTGGACCTGGGCTTTAGTAGGAAGTCTGCTAAAGATAAGCAATCACATAAAGGTGTAAGCAAGGGCTTGTGCTTAGAGATTACTGGAAGAGTGCAGCATGATAGTAAAGACCAGAAGTATTTTATGATGGAAAACCAATTGGCAACAGCTTCAAATGAAAATGTTTGGCATGTATCTTCGGGAAATGGAGTGCACATGGAAGATGATGGTGAATGTTTACCGAACTATGATAAATAAAGTGCCTTATCCAGCTTTTACTGATTATTAGTACAATTTCATTTGTTTTCTCCAATTTTCTTTTTATTTGCTCGTATAAGCCATGAAATTTATGCTCCCAATTACCTTTTTCAGAAAGAAGTCAAGAATTATAGGCAACGTTATTTTTGTTTATACTATGTTCAGATATTATGTCTTAGATTGACAGTTTTAGTGTATCTTCATGTTTCACCTTGCCTGGCTAGACAAGAGTACCTCTCTATAACGGACTATTAATGAAGGGAAGGTGTCTGATTTTTTAAAGTTACCTTGTTGGAGAGAACCATTATAATCACTGAGATTGGAATCAGCAAATGATCAGTGAGTTACAAATACGTTATTTTTTTGGCAGAAGTGGTTTCAAAATCTAAGCAACTAATCATTTATTGAAACATCTCTTTGTATTTAGAAAAATATACTCCGAAATAAAGAAAGTGTGTATTGATTTTCAATAACTTGCAGTGAGAAATGCCAAAGTTCGATAATAGTATTCTTCAGTGATAAAGAGCTTTTGAACTAAACCAAATTTCTCTAGTTTTTTCACGGTTAGTATTTGTGCCATTGTTAATGTTTTTTTGTTTTTTTTTTTTTTGTTGTGAATTAAGAAATAAATTTAAAATCTCAGAAGAACGAGACGATTTTTTGAATTAATTTGTTTTTCTCCGAATGACTAAAAACACTTTCTAATTTAATTCAATCGATTACATTAGTTGACTGAAATTAGTCATACAAAAAGATATATAAAATATATGAATATACTAGTTTAAATTAATATATTTCAATTTATTTAAATTACAATTTTAAAAAAATTATACAACTTACTTCAAATGAACTTAATGCTATAATTATATTTTTTTTTCTCACGAATTTTAAGAAAGAGAAAATATTCTAGGTATTGACAACCTAAATTTGTTTTATATATTTATGCTATTATAAATTGTTATGTATAGTTAGTTTATTAACTTTTTTATTAAAAATGTTTTAGAAATTACGTCAACAGTTATTTCGTCAGTTATAAATTGTTATGTATAGCTGGGAAAGTTGTAGTTAGAAATTACAATGTAATAGATTTTCATCTAAAATACATCATCACGACCACTGAAACTTTTTTTAATAAATTATTTGGTACAAATAAAGGAAGGAAGCTAGTAAAATAAATTCATTGCTTGAACTTGAAACTACCTGAAAAATCGAATTGAAAATTGATAGATCGTTAATAATTATGTTCATTTGAACGGTCATGTATGTAGAGTGAGTCTGTAACATAGTTTCAGTTACTAAGAAAAAATACAAAATTATAAGTATATATGTATATATTGATTTTAGACATTTGAATATTGCTACTCTTAAGGATAAATATCATATAACGAAGGCGGATATGTTAATTGATGTGGTAACTGATAATGAAATGATACTAAGTCTTTTATATAAGTATTTTGATTATACTAAAATTTTTATGGTTGAAAGTGATATATCCAAGAAAGGATTCTGCTTTTCCGGATGTATTGGGAACCTATAAATGATTAATTATATCATTTGGATTAAAAAATATTGGAACGATGAATCTAATTTTTTATAATTTAACTGGTGAATTTATGCAGATATATAGGATATTGTTATAAAATTTAAATCAAAAGATAATCATTTATTTAACTCATAAGTCAGAACGAGAAAGTATATGGGTTAAAAATAAATAATTTGAAATGAGCGTTAGAAGTTAGAACAAGTGAAGGGAATATCTCGGGTTCATTGTTCATTAAAAAAGGTTGAAGTTGATAAAAAATGAAGCAAAGCAATAATCAAAACCTCAACATCTCAAAATAAAAAATAATTGCAATCTTTGTGAGGGAAGATAATTATTTGAATCTTTTTTTCAAACTTGGTATGAAAGACTTATATACTTTCTTCTTTTATTGAAGCTAAAAGAAAAAAATATCGATTTTAAATGAGGCAATTCATGAAGAAGTTTTAGAAAAATAAAAATTAATATTGTTAATCTTCCATTGTTGATTTCAGTGGATCGATTGAAACCTTGAAAACTACATGTTTCAACATCAGAGATTACAATAACTTGTTTCTTGACTTAAGAATATGAAAATGGAATGAAATGTGATGTGTATTATTTTAGAAAATTTTTAATAGATACTCACAAATTAATACACTTGTATTAAGAAATCATATATTTTCTTGTAATTTTCATATTCTAAACTCAAATAATACTTTATTCAAGGCAAATTTTTCAAATTAGTATAATTTTTATCTAAAATTTCTGAAATAGTATATTTTTTTTTTATTTTTAGATATAAATAAATCGTGCATACTAGACCATGAAGAGATATTACACTAATTAATTTAAAATTAAATTAAATAGTCAAAATTTTAAAAATTAATTTGTAGGGTGATTAATATTCTCCACCTATCTCTTTTCTGGTTTTTCACGTGTGATGTATTATTAATGTGCAATAGGATCATGATTTATTCCACAATGATATCGTATCTCGTAAATAAAAAAGATGCACAATTTCGATAATTTTAGATAAAAATTACACCAATTTGAGAAAATTTGTCTAGTTAATAAGATAATACTCTTTTAAAACAATTCAACCAAATATGTTGTTAAGATGGAAAGGCAAAGGTCTGTGGGAGAATTTGTTTAGTGAAATCGGTTATTAGCGCATTGCCTTTGTTTTATTTATCTTTTCATAAAGCACTAACCTGTGTGTGTAATGCAATTAGGAAAATACAGGCTAAGTTTGTGTGGGGCTGGGGTTTTGAATGTAGGAAAATAGCTTGGGTGAGGTGGAAAAAGATATGTAGACCTATGGAAGAAGGTGGGTTAGGCATTAGAGATATTGGAAGGTTTAACTTCGCTTTACTAGCCAAGTAGAAATGGCGATTAGGCCCGGAGGGAGGGGGATTATGGAGAGATGTGTTGATTTCGAGATATGGACCACGTAAGAATATGGTTGCTGAGTTGAGAGATATTAAATGCTCTACTTGGTGGAAGGATTTGGGTAAAGTGTGTAGTTTAGGTCCTGGTGGTAATTGGTTTGAGTGTAATAATAAGTGGAAGGTGGGGGATGGTAAGAGTGTGAGGTTCTGGGAGGATAAGTGGCTGAATGACTCGTTATCACTATGTAAAGATAAGTCAGTGGCGGATGTAGTATCTTATGAAAAAAGGAATGGATATGAAAATGTTCAGTGTAATTGGAACTTACTGTGGCGAAGACAAAGGTTTGAATGAGAAAAAGTGTTGGAGGAACAACTGTTTAACGATATTTCAAATCATGAATGGAGGATGGGAGTACAAGACACAAGGTACTGGAGTGTTGATACACGAGGAGGATACACGATAAGTTCAGGGTATAAAATATTGAATCAGGAGGCTAACGCCCATAATTGGAAACATTTTGAGGTGTTATGGAGTACTAAGGGAGCACCATCAACTTTAGTGTGTTGTTGGAGGGTGATTATTCATAGACTTCCAACTAGGATGAATCTAAGTCGAAAAGGTGTGGCTATTGGTAATCAAATATGCCCTATGTGCTTGGAAGATTAGTTTGGGATGTATATGATAGGTGGGTAGGAATAGAAGCTGTAAGGCATGAGAACCCTGAAATGCATCTCTTAGGCTTTCATATACTGGAATTAAGCGTCATAGCTAACAAAGTATGGAAGGAGATTTGGGTAGCTATTGTGTCAGAATTATGGAGTCAAAGAAATAAAATAATTTTTAATAATGGTGTAGTGGACTCTAAGGAAATATTTTGCCTAACACAATTGAAATGTTGGTCTTGGTTGAAGCATATCGAACCTAACTTTTATGTTTCTTATCCTGAATTATGCTTATGTCCCCTAAAATGTATTAAGATTGGAGGGAGGTGGTAAGGTATGGGTTTGTATGAATCACGGGGGGCGTGTTATCTGTACAGGGAAGTTATGGTTAGTTCATGGTGGGATCTTGGGGTGATATCAAATATGTGAGAGAATTTGTAGGCTTCATTATGACGGAGGTTTGTGTATAAAAAGTGAATGTAAAGACACTCCGTAAAGCTGAGATGTCCTTGGAATGCCAATCACTAAAGATGGAATAAATATTTTCATTTGAGATATAATTCATTATGAGTCATTGTGTCTTATAATTTATAATTTTTAACTTGGTCTTTATGTATTATCTGGTGCATTTGTGTACGTTTAAACTTTTGTAATAGGATTGAAACATTTCTAAAATGCTCTTATTTATTTATATTTTTTTTGCTGTAAAAAAAAATGTACCTGATGTTACACTTTGATTTTTCAAAATTCCTTTGCTTTTAAAGTAGATTTTCACAATATAATTTCTATAAAGAAACCCAATTTTAATTATTTGTGATTGTTTAATATATCTGTACATTGAAAATTTTTTAAGTTTCCTTTTACTCGAGTTCTTTCCTTATCAGGAAGGGGAGTTCTAAATATGCATTTATGGTGGAACGTTGAAAATTGACCTATCCATGTCACCTTCCAGAAAATGACGAAAAACACCTCGATACACTTGTCCTGGGATAGCCTATTTATATTCGTCAGCGAGAATTTCGAGCATAAACCCGCAAAACCCTAACCATATTTCCCACACTTTTCACTTGGCTTCCTCTGCCACACCAAACAATCCCTCGCTTTTGAAAACGTGCGTTTCAGGCGAAGATGGTTGGCGACAAGACGAAGAAGTTGAAAAGCGCAGAGAATTTTGAGGATACCATCGACGAAAAACTCATCCTCTCCATTGAGAAGTTGCAAGAGGTCCAAGACGAACTCGACAAGGTTTCATCATTTCCCATTCCACACCATCTTTCTCCGCTAAACTCGCACTCAATCATTGAATCCATGTTTTCCAGTTTTTTAGGTTTTCATCCTCCGTTTTAAACTGTCATGGAATTTATCGATTCCTCTAATTAACGTAACGAAATTGAATTTTATGAATTCGTTCTATGGTGCATTGACGATGAATTTGAAATTTACGCTATTGTGCATTGATTTTGATTTTGAATTGCAATTTCAATTTGAATTTTGATGTCGTCGTAGATCAATGAGGAGGCGAGTGATAAGGTCCTTGAAGTAGAGCAGAAGTTTAATGAGATAAGGAAGCCAGTTTACGATAAGCGAAATGAGATCATCGTCAAATCTATTCCTGATTTCTGGTTTACTGCTGTGAGTTTCAATTTTTTTTTATAGTTTTGTTAATTTGACTATTGGTATGACGGATACAAATTTTAAAAAAAATTGTTTGACGTATCTTTCTTTTGCTTTTGCAGTTTATGAATCACCCTGCTCTTTGTGAACTTCTGAATTTAGAGGATCAAAAGGTTTGACTTCTCTCCTCATACGTGCTGAAGTTTCGCAATTATGTTAAATTGTTTTTCCTGATAGATTCGGTTTATTTATTTGCTTAAGGTGTTTTACCACTTTGTGAGGTTTACATGACAGTGCTTTCAATGTTTTTGTTCCGTTGATTATTGACAAACCTGTTGATGAAGTTTAAATCATTGCTGGCACCCATTGTTTGTAGATATTTACGTATCTGGGTTCTCTCGAGGTTGAAGATAATAAAGATGTCAAATCTGGGTACTCAATCACCTTTGTAAGTTATTCTTGCTCTCTTTCTCACCTTCTCACGCCCCAAAAAAACCCTTGTATCTACTATCCTTTATAGATATGATTTAAAAGTTTCTACAGACAAAAAATATGACCAGTTGTTAATCACCTTTGAAGAATAGCTAGATGTTAATTCTCTACAGACAAAAATGACTAGTTTTTATTTTTTTATTTTTTCAGAATTTCAATCCCAATCCCTATTTTGAGAATACAAAGCTTACAAAGACTTTTACCTTCTTTGAAGAAGGATCAACAAAGATAACTGCTACCCCCATTAAATGGAAAGAGGGCAAGGTAAGGGCTATGAATTCATTTTTTTCTCCCCACCCCATCAGCACCTACAGTTTTTATTTTGCCTTTTTACTTTGAAACATAATCCTTAAATATACAGGGATTACCCAATGGAGTCAGTCATGACAAGAATGGGAAGCGGGGTCGTGTTGATATCAGGTTGATACCTAAGCTATTGCTTTTATGTTTTAGTTTCCGAGCACAGTAATATTATAGACAAAGAAAGCCATGGTTATGCATTCATTTTCGCTTTTGTATACTAGACCTCTTGTTGTTCTTGGCCAAGCCTTTTCTTTTTGAAAAAGAAAACAGAAACTACTGTTGGAGGCTGGAATTTTCTGCCATTCAAATTGATCAATTGGCAGATCAAGAAAATATACCTAGTTAGTGATGCCTGCTTTGGTTACTATGCCATATTCCACTTTGATTCAGAAGACATGGATGTAATGCAGGGCTTATTTTTTAATGTGTTTCCCTGTGACACTTTTCTATGTTGTATTATACTTTTCTATAGAAGAATCACTATTTGAAAGATTAGTGACACTTTTCTATGTTGTGGTATACACTAGAATAACTACTTAAAAGATTAGAATGCGAAAAGCATTGACCTGTGCAGAGTTGGTATAAATAATCTCTTCGTATCAGTTAGAATTCTCCATTCTTGTTTTGAAATCTGAACAAGGATGATAGCATGCAAATCTTTGATGCCCTGATCAAATATTTTAACAGGGTAATTTTAAGCAAGACAGAATAACTTGGCAAAGTAGATGCTGCAGCTTTTAATAAAACTTCTTTTGCATGTGTCAACAAAAGCTTTTCTTGTTCTTAATTGTTAGTTAATATATTTGAAGGAAATGTTCATAAATCTCCTTTCATGAAGACTATTTAAATTTTTTTGTGCCAATAAATGCAGTTTCTTTACTTGGTTTAGTGACTCTGAGCAGACAAACGATACGGATGAAATCCATGATGAGGTAGTACTGTAAAATTGTTTTCAGATGGAAGTTCTTTACTCATTTTCTTTTTTCTTGTTCACTTTGGTCGCAAAGCATTAATCACTCTAAATGCAGGTTGCAGAATTGATTAAGGAAGATTTATGGCCAAATCCACTCACTTATTTCAACAACGTAAGTTAAAATTTTGACCTTTTGTCTTCTGTGTATTGTACTTTCATTTCTCACTTAATTATTCATTTAACTTTGCTAATTTCTCCCATGGTGTTTCTAATGGAAATTGATTTGGGAACAGGAGTTTGACGAAGAGGATTTTGATGATGAAGCTGATGATGAGGTAATTGAAATTTGAGTTTTCTTTGAAAAAGAATAGATGATTGACAAATATGATTGGAGTATTGCTTTTTTATGTTTTATGGAATCTTGCGCTGGATCCATGCTTTAATTCGTCCAAAATTCAATCAATGAATACTAGGCCTAATACTGAGTTGACGCAAAGTTTAATGCTGAACATGTACAGTCACTTATAGTAGTCATATTTTGAACTCGGGTTTAACTGAATGCTTTAATTTTTGTTTAGTTAGATCTTAATATAAAAAATACGAAAACCACCAATGTGATGTGAATTCCGTTTAATAACTGTTTGAATATATGGAAAAGTATTTTATCATATCAGAATATCTTTAGGATTGGTTTCTCCTTTGTCCATTAGTATTTATTTTATCATGATTTAATTCCTTAATTAGTTAGGATTAGATTATAAGTAAGGGTGAGTACCATAGGTTTTATGAATATATATAATACGTTTTAATACATCTAAGTTAATATCAATTCAGTTTTTCATCCTCTTTTCTCTTTATTACTCCCTCGATATATCTGGAAGTGTATGATTTCAACAATAACAAAAGAGGTTTTTCTGTGAAGATACACCAAAATGCTAGAAGTTGTAATCATTCATGACCTGAAAACAACAAAGAATATGAACACATGTTAAGATGTTTGATACCAAAAGTTAAAGGACGAGTTATTGCTATTTTACCTAAGAATGGCATTCTGTAGCTATTCAGGCAATGCTTTTTTGTGTTTTAAATTTTAAAGGAATGACATTAGGACTTCCAAGTACAGTGGATAGAAATATTTTCTTATGAAGTATAATTATCATTGGCAGGAAAAGGATGACGATGACCAAGAGGATGAGGAGGAGGAGGAAAGCAATGACATTTGAAAAATGCGTTATGGTGGTGCTTAATTTTCCTATTTATTTTTCTCTGGTTGAGTATGTATGTAGATTTTTGGGCATGGTGGCTGTTGCCATTTTTTCGAGGTTTTTAGCAGGTGGAGCTGTTTAGAAAGTTAGTGGTTCTCTGACCATAATTTATTAATTATCCTGTGAAGTTGAAGTTGTTTGGCCGGTTTCATCCCTCACTTACTTTTTTGGGTTGTTACTACTGGTATATTAGTTGTCTCCACTGTTCTTTGTTGTGGAATTACATAGTAAAGTTACAGTATTTATTGTATATTTGGATTTCTTATCATAAAGATTACCATTCAGGCATCTTACCAAGATATTCCACCATTTCAAATGTTCTGCCATCTGTTTTCCTCCGTTTTTGGAAGCATTTTTTCTTCCCTCTTCTATTTAGTAATAATTTATTATGAAATAATTATTATTGACCCATACAAGTTTGCACTCACTACTGATCGTATCTATATGAAATTCACATTACTAGCATTCTCACAACTGAACATATCTATAAAATTATGATGATTTAAACTTGGTTGTGAGCATACTGTAATAAGATTGGGAAATTATTTTAAAATAAATCAATGTGTTATAATAAGGCTGTAAAAGATTTAAAAAATCCTTGTTTTCGAATGAAAACTTTTAAAAGAGTAATTTGTTTTTATTACATGTTTTCTTGAAGAAATCTATTATTTGGTTAACAAATTTAAAAGATTGAAATTATAAAATTTTATGAGAATATATTTATTATTTCAAATTATAAAATTTTATATTTATTGTAAAAGGTAATAATTTAACTTTTTTTGAAAGTTTCTTTTGAATAGTTTTTTTTCTCTCTTCTACTTTTTCTCTTTATTTTTTTTCTTTCCTCTGAATTTCCCTTTTCTTTCTTGTTTGATGTATCTGTTTATCTCTTCTCTATCTCTTATGTTTTTCCCTCTTTCTTCTGTTTGTCTCTCATCTCATTTCCTCTCTTAACATCTCTGTATATATCTTTTATTCCTACTTTACCTGTCTCTTTGTTTTTTTATTCTATTTTGTCAATTCTTTTATTACTCACATTTTTATTTTTTATCTTTTACCCTCTTTCTTCTCTTCTCTATCTGTCCACATCTATACCTTTATTATTTTTCTTTTTTCTTTACCTTCATTCTCTTGGTTTACTAATATTAATGTAAAAACTATCATTTTAAATTATTGAATATATTTTCCTTATTTTATAAAACTTAATATTGATAATTTTATTTTTAAATATATATTTAGTTTTTTTATTTAGTGAAAAAAATTATTCTATTCAAAATAAAATTGATTTAGTTAAAAAAAATATTTTTAAAAAATTAATCCAAAACAATTCAAAATTTAAACTTTTGAAATTTTAAAATTACTCGTACCTGAATGAAAAAACAGGGATGACGTTTTACTTTCTAGTGATGTTGGTCCCAAAGTATACAAACCTAATTATCATTGACTTAGAGCCAAGAAATGAAAATGGAAACAAAATTGGTGAAACCTTCAAATTGTTCACAACATTACATGTTGTTTTATCTCTAAGTTTAGTTACTTTTTCTGTAAGCCACATAAGTTCATTTTGGTTAGTATTTGTAAAATATTAAATATACCCTAAAAAATATTATTTTTGTTGCTCTAACATTTAAATATATTTTTAGATTCTTATAAAATTTATTGTATTTTTTCAAGGTGGAAAACTTAAGTGAATGACAACCTTAACATAATGTTAAATATACACCCAACTAAAATCATTTTTAATCACAGGATTCACAAGTTAAAAGTCATGCACATAATTTTTTTCATCTATCGTTATTAGTAAGAAATATCTAACAATTATTCTAAATTTTAGCGAAACAAATTTTGTCTTAACTATTTTGATTTCTCATTTTTTATGTCAGCTTTTTAGTTTTGGTTAGTCACATTTTTGCTTCGTTTCTATTCAACAAATTTTACCACAATTGCTCTCATTTGGATTGTTGGTGGTTTAATGTTTATTATAGTAACAGAGATTTTGATCCAACTCTCATGCACCCTATAAAAAAAGTGGCATCTCTTTTGTTTTTTAAAGAAGTATTCTAATATGGGCTGAACCATGCTGTGAAAAAGCCCCATCTATATCTTGGGCCAAACTTGACACATCCTTTCAATTCTAAACTCAAGTTGCAATTTGACAAGAGAAGCAATGAATTCTGGGGCACATAAGAGGGTCTTAAAAATAGTTCTAGTTTGAATGTGAATTGTAGATAGATGTTGTTGAACTTGATCCAAGGTAAAATGAACATGTGGTGTTGATGTGGGTGTTATTGTGGACATAATAAAGAAAAGATGTGCTTGTATTTGTACTTGCTTACCAAATCTTTTACAAGTTTCAATAGAGTGGAGAGTGAAGTCACCACCTCAATGGTACTACACACCATAACATAATAATCAAAGGATTTGTAACCTTTTTGGTTGGTCTACAAGAATGTTTGTTATTCATGCAATGCCAAATGGAACAAGTTGGAACATTGGTTCTTCAGTCTTAGTTAGATCAGATGAGATACCCAGCAATGCTGGTTCTAGTAAAATTGCTTCACTTTGATTGTAGATACCATAGTAGAGACACATGGAAGCATGGAGAGACATAATTCAGAGGATCGGAACATTGAAGTCCCACATGTTTTTTGCTCTGATGGTAATATGGACCACAGACTTCCACACATCAAATCAAATGGTGGAGTTTTGTTGGTGGCATTAAAGAATTGACCACGACGTTGTATGCAAGTGAAAAGTATATAATGGGTTAAACTTCAAGTCAACATCAGTGTTGCCCACTTGGCCACAACCTCCTACTATCACCAATTATTTTTCCTTCATTTTTCTTATTTTTCTCTATTCCGTCTCATTCTTAAGTCTTTTCCTTTTTCAAAACAAAGTTCTGAATGATGATGTACTGTTGGACATTAAATACAAAATCTTCTGGAGCCAAAATTTGAACCTGATTAATCAAATTTGGGGGAGCTTTTCACTTTTGCTAGATCCAATTCCCATAAATATACCATTCACTGTTATAGTTATGTTCTGATTTCATCTGGTGAAATAATGAGACAAAAGTATGACATGTTCAAATGTTCATTGATGTAACAGAAAAAATGTCTAGCATTTTTTTTCCTTTTCAGAACATTAGTTCATTTTACTGAAAATTGAAGTCAAAAGTTTTAATCAAGTCCAATTATAAAATCAAAGATTCAGAAAATATATACTTGTCAACATAAAGGAGATTGCCTTCAATGCTCTATATTTTACAATATATCATATCTATAAACAAATTCTCCACTTACTATATATGGCTGGCATTGATAAAATGTAGATATTATAATATACAATTACTCTTCATGTCTTTTTCTTTTGGGCAATAAAAAGTACCTCTTTTTGAGTTGCAGATTATGTAAAATGTGATCGAAATTGTGGCGGAACATGATCGTCTGAAAATTTCACTGGATGATGATGACACTGGAGCCAAAATCCAATAATGGTGTACAAAGTAATCACAACAATCATGCACATGCATTAGAATCTCATATCAGACTCTCTAGTGTGTCAAACATTTATAACATGTAATATCTACTTTGACAATGTTCTAAATAAAATCTTAGCAAAGACAAGAGAAGCCAGTAGAGCAACAAAAATAATGAGATTTCTGAGGCTAGTATTCTTCTCCCTATAGGTCTAATATCCACATGACCCTACAAGATTTCTAGCATGTGTTGGAGTTCCCCTCTGTGGGTGGATGAATCAATGATCAATCTCTCAAGCATTGTTGTCCAAAAAAGAGAGAAATATTTTGAATGACGTGTTATTTTCAGCCTTGAGGATTTAGAAACTGAGGCAGCTTTTTCAGACAGCACAAACAAAATTGTAACAGAGTGCTTTGGCATTTAATTTTGTGGCACACGAGAGGGCACAGCATGGCATCTTCATGTATATATGTGCTTCAAATTATTTTTTGGAGACAGCGAAACTACCATAATGCAAAAGCACACATAATTGTTCAGATTAAAAAATTGCAGAGATGAGAGAGAGATTAGGTTGACGCTGAATGAGTGAGTGAGTGAGTGAATGCCCCTGTGCTGAAAATTATTCTGGAACATCAACAGTAAAAGGTCAATTCTGAATTCATCTTTTGGAGAATAAAGTGACAAGCCATGACAAAATCCCATATTTGTGCACTGAAAAAGTGGCACGTAGAAAGCACAGATTTTCATGAATCTTTTTTTCCACTCTCAGTTGGAGTAGATATTATGTTACTCTTCCTATTTTACCAAAACTGCAATCACTTCCTTTGCATGTTATATCATGTTACTGTCCATCAGTCCATTAGCATGGCATTTGCAGACTAACAATGATTTTATTATTAGATTTTTTTTTCACATAAAACAAACTTCTGTATTTCTAAAGCATTGATTTCTACTATAATTGCTCATCCGAATCATTTGGATTATACAGTAGAAAATCTTAATCTCATTAATTCTCTAAGATATTATTCGACAAACATCTGAAATGGACTTTCATCATTCAGCATTTGCAACAGTTAATTATGATGGAGTTGTTTGATTCACTTTTAGTGAATTTCCTATGATATTACATGTGGGGTTTTAGAAATTTAATAATTGTTCTCTCATCTTTAAGAACTTAAAAAGTGTATGATAACTATCAGGTCAATTGTTTTTAAGTTTAAGGAATGTTAAAGGTAACTCTCAACAAATACTTATTTTTTTTTATTAAATAAGAATAATAAAATTTGTTATTTCTTCTAGTCAAAATAAACATATATGGTAATGAACTTCAAAAAAAGTAGTTATCATTCAATAGTTATTTCATAAAAATTATAAATAATTGTCATTAAATATCAAATGTTTCCATGATATGATGATACCAAAATCCCTTCTACAATATTCAAAGTAGTATACTGACATTGTTCCAAACTGTGTTATAAAAGAACCATACAAAAGCAAGTAATTACTTATATGTTGACCATATATAATTCATGTGAAGGTACATAAATAAAGTATTAAATATGTGACATTATTATACACATCTACAAATTTATATACAATCTTAACATAAAGTTGATCATTAAAATAATATAAAGTTACCTTCAATCAAAGTGTTATTTTACAGTCTTCCAATGACATGAAATATTAAAATAATTGAGTCAGAACTAAAACTTATTGTAATATCTCTTTCAATGTAGAATATTATACTATCGGCTAAAAGATTCAGCTTTCATCTTATTCAACCTTATATTAATTATTTTCATTGCAGAGAAAGGATTTTTTAGCTGTAGTTATAAAAACTGAGGGAGTCATGATAGCTGAAGTAGTCAATCAACCAAATAGTAAACTTTCGACTTTTTGTTGTTGTTGCCAAACATGCACGCAACTCTTACATTGTCCATAAATTCTTTAAATCTGAATCTTGATACGCATCAAAAATGAAATGATGAAGTTGAAAATATTAATCTTTTCCTCCTCATCAAAATCCATGAGATAATATTCCTCTACAAGAGTGCAAATTTTGTTGGTATCAAAAGTTTTCTAAGCATCATTAGAAACCAAAGCAAAATTTAGAGCTAACAACTCCATTACTTGCTCATTAAATATGTTATTCAACTCTTGCAATTGCTTATCATTTCTAACAAAAGAAAAAATCTACTGTGAAATAATGCTGCGCTATGATATGATATTTTTTGCATTGAATTGAGGAACATCATATTTTACTAGAAGAATAATGTTGACAATAAAAGTCAATTTAGAGAAAAAATGGATGAATATGAAGAACATCTCTTAATGCCACAACCATGAGAAGTTGTAAGTTGTAACACACGAGCAAAACAATGAAGATAGTATACATACAGATAATTACTAAAAAATAATGTGGGTAATCTATTCTGTTTCTCTCATTTGCTTGTACCATAATACTCTTGACCATGAATATTAGAAACATTATATGCAGGGAAAGTATGACATACAATTCATTCTTATTTTACGGGAGATGCTGGCATAGGAATGCAGAAAGGGAGGATGACATCACACTGTAACAAAGGTGGAATTAAAAAAATGGTACAGCAAGGACAGATTTACTTGAAGAATCAGAAAGAAATGAGAAAGTAGGGCCAGTTAGTGTTGCTGGTGAAGGTGTATTACACCCTCAAATGTGGAATCAAATTTGTGAAAACAGTGTTTATGTATGTGGTGCGGGGTGTGTAACTAATGATTGGCTCAGATTGTTATATTTTAGTGTAGTCTTATTATCTAGTCAATGAAATTTTGGTGGAGGGTTATTCAAGGGATAAATTTAGTTAAGTGTGGATATGTTTATGTAATTAATGAAATATCATTGTAATATGGTTGAGACACTTCAAATGCTCCATCTATTTGCCTTATTTATTTTTTTAATAAAAAAACTATATAGAATTTAGATTCTTGATATTCAACGTCTGCAAATTTCTTTTTTAAGCTTCGATTAAGCTTAAAGTCAAATGTGTAATCTTCATTCGAGAGAATATAACAAAATTTCAAAGTTATCTCACTCTTGGATTGTCCTTTTTTTTATTTCATATTTAACATGGAAACTATACCTTTTTTTATAATTATCACAATCATTCTTCTAAAAATAAAAATAGTGTTTTTTTTTTACTCTTGACCGTTGTATAGTTAAATCAAATTTATCAACTGGGTGAAAAAGAAAACAGTCCACATAATCATCATACAAAAGTTAATAAATTGCAAAGAAATAGACATAATATACAATAGTAACAATTATGAATAAGTAATAAAAGGTTATGAAAAACTCACAATTGATTCTTTTTACCATTGAATTTAATAAGATATAAGAATAAGTTGTATTTGCATAAATAAAATTTTTATTTATTTGAGTTAAAATGCTATATTCTATTGACCAGGGAAAAATAAAAAGTATAATATCTTGTGGAGATTTTATCCAAAAAAAAAATGTTTAGAGCTGATAATGGTTGAAGTATGTATTGGAAACAAAAACAATATAAAAATATATAATAGGAACTAAAGTATATATTGCAAAGTAAAATCTCGTCACAAATCATCAATTGAATTCATGATATGTTTGATTTAATATTTCCTTCAACTCAAGAACAACATATGAACTAACAATGAACTAAAAATTAAATTAATATCAACAGTATAAAACATCAACTTAGAATATAGAAAAACACGCCAAATTGAATATTTATTTTCAAGATAAAATTCGTTAAAAGTCACTTCTAAAAATCAAGATAAAACTGAAAAGAGATAGATCACTCGTATATGTGTCTCAACTTTTATCAGCAAGTCGCACATGAAGAATGTGTTAGAAAGGAGGAAGGAGATATATATTCCTTTGTGGGAAGTTTTGTATTGGTTGTGAACACTTCTCTCACAGGCACTGCAATGAGTTTTAGGTGAATTTTTCAATTTTCATCTTTAGATTCATAGGCACTGCAATAAGTTTTGAGAAAGGAATTTTTTTTCTTTTTATAAGTACTTTTGAGAAAAAATAAAAAAGGAGAAATCTATAGAGGAAAAAAGAATTATCAGAAAAGTAGGAAAAAAAAAGGAAAAAAAAATTAACAATAAAAAAAGGTAGTAAAAGGTTAATATTTATTGAAGATGAAAATGACAGTGATAATATAGGACAATTTTTAAAATCTTATATATTTTGACATCGTATATAATAAAATATATTTATTTAATATTGAAATAAATTATTATTTTATTATTATATAAAATCTATTAAAAAAATAGATGTGGGATGAAGATAATTTATGAAAAATAGTGTTAATGTATATTTTCTTTTCAAATTTTTATATAGGTTAAATTAGGAAGAGATAAAGTAAAAAATCACTCCAATAATGTTTAGAGACTAATTTTTAGCTATCAAATAAAATGATTACTAATTGTGACCAAAATAGTCACCAAATTAGATTTTGATTGTTAAATAACTACAAAATAGAAGTAATGATTGAATTTAGTGATCAATTAAGTCAAATAGTTGGTATCTAATATTAGCTACCAAGGTTTTAGTGACCTATACTATTAGATTCTAAATTAATCTCTAACTTAATTAGATACCAATTTAGAATCTAATGGCATAGGTCACTAAAACTTTGGTATCTAATGTTAGATACCAATTATTTGACTTAATTGGTCACTAAATTCAATCATTACTTCTATTTTGTAGTTATTAACAACCAAAATTTAATTTGGTGACTATTTTTGTCACAATTAACAACTATTTTATTTGGTAGCTAAATATTAGTCTCTAAATAGTTTTTTTTTTTTGTAGTGAATGGATGGTAAGCATATACTAAAAGAAGGATGAGAATTACATACCGTTGAAATCCGTATGTAATATTAAAAATTTGTATATAATTTGAATTTATCTTTAATTTCTTTTGATTAAACTTCAACGATTAACAAAACCACGTGTCCAAGTTAGGATAGGTCCCGATTTGACGTTAAGACGACTTGAGATTCGGGTGATTTGGGGTTAGGGCACATCGTTAGTGTGACAGAGAAAGAGAATGAACGAAACAAGCGAAGGTGATAAACGAATCAACAAAGGAGACTCTGAAAAAATGTAAGAAAATGGCATAAGAGGAAATATGAAAAGGCAAGGAAAGGGTATTTGAGGTTTTAGTGGGACGGAGACAAGGAAAATGGTACGAGCCAAAACTTAAAAAAAATTAAAATATTCTTTTATTAGATTCCGTACCAAAAATCCGTATGTAACGGATTATTTTAATTATCTATCGATTCCATTACCACTATATATAAAAAATATTTTTATAAAATTTTTCCACTCCAATGCGCGAAATTTAGATATCACTCACACTAACCTGATTCTAAGTTACATACGAAAAAATCCGTACATAAATAAATCTTACATACGAATATGTAAAATCCGTATATAAATATTAATTTAGTATGAATTTAAATCTGTATCTAATTTCCAGTATGTAATACATATTTCTTCTAGTGATAGTTTAAACTTTATAGAAATAGAATATATTTCTTCTAGTGATAGTTCAAACTTTATAGAAATAGAATGTATCATACTCGGAGTATATAAATAAATTATGTGAGCATTAGAAGGTAAGATGTGACGAGGAGATTTTAACACCATCAAGAAAATTCTACAAAAGATTTAACATCCAGCAAAATTTAGCAATTATACATTACAAAAAATGCAATTGAAAAACATGGTTCTAATTTGGGCAGTGGTAATTTTATTTCTTAAAAATCAGTGACAATTTTTGTTGCAATATTAAAAAAAATTAACATAACTTCCACTTACATAATTTTTTAATTTTTATTTAAAAATTAGTCACAGATTTTATGACAATATTAAAGAAGCAATATAAACTTTGGTAGTTAATTTTTTCGTAGTCTTTTAGTTTTTTAAACTTATTTAAAAATTGATCATAAATTTTGATAGTTTTAAAAATTAACACAATTTTTGACTGCTAATTACGTCCCTTATTAAATCGCAACCTATTTGTCAAAAGTATTACTGATAATTTAGTCACTATTGTTAATAATTATTTAATTTAAAAGAATTTATATTTATTAATAATTGCTAAATTAACACAGTACCTATTACTATTGAACAAAAACATTTTTAACTCTTAATGATGTCTAAAAATTTCATTAATACATGCAAACTCGTACGGTGTAGTGGACTTATTAACACCCTTACTTAACATGCTCCTTTTTGTTAGGGGAACTTTTAAGTACTCCTTATTAAGTTTGAATGACTCTCAATTAAAACTTAGTTTTATATTTTCTACATTATTAATAAAACTTAAATTGACAAAATAATTGAAGAAATTAAAGATTTATCATGGGCATGTTACTCTTTTTGAATTGTATAATTTGGTTTCCTTTTTCTATTCATCCATTCATCTGTGGAGAAACTACAATCACTTGGGCCTAAGATCGGAATCACTTGGGAGAGTTATCACACATGCACATATTTAATTGTCCAAATATGTATTACATTAACTTCATTTTATTATTATAATGATACATTAAAGGAGCACTAAAATTTCAATAAAAGTTTTGGAGAGGCACAGGAGAAGGGTCTCTCTTCGCATTTATTTTAATCAACACCATTTTCAATTGGGTATTACAAAAGTAAATTCTTGTATACATTTTCTTCTAGACATATTTTATTTTATTTTAACTTTTTTTTCTTAAAATATAATAATGTAATATTTACATCATTAAGACATTATTCCCTGAAAATATTCATATATTAAATATTATGTTAATTTTTTATTACGTATTTATAAACGCAAATCAAGTTAAACACTATACATTTTCCTCTTACACGCACATTTTTATATATGAAGGAAATAATAAATATTATAATAATTTTTAATAACTAATTTTATTTATTTTTATCAGATTTAAAGTGTTAAAGTGGAAATCGAATCCAATAACTTGGTTTTAGAAAAATAAAAAATCTGCAACACTATTCATGTAGAAGTAAATTGAGATTAAGATATAATAAAGCGATAAAGTTATGTTTCAATCAGAGAATGAAAAATAAACTTATTTAAATTGAGAAAAAAAGACTTAAAATAAAAAAATGAACGACAAATTTATAATTGATTTAATTGACATTGCAAAATAAAAATTAAATTAAATAATAAATCATTAAAATATCCTTCACTAAATTTAATGAGAATGAGCATGAATTAAATAAGGATTAATTATGAAGTAATTATTTAATAAAATTAAAAATAGTTTTAAAAAATATTTTAAATTTTAAATTTTATTTATTTAAATAATTAATTATAAATGATGTATGTTTAATTACTTAAATAACTTAATTTATTAACTAATTTATAATGATTTAATAATTTTTAAAATGATTAAATTTATAAAATATTAAAATTTATATTATTTTATTTCATTTATTATTATAATATTTTATTATAATTATTTATTATAAGTATTTTATTATATTTATGTAAATACAATATTATCTCTTGAAACATAATTAATTATATACATAAATATAGTAAAATATTCATGATACAATTAATTATATTCAAAATATAGTCAAGTATATGGTAAATATTTATTAATATTTAAAATAATTTATTCATATTTATGACATCATTATTATCACGTCTTTAGTTTTTTAAATTTTTGTGGATAACCATACACAAAATTATGTCTGCTTTTTATCTAAAGGTTTTATTTTTTTCTATTTCTTTTAAATTATGTTTCTGTCTTTGAAGCTAACTGAGTGTAACATATAGAAGATAGTAAGGAGAAACACTGAATTTTTTTTCCTCCTTGTTACTTTCAAGCAAACAATAAAGTAATAACAAGTAATATGAGATTACTCGTAGTACATCACTACAACTCAAGTCCTATCAATAGATTTCTTGTTTTTTATGACGTGACGGAGATCAGTTTCATTTGATTTCTAGGCCACTCCCTTTGGAATGCACAATCATTTTCTTTTTTGTTTTTTATTTGATCTAATCAAAATTATTCACTTTTTAGAAAAAAACTACTCTTATGATACATTTTAAAATTAATGTATTTATTATTAGTTGTCAAATTTGCTTAATTGATATCATATATGTTAAAAGCTAAAATAAAACACTTTTTTATGAATATGGTTCATTACCAAAAGATAAGCAAGTGTTTTATTACAATACTCTTCATCAAGTAAAAACTCAAAAAATATTATAACTGTTCAATCTTCAATTCAAAACATTAACTAATTGTTTCTAAGTCATTTTTGTGATCAGACTTTTTTAATTATTAGTTAAAATTCATTAAAAGTGACAATTTATTTAGATTCCAGTTATCCTTTCTCTTGTTTTAGAAACTGGGTCCATTGAAAATTATGATTTCCAACCACTTGCATTCCGCTCTCAAAAGAAAAAAATTTTCAGAAATTTTCACATAATGATTCTAATAAAGTTTTATTCGACATTAAATTACATTAATATTCTATTATGTTTAGTATAGAGAAATATATTTATCATTTAATATAAAACCAAATTGAAATTTTGTTATAAGAACTAAATTATATGTTTAATTAAAGTGTTGAATCATTAAAAATATTAATATAATCTGGCATTTAAATTTTTTCCGAAACTCCTGAAGTGTTTTGGATAAGAAAATTGATATATATATATATATATATATATATATATATATCAATTTTAGTAAAATAATATTTTTTTATTTTTTCAGTATAATTTATAAATAATATTAACAAATGATACACGTAAATTTATTAAATTTAAATTTCGGCTTAAATAGTGATAACATAGAATAAAAGTAAGCTATGTAACAATAATTTTTTTTAATTAACCAGTTAAACCTTTCAACTGAAGATTTTTTTTTTTTGGGTTCATGCCCGATTTAACAATTTTTATCCTGATCTAAATACAGTGTGACTTTTATAAAGATATGTAATGAACATTAGTCATTATTGATTAGATTCGATTATATATATCAAATATGAAAATTATACTTTTTGAAAAATATGCTTTTCTAAGATACTATAAGTATATTTGATTTGTATAATTTTTTTAAAAGGGATATAGTTATACAAATTTTCCTTCATAATAATGCGAATTTCCATTCTCTCTTAGAAAAAAGGTTTGATTTTGGAATTTTTTTATTGTAAATCATCAAGTGAATTATAAAATTAAAATATAAATTTTAGGATTTTTTCGTTGAAGTACATTGATATGATATAAAAAATAAGATTAAGGTTTTAAATAAGATTCTGAGTTATAAATAAAAAAAATTATTTTTCTATCTTAAAAATTTATATTTTTATCAACAATTAAATAAAATATTAAAGAAAATATAACTCTTATAAAATTTATACATTCCAATAAAAACTACAACTAACAAAAATTAAATAAAATTAAAATATCATATAATAACTCCGACGAAATATATTCTTAACGTGTTTGGTCAAGAAATGTTTTTTTTTTTTTTTCTGAAATTTGTATGCTACTAAAGAAAGCTAAAAACTGGACAATAAAACGGCTCGGGTGTTAAAGTTAATCCATCCTACAAAAATATGCATGAATCAAATCTAATATAAATATTTATATTAAAAATTTGAATGCATTAATACACAACATAAAATATATTATAAAAAATACAAATGTCAATGATTAATTTCACATGCAGGCAATCTATATTAACACAAATTTTGAAAGAAGGATCATATTAATTTTGTTTTAAAAGTATACTAAAATTATATTAGTGACATAAAACCTATTATGTACTATTAGTTATATTTTCCCAAAATCCATACTTAATATATGTGAACCAATGCACTTAATATCATTATCAAGTTAGAACCTCACAAGCAATAATAAGAAAATAGATAAAAATGAAATTAATGAAGAAGAAAAATTTTGTAAATAAAGTGGATTTGGATTTAATGAAATATATTTTGTTTGGAAAATATTATTTGAGACTAAAATTGAATTACTTTTATTAAAATATATAGAAAAAAAAAGTAGTGAAAGTTGGATGACTAGTGATTGAGTGAAAAATGAAATGAGATTGACATCCAAATGATTTGTAACGAATTTTTGAGTAGCATGCGGAGGATATGCCTTAACAATAATAATAGGAGAGTGCATGCCACGTGGCCTAATGCTAAGAGATACTATGTGAATTTATTTACTAATTTACCCCTTCTTTTTATGGGATTCACTGGGCGCTCCTTTTCATGAAAGTGCCCAATAGCGGCAGGCAAAATGCTAATAAAAAGAGTGATGTGATCTTCATTTCACCACCACACCCATTTCTTATTTTAAAAACAATTCATATATGATAAAATTATTTCATAAAATATAAAGGAAGTCAAAATTTGTATAAAAAGTTACGAAACTATTTTTCAAAAATAGAAAATATATAAAAATATGGTCAATTTCAATTTTTCTTAAAAGAATATCCGCTTTCTTCTTGATTTTTAAGGATGAAACATTTTTAATGTCTTCTCGTTATTATTTTTCCAATTCCTCCTTTATTAAACAAAATAAATAAGTGAAGTACTTTGGATATCTGTGTTTTTTATTTTTTTCATTTGTTGGAAAAATGTTTAAATTGGGGGGTGGAAATTTAAGAGGGATTATTCAATGAATTTATACGTTTCAATTCTTTTAAGATGTTGTTTTTATTTTAAATTATTACAAATTTGTTTTTAGTTTATATTAGAGGTTTGTTTTCTCTTTTTGATATTAAGACAATGTTCTATTATAGTTTAGCTATATATAAAAGTCAATAGATAAAAATTTCAGAATGTACTTTATTTAAATAATTTAAGTGCGTGAGAAATTTCTTTGTATGCAAAACGTTTTACATGTTAATTGTAATTTACGAGTCTGGGTAGTGAACCCACAAAAGTTGACGGAAAAGAAATTTTTATGATTTGATAGAGTACCATAAAAAAAAAAAAAACTTTAGTGTAGAGATACTTGGCATGTGATTGGAGAGATAAGAAGGAAAGTGTTAAATTATTTTTATAAGTGAGTTGAAATAACTTATAAAAATAAGTTGAAAAATATTAAATTTAACTCATCTAAACAAGTTTGTTTCATCAAACTAGTTTAAAATCTTCAACGTCTTATCGAGTACATTTATAAGAAATGTTTTAAATAAAAAACTTCTTTTAATGAGAAATGAAAACAAATAATAATAACCATCACATCACAATTAAAAAAATATAATTGTGACTTAAGTACAAAACCTTTTAAATAACATAATATTATCTATTTTTTAAAAAGTGTATTGAATCAACTTTTTGATAGAGGTTAGGTATCTAAGTGTGAATTTAAGTTTCACATCGAGTAAGAATGAGATTGTTGAGCAATATATAAGAGAGAAGACCCACAAATCCAATGTGTTTTGGGTTGAAAGTCAACTAGGCTGAGCAATATATAAGTGTGTCATTCTCTTATTTAGGTTTTGGCTAAGTTCTCATTGTTTGAGATCTCTCCGGTGTTTTTCACTCAGAATTTTCCAATAAGTGGTATCAGAGTCGATGGTTTGCGGCTTCGACAAGTATAATTTGATCCCTATATCGAAATCTTATTGACGGAAGTTTCAGGCAAACATGTCCCATATAAGTGTGTGACAGAGGTTTCAGTTCTCATATACTTGTAATATTTATTAATTAACATTAATTTTATTTAATTTCAATAGTTATACTTATGTAATTAAATATAAATCTAAATAACATTATATAACTTATTTTAATATTTATATAACTTATTATCAAGTCACTAATCCAATTTATTTAAGTCAACAACTATAGTTAATATTAATAATTTATATTTTTTATTTATGAAAGTTAGTATTGGTCTAAAGGATAGTAATATTTATAAATTTATTTAAATTAAATTTAACTAAAGTAATATTCCTTTTATTTATTTTTATTATTTATTTAAGTTAGTGTTGATTTAATTAACTCTAATATAATTATTTTTAAGTTTTATTTTAAGTTACATTAATATTTTTATTTTTATATTTCTTTTAAGCCAACTTGGATCTAAACATTAATTTTATTTATTTTTAATATTTATGGTTAATAATGTTATTCTAATCGAATTAATATATATATATATATATATATATATATATATATATATATATATATATATATGAATTATTTAATTTAATTTTTATCTAGTTGATAATAATTTTATTTATAGACTATAAATCTATATGTTTTTACAATTAAAATAAAAAATTATAAATAATTTTTAGTTCGAAGGTCTAATTTTAAATACAGAAAACTGCTTTTATTCATGTAACCATAATTTTTATTAACAAGAGTTTAGAATTTTCATATCTCATTTGTATCTACTAATAGGAACTTAGTTTTTGTACGTCACTTTTCTTTATAAATATTCTTACACTAAACTTCCTTCCTTTTCCTTTATTTGTTTGATGGAGATTTCCTTTTCACCAAGAAGGAAGCCTGTCACCTTTTCTTTTTTATTAAACTTTTCAATTAATCCTTCAATTCAATTTATTTTCAGTAAAACTTATTTTGTTTTATTTATTTATTTATTTTAACTAAAAATGAAAGACAAGGTGATTGCGAACTATTTATTTAATATTATGATTTTTTTTGAGTGTCAACTGGTTATATGAATTCTTTTTTGTCAATATATCATTATTAAGTTACGAATAGATAGTCTATTTCATAGAAGAACTGAATTTAAAGTCTGATTTGTGTGCAAATAAAGGAAATAATAAGAAATTACGTTAATTTAATTTTATGTTTTAACCAATAATAAGTCATAATTAAATTGTAGTTAAAATAATTAAAAACTAATAAGGAAGTTTTCCAAACTAATTATACAAGTATTTTTAGAAAGTTTTTCTATGTCTTTATGTTATATGAGTATTCCTTTTTAAATAAGTCAGTTTCGACTTATGTATTAAAATGTGTTTGAAAGAAAAAAGGAGAGATTTTTCCCAACTTAAACTTAAAGTTTATGTGGATAAATACAAAAGTGGGTACAAGAGAAATCTTATATTCTCAAGAAATATTTTTGGATTATTAAAAAACAAATTATAGATATTTTAAAATATTTTTTCAATTCAAAATTTTAAGGATATTAAGTTTATGAATTTTTTTTATATATATTGTTATTTTACTTAAATAAGACGTTAAGTTTATAAATATTATATATATATATATATATATATATATATATATAATGTTATTTTATTATTTTTATTTAACGTAAGATTCAAACTGTCTACTTAAAATTATAATATTTTTTATAATTTATATTTATCTTTATGAATTTATACTTCTAGACAAAAACCCAAAAATGACCAAAATATCTCCTAATATCGTCAAAGCATCTAGAATTTAATTTTAGTCTAAATATATATGCCAAAAGTTGTAAAAGTTTTCATGTTAACTTAATTAAATATTAATTATAATATTAAACTAGTTTTTATGCTTTTTTTCAATTATCTAGATTAATGTATAAATTATCAAAATACTTTTAACCAAATTGAGCATAAATTAATTTTAAATTAAATAAATTTTTATCGACTTAATTTGTTGAACTTTCTTACAGTTAAATAGATGAAACTCAATCAAAACACTTATCATACATTTGGACATATTAGTTCTGAAAAAAAAGTATGTAGATGTGGGTATGATTAACCTTATTATAGTGGTGCACTCATCAATTATTTTTGGATAAAGACAATTCTCAAACCATGAATTATTTTACCTTTTTTTCCAATCTCATACAATTTTCTGACGCCAAATATTTTCCATAAATTCACCGAAATCATTTATAACAAATACCTAAACTCATAAATAGACTTAAATATTTTCTCATAAACTATTCTATAGAAAGTGTAAATGAGTGATGAGTTTAGGTCCATGAACACCAAGATTCCAACTGTCTAAACTAAAGAGGCACTTGTCCAATCCCAGCACGTAAGCCTTCAGATGCTCACCAAATTGTTATCCAACGTCATTGCCAACTAAGATGCATATACTTATTTTTTTTTTATCATTTCCTTTGTCTGCTTCTCACTATACCATTATCTTCTTACTGCACATTAATAATTGGATTCTATATATAGCTAAATGTATGCACCTAATTATTTTAAGTAATTACGTCCAATTATCTGTTCGTTAAATTAGCCAAATATATATGTACCACAAACTTTTCATTTTTCTAATAAAATAATCCTGATCGCAGTGTCTTGTGCTTTTCTATCTAGTCCTCTGATTACGCCTCCTTTGGTTACAAGAAAATATGTAACAACAATACTTCAAATTTGTTTAGTTCAACCTTTATGCATGATTTTGTCGTTATATTTGTCCAATCATTACTGTACACTCTGTAAAAAAAAAAATGACCAACGTAAAAATGTAAATTTTTTTATTAACACACAATGTGATACCTAGTTACAAATATCATACATGTTGTTAGAGTAAACTCGTAATAGATATTCTAACAATTTAATATCCCTCAGAAAAAAAAAATGACTATCTTAATGGAGGCTAACTAAATGACAATATATTAACAATTTTGTTGATCACGTGTTACTATTAGTTTGGTTAGTATATATTTGTCATAGTAATTAATGTTTATGGTTTATTAGATTGAAGCGAGGGTAAAAAAGAAAGATAATAAACTAAAATGAAAGATGAAATTGAGAAAAGGAACGAAAAATGAAAAATACCAGTAAAAATTTATGATAAATTTGAATTGATGTGATAAAAATTAATTAAATAATATAAAAAAATTAAAAATACATTAATTTAATTTTAATTGAATAAATATATTTTATAAAATAAAAATTGATTTTTTATTAATAATTTTATCATAAATTATTTAATTAACTTATTGTTGTTAAAGTAATTACTAATAATACAAATATTTTTTATGATTAATTTCTAATATTTTAATTCTACAAATAATAATAACATAGATATTGGTTTACTTTAATATATAATGGTATAATATTATAATATGTTTTTTTTTAATGTAATTATGTTTGTTACAGTTACGAATATAAGGATATAATTGATTATACTTTTTATATATATTCAAAAAAATTAAACATTTCAAGAAGAAAATTTTATTAAAATACACATTTATTCTTTCTCAACTTCAATAAATGCATTAATAAATCTTTCAAAACGAAAATGTTTATCAAAGAGTAATATTAGAATAGATATTTATATGCCTTATTAAAAAGTGAATATATAAGTTATTTTGAAACAAATTTCAAATATTAAAATTGATTTGGGACAAAGATTGTAATATTTAATATGCGGATAATATATATCAAGATTTATAAATAATTACTATTTTATGAATATTAAGCAGAAACAGCCAGAACGAAAATAGGGAAAATGTAGTTAGATAAAAGAGGTCAATTAGGGGCATGGTTTTGTGTATGAATGCAGTGGAAGAATGGTGTAAGTTTTGGCTATGAGAATAGATATTTTTATTTGTAGTCGTGAATTGTGGTGAGAAGAAAGAAGTAGATAGTGGAATCCGAGTCCTCTGTGAAGTGTGAATGACAGCAACCACCAAACACAGAATACCAATTAATTGCCCTACCTAGTGTCACTATCCTATATCCCTCGCCATGAATCCCTATTAATCTCCCCTATCTATATAAATCGTTATAGCATACCCATTTAATAATAAAACTTTGGGTTAAATTCTTTTCAAAATTTAAATGCATACATATTTGCAGTAACTCCAACCAGAGTGGGACCAAACATGCTTTGACCGGCTGGTTACGAGATTGTTCTTGTTGGGTCGCAAGCTATTTTGTCCGATTTATCAGCAAGTTACTGTTTGGTGCCTCCAGTTTGAGAAGTGCTAAAAGGAAGGTTCATGGTTAGATTATGTTTAAATGAAAATAATTTGGATATTTTGTGGGGAACCAAAAGATTATAGTTACGTCTTTTCTGTTTTATCTTGGAGTCTTTTAACTCAATATGGTGCATTGTTAGAAGATATATGTTGATTTTGCGGAGGGTAAGATGTCATTTTCAAGATGACATACATAAGTAGCAAGGCATGTATGTGGTAATTAGGGCAGCAACAGTTTTAATATCTATCTGGTCCACTTGCTTACAACGCAGGTCTGCGAAACCCTCGTGGACAGGACACAACACGTACATTTCAGTCATTGTTTTACGTAATAACAATATCCTCTTCAATTTCACACTTCAATGTGGATTATTATCTCATTACAAATTCTTATGTTTACTTCATCAATAAGAACGATACTTAATTGTTTCATGTACGCAGAGAACTTTTGACTATGAAATTCCTGTTGTGTGACAGGAAAACTGTAGAGTGAGTGGGTGTTAATTTATATATATAGGACATGCATATTGTTTGATGGGAGTTAAAAACATGTTATGAGTTTGATTTTGACTATGGATTTTACTATTGAGTTTAGAGTCGTTATCAAGGATCGAAGGGAGCGTTTAAAAATTTGTCAACTTGTCGGTACGTTAGTCTTTGCCTTTCTTGGCATGTAATTTCGCGACAAGAGCTTTTACATGTGTGGCGTAAAAAGCTGAGGAATCTCACGTGGGCGCTTTCTATTGTGTCCTCAAATTTTAGGAATTAAGTTCCGCATTTATTTGGATTTTCAGTTTCTTCAAAAAAGAAGGTGGGAGAGAAAGTAGGTGAGTGGTCGAGTTTCAGTAATTTGAAAGACCCCATAATAAGCACGTTATTATAGTATTTGTTATGTAACAAAGTTGTAAAGTGCCGCAATTATCTCTTAATATGTTATATACAAGATAAGGAGAGAAGGAAAAGAATATATCAGTCAACCTTTTGTTACAGTGCTTCAACTCTTGCAATATTTTAATCCTTAAGATAGTATGGGTCAAACAAGTGAATTGCATAATGACAAATTAATGAAAAGTAAAAGGAACACGCAGGTTAATTGGGTTGAGTTTTCAAGCTTGTTTACTTGGTGGTGATTAATTATAAATGCAAAGCTATAACAAAACTTGCCCTATTTTTTTTTTCCCAGTAAGGGAAGGTGTTGGTTGTCGTTGTCCAATAGGTGCCCTTGCATGTGACAATAACTGATGAAAACAAGTTCACTATTTGAGACTAACGAAAGTACAGATGAAGTTTTTGGCTACTTGAAAATTGAACGTTAAGAGAAAAAGTGTTTGATTGGATGTAAAAATGTAGAAGAAAAACCGGGAAGAAACTAAAATGGAAAAAGGAAAAGATTGGGCATATTCCCGAAGAGCCGAGAGTTCAAGATTCAGTGTCGTGTTCAATAGGTGTTAACCTCATTTGTTTCAATCATATAGCATGTGACAGAGTGAAGGTGTGAGTTGAATTAAATTTATTGGTTTGTGGAGGTAGTTTAGGGATGAATGGCGGGCATGTCCTATAAGAAGAAACTGGAGGGTGTTGATAAAAGCAAAGAAAACGAAATTGGGTTGAATGGAGCTGGGTCACGTTGGCGTAAAAGGAACAGTGTCAGGCTGAACTTGAAGGGAACGAAACCCCCATTAGCTAACCAATAGAAATGATGAAATGGACCTCCCATATGAACAAACATAGCGACTGCTTGTTCTCTCTGAAACTTTTCAAGGATTTAGATCCATTTCCATGTGCCACTTGTGGTCCTTGGGCTAAAGATGATAACCCGCAATAGCATATATGTTGAGTGACTACAAAATTCCTCATGTATATATCTTGTCCTTTTCCCTCAAATCCTTGAAAGATCTCTCATATACGTGTATTGATTAAAGATTCTGAGATGGAAAAGGGTGTTTGGTTGGATTAGCAGTTAAACTGATTGGCAATTAAGGCGTTGGATAAGAGAGAAGTAAACGTAGGTAAAGAGAAGGTAAAGGGTGTAATTAGGCCCATAGGGTGGATTGAAGAATCCCAAAGTTCCCCAGCAAAGGTGCAGAACAAAAGGCAAAGGCCAAAGGCAAAACGAAATGATTACTTGAATGAGACGGGACCCGCTCCATAATATTTCCTTTCCAGGTCTTTCAATTTTTTGACTTGGGATCGGGTCCCACTTCGGCCACCATTGTCTTTATGGATTGAATCATAAAAAGAGCACCTCACGTGGACTCTGAACCAAAGAGACTGTCCAACCACAATAAAAACCATTTTCATTTTCTTAGCCTCCCCTCTAACCAAACTAATTAATTTCAAAAGCTCATCAACATAACAACAAACCATTTTCTCTTCTCGCCCATATAATTCCCACTCATTATCTTTGTTGCTTAAAGCTCTTGCCCTCCCACCTCTTCCTTATCACCTCTCTCCCCTAAACCCCCATCAACTTCAAAACAAATTCCTTCCCTTACACAAAACACATCCCCTCCTATTAAAAACCACAAAGACCCACCACACAGATTAAACTACAAACTCACTCGTCACAACCTGTCTCATAACAAAAAACGATCACCCACGCAAACACAATCATACACAAACATATACACAAACACACACACACACAACTCACCAACAACTTTACTTCCTCTCCATGCGATCATGGAGGGAGGCGACGATCTCCACCACCATCACCACCACCACCGTCAAAACTTCCCATTCCAGCTCCTGGAGAAGAAAGAAGACCAAGAAGCCGCCTCATGCTCCACCTCCTCCCCCTACCCTTCCCTAGCAATCTCCGCAGAACCCAGCACGTCCAATTCCACACGATCCAACCAGCTCGCGGTGGCGTCGGAGCCCGCAAACAGCAAAAAGCCGCCGCCCAAACGCACGTCCACGAAGGACCGGCACACCAAGGTGGACGGTCGTGGCCGCCGCATCCGAATGCCCGCCCTCTGCGCCGCCCGCGTCTTCCAACTCACGCGCGAACTTGGTCACAAGTCTGATGGCGAAACTATCGAGTGGCTCCTCCAGCAGGCCGAACCCGCCGTCATCGCCGCCACCGGGACCGGCACCATCCCCGCCAACTTCACCTCTCTCAACATCTCCCTCCGCAGCTCCGGCTCCTCCATGTCCGTCCCCTCCCAGCTCCGCTCCTCCTACTTCAACCCCAACTTCTCCCTCCAACAACGGCGCACCTTGTTCCCCGGCATCGCCTTGTCGTCCGACACCAACCCCACGAACACCTCCACACTCCTGAATTTCCAATCCAACAACCTGAACACCTCCATGCTCCAGGCGAAGCCCGAAGCCCCCTCCTCCACCTTGGATTTATCCGACACAAGCGCGGAGGAATCAACCCTAGGCCGAAAAAGAAGACCAACGGAACAAGACCTATCCTCCTCCTCGCAGCACCAAATGGGAAGTTATCTCCTGCAGTCGAGTGCAGGCACGATTCCTGCGAGCCACGCCGCCAACATATGGATGGTGGCCAATTCAAACTCCAACCAAGTGATGAGTGGCGATCCCATATGGACCTTCCCTCCGGTTAACAACAGTGCCTTGTATCGAGGCACCATGTCTAGTGGGTTGCATTTCATGAACTTTCCCACGCCCATGGCACTGTTGCCGAGTCAGCAACTAGGGTCTTCTGGGATTGGCACTGTTGGGGGAAGCAGTAATAATAATAATAACAACAATAGTAATATGAATGAAGGGCATTTGAGTATGCTTGCAGGGCTTAGTCCTTATCGTCCTGTTATCGGTGTTTCTGAATCTCAGGCCAGCGGCTCGCAATCGCATCGTGGAGGTGCCGCCGATGATCGCCATGATACCACCAGTCACCACTCCTAAAGGACACCACATCATATCATGTGATGTGATGTGATCACCGTAAATTCTTCTTCTTACTTGTGGTCTAGTTTGATTGATGCTGGCGGATGCATATGGATGTGTTTAACACACGTGAGGTTTGGTTGATGATCTTCGAAATTCAGTTTTATTTATTCCCAAAATTAATTTTTTGGTGTGATTAATATTTTGGAGGGGACGGAGGGGGAAAGGAGAAGGAGGGTTTTTTAGGGTTTGGCAGATGACACTATTTAACAATTGGGTATTTCGCTGCCTGCTTCTTCTTTTCTTTTTCTCTTTTTTTTTCTGGAAAAAAAAAATTGTCTTCTTTGATTGAGTTATTTCACTACACGATATCTTATCATCACCATTGTTTGTGCAATCTTTCTTTTGTTTATTCTCCTGAATAGGGTTTAAATTAATTGGTTTGTAATTTTATGTTAAAGAGAAGAAAAGGAATGAGTTGCATTCCATTCCATGAGGTTTGCAAAGTTTCCCACCTAACAGGCATTTGGGTTGTTTTGTTTTTCTGCGTCTCTCTTTCTGGGCCACAGCACAGAGGTCGTGTGGTAAAAGGGATGAAACAGTGTTGCCGCTAGAGAGAGGAAGAAAGAGAGTGATGAATGTGAAAAAAATGAAGCGGTAGTATTAAAATTTACATTGCTTTTTGATCATTCTGATTCTAAATCTCTGCCATGAATCTCGAGGTTTACTGCATCAATGATTAAGATTTTTCAGAGAGATGGGGGTAATAGGACGGTGGGGTCAAAACCTTATCGGTTCCAGGTGTTGGCTCAGGTGGTGGGGTCCGGCTGCTGGTTATTGCCCAAACCAATGTACAATGTCACTGACAAACAGGTGGATCATTCTCCATCTTCTGTTTTCTTTTTTAATTTTCTTTTCGCCCTTTTAATGGAGCAGTTGCTGGCATCACAGAAAGATCCATGGTGAGTCTTAATGACCCTACTCAGATATGCCCCACCATTCCATCAATCAGGACCCTTCATTTTATGGGCCATCCTCCTCCTATTCAATGCATGATTGGGTCTCTCTCTGCCCACCAAAGGCAAAACGTGGAATCTCCAGTTTCATGCCCCTCCTTCTTAAATTACTCTCTCCCCCAAAACCCTTTTCATCACTCACTTCTGCCACCTAGTTACACTCTACTTACTCTTCCTCTTCTGCATTTGCAACACCAAATACATGGACAACCTTTTTTGTTTTTACCAGAGTTGTTTGTTGTGTGTTTTATAAACAAGTACTGTAAGAGTATTAACCTATCTGAAACTTCTTAAAAACCTCTTTGCTATAAATAAATATACCTTCTCTTTTAATATATTTTTGCTTTCAACTTTTTATTTTATATTTTCTTAATGGTATTATTTATTGTTGTATGTTTTGGAATCTAATAATATCCCCTCTCTAAAATAATAAGGCGATGCAATTAAAAATTGGTAGGGAAGGGAAAGCAGGATTAGGATATTCCCTCCACTATAAACTTTGTTCTGCACAATGGGATTCGAAGGCAACTTTATTTATGGAGATCATGTCAATAACACGAGTGTAAAGCAGGTATCGAAATATATATAATAGTATAAATGTTCTTGTTAAATCATAATCAGGGAAGCCCACATCTGATTAACATAATCTGCTACTTGATGAGAATGGTCAATGGAATAAGGTACCTTGGTGAGGTTCCAATTATGGGCACAAAACAGTAAGCTGATAATGACACTCCTAAGAGGGTTCCCACCTAGCGTTAGCTAGCTAGAGCTGTAAAAGCAAATCATCACCCTCATCTCACTGAATTACCTACACTTTCTCCTACGTACTACCTCTCTGCCATACAACCATAAATCGGAGATGAAGTTTTTTCCCATACATATATTCTGCATAATTGCATTAGATAAGTTCGTATGTAGGTAACTCGCGTCTTTTTCGTTGTTCCTCTTCCTTTTTGTTAGTTCGATTTAGAAAGGAGTTTTCTACATCGATACTTAATTTCATCCAATTGTCAATCCAAGTAGAAATCCAACAAGAATCAATATAAAGAGATTTTTAAGAGGAGATAATATATTATTTAGCTGTTTCTGCTTTTTGTTTTCTAAAAGTAATATCACCTATTTGTGCAATTTAGGTCCGTTAGGTTTTAATTATTCAAAATTTGTTTAAGTATAACAATTTTACGATTTTGATCTCTTTTTGTCATATTAAGTTTCTAACACGTTTTGTTGAAACTTGATAACAATGTGATAAGTAGGGATCAAAAGAGATTAAGTTAGTTGATAATCACATATGAACTAATTTATGTCAATTCAGATTTTTTTTGAGAAAGTAAGTGAGACTCATTTATATATGAAAATCTGTTTGGTTAAAAGATATTTCTTTTAGCTCATTTAAAAAAGTTTCTGAAGTCTAGTATTTTAATTAAGCAAATATAAGCAATATTTTTTAATATTATTATATTTATTTAGTTTTTTTTAAGTATTAACATGTCGACCTACATAAAATTATCATAGACTAAATTTATTCATTGGTTAAGACTTTTAAGTAAGTATTTAAAAACACACATAATATCCTACTCGAACTTTATTTTTCAACAAAAGTCAAATGCAAATCTTTTGAAGTTTGACCAAGTCCAAACGATCTATTTCCATATCTAGTGTGAACTAATATGTTGCTTACTTATATTTTCTACAGGCAAATCTTATAATATAGCATGACTCTTCCTTGTTCTAATTAGTATGATATTTATACATTTATATTTTAATATTTAATTTAAAACATTTAAGTTACTGGATATGATAGACTCGAGCTCACCAACTTATTGTTGATTTAATTAAATTGAGATTATATTTTTATAAAAAAAATTGTAAAAATTTAACTTAAATTGAATATTTAAATCAAATTTATTAATAGGATTTGTCAAATTTGATATAGAAGTATTTAAATCGATTTTGGTAATCAGTTTAGTCTAATTCGAATCCGATCTAGGCAGGCATATACATGCAAACTCCTTTTTTTTTTACAAAAATAAAATTTTATTAAATTTTAAAATTTAATAGATTTATGGCGTTAACATATTAATTTTTCCAAAAAAATCAAAACATCAACGTATGTGTTTCCATTTTATTTCTAACACCTTCAAATCGTTTAAAAAATACAGTGAGTATCAAAAACACATGGAACGATGATATTAGATGGCTACAGAATAGTAATTGCTGGGCCCGTGAAAGTGATCGCAACTTGCAAACACCCTAGCACTCCAATAAGTAATAGTTTCAACACAAAATTATCACTAGAGTCAGAGAACATACTAAGTGCTTATACTTCATGTATGTCATCACTTTAAACCCCAAGTAATATCATCATCACTATCAGTAAATTAGCCAAAAAAGCTACTCCAATTTGAATGCTAATAAAAGAATGGGAAATTAGAAATTGTAACAATGCTTTCAGATAAACTGTGGAATCCTCTCTCTATACCCTGCTGGTGCAGTGCTGTGCTTCCAAACAAAATTGAGATACTCGAGTTAAACGGGTATCTCTCTATTATTGTGTCCCCACATGCTACTGCTACAGATCCTTATCTCCTTCTCCATCCTTAAGTCAAGTAACAACAATTATTAGCCATATATATCACCATCTTAATTGAAATGCCACAAAGTTTTTAATTTGTTATTTTGTGTGACATAAATATTATTAATGGTGGTATTGATTAAGATGTTGAGTGGAAAATAGGGGCAGGGTCGTACCCATTGTTGCTCACATGGATCTGAATCTAATAAGTGACACCGTACGAAGAGGCACAGGATTGGTCCCCCTGGGTAAATGTCATACCCCAAAAATATGTAGCATGAGTTAGAGCAGCTAGGGCAGCAGTTTCTGTAAATTGTGAACAAATTGGATAGATTTTGGGCACAAAAGTGGGTTCGAAGTTACCTGCTAAGAAGCAACAGATTCTATATATTTGGCCCATAATATCCCTAATTCCTTTGTTTGGGCCCAGAAAATCTCTTAATCTTGGCATGGTTTCTCAGAGGGAAATATGATAGATGTTGAGGCACCACCATGTGCTTCCCTACTGCCCTTTAGCCTACAGCTTGGTGGTTACTAGTTACGACACAAGTAATTAGAGGTGTAGACCCACCACCCTCACGTCCACTCTTTTTTTTTTTTTCTGTTTCTCTGTCTCTCTGTTCTCTTCCGATGTTTCCACTTTCTATCAACATGTTGCCTACGACACATAAATTACTCCTTTTCCATTTATTGCCTTCAGGGAGATAAATTATTCAAATTCCCACCATCAAATTGCTTACCATTGCCATAATACTACTATATTCACCACTCTCAATAAACAATCCTGGTTTTCAAAACGAGAGAATCACTCTAATTTATAACAGATTCATCATGCCAAACACAGACCAAGATTCCCGTGGAAACGAAACCAAACATTCAAAGTTCCTAATAACTAAAGTCTACTCTCTACCAATATTAAAATCACAAAGAATCATGAATAAATTGCAACAGCTGTCGGCAGATAAATGCTGCTCAGGCATTTGTGTTCTTTACTCTGCTGTCTCCCTCTCATTTGGGTTCCAGCATTTTGTTTCCATTTTAAATAATATTAATGAAGCATTCTTCATGTTTTCCTATGCTATCCTTGACTATTTATTGTAAAGTACGAAATGAATGAAGAAACATAAAAGAAAGAGAATCTAATATATATAAAAAGATTATATAATACTCTTCATAAAGTCTAAAAATTAACTTTCAAAACCTTTAACTTTAAACAAACTGAGATGGAAGGAATAAATTTTAAAGTCTCCCACTCTTCTCTCTTCTTTAACAACCTTTATGAAAATCAAATCCAATTTTTTCTACATGTCTTAAATTTACAATATGTTTTTCATTTCAAGGTCTCACCTGATGTTAGATTTAGATTTACAATAAAAGTTAGGTGGACAGTTATGTCATTATACAATAAAAGATTAAATTTTCATTTCTTAATTATTCAACGTTTTATTCACTAGTCAAGTTTTATACATTTATTTATATTCTGCTATATTTTAAATTAACAGGAAAATAAAATCCTTTTGTTTCATATTATTAATTAAGTTGAGACGTCACAGTGAGTCGCATCCCTCGCATGTAATGTTTGTGATCAATAGAGGATTTGTCCTGACCATTGGCCTGATGCATCTAGCATGTGGACTCTAAAATGGCGAAACCAACGAGGGTCTAGTTTGGTTCTCTTTCTACTTCGGTAGTGTGTGCAGTTTTAGGCTTACTTCAATTGTCAAATTAAAGATGGATCAGTATTTTGTGAAGACAAATGAAAATTATATGTAGGCCGCAGCATGTCTATTGGAGGAAATTGGAATTGAATAATGATGTGTTATAGTAAGGTTGAATTGATTGGAGGATGGGGCTACAAATAACAACTCATGCCTCAAATTCTACAATTGATGATGCACTGAGAATAATAAGACAATTATATTCAATAATTACCTAAAGATGATTATTAGACAGTACAAGCAGGTCTTTAGATGATGTATTAGTCTGCATGTTAAACAAGTCGATGTCAGAATTTTCTGTCCCCTAGGCTCCTACTTAATATAAAGTTCAGCACTTTTGTGTACAAGAAAGGTCCTCAATTTTGATTAATTTATTAATGATTCCTTTATGAAATGTAAGTTGCATGATCAGGGCAATTGATAGGTACTGAGATCATAGGGAGGAAACTGATGAGTCGAGCAAGACAAATGAGTGTCATTTTCATAATGAGTACTGCTAGAGGTCCCGATTTGAAATTTTTAACCACGTTATTGCACTAATTGCCTAAAGAGATTAGGTCTAAATGATGTGATTCATAGAGCCTCATCACTCATGAATAAAATGACATTGTACTGAAGAACAATGCATTTACTGCTTGGTAGATCAATTTATCCTTACAGTACTTTCTATGTTTGAACATCTTGAGTCGCTTCAACCTTCAATAAGAGTTTTGTTTGGGAGTGACGAGTAGTAATCTGGCTTAGAACTTTGGCCTGTACTATTTCTTCGTTCAAGTTTATTCTCATCGAAGACCGAATAGCTATCTGGACGAGGTTAGGTGAGGTTGATTTGATCTGAATCCGACATTGATTGATCCGAATAGTGATAGCTTCAAAAACTGAATGAAGATTCACTACACAAGATACTTCGACGCTCAACTCAATATAAGATAAAGTGAAGAAAATAAGGTGAAAAGTAAATGAGGTCAAAAACTGAGTTAAGAAGTGAGTCCTACTACCTGAGATGATTGGAACATGCACACGCACTCTGCACCTTGAAATTAGGAAAGGGTAACTTTGATTTCTACCGTGGTGCTTCAAACCATCCATGATGCTGACATAAGAACTCCTTCCACATGCATCAGCAGAGCAACTTGTAAGCCCCATTTGAATACTCAAATATGTTAGTGTGTCATTACAATAAAATTGTATTAGTTATGACAAGTACCCTGTGAAGTTAAAAGACGTTAATTGAATATTACATTCTTCATCTATCAACTCAGGAGCCATATCTGCTATATGGATGCAAGAACCTGTGATCTTCTTTTCAGAATTCTTTATTGTTACAAAACATAGCTCTCTCTACGTTCTAATCCTGTAATTTTCTTACTTACTAATCAGAAACCATGCAACCATGTAAGTCACTTTGTTCAGCTTTGGACTTCCTTTTGATCTTCCATATTTTCTGGTTCGATGCTATAATTTTTCACACATTTTTTCTAAGCTTCTGGGTCCACTTTATTACCTTATTATCTTTATATATTCATTTTCTTTTCTATCTCACTTTTATTTTCATTTTTTATCAAACTATTTCGAACATCTAACTAAGATTTATCATTATTTTATTTCTATCACATTATATCATCTATATATAATGCATATTTTTTTCTTAATTATCATTGCTAATTATATCATTCATATTATATATATTCTCTTCTTTTATTTATAATTCTACAATTTGTTTCGTGTATATCAAGCAAAAAAAAAAAAAATACATATGAAAAAATAACACCAAACTAGGATTTACTTCTTAAAACGAATTAATTGTAATATACTTCAATTAGTAAATTTTTAATTTCTAGAACCTAATATTTTGATTATTATTTCGTAAAGTATTCAAGAACCATTGAAGTTACTATTTTCACTCACATATCCTAATGCTTTGTAAACGGGATTTATACACTACACTGTGAATATTTTTTAATATATTATTCTTACAAAATATATCATAGGTTTTCTATACACAGTATTATATCTCGCTGTTAAAGAAAAATACATAGTATTATATGTCACATTTTACTCCAATTACAAATCCAACCAATCTTTTATAACATCATTACATTTTTATGAATTTTCCTAATATACATGAATTTGATATCATTTACTGAATACATGTTTTTTAAACTCAATTTAATTCAAATCAATAGAAATATATAAGTTACATTTAAATATATACCATAAATCAGTTTTTAATTTATAAATGTAAGTTTCAATTTTTTTAAATGCGACCACATTAAACCAAATCACCCTACCCCAGATAAAGAAGAATACAAATGACACAAACAAATAAAAAGTAAGAAAGAAAGGTTCAATAAAATTTAATAGAACTTACACAGACAAACTCTTTTAATAATCTTAGTAAAAAAAATACTAAATAATAATAGTTATAAGCATAATTGTCGTCAATGGTTCTTTAAAAAATAATTATTAAAAATTTGTTATTATAAAGTTAGACATAATTGTAAAATTGTCATTTGGTGCTTTTCATGGAGAACTAATTTCTTATCAACATTCCTTAACAACAATGTGATTGACCAGTTTCACACAAGTGATAAGTGGATAACTTTTTTCAAACATATTTTTAAAAGGGGTTTAAAAATTAATGAATATATTTAAATATAAATTAATCAATTTTTCTTATTTGAAGTTTAATTTAAAATTTTATAAATTAATGAATATATATTTAAGTTTGCTATTTTCACGTACTATACATTTTATCTTTAAAGTTAGCGTGATGTATTTTCGGTCTTTTCTGGCTGTTGAAGAAATTAAAAAGCCTAATATTAAGTAATTTGAGAAAAATAAAGCTGAGTTGGACAATAGGAGGAGGGAAATAATTGACATGGAAAAGATGATCACGTGGTTCTCACGAGTGGTTGGTTGGCACGTGCTTGGAAAAATCCGTGTAGCTTTGGTTTCATCTGATGCATCCTTGTGGAGGTCACACGCCACAACACATTAAGTTTAATATATATATATATATATATTATCATTTCAACAATTGTAAGCTAAGTTTCCCATTTACCAGACTATGTTTTTAGTGGTAGGATAAGTTCAAGAACTGCCATTAAAAAATTATAAGTACATATATGTTCAAAATGAAAATAATTAGACCCTGATCATATCTTTGGAATATAAAAATAGGTTAAAACTAAAATAAATAGAAAAAAAATGAATGAATTGAAATAGTTGATAAATACAATAAAAGTATAAGTGTTTGATTTCAGGAAAATAAAATAAATAAATAATGAAAAATATTTAACTAATTAAATATTTTCGATAATATCAATTTGACACTAGATTATTCTTTCAACTGTATAATTAATATAACGATAAATAATTAATATTAATATTAAAAATAATAATACAATAATCTAATTTCTTGATTTATTTTGTTCTATTTTAATTTATTTAAATGAATTTATTTTTTTCACACTAATATTTTTCTTTTTGGTCACTTTTTTGCTTTCTTTCACATCTTCTCTCAACAATCCATCCAAAACACAGAAATGTGAATACAATAATTTTGAACAAATTAGAGTTAAATCAGAAATATAGAAATACACAGAGGACAAGTTAAGAAAACTGAGAGGATTATAATTTAATTTTGTGTAAATAAAAAAATGTTGAAAAAAATAATAATAATCACGTGGAGAACTCATTGGTAATTGCTGATTGCACCAATGAGCTTGACTTGGCCACGCGCCTTCGTGTGACAGGTGGCCTCCCGCCACACTCCATTGCTACAACCCAATCCTCTTTTCTCTCTCTTCTGCCCTAATTCTCATTTTCCAACTCTTACTCCAAACTCCATCCTTCAATTTCACTGTTCCAATTCTATTCCCGTCCAATCTCCTCCGCCGTTAGGTAAGCAAAATCACTTTCTCTTCTGCATATCTGCAATATTTCTCTTTTCTTTCTTTTATTCACTTATTTCCTCTTTTATCCTCTGAATTTGTCGATGTTCTGTTTGGCTGCTATGAATTGTGGAAATTAAAATTGGGAACTTGGCTTCTTTTTTTCTACCTTTATCTTATCGGATTGCTAGGTAGGGAATTGATTGTATCAGGAACATGAATTTTATTTTGGTATACTCCAGACAGAAAATTCAATTTTTTGGGGTGTTCAATTTACTTGTTCTTGCTTCTTATAAAGGGAAAACACGCAGTATTGAAGTAGTTTTGTTTTTTTCCAGTTTAGGAAATTTGAAATTTTGTTGCTGGAAGGCTTTGTTCACATGGGATCAGAAAGTGTGGCTCCGGCTGTTGAGACATCAAAAAGCAGGTCAGTATTGTAATGTTTTATGAACACGCAATGATAGTCTGATATGCCTTTTCATTGTGACAACTGCAGAAACAACATCCCCTATGCTCATGTTGTTTCTTATTTCTAATGAATGTGATAGGGGCTGTTTTGCACATTGCGAATTCCTTTTGTAATTCATTCATTGGTTCAAATTTAGATGAAGAAGTTTACGAAATGGTCTGCAACATTTGGTCTATTGATTTGATGCAAGTATAAATGTAACCTTTATTCTTCTGTGTTTAAACTGTAAAGCCGTTAGTTATTTGATCTGGCTTTACCTTTTAGAAATTAAATTTGACCAGAATTATTGATAAAAATCAGTGGAGTCCTGGATAAACTTCTCAAATAATAACTTATAAGAAAAGAAATAGAAAGAAAAAAATGAAGTTTCTTCTAAAAATTAGAATTAACTTATAAAATAGCTAACTTATAGAAGTTCTTACACGTAGTTTTTTCAAAAATTTGTTTTTAGTTTATATTTAAACTAATCTTAATATAGTGAAGAAACTTAATTTATTTTACTTTCTTATTTTCTTTCTCTTATAATTAGATATTGAGAAATGTATCAACAGAGGAGAACAGTACTAATCACTACATTCTCTGTTCTCTTGCATGATTATTTTCTATGGAATTACAAGTTCATCTCTTGCATGATTAGTTTATGTGGAATTACAGGTTCTTCATCTGAATTTTGTTCTTGTAAACTTGATTTGCTTCAGGTCTTCTTCTGGTAAAATGAGCCAAGGGAAAGTCCCCAGGAAAATTCACAAGGCTGAAAGGGAGAAAATGAAACGTGAACATTTGAATGAACTCTTTCTTGATCTTGCCAATGCACTTGGTAACCTCTTGTGCCACCATTATATATCTTTAATATGTTCAAACTTTACATCCTTGGTTTCTAGTACTAAACATGATTTTAAGTGTTTTTTTTTATCTTCCTTTTCTTGGGATTTTTTCTTTTGGTGAGTGTAGATGTAAATGAGAACAATGGAAAGGCTTCTATATTGTGTGAAGCTGCTAGGTTGCTAAAAGACATGCTCTCTCAGATCGAGTCCCTCAAGAAAGAGAACGTCACACTGTTGTCTGAATCGCATTATGTAAGATTGACTCTCTTTTTCCTCCTTCAGTTTTACCCTTTTGAGAGTGTGGGTGACATGAAATACTTCATATTTACTTAATCTTTGGGCCAGTTCCTTGAGCTAATTAACATTTCATCATATTTTTTAAATTCATAAGTTGATGTAGTGTCACACTGTATCCTTGTAACTCTTTGGATTTGACATGATTGCCTTCATTGGGCAGGTGACCATGGAGAAAAATGAGCTGAAGGAGGAGAACTGTAGCCTAGAAACTCAAATTGAGAAACTTCAAGGAGAGATACGGGCAAGAGTTGCTCGATCTAAACCTGACCTGAATGCACCTCCTCATTCGGAACTTGAGCCACAGGAGCAGTCAAATTTTCCAGGACAGAGTCTCCAATTGCATACCATGGAACCTAACTTGCAGCAAGGATCTGCAGTTTTGCTTGTCCCTTTTCGTCCTGATCTTCAAGCTTCTTTTCCAGCTCCTAATGTTAACGAAGCAGCGCCAAATTCTACTTCTGTTGTCAGTAAACCTCATGCTAGGTATCCCACAGCAGCAGATTCATGGCCATCACAGCTGCTTGGATAGCAACCAACTTCAATTTAATTTGTATAGTTTCTATATTGGTTTAACATAACAACTAGCTTTCCTATAGCAATGCCTCTCTGGAGATTTCATGTATAAATTATATATATTCAATGATCCAAGATAATCTCACTCCTTTGCTTTGTTTTCTTATGGCAGAAAGCCACTAGTTACTTGTAGAAATGTTTTTGCAGTGCTTTTCTTCGGGACCACGTCTGATGAATGGACTCGTCTATTCTCGGATGCAATGTTTCATTGACACCCTTTTTTAGGAAACTTTTTCTTCCGCGCTTAGCATGCGAAAATTATTTTAAAATTTTCATTTTAATCATGTATGCTTTCGCTTTCAGGGTTGAAGAATAGAAAAAACTGGCCATTGCTTTTTATCTATGGGATCAAATTATGGTTGAATGAACAATAATTTCACGTGAAATTTGATCAAATTATGAGTCTGGTCCTTATTTACTAGTACATTGCTTGATGATGATGATAATAATAATAATACTGAATGTATTGGTAGTATTTTCTTCAAAAGAGGGACATCGACCGAATTTTCCTTCTATTAAACAATTAATAATAAAAGAGTTCACTCATCGAGCTTACGAAGACTTAAGTCTTGGATTTGCTTATCAATGATATACAAAATGTTATACCCCTAAGTGCATGTCTGTTGTGTATGATATAATCTTTGATTAAGGAATACTTTGGAAAAACAAAGCTTTTGTGTGAGTGCGAGTAAAACAAAGTAATGGATTACAATTTTAACAGGAGGCAATAACTTTAACTTGAAAGGAAAGTAGTAGGAAACATCGTACTATAGGTTTCTGAGTTTGAATTTTGGGACCAATCATACAAAATAATAGAGAAATTAACAAACATACCACATCAACATAATTTAAATGTAAAAAGGACCTTCAAAAATATTTGTGATAACTACATATACTCTAATTCAAAGAAAAATCGGATTACAGTACGCAGCAAAAGGCCAATTTTAAATACATAATATGAATGATAAGTAAGAGTAGAAAGAATGACAGAATTTAATTTGAAATGAAAAGAATAGTGGAAAATGAATTAAAATTTCAAAGTGTGAAACTTTTAATAGTTATACTCTGAATGAATTAAACTAAACTTTTAGAAATTAAAATCATCTACCCATTACTAATTTTTGTTTAGACAGGCTTCATAATGTGTTATTCAAATTGTTACTTGTTTGGACGTAAGAGAAATCGTTGAATATAAAGATATTAAAAATGATTTAAATATTTTAGTGACAATTTAATTAAATATGACAGCGAGGTGGGCACGAGTTTTATTTTTTCATTTTCATTCATGTCCTCGTATTTAACTAGTATAAAATTTTTATCTTCTTCTCATTTCTATTAAGTAATAAATATGTCTGTACTTGTTCTCTTAATATTCCAAATATTAATTAAATAAGTTTTTTAAAAATAAAAATCACAATAATGAAAACATGATTATCAAGGATTCAGTGTAAAAAAGATATAAATATTATTTTTTCTAATGTTAAATATCAAGAAAGAAATTATAATTATATTGTATATTTCAAGTAAGAAATAGATAAAAATTAAATAATTATAGAAAAGAGTAAAAATTATTAAATGTATACCTTAGAAGTAAGTTACGAAATTAAAAACAAAATAAAAATTAACATAAACATTTTTAGGTTACTTATACAAATATTTTAGCAATTTAAAATAGGAACGAGTATGAAGACTTAAACGAGTACTATAACAGAAATGTAGATGTGAGAGATATATACATATTTAGCATCGTTCCCATATTCAAATTAAAAAAAAAAATCAAGTATTATCAAAACAAATATCCATGCCTAGTCAATGTAGAGATTTATGCAAAGATTTTTTTTTCAAGATATTGATGATTTGGACAACTAAGATGAATGAGTTCATCCGTTAGTAGTTGAGATTGATTTCTTAGATATTTTTTTACTCGTGACTAAACTTATGTAATAAGACCTAAGTCAAACCCACATATAAAATTGATACCATTATCAATCTAAAGTCTTAAAAGTATTGAATATTTTTTGTTTATATATTGTTCAACTTTCTCATTTTTACTTGATGTGAGACTTAAACATATATGTCATACACTTCGCCTCTAATTATTCTCATCATGAGAAGTCCAAACATATAGATATTGATTGTCATTTTATTTGAGAACTTCTTCAGAAAGAACTTTTGATTCTCATTCATATTAGAATTGAGTATCCAATAACTGATTTATTCACACAAGTCTTTAATTGACAAATTTAGAATCATCAACATTTATACATTTATTTTATAATTGAAGGAATATTAGAATAAAATATAATTAAATATTATATATAATCAATTATTTAACTTTTAGATATTATATATCTAATCAATCATTTAATTTCCAAAAGATTATAGATATTATATTATATTCAATCAATTATTATATTTTTATTTGTTCAGCTTATTAGTATATTTGTTATAATATATAACTTTCACTTTTTTTAAAGGATACATTTGATTCAATGAATTACTTTTTATCTTTCTCTTTTTAATACAAATTGTCACTTGACCTTTTCATTATCACAGTCTTATTAATAAAATTGAGATCTATAATATAGAAAAATAAGATAGCACATAAGAAAATGATGGTTTTTGATAATTATGTAAGAACTTAACAAACCTAATTCAAATTTGCATCCCATTCTAAAACTATAAATAGATGAAATTAAGTTGTTTTTCTTAAATATTAAAAAATAAATAAACATTGTGAATCAAAATTTTATGACCTCTTTTTTTTTTAATGAAAACATGTTATGATGAAAATGAATATTACATAATGTCATGACGGTTGGTGTTGATATTTGCATAAGACAGGAAACCATAAAAAACAAGGTGGATTGTGTTTAATAACTTTTTAAAACTTTTGATAAATATTGTATGGTGATAATTACATGATTTTACAGGCAAACAGTTTATTAATGATCTTTTAACCTAAATTGTATTTGATGGAATGTGACAAGTATGGTTTTATAGCTTAACAATTTTACTTTGCTTAAAGGGTTTTAGAAGTTGATTCTTATTATAATTCTCTTTTTTAAGTTAGTACAAATATTAATAATATGTAATATAAATGAGATAGGGATTAAGAAAAATACATAAGAACATAATATTTTTATATTGATTCATTTGACAAAGCAGATTGCATCTAGTTATGAATCAATATATTAAGTTACTAAGTATACTAATATTGTGAAGTTACAAAGGAGTATTATTTCATATTGTAGCCACTTTTATATAACCCATTTAGTATTCTTTGAGCTTGAAAACACTTTTGGCTGATTCATTGAATATTCTTTTGGTCTGTAACCACTCTTAGTTGACCCCTTGAGTATTCTTTGAACTCTTAACCACTCATGGCTAAAACTGAGTATTTTTTGGCTAATTTCCTGGTTATTCCATTTAAGAGTATTCTTTTAATAACAACAACTCTTGGCTAATATCAATTATTCTTTGCCAAATGAGCACTAAAGAGTGATCAACAATATCTAAATAGTGATCAATAGGGTTACTCACTAGATAGAAATAACGTCTTTTAACATATACAATGTTTAAGAGTTTTCTTTTAACAACAACTACTCTTGGCTAATATTGAGTATTATTTTCTAAATAAACACTCTTGGCTAAGATAAAGAATTTATCTAAATAGTGATCAACAGGTCACAACGTTACTCACTAGGAGAAGGATAACGTCTTTTGACATATAGAAGGTTTATGCAATTTCTTATAGTTTGCTAGTGAACAAGAACAATGTTCTCTATGAAGCTTTTTGTGGCACAACAATTTAGTAATGTTTTTGTTTTTGTATCATACAATGTGATCTCCTCTTGCTTCTTCTTGATGGATGACTTTAAATAGGATTGAAGAATATAGTTTGAAGGGCATAGTCGTACCAAATATATAGTCTTTCTAAAGTTGACAATGCTAGTCATGGAGTTGTTGAAGAAAATAATTTTAACTCTTTATTTAAGAAATCATATTATGTGACTTGTGCTCGAACAAATCTTCTTGCTAGAAAAAAATAATAAATATTCGTTGTAACAAAATAAATAATATATAATTTGATGTTACCTTATATTTATGTGTGTTTTGTTTGAATATATCGATGTCTATCAAATATAGAATAAGATCATTATTTGTTAGACCACACTTATCTTATTTAAATTATCATAATATGACTAAAAATTTAGTTATTTTTTAGTATTTAATTAAGATAATGAGCGTTACTTTTTTTTCTAATAATATTTCTGATAAAAAACATATCTTAGACTTGAAGTTTTGATATTTTGTAAAGAAACGAGAAAATTTTTAATTAAATATTTTGGAAAGTAAAATTACATATTATATTAAGTGATGATATCTTGTGTAATTTAGGAACAAGCTTATCAAGGAAATAAATGAAACATTTGATGTTGTGTTTGTGAAGATTTAATGCTGGAAAGAAACATTTTTGGATTTATAATTTTTTAAAAGTTAATATTTTTTACAATTAAAAATGGTTAGAATAAATAATTTTAAAACACTATGATTTTGGACCAAATTATATTAAAATTAATTTCTTTAAGATCACAACTCTAACGTGTTTGTATAGAAGTGATAAAGCGGTCGTATTGGATAATATTGTATATTTAAAGGATCGAAATGAAATTAATAAAATTCAAAATTGCTAAAAACATAAGGAAGTAAAAATTAATTTACAAAAAAAAGTGTAAATTACATTAGTCCTCTATTGTTTATTGATATTACACTTATTCTCCCTTTTTTAATCTTTATAAATGTAATATACATAGTACGAAAGTAACTTCCTTTACAAAATACAAAAAAAAATAAAAAATCATGAATAGGTATTTATAGAGAAGAGAGAAGGTTATGCTTTTAATCACACAAATAAAGTTATTCTAGAAAAAGAAGCATAAACGATGAATCCCTTATATCAAGCATATTGTAAAGTGATTTTAAAAAAAAAAGAAAAGAAAATAAAAAAAAAGTTGGTTGTTTAGTTAGGACAGCGTCGGTGGCAGTACTTTCGGGATACACGGAAACCAAGATCCTTCTCCTTCACTTCAATTTTATTTCATGAGTTTAAATTTTATTTAAATAACATAAAATTAAATAGTTTCAGGAATAATCATATTTAAGAGTATTACATCTGTTTCTACAGAAAATGAATAAATACATCGTTAATAAATTAAATTTAAAAATTAGTGATTTATTTATTATATAATTAAGAGTTATTTATCACCTAGGTAAATCCGAAAATGCTTATTTGTTGAACTAACCCAGCTAACTAAAGCGTGATGGGAGAACGCTGCACTGCGAGAGGACCACGGTGTTCCCGCAATGGATCCCAATCACGAATGAAATCGAGGTCGCTAATCTTAATGTACGGTGAGATGCAGACAGTATTACTGTAGTCTTGGATACATTGAAAAAGAACTCCCCACCGCAAATCCACGCTGTTCAATTATTCTCTTCTCGTTACTTTCACCACCGCTCCCTCCTGCTTTTTCTATCATCTGTCTGATTTTTTTCTCTCACACGCAACCCACAGTGCCGAATTGCGCACACAACACTTCACACACTATTGTTCTTTTTCCTCTTTCCGTTGAGAGTGAGAAGAAAGAAGTGATCGAAGAAGCCCTCAAAAAGTTACTAAGAGAAGCACTTACTCGAGACATCAAAATGGGATCTGGGGCGGGTAATTTTCTCAAGGTGCTTCTCAGAAACTTCGATGTCCTTGCTGGGTATGTTTCTCCTCTTCTTTCTCTTAAATGTGCCTTTTCTTTTCTTTTACACTGATATATTACATTGTCTTTTTTTGTTTCTATTGCAGGCCTGTTGTTAGTCTTGTTTATCCTCTGTAAGTGCAATCTCAAAATCTCTCTCTTTTCCTTACATTCAGGATTTTTTTTTTGTTGAATGTTCCCCTTTCATTTATTCCATCGAAATGTTGGGTCAAATTGTTGTTTGAGAATGATAGTGTTTCCTGATTAGCGTGGGTTTTTGTTTTATGACGTAGGTATGCTTCGATTAGGGCAATTGAGACCAAGTCTCCTATTGATGATCAGCAATGGCTCACTTACTGGGTTCTCTATTCCTTAATCACCCTCTTTGAAATGACATTTGCTAGACTACTTGAATGGTATGCCACGTTTTTTTTATCTCTTTTATTAGTTTTCTTGTTTGTGTTAATTATTTTTGAAGGTTGATGAGTACTCTGTAAATGTGGTGATAAATTTGTTGTGTTTTCTTGAGAAAATTGTAGTTAATTAAAATATATTTCTAGTTTTTAGGGGGTAAGGCTGACTTTGGACACCTGTTAATTTAGGGTATTCATGAAATCTTTGTCTTTTTGATGATTAATTTGGATGTAATTTATGGTAAGAGAAATTAAGAAAAAGCAGCAGCTAAATTAAGTACATAGGAGTACATGAGCATGAATGCAATGAGCTATTATGGAAGGCACTGGAAAAGGCTTCAATGAGAATATTCTTTATAATGTAACCAGAGAATGTTGAATTACTGTAATGTATTTTTTGTGTTGTATCAAGCTTTTGTATGAGTTTAGTTGTGACAAATATGTTGGTAGTCTATTTAACTTGTGGCTGAATTTTCACAACCCTGTATTTTAGGATTCCGATATGGCCTTATGCAAAGCTGATTGCAACTTGCTGGTTGGTCCTTCCTTACTTTAGCGGTGCTGCATATGTATATGAACATTACGTGAGACCTCTATATGTGAATCCTCAAACCATTAACATCTGGTATGTTCCAAGGAAAAAGGACACCTTTGGTAAGCGAGATGACATTCTAACTGCTGCAGAGAAGTACATACAAGAGAATGGAACAGATGCATTTGAGAATCTGATCAATAGGGTATTTCCATCAACAGAACCCAGTTGTTCAGTAATTTTGCTTTGTTTTTGTATCTGACTTGTGCTAACGGTGTCATCGCTTTGCAGGCTGATAAATCCAGAAGGGGTGGCGGTTATTATACGGCGTATGATGAGACTTACTAAGTATAATAATGTAATTTCTGTCTTTCGTGGATGTACATGTTACTCTTATTTTGTTTTTGCCTCTGTGGCGATACTTTACCTTTTTTCTTCCAACCCTTTATTGAGTTATTTATTATTATCCTGTAGCTAGCTTGGGATTAGTCATCTATGTTTTGTATAATGGCTATGACGCCCATGGTATGTATAATGTTAGTTCAACAGCAGAAATTCGTTGATTTTTTTTTCTTTTGTTATATTCCCAACAAAACCGCACCGATGTTATATAGGAATGCGATTATGTAATGCCACTATGGATCTCATTGCTAAAACATCTTTTTGTAAATCTTGTTATGGTCACCAGCCAGACTCAAGTAAAGTCCTATAGACAACGCAGTGAAAGAGACTCCTCGCATGAACTAAAACTAAAATATCATGCCAGACGAAAACAGATGTAGTAACGAAAATGGGGTTGGTATGGTTGTCAGATGTACTGAAAATCTCATATTCTAGACAATATTAGACAAAGTAAAGTTCTGGAGTATATTAGTGCTATAACTAGTCACCAAATGCATGCCATATAAGGCGGGATCTTGCATTACGTTTACTTGAGGCTGAAGTTTCCAATCTGATATCATCTTAATAGACAAACCTCACTACTAAAAAGGAGGATGACATTAACTGTTTCTACACTTATAAATAATCCCAAATTCTTTGCTAAAAAGGTAGGAAAAAAATGAATGTTTCTAACTTAAAAAATGTCTACCTTAAACTAGAACACATTTTATTTACAAATATCCGTGGTTCATATTTTTGTCATCTTGATCTACTCTATCTTTAGATGTTAGTCAAATTAAGGTTTCTTTTTTATTACTTTACAGTTTTAATACACATTCTATTTAACACTTTTAACCATTGATAATGACAATCAAGTAGACAATAGTTTGCTAAATTTTCTCCCTCAGTTAAATTTACTCGTAGTTCTTTAAAAATCATAACCACTCATTTGTTGTTTTAGCAGTCTACGTGTATGATTTGATTCTTGCAGGAAACAACCTATAGGAAATCCATCATACCGAGCATTTTCTTAATCGCCAATTCAGAGTTCATGACCTTGGAAATCTAAAATGCTTTCTCGGATTTGAAATTGTTCGTTCTCCCAAAGGAATACATGTTTGCCAAACGAAATATGGTTCGGTCTCGTAGCTGCTAAACCTTCCAAAACTCTTCCGACCAGAGATACCATGATTCACAAGAATAATGGAAAACCACTAGATGATCCGGCTGCTTACAAACATCTCATAGGTAGACCTTTTAATCTCACTCATCCAAAACCAGATCTCAATTATTTTGTACAACAACTAAGTAAATTAATTTTCTGTTTTCTTTTTCTCTGTTCAGTTTGTTAGTTTTTCTGTTTAGCCTTTTTCTCTTCCATATATATCTCTATATATAGAGACCTTCCTTATATCCATATATTGATAATAATTTCTTCAATAAAATTATGTTTTTACCTTCTTTTAAGCTCTGATAAACCACGAAAGAACAAAAAAATTGTCAGCTGACTGAGAATGCGAGAGCACAGATGTAATAAATACCAGCAGGGGAGTTTCAGACGAATCAATAATGTGAATTCTACTGTTGTTCTATAGAAAAAAATGGAAAAAGAAAATTTGCATCATTTAGTAAGTTCAAGGATTTCTTTGGTAATGTATCCAGTTGGAAATGCTCATTGGAGGATCATTTCTTCTCCAGAAGCTATCATTGTTATGGACACAGAACCTAGAGATCATACCTTTCTGGACAAAGCCTGAATCATGATATATATACAAGGCATAATATTGCACTTCTACATATTTGAAAAGATGTGTGAACATGTATCATTTAAGTAATACAGCAATTATGGATTACTACAAGTAATATAACTACGACCTTGTTGGATAAATTTCTCCATAAACACTTATAGGAGACGAAAATATGAAAAATAATGAAATAATTTTGTTTTATAAACGAAAATAGTTTATATACAAGGTAAGAGTGATAAAATTGTGTGATTACTGTCAGTTACCATTTTATCCTCACTGGAGTAATTTCTATGTGAATAATTTGGTAAAAGGACACTACTTTGTTGTAAAAAAGGAAGAAACCTAGTGCCTTGCCAAATGAAACTGGGTTGAACTTCTTTGAACTCACCATCTCCCGAATTTTTTCACAAACTAAATCTATTTCAAAAAAATTATTTAAACAAATTCATCCTCACTTTAATTTATAAATTAAAGTCATTTACTATTGAAAATTTGATCCCGCAGAAAATCCAATTCTCAGTGATTAACAATACCACCAAATTTTCTTTCTCTTCGTTTTTTCTTATTTCTAAAATTAATTAAAAAAATCAGCTTGAAATTCGATTAGTGAAATTCTTAACCTAATAACTCTCCTGCCGAAAAATGAATGAAATCTGAATTTTGACCTGATTAAAAAATTATTTATATAGAGAATTTTAGGATTCCACTAAACAATAAAATATTAACCTTTCTAAATTTAATTAAACTATCAATAAATATTTTACTTATTTTTACTATTTTTTATCAGACAAAACTACCATATTTTACCTTCATTCTCTCTCTAAATTATTTCAAATCAATCCTTCACATTTTAGACTCCAATCTAACAGAATAAAGATCATAAAATAGAACACAAATAAACGGGATATAATATAATTTATGTGATACTAGAAATACGAATAATGATATAATTTTCAAAAATGATATAGGAAGCAACGTTTTTAATAAAATAATATAGCTACATAATTTAACATTAAAAATTTTAATTTAGCTATTTATGTAAAATTTCCGAAAACCAAATCTGTCTAGGAAAAAAAATGAGGATCCTTTATTATTATTTTTTTGGGTCAACAAAGGAGGAGCAGCGGAACAAGGCATAGTTCATGTGGGCCAATATATTCCGAAATTGGTCTTTTTTCGGGCTTTGTAAAGATGGATCGTGGAATGGGCCTTAAAGTGAAAGCCCGGCCTTCCCAGAACTAGGGTTTTGAGATCACATAAAAGGGACTCTGTTTTTGAACACTAGCTGCGAAAACCTAGTGCACCGTAAGGGTTGAGAAGCAGACGGAGAAGAACCATGGTGCACGTTTCCTTCTACCGAAACTGTGAGTATTCTAAGCTGTGCTCAAAGCATCTAACTATCTGATTCTATGCATTTGTTTATCTGAAATTTCATTTAATTTAATCTCATTGTGGTATCTGTGATCTGGGAATGAAGCACCATTTTCCAACAGAATTGAATAGGTTATTTGCTTGTTTGTGATTGAATAGATGGGAAAACGTTCAAGAAGCCTCGTCGTCCATACGAGAAGGAGCGTTTGGACGCCGAGTTGAAGCTGGTTGGGGAGTACGGGCTTCGCTGCAAGAGGGAGTTGTGGAGGGTTCAGTACGCCCTCAGCCGTATCCGTAACAATGCCAGGAATCTGTTGACTTTGGATGAGAAGAACCCGCGCCGAATCTTCGAGGGTGAGGCACTTCTCCGAAGAATGTTCCGTTACGGACTTCTCGACGAGACACAAAACAAGCTCGATTACGTGTTGGCCCTCACCGTCGAGAACTTTCTCGAACGCCGCCTCCAAACCCTTGTCTTCAAGTCTGGCATGGCCAAGTCCATTCACCACGCCAGAGTCCTCATCAGGCAGAGGCACATCAGGTCCTCTATTTCTCACAATAATCATCTAATCATAGTCGTTATTTTTTCATTTTAGATCATTTGCAATGCTATTGATTTCACTCTGAATTGATTAAGTATCCCGTGTTGTATAGGAATATCTGTTCTATAATTACAGCTTGATAATCAAATACATATTGAACTCGTGTAGAACTCGTGTAGTTGGTGTGGACTTGCTGCAATATTGATCTCAATACTTGGATTAGTTATCTTTGAATAAATTATGTGGTTATATGTAGAGACTATTTAGTATTTTTAATGGTAGATTCTTTGGGAATGAATATTGATGTTGTTTGAGATTTTGCAGGGTTGGGAGACAGGTGGTGAACATTCCATCGTTCATGGTTAGGGTTGATTCTCAGAAGCACATTGACTTCTCTTTGACGAGTCCACTTGGTGGGGGTCGTCCTGGACGCGTGAAGAGAAGGAACCAGAGGGCTGCCGCTAAAAAGGCTGCTGGTGGAGATGGAGATGAGGAGGATGAAGATTAGGTTATTAATGTCTAGCAATATTTTATGATCTTGTGCTCACTTTTTATTTGCGATTTAGACATTTTAGAATTTTGTCATGCTCTGACTCTTAAAATTTTTGCCGTCCTTGTTTCTTGTTTGAGGTAAAGTTGTGCCTGAGATATGATGATTTTGAACTGTTCTTTCTAAAAGTATTCAAGTATTGTTGCAATGCTTGTGTTGCTCTGGTATTTTCATAACTTGAATCAGCTACTGTTACATCTATGATTATAGGCTGGAAGGCATTTAAAAAAAATGATTTGGTAAGTTGCTCAATATAATGATTTTGGTCTCAATTACATATTATAGAAATATTTGGGATAGTTCCTGTAAAACATCACTGAAAGTAGCAACGTATTTGTGCATTGCTTTTTTGTTGAGTCTTGCTGTGTAGTGCTGCTGATATTAAGGATTTTAAATATGGTTTGTTATCAAAATTATGTTTGAAAGTCCAAACCAACGAGCCTAAAGTTTGAGCAATTCAATATGACTTCTACATTTTGTAATACTGACGTGACAATTATGCTAAATGAGTAAAAGATATCGTTTTTGCAAACAGGCTCGTCGTAATCATGTACTTTAATTCATATTGTTTTGGCGATTTTCTAGTCTGAGATGTATTCTTTCAGCAATTTGCTTGAGAATCTGTCTTTCTCAAGTAAACACTTGAGATGTTTGTGGGGGTGTTTCTGACCTCTTTTGGCCACAGGCTATAGATGAGTTTTTTTGCTTGCCCCTGGCATTATGTGCTTAATTCGACCTCGTTATTATTATGGATTAGATTTCAAAATTAGTGCTTTGAGTTAGATACCTCTGTGTAGCCAATACTTATCCTCGTTTGGTAGCAAATTTTCATTCCGTTATGAATATGAACAAGGATTAGAACTTTAGGACTATTGACATGTGTGTATTTTAATATTATCTGTAAACATATAGCAATTTTAAATAGTAATTACTTGAGCAACATTGGTGGGAACATGAAATACTGGAATAAATTGATTAAGAGTTAACTAATTTATACTAATAGCATGATTAAAAAGGTAATGTATAATCCTACAAGTTATAAAAAACGAGCAATCTTTTAATTATTATTCTGTTGTAAACAGAATTATAGATTACAATTATAGATTACAAGTTATAAAGAATGGCCGACGGAATTATAGATTACAATTAGAAATAATTTAGAATCATAATTATTTACATTATATTTTTTTTTTCAATTCTCCATTTATAATAGTATATATATAATACGTAATGATATTTTAGCTATTTATTAAAAGCTAACGTTTAATTATTATATTATATTATATTTAAAAAAATATTTTAGATTAACAATAACAACTTTAAATTAGTGGAGATTAATTACTCAAGATTGATGTGAAACTAACTTTTTATGTAATTAAAGTAAAATTATGATAAACTAATTTATAATTTAATCAAAGTAGCTTGTGAATATTTAAGATTGACAAACTCTTAAAACAAAAACAAAATATATATACTAATTATTTATTAAAAGCTAATATTTGATAATCATATTATTATATATGGACTTAAAATACAAACTGCAAACATACTAGTTATGCTTAGGGCAATATTAAGTATATTTTTATTATTTTGTTTTTTTTAACATTTCTTGTTGAGTTATTTTTTTTATCGGTTTTATCTAGTTTAAATAGAAGTTTATTTAGTGTCTTGGTTGAACCAATTTAAATGGATATACGGTAGAAGATAATGGAGTGGGTCATGACTTGGGTTATGACTTTGAAAATTACGAAATACTTTTTTAAATAGGTTTAGGATTTGTCATGTACACCATAACATTAACTCTTTTTACTTAATTTTATCACACTAAAATAAATAGAAAAATGTAAAGAACCTATAAATTATAAACAAGAAATAATTATTAGCATTAATGTATACTTATTGTAATAATATATATATATATATATATATATATATATATATATTATATAAAAATTAAACTTATTTATATGTCTTTTAATTGAACCATAATTTTTCAAATAATTGATTCTAATAATTATATATTTTTTTTCATTTATAATACTTTCTTTTTTTCCAAAACAGTTATAATATAATTGATCTCTCTTCAATCTAACATACTCAATACAATCTATCCATTCATAATTATATTATTGACTTAAAATAATTAAATCAATAAAAGTTGTTTACTTTATAAAAGAAACAATAAAAGTATATTATACATGTTATGTTGTTTTCTATTTATTTTTTTTTCATCGACAAATGTTTACTTAATGTTTAATTGAAGAAAATAAGAAAAACATATATTTTTATCTCCTTATTTGATTCAATATTTATTATGAAATTGAGGGGAGATGTTATTTAAAATATTTTTTATTCATCTTAAAAATAGTTTTATTTATTTTTAAATATAAAATTATTAAAACACAAAAGTAAGGATGTTCACTAGTTGGGTTAGATAAAATCATTATCAACCTACTGAAAAATATATAGTTAAATTGATTTAGGGTTTAGGGTTTAGGGTTTCTATATTTTTTTTTATGTTAAAGTCAATTTAGTCTAATTCATTATAATTTTTTACTCTTATTCAAAAGAGTCAATTAGTAATTTCAGAAATATATCAATTAAAAAATTAAAATAAATCTATAACATCTATCAAATCATTCTCAAACTTTTATAACTATTCCTATTCCGCTCAAATCCCTTCAAATCTTATCATCTATCCATTAATCCAAACAACCTTACCATCCACACACAATCCCCTCAAATATCTTCAAATCCATTATCTCAAATCCACTCCTCCAACCAAACAAAGCCATAATGAGAATCATATATCTTATAAAATTATTATTTTTCTAAATAACTGCATTCAAGTATTATATTATTTAACTTTATTTCAAGTATTATATTATTTAACTTTATTTTTAAGTTGTTGTTCATAATACTTAATAAATATAAAGTTGGTTTTAAATATCTTAATAAATTATTATTATTATTATTATTATTATTAAATGATGTATTGAACATATATATATAATATTAAATAAGCTTACCCAATTGGTCTTTTAATAATATATTTGGTTGGTTGCTCGTCGCATTTGCTTTGCTCACCTTCCAATGTCAGAATTTGCAAAATAAAAATGAAATTTGTGTGTGAGAGAAAGGGTTGAAGCCATGACCCCTGATATTGATTTAAGTACTTAAGTTGATTTTTTAAAAATATTGTGTTTGAGACATGAATTCATTTTAGCGGTATTTAGCTGTATCTCAATTAACCTTTTAATTTATCAAATACTACTTTAAAGGCGACTTATAGCAGGGTTACCAAATACACTTATTTTTGTTCTTACATTACTTTATTCTCGTGTTTGTTTGCTTTTAAGTTACTACAATATTTTTAATTTATTAATTAATTTTAAAAATTTATCTTAATTTTTTTTTGGTTTTTAGTTTTTAATTGAAAAATCTTTCTTTCTTTCGGGGTACAATTTCTTATTCTTTTTCTTAATTTTTCATTTCTACAAAATTTGCTTAGATCCTAAATGCATTTTCCTTTTCACTACACATTTTTTTCCTTTATATGATTTTATTTAAATAATGTATTTCATTTCATAAAATATAAACTTTAGTCTTGTTGAATCAGATAGTTTTTACGAGACACATATTCGATTATTCTATTCTTCTTCTTAATATTTTTTTTTTCACATAAGAATGTACTACTATCAATTTTAAGTGTTCAAACTTTTTAGTATTTTGTTTTGAAATTTACGTATTTATTATTTTTTATATTTAATATTGAAGAAAATAAAATATGAATCCTTCTAATATTGAATATTTAATAATATCATGTTTTCTTTGCTCTAATTTTTATTTTTTATAAAGAATATTTAATTATTATTTATAACAATAAAGGAGTGTATACAAACACATGTATGGATATTTTCGTTAGTTGACGTGGATGGATGAATTTTTATTTTAATAATAAGGATGAGGATAGTTCAACATATATCCCTGTATATAATGTGATTGATCCATAATAAGAAATCTTGAGAGTGAAAACCAAATGCAATTTGGAGAGAGAAATTTTATTAAAGGTCACTACCAAATTTTGTTAACAAATATAAATCATTACCAAAGTTAATAAATACTTTCTAAGAGTAGAATATGTTTTTTATCCCTCTAAAATTGTCTAAGTTTAATTTTAGTTCTTCTATTTTTTTTTCCATTTTTATTTTATTACTTTTGGAATATTTTACACTTGATCTTCAAAGTGATTTAGAAAACACTTTACAAAGGAAAAATAATTTAAATTACACATTAGAACCAATATTTTTTTTTATCAAAATTAGAAAAATTAAAAACAAACATTTTTTAAGGAACTAAAGTTGAACTTCAAAGACAATAAAACTTGACCAACTTTAAACTAATAATATGATTATTTAATAAAAAACTTATAATCTATTTTTTATTCCTATCTCAAAGTTTTCTAAATTTTGGACAGTCTTACATCTTGAATGTGATAGTTCTTATTTTTTAAGCCAATTTTAAGATATCAAGTTAAGTCTAAACCCAAATTTTATTATGGTTTTATAATCTATTTAAACCTATCATTGAGAGACATGCATTTGTCATGTTTTATACATATAACTTTAGATATAAGGAAAAGTGTTAGAGTTTCTCTTGAATTGTGATTACTCTTAATTCATCTTAATGAAATCCTTTTTTAGAAGATACCCTATAATTGTAGTCATAAAGTGACAAATTAGACCTACATCTAATATATATATATATATATGAATATGTATTTATATATGTATGTGTATATATGTATAACTTAAATAACAGTTATAAAGTTTAGACAATTCTTAGAAATTGTATAACTTAAATAATACTTATTTGGATAATTGTGATCTTACATATTCTTTTTATGAAGTTGAATTAGGTTATAAATTCAAATTATAAGATTCTTTATTAATTTAGTAGAAATCTATTTATACACACTAAAAATATCACTGATGACACTTGCCATTTGACTTATAAATCTCCTCAACCTCATTACTATTTGTTGAAATTGTATCACTTTTTAATTTTGTGATGTTATACCACTTTTGTCATGTGAATAATTGTTGTTACACTAGTTACATTTGATTTACTTGCATTGCACAATTTAGATTAAAATTTCCTTAGTAAAAAAAGAAACACATCACAAAGTAAAAAAACTATAAAAAATCATAACTATTTATTTCTTTTAAAACTAATAAATGTCTTTATTTAAGGAGAGTTAAACAATATCATCAAATCTTCACTATGCTTTTATATTCTTTTTCTAAGGTTTATTTCTTCAATGGTAGATATGTAGATAAAAATTCTAAGAATTAGAAAACATCATCAAATCTTCACTATGCTTTTATATTATTATTGTTCTAAGGTTTAATTCTTTAGTGATCAATACATACATAACTACAAAAAAATGATTTTCCAACCTATTTTTTCAAATGTCTTTCACAAAAGGAGTCTTTTGTGAAAAAAAAAATCAATTATATTTCTTAAAAAAAGCTTCTAATATTTGACATTGATTAGATGTTTTGGATATTGGATAAAATAATCAAAAGGCTTCCTAAAAATATGTTTACCATAAAAGTATATTAGTTATCAATCGAAATGGGCACCAAACTATATATTAACCATTTTTTATTTTTAATATAGTGTTTTCAATGTGGGTGTTCAAAAGATCAAGGTGTTATAGCATACTAATCAATCTCTAAGCTCATATTTAACATCAATTGTGAAGATCACAAACTCATCAAGATAATACCTTTTAGATGATTGTCTTTCCTTGATGGACCTCTCGAGTCAAACTTGAGGTGGTTGAGTAGCGTTATCAAGATTTTCATCATGGTCATCTCATTGTTTTTATCATCGTCATCAATAGGAACATCTATCTCATCTCTATATATAATCATATTGTTCATCATTTTGAACATCAATATCCAAATTTTGAATAGTCAATTTGGTTCAACATCTGTCATGTTACTGTTATCCTTGTGTGTAAATTTTTTGACCTATGTGTTCAATGGTTTGGTCTTTTATAAATTCAATATATGACTTTTCTATATCTCACATTTGCCAACCAAAAAACATTGTCTTGATTTTGCAAGACATTCTCAATATGTTGCAACCAAAGACTCTCAAGTACTTTTACTAACATTTTTGTAAAACCACTTTGTTCAAAGCAACAACCAGACTAAGGTTAATAACGTGCACTACAATGCAGACAACCTCAACCAAAAAATTCTTAAGAAATTTAGCTTAAGAGAGAATACATCTGACTCTCTTCACTAAAATCTTATTTATCTACTTGGCTAAACCATTAAGGTGAAGAATTTTAAAAGGGTTCTTCTCATGTGTGATAATATATTGCTTGCAATAAATATCAAAAAACCCAAGACAACCACCATCATTTAATAAATGGCTTTTGATATTCTCGATCTTTTGTCTTCTTAAATCCATAATTTCTTAAAACAATCATCATAAAAGATAAAAAAAAGAAAAACCTACTAAAAGATTTTACCTTCAATAAGGTACAAATGTTTAAATATACTAATTGAAGCAACCCCAAATTTTCTGAAGTAATAATGCTTCTTAAAGGATGTTCTAGTTTGCTTACCAAAGATATACAATGAAAAAACTTGTCAAACTCTACATATTTCAATTCTGAAAGCACATATTATTTTTTTATTATGTACTTGCATAAAAATCAAATTAAAATAAACATTTGGAGCATATTTTTTTTTGGTTTTATGTTTTTCTTTTAATTTTTCAGTTTTGTCAATAAATAGACATTGCGTCTCTATATATACATGTTCTTCATTTTAATAATAATAAAAAATATTTATTTTTTTCTCTTCCATCTACTATTTCTCCTATTCCTCTATTCTGCTTTCGTCAGCTATGTTGTATTTATCATGAAATCAGAAATCCAATATATTTAACTTCTTTTACCAACTGCCTAATAAAATCATATATTTATTGATTGTCAAAATCTTGTTCTTCATTAAACATGAAATCACCTTAAATTAAAATTTTAAGATAATTTATCTGAGTCTTTCTCACTTGTATATTACTCAATCTTTTCATTTTTAGGGAAATTCCAACTCACACTTAATCCTATATAGTAAAATCTAATAAATTGAATAAACATAATTATTTGAATATATGACATTAATAGTAGATTTTAAGTATCTTATGATATGTTTAATATGTCTAACATGCTGGAGGTGAAGGTGAAATGTATTTTAATTAGCCATGAGTTAAGAGAAATTATTAGTAGAGAAGATACATGATTTTTTTTATATATTAATGCATGTTTTTAGTATGTGGAATAGCATCACTAACCATAAACTCAGCATGGGATTAATTCAACTTTCATAAAGTAGTTTCAACTACAATAGCTCCTTAAATCAAATATGTGGAATAGCATCACTAACCATAAACTCAGCATGGGATTAATTCAACTTTCATAAAGTAGTTTCAACTACAATAACTCCTTAAATCAAATACAAGAAGATATACTTCATCAATGCTTATCATTTATTTGATTTTTTTTAATCACATAGTCTCTTTTATCATTCAACAATTTAAAAATAATAGAAATTATGATTTTCTTTTATTTTTCTTAGTATTATTACATGGAGACTTCCCAATCTTTCACTCGCGTAATACCATATAAAAAGCTAACAATGAATTATTTTCAAACTTAAAAGGAAATAAAATATCCATGGTTAAATTAAAAATGCATTACAATTTTAGTTAGTTAAAATTTATAAGGGGATAAGAGCTTTAGAATCAAATTTATTTTTATTCTCGTTAAAAATAACATCCTTTAAATTGTTGCAATTTATCATCATTATATATTTAGGAAATATTGCATTTCCCTCTCATGAGGTTATCTTAAATTATACTTCTATCTTTTATAGTTTTAAAGTAAAAATTTATCTTCTGTATGTTTTTAATAAAATGATATTTACACTCTTTATAATCTTTAAAATAAACTATACCTCCTTATTTTGTATATAAGTAATATTTTAATATCTTATGTTTTAATAAAGTGATATTCTTCTCTCTAATTTTATTTATAAAAAAAATAAACATCAAAAATTCACTTTTGCACCTAGCAAGAAAGGACATAATTTTCTTGAGAATAGAATAAAGAAGCATGATTTCCACACAAGTCATCTGGCTGACATTTGTTGTTTTTTCTGCCTAAACTTGCTTTTCAGCTTCTATCATAAGATTAGTGTGAGTTAAACATTTTTCTTCCATAAACCCATCTCAGATAGTTTGGTGTTTTCTTTAGTTCTAGTGTTTCCTTTCCTTGGATCAAATTTGATTTTTTTTTTAATTTCTTTTTTAATATTTATATTTTAAAACTTCATTTTATAATTTTTATAAGTTTTATTTATTTTTAATCAATATAGTATTCTTAAATCAAATAAGAGAAAATATTACCATTTTATCAAAAAATACCAGAAGATAAATATCTATTTAAAAATTCAAGAAGATGTTAATATTATTTTATTAAAATATAAAGAAAATAAGTATCTACATTAAAATTAAAAAAAAATACTAGTCATTTAGTATAATATAAATGCAAGTTTTTCATATTTTAATGATATTAATATAAATATATTCCAACAAGTGACTATTTATCCCACTAGGAAATACCCATTTGAAAGTGTAGATTCAAACAAACACCAACACACTAGATTTAAGATCACTATAATTATTTTCAAAATAGAGAGTGAAAATGATGAATTTGACTTTTCTAACAACATGCTTAAATATTATCAAAGCATTTTACATGAATTTTATAAAAAAAATTGAAAACAATACACATTTTTCTAGGTGTTAAATTTGTAACGAATGCCACACTCTTTTATATATACGACAAAAATATATTAATTACTTATTGATAGAGTAAGTATAAGTATGATAATATCAACTTACAAATACTAACATTTTACTGGTAATTTTAATTTAAATATTTTTTAAAAATTAAGTAAGTTGTTGAAGAAAAAAAATATAAATAGTTCATAATTTGATTTTGTAAATATATTTTTAATTATATATAGAGAAACAAATTTGTTTTTGAGAAATTAACTTTATTTAAATTTATATTTTCCTATATAATTTATTTGAATTGTTTTTAGAAAAAATAATTTTATTTATACTAATGTTTTGTGGTATAATTTGATTTAAATTGTATTTTAAAATCAAATTTTTATTTAATTTTATATTCTAAAAAATAATTTTAAATAACTTTATCTAAAATAAAAAAAATAAGATATTCATAAATTAAAGAAGCTCCAATGTTTTGCCGGACATCTTGTTGTCTCCCCAAGGACAACAAAATAAATTACACTGCAAAATACATTTTTTGTGTCCACAAAGTTCATCGGTTTTGTAATTCTGTGTTCTGTTCATCATTCATAGTTTGTGCAATTTCAAAGTTCTGATAATAAATTTCTCCCTGGCTGATGTTTTCTTTCATTCTTATTTTTGCCCCACATGATGAGCTCAAGGAGACGAGTAACCCCAACAGAAGCACAGTGAGTATGGACCTATCCCCTTTTAATAGGGTTTTGTATTTATAGCAAAGTTAAATAATTAACTTAGGGAGGTTATTTCTGTGGGCCGATGTGGGGCTGATATTACACAGTCTACTGTAATTGGATTACACATCCTCCAAGAGTAATAATTGAATAATTGAACAGTAATCATATAATAACAATTCACCTTTGAGCCAACTCAGTGAATTAATGGTATCAGATGAACAAGAGCTACAGACAAGAAAACCTGCTCAACTGGTGTCTGTACAAATCATGAAGACCAATGGATCTCATATCATCTCTTTAAGCATGTATGATCATGATAATTAGCTTAAAAAATGCTTTCCAATGCTAACCACTAATTCATAACTATATTTCCACCATGGTGAGAGAAAAAATTAACCTAGCTAGTTGACTAAAGTCTCTGAAAAACACGCTCTATTGCCAATGCTCATTAAATGTACATGGCAAATTTGTATGAAACAGCAATAAACAGAATTGGACAGATCTTACTCTATATCTATAGATCTTTAATTTTTTTAATGAAACTATATTTCAGCATTGCTTGCTAAATATTCCTGTGCAAAAACTTACTCCTCTACTGCTTCATGTCTTCAAAATTCAGACTAACTAGTAATATAAGTTCTAAAAACATAGTTGCTTGTATAGAAGTCATAATTATATATGCAAATTTAAATTGCATAAACAATTTCAATCTGATTTCCTTTCCTTGTTCTGCTAAATCTTATGACTTTGTAATCCCTGGATATTTTCCTTACACCCTGCATTGACAAATTATGGAAAACAAATAAAATGTTTTCGAAATTATATAATTCCTTCAAACAACACCCCAACCATATAAATATAAATTGGGCAATAAATTCTAATAAACAGTACCAACAGTAGAAAAGAAATAAAGTAAGGTTTTGGAGGAATTTTAAAAGGAAGATTCAATGTTAATAAAGTAAAATAATTTCTCTAAAATTATTGTCATAAGTTGTGAATCTAATAAGTGGATACTGTATAAAAAAAAATCCTTATATGTTAATGCGGGACCCTGATATGGAATGAGCATGATTAAAATATATAGATCAGATTTGATATTTAGCAAATTAGATCACTATATATCACCAACTGAAGGTAATAATAATAAGGTCCTCAAAACCTTCTTGAGACAAAAAGAGAAAAATGTTAAGGATAAAAACTAGTCCTAATTACTCTTTCAAGTGTGAAAATACTCACATGATAATTCAAGCAAGGACGAAGTTCAAATCACTCAATTCAAAGTTAGTCACTGTTACTTACAATTACAGGAGCCTTTGTATGCTTATTACCAAGCATACCGAACAGTGTAACCTATAATTTCCTGGTATTTTATGGTTAATCAGATTGAACCTCATAATTTCCTCAGTTTTATAGACTATTGAGCTGAAGTAGGAACAACATTGTTATCTAACAGAATGATACAAGAGTGTTTTTGTTGAAAACATTAGAAAGCATAGAGTGCGACACAAATATATTTTAATTTTCTAACTCGTGTGTACAGAAGAAATATAAAATGATCACAGAAAAACTCTAAAACAATTCAGTGCACCCAGTGTACTGTGAATCCCTACAATTTTAGGAGTGATGGGAATTGAAGTATAATGACAAAGGGATAGGTTTAAGTAGAAAGAATATTAAATGAGAGACGTGAGAAAAATGTTATTCCTACTTTTTTTTTTTCAAGATAGTAAGTTTTTTTTTTCAAGATAATGGCAGTGTACTGTTTTAAAAGATCAGAAAAAAATTAACTGAAGATAAAATGAATTAATTCCTAAATAAGGTCAAATGATAAATGATGTAGATGTATCTAAAAGCAAGTCGGACAAGAATTTAGGATGAATAAAAGGTTAAATTTCTGTGCAAGGTTTAAGTCTGTTCATTGTCCTTGCTTCAGGCTCAAAGATCCCTTGATGAGAGTGTAGGGCATCTGTGTTGAAAGATCATATATATATATATATATATAAAATAAATTCTTTCGCCAAGTGGATTTTTAGGAGAGCGTTCTTGATAAATAGCTAGATAAAAAAAGAAATGTGAAAGAAAACAAGATGAAATGGCGACCAATTACAATTCTGCATTGCTTATGAAAATGGGCAACATTTAGCAGGAGCATCTGAGCCTGCATGATACAACATTTCAAATTGCTCTAATGGTCGTTTAAAAGGAAAAGACTCTTACCTACTATAGAAACTATAAAATACTACTACAGAAGGACACGAATAAACATCTACTAAGAGTCTATGATTTTAAATAAGACCTGAAATTTCCCTTAAATAGAGAGGGAAACCCTATGAGCAAGAACCTATACCTTCTTGAAAGAATAGAGTTGCTAAATCCCTTTCACAAGACATCTACAAATCTCTATTCATCAAAAGAAAACACCTCAGCATCCCATCACTGCGCAATTAATCACAAAGCTCCCTATCTGCTTTCTAGCAAGCATGTCCCACTGCAGTGCACCTTTTTCTGGGACCCAAGAATTAATTTCAGTGACACCTGCACTCTCAGCCCTAGGCCCACCAATAACCATGAGCCGGTTTCCGCATGCCCGAAATCCTATTCCCCATCCACTCATAGAGGTGGTTCTCTCAGGAAGACTTCCAATGCTTACCCATTTGTTACTCTCTTTCTCATATCTCCTTACTATCTGCTCGTTACAATCTGCAGCATACAACACATTATTCACCACTGCAACCAAAGGAGGAGCCTCCATATTGGGTTCTCCACCTCGCGGAGGAAACATGTCCGGTATTTCACGCCATGTTTTGGTCTCCAAGTCATACTCCTCACCGCTTGTTAACTCTGTCTTGTTGTCTTCTGCAATTCCACCAATCACATAAAATTTGCCATCCATGAATACACCAGAAGACATCCTCCTTTTTGTATGCATGTTTGGGAGAGTCTCCCACCTTCTGGTTTCCGAGTTATATAGCTCAGCTACGCTCAAGACCCTGCCAGATGGATCAACACCACCAGCCAGTATGGCAATTCCTTCATGGCTTGCAGATCCAAATAAGCATCTGGGAGTGTTCATTTGTACAGCAGATGACCAGGTGCTGGTCAAAAGGCTATATCCATAAACCACTGGAGCCGATATCGCCCTTCCAAAAACAAGAAGATCAGTACCAACAGCCAAAGACTCCTTATCTGAACACATAAAGCAGTCATCATGAGGCATTCTTGGCAACTTCATCCAACGACCACGGTTTGGATCATATGCCTCCCATTGATGGATATTGCAGGAGAAGTAAATCCAATGTTCTACAATACCCATTTCTCGCCTCAGCTTATACAGTTCTCCACTCCGAATGAGAGATCGGAAGCTACGGTTCAATGCAGCAATTGAGCCATAATGAGACCTTGACAACTTTAGGAGAACATTTATAGAGAGATCCCTGTAGAGTTTGCCAATAAGTGGGGGTTTGTCCGGAATCTCAGCTTCATGGTTTTGCTCATTCTCTTGGTCCCCAGGAAGGATGAGAAAAACCATAACCGTCTTGATACCCTCCTCTTTGGGATCATCTGAATGTTTGGACAACTTTTTTGGCACAGCTTCTTTTTCATCTCCTTCCTGCAAGCCCTTACTGTTTGAGAGACCCTCCGCTTTGAGATCATCAGAAAGTTTGGACAACTTTCTTGGCACAACTTCTCTTTCATCTCTTTCCTGCGAGCCCTTGTTGTTTGAAAGACCCTCCTCTTTGAGATCATCTGCAAGTTTGGACAACTTTCTTGGCACAGCTTCTTTTTCATCTCCTTCCTGCGAGCCCTTATTGTTTGAGACATCCACAGTATCACAAGTCCGTTGGTTATCCTCTTCACTTGAGTTTGCCACGTCCTTTGAAATAGTGCTGGATGAACCCTCCATATTAATCTGATTACCTAAGAAAATGAAGAGCCTGGTTTCCTTCCACCATAAATTAAAGTGAAATAGCCCTTAGTCAGTTGAATAACATCCACAGTAATTATCAAATACGAAGAATACTCTTAGCAAACATGCCATGTCAAATGAAAAACCACAAACAACAAGACACTAACAATTCTTAATAGTCAATGTTGTGATTGAATAACGGTTGAAAACGTTTTTTGCAAGTCCAATGCGCATTCCTGAATTCTTATACACAAAACGAAGAAGCAAGAATATATTTGGAGAATAAAAAGTACTTTTAACTCTCCAACCGACCATCCTAAATTACAGTTTTTTGACTCAGATGGGTACAAATCAAAAGTAAAGTTAGACCAAAACGCTTCCGGAATTTAGTGTATTCACTCAGATATCAAAAACATGGTCATGGACATCCGTGGCATCTTCCGTAACAAAAAAAAAAAAAAAAAAAAAAAATCAATACAAACATCCCCAAAAATTGAGATGCTTTCGTAATCGGATCAGAAGAGGTATCCCGAGACATGAATCTGGGCAGGGGGCACAAAAAAATGGACCAATTCTGAGAATTGATCAGAAAAACAAAATTCAACAACAAAAACAAAAAACTGTGGTCCATATCCATGTTCAAAACTCCAGCATCCATTTAAAAACCATTTTCTAGAACGGATCGCTCATAATTTACATTGGTAGCAACCCCATTCACCCCTTTACCCCTGTGAAATTGGCATAAAATATAAACAAGCATGCATGCAAGAAAAGGCTCCAACAAAAAATTAACCAAACAGAAACCCGACGGAATGAGAGGGAGAGAGAGTTGAAAGAAAAGCTTACAAATTTAACACAAGAAGCTATAAAACTGAACTGGGTACAGTTTGTGGAGTTTATCACTCTCACTCTCTAAATACCTATGAAGCTATTCCTTCTCCCTCACCCTCTGAGACTAATTAATCCTGAGATGAGAGACTGGTTCTCACTGTTGTATCGTATGCGTATGTCCATGATCCTTTATTTATAGTACAAAAAAAATGAATAAAGTAGTAAAAATATTATAGAATAATGAAAAAAAGGTTGTGGGGCCTACTGTGACAGACTCAGAATAGTGTCTAATGTGACGTTGCTGAGAATCCCAATTCACTTTCAGTGAAGAACCCAAACCCCTAACGCCAGTTCCTGCACGTGTTTTCTGTATAGTGGCTTTGCTATTCCATTCCTAGCTGTGTTTTAGTTTTTGAATTTTTTTTTATTTACACTCTTTCTCATAATACTTTTATTTGTTTCCCAACTCAGCAACTCCCAGATTTCTATTAAACAGTTCTTGTTTCTTGTCTTTGCCTTGCCTCATTTATTAAACAACAAATTTAATCCTAGTTGTTATTCATTTCAAACTTTAATAAATATTTGAGAATAACTGAGAGGCTTTAAAGTGGGAGTTACTTCATCTCATAATAATGGAGGAACGTAAGTAATAAATATAAGTATTTTTTATTACATGCAATTCAATTTATTTGAGGGTGTATTTATTGACTATATCACTTTAACTCATGAAGAAATAAAGAAATGATGAATCCTCTTTATACTATCACCCTAAAATTAGTAGATATTTACTTTTATGTTTCATAGGAAAATTTTGATTTAAATTCTAGCTAAGCAATTTAAAAAAGAAATATTTATCACATAAAATCATGATTAAGTTATGTGCATGATTTTTTTTTTTTTCAAAACTAAAGTGTATGAGTTCAATAACTTGTGAAAGCAATTTAAGTTAATTTTTACTTATTTTTTTCTCCCATGAATATGCATTTGAGAAGTTTATTAATTAAGATTATAATAATTTATATGTTTATTTAAATTCCATGCTTATCTCTTTATTTGTTTCACGTGTTTTAATAAATTGTCTCTTTTTAATTTGAACATGACTCTTTATAGATATTAATTTTAGTAACGATTAAATTAATAATTTCTAACGGTTAAAAAATGTCATGTTTGACTAAAAAGGATGAGATTGGAACAAACCAAAAGAAAAAAGAAAAGAAGGTTGAAACATCATAAAATTGTTAAGCACGAAAGAGATTTAATATTCTGAGAGATTATTCCTTAACTTTAATCTAAGACATATCCTAAATTTAGAAAAAAAAAAAAAAAGGAAACAAATAATTAACAAATATAATGAATTTTGAAAAAATAAAGATTAATTTGAGACTACATGAAATGTATATACCAGGTACTGTTTATATTTTGATTATTAAAAATATTTTACAAACTCATTTAATATTTTTGAAAACTTAAAAATATTTCATATAAATATTTAATATTTCATATATAATAGTAACTGGTTTAGGAAAACATTAATTTAAAATTATATATCATTTAATATTTTGGTAAATATAAAAAATAATAATTATTTTCTAATTAATTAAGAGTAAAGATTATTAAATTAAAACACTGAAACTGTATAATTATTTTAATTTCGTGTTTTAAATATATAATTCATATTTTTACGCACTTATTTAATGTTTAGTTCTTAAAAAAAATTAAAAGATTAAATTACGAATACAACTATTTTTAGTCAATTTCTAAGGATATATTTAAACAGACTTATCCATTAATATTTTTAGGAGAGCAAATAAAAATAAAAAATAAAATGAGATTCTCAATAAATTAAAATTAACTATTTATAGTTTAATTTATAGAAGTTATTTCATAATTTTTTATTTTTTAATTTATACATAAATTAATTTTAACTTATAAAAAACTTAGTTTTTTTATTGTTTTTCCTCCTTAAACTTCTTATAGAAATTTTTTTAAAACATATTCTAACTTTGTTTTACTAAATTTTTAATTCTTAGTTTGGTAAAATATTTTTTTCTTCATTTTGTTGCATTTTCTATATAATACAAATATTGATGACTGATATTATTTAATTAAATTTTGATAATTATAGATATTCAATACACTCATTTATTATTTAAAAAAAAAATTTGTTGCATATAATATACTAAACATTTCTAACAAATATCCAAATTTAGGGATTTTAAAAAAATATTAAATTAAAAGAAGATATCATTTAATATTTTAGGAAATATAAAATATATATTTATTTTTTTCATTATTAAGAAGTGAGATGACTAACTTCAAATAAATTATATTATAAACGTATGATTAGTAGTATTCAGTGTTTGTATCTTTGTATACACAAGTTTAAGGTTACCGTAAACAAATTCGTTTTACATAAGAATAGCAAGAAATATGTGACTTTTATTAAAATGACCTGCTTCTTTTACATATATACATTATTATAAGTAAAAAAAATATAATATTTACTTTAAAGATAAATTAAAAATTAAAATAATATTTCATTCAGTGATAATATCAGTCATTTGAAATAATATAAAAAATACATATTTACTTTCATGTTGTTTTAGTATAAGTGTAACGTAGCTATAAATTTATATGTAAATAACTGTCCATTTACATATGCTATTATTAATTTATAAATAATATTCATGCTATATGAATTTTAATATATATGACCAAACTATGGATAAAGTTAAAATATGTCCCTAATTTTTAGAGTTCCTATAATATACTATCATAACAGTTATATATATTACAATATGAACGTTATACCCTCTTAAATAATGTGAATATATTATTTTATATCAAATTCTCAATAATATAATTTATCATGTTCAACGTTTTTTAAAATATTCTATTAAATATGTTCTAATCGATATCATTAAATAAAAATTAACATTAATTTTTTATGTTAAGATAATTTTTTTTATATTTATTATAAAAACCTTTAATTCGAAACTTCCTTTAACTCTTTGCAACTTCAAGTATTATATATTCACGTTTTTGTATATTTAATTAAATCATCAATAGATATACTTTCTTCTATAATGAGAGTTAAGGCATCATACTATACGAGTTTTGTATCATAACGCATAATTATGAATATATCACAATAATCTATATATTAACTATACATTATACTTATAATAATTTACACTAGTGTATAATTAATATCTTTTTTATTGAATAAATGTTATCACTAACTCCTTTTACCTGAAAATATGAAAGTATTTCTTCTATACTTAGGGAGCTTCTCACAAGACTTTTGGTAATTCAAGATTGAATCTTTGATAAAAGAAAAAAACATTAATTACCCTAACCAAAAATTTGATAAAGTGAACTTGATTCTTATTTGACTACCACCTCAAGGTTAGATTCTATTACCACAATAATATATTGATTATCTTTAATACTGAAGAGTTAAAAGAAATAAACTTTAGGGAGATAAAATTTCTAATGGAATAAAAATTAATATCTATAACTTCTTTATAAATTTTTTTATTCTTTATTTATTTAAAATTTATCACTACTAATTTATTAGGTCTCAATACCTAATTTGCTGAAATTAAGAAAAGTGGTAAATTCAATTGTTAGGGATAAATTTATTTTGTTTTTTAAAATTATCACTTTTATTAGCATTTCTCTCTCTCTTTCAATCTCTATTTAATTGAGAAGCATTTTAGTTTAAAAATAATTAATATTTGATCTTACAAAATAAACAAACTCCTCTTTTTAATTTAAATACGAAAATAATAAATATTAAATTAAGAATGCAACAATTTTCAACGAGATTCAACATTTGTAACGTTCTTTTATATGTTTCTTAATTAACATATATCTTCTTACATTTTAAAAGTAAAAAAGCATTTAATACACCATTTAATATTTTAAAATAGTTAATATCGAAATGTAGTTTTTACTTTAGAAACTATTAAATTAACAGAAGACAAAATTCTCTCTCTCTCTCTCTCTCTCTCTTTATATATATATATATATATATATATATATATATATATATATATATATATATATATATATATATATATATTAATACATTTATTTAATTTTTGCTATTTGAAAAAATTGTTTGACAATATTAATAATTTTTAATAAATAATTTATATATTGTAGTGTTTTTTATGTATTGCCTAAAAATGTTCTGAGTTCTATTTCGTGTTTTTTTAATTAAAACTATTTGATGTACTTACTAAATATTTGTATAGTAACTAAAAAAATTCATTTAATAATTTGGAAAATATAATATTTTGGATAACAATTTTTTTATAATCTATGATATTTCTACTACTGTATCGATAACTAATAATATTTAATGTTTATATTATAAATATGTAATTGATAGTATTCCGAACATTTAAAATTCATGTGATAAAATTTTAATAATAATAAAAAAAAGGTTGAAATTATTTAGTTGGAGTTGTTTGTTCCAGTTTTTATAATTTTAATTAATTTGCGATAAAAATAGCATTTTGCTGGTTTACCCTTTAGAACGAAAACAAAACGTCTATGTTTAACTTTGTTTGTTAGAAGCATGTGGTCTCTTCCCTAACTGCACGTGATTATTAAATGAATTTGTTTTTTAGTTTAGAAGATAGTCTTACCCTGTGAATTGTCTGCGGCAAGCTCCTCCTCTATCGGTGGTCTCGCACTGATCTAATTGGACCCAACATGCGAAACGGTACCCTGTGAAACATGCAAGCTAAACCCTACTCAATCACTTTTGTTCCTTTACCTACAGAATCAACATGCACACAGAACATGGCAGCATCTCACTCCAATCCCAAGGGAATTTCAAATGTCACACACACTGTTCCAACAACCACAACTTTTACATTATACAAAAGTCATAATATGTTTTTATTTAAATAAATAAATAAATAGCAAACCTATAAAGAAATAAAAAATTTCACCACATTCGGTACTCAAGAAGAAGCCGCCACAATAAAACTTTCAGATATATTATATTAAGAATGCAAATAATTATCAATAGCTTTCTAAAATATTTTTTTATTTTTCTATATTGATGGTATTTGATAAAAAAAGTTTTCGTCAGTTTTTAATTATGTTGCTTAAATTAATGTTTTAATTCTATTTTATTATTTTTACTTTATATTTCAATAATAAGTTATTTATGTTTAAATATATTTTCAGTTTCTTAAGTTTTTAGATAATTTTTCTTTAGTCCTTAAAAAAATGTACTTTTTAACCACCGAATTTCAAAAATATTTTTTTTACTAATAAAAAATAGAAAACAATGTCATAGATATTATATTAATTATTGTAAAATTGTCATAGATAGAAAATAAAGTGATCACATTTTTTTTAAATAAGTGTTCACATATAATATTAGTTTCAATAAAAATTGATTTAACCTGTGAATTGAAGTTAGATGAATGCAATAGAAATATAATTAAGGTGATGTTAAGGAATTTTTAAAATTTATTTAATAAATGTGACAAATATTAATAAAAATATATTATTATACATGTGTTAATTGTTTGAAATGGAGTTTGCTAAAAGTTGAGTTGATATACGAGTTTAATAAAAGTTAATTGTTTAAAAATAATAATTTTTAATTATTATATATGATAATTTTTGTTATGGTTTTTTAAAAAAGAGTTATACAAGGTAGGCTTGATATGATAAATTTCTAAACATTTTCGAACATGTCTCAGTTACATCATTCTAATGAACACCTTAATTATTTATTTAATGACATGATTCATCATATTTGAAAAAAAAGAAAAGTTTTCAATGGACACATGTATATGATATCGTGAAAGATTATTCAAAGTTTTTGTATCATGGCATTACGTTTCATATGTGAATTGATAAAACTTTCATTGAATTTATTAAATGAAATGTTTATAAAAGGTAACCGATTGTCACCGGTCATTGTATAAGAACAAAATATTGTGTAAAATGGTTATGGAAAATAAAAAAACAATATATATTTGTATTATTATTGACTATCTTGAGTTGAAAGAGTGTTGTTAATATAAAAGAATGTTAAAAAAAATCTCTGTATTCATAAAAATGGATTACAAATAATACAGGCCCAAATATGTATATAATGTGAGCTTAATAATTATATAAGGGATCATAATCTATTAAAATTTTCTGAAAGAATCAAATATTTTAAATAATTAATATTCAAATATTTGAACAATTGTATAAATGTGACTTTAAGTCTTATATTGAGAAAAAATAAAAATATTTATAAATATATAAAAAAAATCTACAAATTTAATATCTTAAAGTTTTTGGATTGAAAGTAATATTAATTTGTTATTGAATATTCACGATTCTCTAGATCAAATATTTATATACTCTAAATGTTATTAAATAACTCAATTTCACATAAGATAGTATAATAATAAAAAAAAACTAATATCTACCGTGTATTTTGTAAGTTTTTGTCGACTAAGAATCACAGAGTGGGAAAATTAATTCTTTTACGCGTTAGAAATTTGTAGTTATTTAGATATCTTTTAAATGTTGAGTTAAATATAGATAAATTTAGTTTTATTAACATAACTTTAGAATTTATCGTTGAATTTTTGGTATCCTTGAATTTTAGGATTCATCTCCTCTAAAGTAAATATGTAGTTGTGAAGATTAAAATACGTAATTTTAATACAGTTCATCAATTAACATTATATCTATATGCATAATAAATCATGAACGGGTTAGAATATTAACTATTAATTTCTTTATAAACTATAGAGATTATTAAATAAGAAAAAGTATTGTCGATAATTGTTGTAAAGAAAAAATTTCACGAGAATTGTTTTAGTCTATAGGTTAACTTAATATCTTTAAATATTTTTAATTTTGTAAATTGAATCATTTTTATTTTGGTCCTATAATTTATTCTTGTTTTTCATTTTTTTTAAATTTAATTTAACTGTTTGTAGTTCTTCTAAAATGAGTGAGTATTTAGTTTAGTTATTTTAAAAATATTTTTCTTTGAATTTTTTTCATAAAATTTAAAAACCATTATTTTACTTCCTAATATTTATTTTAAAATAAATAAACAATATTTATTGTATAAATATTAATTTTTTAAAATTATCAAATATTATCCTTGTATAAATATTAGTGGATGTCCTCTTTTCATTAATATTTTGTCATTCATTCAGTATTTAAAGAGTGACTATTTATGAATTAAAAACAATTATTTTCGATTTTAGTGGGACAAAAACAAATAATTTTTTAACAAGCCCAAAATAAAAGTTATTAAATTTATAAAGACAAAAAATAACATTTAAGTCCATTTATAATATTTAATAAAAACGCTAACATTTAAGTTTAGTCCTTTCATGTCATCACATTCATGTTGACATGTTGGATTGTCATGTTATAATTTTTATTAAATATCGGACGATAAATTAAATTATAATAAAAATAGTGCACCTAAATGTTTATTTAACTTCAGCTTACATACAATAAGCAACAATGCTAAACTCCTAAGTACCCATAAATCAATTTATCCATGCATGCTACAGAAAGAAGGTTAGGAGTTCAATCCTGAACTCTTTCAAATGAAGAAAACCATTATGTAGGACAAATTTATTCGTCGATTTCAGTGTCCAAGAAAAGATTGGACCTTGAGAGAGACACTTATTAAGGATTTAAAAAACCGATTTAACAAAGTAATGATATAAACATTTGATTAATATGTGTTAAATGGACTGATTAATATTTTCCCAAAAAGGGTGTCTAAACAGACAAATAACTGCCCCCTATTGTTATTCACATCCCACCGTTTAACCTTTGCAATGACTTCAAATTACCACGAAAAAACTAATGAGGGCATTTACGGAATAAAGTAGTTCGATTGTCGAGGATGTTTGTTCTGGTGGCAACCTGTAAAAATAAAATAATAATAATAAAGTTGCGTGTCCTTAATAGTTATCTGTTTATATACGTAAAAGTAAGAAACTCAAGACTATAATCTGGTTCTCTGTTTTTCTTGTTCTTCTTTGGAAACACGGGAGAAGAACAAGATGCAAGAGAACCACGAGACAAAAGCATTTCAAAGATTGACGTAGATATCACGTTGCATGGCGAGAATAAAGCTTGATTGATTCGTCTTTTTTAATTCTTTCTTGGGTTTTTAGAAAGGGTTAATTATTTCCTCTAATGGGCAATTTCTGTGGAACTCGGTGCAAGATTAATGGCAATTTCAATCCCCACTCATGTTCTGGTACCATTTTTCTCGTCAAATTATCGATTTTTTTCTTCCACGGTTTTTCGTATTTTTCATAATTAATTTCTATTAATTGTCACTGTTCGGGAGCGTAGGGGTACGTTTTCTTTTGGTTTTCTCCTATAGCGTCTTGATGGATTTTTGAAGAAAAAGAAAATGGTTGTGCATTGGCTAATTTGCTTTGTTGTTGTTCATCGTGATCATGCATGAAATATTTTTTTTAAAATGACTCTTCCCGTGAAATAGAATATTCACTGTGATCCCATGCATTGTCATGTTGATGAATATTAACTTTTACAATAAGTACTTATATATTGGAGTATGTTTATCATTATTGGAGTATGCTTATCAGGAAAGTGTATTTTCTGTGTCTATCTAGGTTCAAATAAAACAGTCACAGGTAAATCAAGTTTGAATGAATCGTACATGTTCTTTATTAGGAGACTGTATAGGCTGGGCTAACTAGTGATGCTAATACTGGGAAAGCAAGAACGCTTGCAATTCCCTTCTCCCCTTTTGTTCATTTGATGCTTACAAACTTTCTTTGGAGACTCTTGAAAACATGTGAAGAAAACTTTTTCATAAATACTCCTATAAGAGGAAGTAAAAGAAAACTTAAGCCAAATTTTGAAGAAACTAATAAAAAATAACTTTCATAAATTAATTTTTGTTTATAAACCATTTGATTTTATTTTATTTTTCTCCTAACAATAGGTATGAAAAAGTTTTTCCGAATAAACCCTAATTATTTCTTTGATCCTAATTTGTCATATATGCATCTCATTTCATAAATTTTATGCAGATGGTTTTTTATTTTCCCAAGGAAATACTGTTGTTTCTTGCTACAAAAACTGTTATCTTTCACTAAGATGAAAAGTATTTTTCAGATGTTAGCGAAGTTCCCAATAGAAGCACCCAATTGTTAGTTCATTCAAATCCAAACGGGTATGGATACATGGATGAAGGAAAACCTGAGATTCTCCCTACTCCAAGATCTGAATGGGACATACTTTCATCCCCACATTTAAAGCCCTTCACATTATATGATCTTAAGAAGGCCACAGGAAACTTTCATCCTCATAATCTAATTGGAGAAGGAGGATTTGGAAATGTTTACAAGGGGAGGATTCATGACAGTAAATTCTTCGGGGGCACTGGATCTGGAACAGATGTAGCTGTGAAGAAGCTTAAGCCTGAAGGCTTTCAAGGGCACAAGGAGTGGCTGGTAGGTTACTTCCATATAGGCCTTTAGTCCTCCTGCTTTTGTTTTATATGAATCAAAGTCCATAATAGCTCTCTTTCTTTGCAGTCCGAAGTCAATTATCTTGGCCAACTTCACCATCAGAATCTTGTTAAACTCATTGGATACTGCCTGGAAGGAGATAACAGACTTCTAGTGTATGAGTACATGCCCAACGGAAGCTTGGAAGATCATATATTTCGCAGTATGTTCATGCCTTTAATAGCCTAAGTTTCAAACTTGATCGTGCTATGATTTAACATTTTTGTAAATAAATAAATCCAATATGTTTGGTATCTCCAAAGGTTTCTTTGAACTGTGTCACTGTTTCACTTTGATCAACCATGGAACTGTTAATTGCAGAGGGTGTACAACCACTTCCCTGGGCAACAAGAATCAAGATTGCTACGGGTGCTGCTCGAGGTCTCTCCTTTCTACATGACTCTAAGCAACAAATTATCTACCGTGATTTCAAGGCTTCTAATATTTTGTTAGATTCGGTACGTTGGTTAAACACTTGCTTTGCCATGTTAATCTGCACATTTTGGGAAAATGCTTGCAAAGTACATTTTATCTTCAGTATTCAATCATTTTAACTTTGAAACCTTATCATACAAATTCAGGAATTTAATGCAAAACTCTCAGACTTTGGATTGGCCAAAGCAGGGCCCACTGGTGATCATTCTCATGTTTCCACTCAAGTTCTGGGCACTCACGGCTATGCTGCTCCTGAATATATTGCTACAGGTTTGTGTTTTGCTTAAATCTATTTTGATGCTTTTTGGCTCACAAAAAATCTGATGTTCTATCATCTTCCTCATTTTTAATGCTTTTAGATTTTTTTTATGTTGGGATATATCACATCAAATAAGTCCTTCATGGATATGACTCAAGCTTGTAATTCAACTAAGTGATGGATGAATCTCCAGGGTGCAATGTTAATGACAGACCAACCAACTTAAAATGAAATTCTGAACATCTATAATCTAAGAGTAATTTCTAACAATTGAATTAATGTGACTGGTTATAAAGAAAGTGTATTTAAATAGTGATATTCTCCATGCATTATTGATTCTATCTTATTCCATTCTCTCTTTACCTTCGTAAGTTAAGTTGGTTTTCATGTTTAGAAAAAAAAGATGTATTATATAGAGTCACTTCAACCATACAGGATAGAAAAAAAAGTTAAATACTAACAATATTTTAATCGTAATTTTCTAAATCTAAACAATTATTTAGTATATTTCTCTTATCTAACTAATATTTTAAAAATTGAAACACAAACAAAAAAATATAAGAACTATTTCAAATTAAAAGTATTTAGGCATATATTTTTAATAATCATCCTTGTTTTGATTTTTAATACTAAATTTAAATTCTAAATTTAAATTTCAAATTTAAAATCTTGTTCTTTCCTTTTCTATGATTCTTTTTTCTTGTAATTCTTATATTTTATGAAACCTTATATTCATTCAATTTAATCATTTTTAGTGTATCTTTTTATTAATTTCATTTTCTTTGTTTATTGTGAATTTCATGGTAGTGATATTTAACCTTTAATGAATGATGAAAGGTATTTCATTCTCCATTTGGATATCAAGCTTTTTAAGGCATGTGCATCCTCATGCTATTCTTTTTTATTTTAATTATTCCTTTACATTATTTTCATTTGTAATATTTTCTCATTATGCCTCTTACAAGAATTCTTTTGGGTTGTTTGAATTTTTATTCACATAGAGTTTGTGTTCAAAAGACACCTTTCTCTAATAATTGACCAACAACAAATTTTGATTATCATAAAATTGTATAAGACAATAGAAATTAATTTAAAACGGGAATGATTTTTAATTTCAATTATGCAAATTAAAATATGTAGGAAATGAGGGAAATGAATACTATTCCATATTCATGAAATGAAGTGGAAACCATTATGGATAGATAATGTGTCATAAACTGAATCGAGCACATGTTGTTAGTGTGATTAATAAGTTCTTGTTGATCTAAGATAAATTTATTGAGAAATTTTGAAGTTTGTGTTAAGATATTTTAAGCCTAGAAAAATTATAGATAGTTTATCTATACATACTATACAAAAACTATGAACACCGGAAAGTTGATTTTTGGATATGTATTCATGCAAGTGATAACTTTATCTACTATTGAATTGAGTATACTGCACTCATAATTATAAAGAACTATGCTATATACTTTGTATTATAATAAAAAATAAATAAAAATCTTCTTGCTGTATCTTTCTTGTCATTGTTGGGAAAACCTAACATTTACAACTTATTCATCATGCAGTCTCCCAATATGTACTCTCCAAATAATTTTCAAAAGAGTTCTATGAATCTCTTTACTACTCTAGTCTGCATTTTACACATGTACATATATAACCTTTATGAAGTAATTGTTCCCTTTCTTCATAAGTGAGTTCTAACCCTTTCCTGAGATATTGATCTACTAATTTACGCATTGGTTCATATGGAATGGTTTAGTTTCCTCATTGAGATATCTTAGCAACGATGTGTTTTTTCTTTGATCAGGTCGGTTGACATCAAGGTGTGATGTCTATAGCTTTGGGGTTGTGCTATTGGAACTACTATCAGGGCGCCATGCTATTGATAACACAAAATCTGGGGTGGAAAATAATCTGGTAGAATGGGCAAGACCCTATTTGGGTGATAGGAGGAAGTTGTTCCGGATTATGGATACCAAGTTAGAAGGCCAATACCCGCAGAAGGCAGCTTATACAGTTGCTATAATTGCTTTACAATGTATTTGTGATGCCAAGACTAGACCACAAATGTCTGAGGTTTTATCTGCCTTAGAACACCTGCCAGCCAATAGACATTCAGCAAGCCCATGTACAGAAGACAAACCCATGCAGAGTCCCGTCAGAGAGGCTCTGACTCCTGCAGCGAACTTCCCTTTGAGACATAATCATCCTCAACAAAATAGAGAGTTGTGAAATTCCAAAGGGAGAAATAAGTTGGTGTATTTTCCCTTCAAGCTAGATTGATCCTTTTATGAGTCGTGATAGGTGATAGCCCCCATGAGAGGGGTTAGTGCACTGCTACTTTACCTATAGGTACATAAACCCTTATTCTCCATCAGGGGGAACCACTTGGCTTCTTCCATCATATATGACATCATTCTTGTAACAAGAATTTCAGTTTAGTTGCATGTAAATGTTTCTTGGTTTATTTTCTAAAATATTTCTCAAATTTCCGCATAAAATGACACAGGAAAAATATTCTTACGTATCACATTCAGCTTTCAAAGACCATCACCCTAACATAAAAATGAAGCGAAAAGAAGGAAACTTGAACCATAGGCAACATTTTATTTAAATCTATTCGAATTTACATAAATGTCTAACAGGAAGCAAACTCGAAAGAAAATATAAATTAATTATTCGCCTAAGGTCATGTAAATGTATTGCTTTACAGAATTTGTAAAAGCTATTTGTAAATTCTGAAATCCATCTAGTGAGCTGTGAATCTGTAAAGCATGATGTGTTCGTAAGTCTCCCCAGGCTTCACAATCTGTGTTGGAAAGTAAGGGTGATTCACTGAATCTGGGAAACCCTGTGTCTCCAAGGCAATGCCAGCAAACTTGTGGTATATGGCCCCATACTTGCCTTTGGTAGCATTCAACTGGCCACTAGTATAGAACTGCAGACCAAGTTGGTTTGACCACAGCTCCATTTTCCTCCCAGAGACAGGGTCTCTCACTGCCACAACCTTGCTTAAGTGCTCTTGGAAACTTTTGTCCACCACATAGTTCATATCATATAGATCTGGAAGCTCATGAATGTGGGTTCCAACTTTTTTTGGTTTAAGGAAATCATATGTTGTGCCCTTTACAGATATGATTTCGCCAGTGGGAATGAGAAGCTTGTCCACTGGTGTGATGTGTGAACCAAAGATCTGAACAATGTGAGAAAGAATGTTACCACTGTTGTGGCCCCCAAGGTTCCAGTAAGTATGCTGCGCAAGATTCACTGGTGTGGCTTTGTCCACTGGCTTGGCAATCATTTTCACAGCCAGTTGGTGTGCTCCAATCAGCATGTAAGTCACTTTGACCTTTAGTTTCCCAGGAAAGCCTAGCAAATTTAAGCCAAAATATGTTACAATGTGTTATAATTTTCTTTAGAATTTGGAAGTTCCAAAAAATATTATCCTATACACCAGAATTACATAGTATACCTTGTTCATTATCATAACTGTCGTAGGTAAATGTTATATGACTGTGTTTCTTGTGGGATTCCACCGACCATACAACGTCACTGAAACCTCTTGTGCCACCTGATATTCATAAGAACAAGTGGTTCAATAGTTATTAGCAATTTAGTAAAAAATTATCAGAAAGTTAGATTTGAAAGTATTAATATTGATATATATACCGTGAAGGGTGTTCCCGTGATCATTTGCGGGTAAGTTATAGGTTTTGCCATCCAAAGTGAATTTAGCTCCTCCAATCCTATTTGCCACTCGTCCAATAAGGGCACCGAAGTAAATCTTGTCATTCTACAACAAATTTCAAGACCATAAGTTTGAGAAATCTCACTGTGTATTATATTTTCTGATGATAATCATATAGTAAACAAATAACCACATTATTTTAGATTTTGAGTGTACTCTCTATAGTATAATGCTGGTGTATAACAGTTGGTAGGGTTCACTTCGAGATAAACTTGTCAAAAAAAAATATCACACCAAATGTAGATCTGCCACAACTTATTTTTAATCAGATCTTAAATCAGGTAAAACTATTCGATTGATCAGACAATATATAGAGAACAAATCAATAAATAAACCACAAGATTGAACCACAAACAAAAGAGCAAGGGAAAGGGACAAAATCACAAAGAAGCTTGCATTTTTTATCTTTTTAACGCTGGTACCTCTTAACTGAGAATCAGATATTAATCTCTCTTCTCTTTATATATATATATTTTTTTTTTCTTTTTCAATTAGCTAATTGAACCAGAATTAATGAATAGTACCTCGTAAGAATCAATGGAATCATAGCCAAGAACAATATCAGCTGGTTTCCCTGTGAAGAAAGTCACAAAAAATGTTACTTGTGATTGTGACAGAATGAAAGCAATAATCAATAAGAATGTTGAGAAGAAGACAAAACAAACCGTGTTTATCAGGGGTTATGACAGAGATTATTGAAGCACCATAATTTGTCAAATTCAGCTTGAAATCTCCTCTCTCCAGTTCATAAAACCCAATTTTCCTATGATGGTCATGTGCCTGAACAAGGAACAGTAGCCCCAACACAAAACATAACATCAACACTACCTTAGCCATGGTTCACTCAATCTATTGTTATTCTGTAAATTATGACCCCTTAACTCAGTATTTATATAGAGGGAGTCCAACAAATAAAAAATTTCAACTCAAAAAGAAGATAAGTACAAAATTTAATTTGAGGATAATCAGTTTTTGATAGTTTTGTTTCTCAGGATGTTGTGTCTCACAATCTTACCAAACCTCCTTCACTTGACTTAAAAAAAAGAAAAACATAAATAAACTACCTCATGCAGATTAAAATAACTAATTAATTCAATTAACAGGAATAAATGAATTTAATTATTAATTTTAAATTTTCCCTAATTTTATATTTTTAATTTCCTTTAATATAAAGTAGAGGGAGAAAGAGATTTTTTTTCCAAATATTATTACTTTTAATTAATTATTACCATATTTGTTGATGGTAAAAAATAAATATTTTTTTCTTTTATATTTAGAAGCTTATAATTTTAAAAATTTAAGTACATCAATACTATATTTTAAACATGTGCCCTGTGTGGATTCGTTTAAATTAGTTTCTTTTTTAAATTATATATCTATATATGTGTGTTTTAAAATTAAAATTTTATTGGATATTAATATTAAAATTATATATCTATATATATATACATATATACACATATATCATATATCTTTCATAGCAAATATGAATTTGAATTCTTTTAAATAAAATGAAATATTTTATAAATAAGTAAAATTTTAAAATAATATTACTGTATAAATATTAAAAAATTATAAATAAAATTAAAATAATATGTATAAAATATATAAAGAGATTCTTCCTTTAATACACATATTATATATTTATGTTATATTTAATTATATTTTAAAATTAAAAAAATAAAAATAATATAAACTATTTAAATACTAAAAGTAATTGCATGCTCTAACAACACAACCAATCTGTTCCAAACTAGTATTTGATAATATAATTTTTAAAAATTAATGGGATATTTTTCGTATCTTTTTCATATCTAATATGTTATTGTAATTTTGTATGAAAATTGATTTATTGGTAACCTACCCTTTTAAAAAAAATTATGAATTTAACAAAATATTTTTATCAATGTTTATAAAATGTATTATTGTAACTGTTTTTCTAAATGAAAAATCATTATCACAGATATTATAATTATTTAATTTTTAATTTTAAATATAAGATTGTTATTTAAAACTTCATATTTCAAAATAACATTGGATAATAAAAAAAATAATACTTAATAAATCTACAATGTCTATCAAAACATACAAAAAGTTTAAAATTATTAATTTAAAAGTTTAAATTATAAATCCACATCTTAACTAAATTATGATAAATGATGTATTTCTTTATTTGTTATTTATTCCGTTATTATTAGATAGTTTATTTAATTGTCAATTAGTTGTTAGTTTTTTTATTTTTATTTTTTCTGTTCTGATTAATTTTTATTATCTTCCTGCCATCTAAAATTTTAACATTTAAAATATTTTATTTTGACAATTCAAACCGCTCAATAAATGATTAAATAAATCATATTTTAGATATATTCACATTATTAGCAACTAGAAAACGTTACCTTTTATATCTTTATTTTTATATCTTCTGAGTTAAATTTAATTATTATAATAATTTTTATTATTTTACATATCAATATGTATATTAATTTTAAATTTAATATATATTTTAATAAATTTTTACTTTTATATTATTTTATTTAAATTTAATATATTATTTAAAGTTAAAAACAAAAAAAAACTTAAATACATTTGGTTTTATGATTATTTAAAAAAATGAAAAGATATAAGGAAATAAATAAAATAGTTATAAGTATAATTTAATTACACTTATAACTTTTAATAAATTTCTTTATAAGATTTTTACTCTTGTTAAAAATTCACTTGTTTTTTTTAATTAAAGTTCTTAATTAATTCATTTAGTTTTAATCAATTTTTCATATATTTAATCAAGAGTAAACTATAGTAGACGTTTAGAATGAAATGAGATATTAAATATAAATATAGACACTTATCTTAATATTATGTTGGATTTATTTGATTAAGTTTAAGTTTGACAATATTGAAAATAATAATCTTAAACACAATTAATAACAAATTCATTTTTGAATTAACTAGAAAATCAACATGCTTTTTCATTTTTTTTACTTTTTTACTGTCTTTACATTGTATATTTTGTTAACAATTCTCAAACTTTCTTTTATTTACTTCCTTTTATTTTATTAAATTGTATTATTTATAGATGATTTTTAGATATTGATTAACAAAATTTACTATTAAATTAGTTAAAGACGATTTAAGATTAACTTTTTCCTAGTTGTTAGATTATTTACAATGTAATTTTTGTAATTTACTTATGAAACGACTACTGTCAAATAATTTACAACATCAAATGGTAAATTAAAAAGTAAAAAAAATGTTAAGAAAATGAAAAAGAAGATTCATTCAATGGTTATTTAAAAAATATAGGACAAAGGAAGATAAATAAAATACTTTTACGATATTGAATGGTATGTTGAAAAGTAAAAAGTGTAATAAAAAAACATTTTTATCTATAGTTATAGTTGAATATATTTTTAATTAATTTTTATAATTTACTAATAAATAATAGTATAAAATATGTATTAAATAATATTAATGCCATCATTGATATATATACTTATTATTTAAGTGAATCAACTTAATTTATTATTATTAATAATATTATTAATAGTAGTAGTATTACCTTTATTATATTCAAAAACTTAACATTTTAGAATTTAAAATTAATGTTTTAATTTATTTTTTAAATTCTTATAACTAGTTTTGGGTGAAAACTCATTAGTAATAGATGAATATCTTGTTAATTAATCATTATCATTCATCAATAAATTATCAATTAAATCTATACATTATATATCAAATAGTATTAATGGAAGCATTAAAATATAATTACTATTCAAGTCTTACTTTATTATTATTATTAATTTATTATTATTAGTAGTATCACCATCCTTATCTTCTAAAACTTGGTGTTTTATAATTTGAAACTTATGCTTTAAGTATTTTGAACATAATCATCTTTATGTATAATTAAAATATCTTTTGTTATGATAATTAATTATTATTTTTTAATGTAAAACCCTTCTAACTAGTCTTGAGTAAAACTCTATTAGAATTATTATAAAAAATGTAAAATCTTATTTTTTTAAAAAAAATTTTCTAGTTTTCTTTCTTTTTCTTAAAATAAAAAGCATACAAAATGTAAAATTCTTATAATAACCCTTGTAAATTTTTTTATTTTTTATCATTGTTAAAATACATATTATGTATATATGATTATAACTATTGAAAAAATATAATCTCATAAGAATTTATTATTTATATCAATATATAATAAGAAATATTTAGTATATATAAACTATTATTCTGCGTTACCTTTAATAATATTTTTAAGTTACACTACGAAAAATTCACAATGAAAAATACTGGTATAAAAAATAAAAATAAAAACTAACATATGAGAAAATAATCTAACATATATTTTAAAAAAATATTATTCACATTCTATCCAATTAAGTTTTAAGTATTTAAAATATTTAATTCTATATAATTATTTTTTTATTGATGAATGATAAATAATATATTTAGTGGTTTTATTTTTATATAATAAAAAATATATACGATAAAAATTAATAATATATAATTATAGAAAATTATAAAACAACATAATAAAAAATGGATATGATATGTTTACATTTATGTTAGTAAACTACTAATTAAAAGATGTACCCCGTGTTTTTATCTGTTCTAAGTAAAAAAATAATATTAATAAGAGTGATTATATATATATATACACATATATAAATAGCCATTGGTTGGACAAAGATAGGTGACTTATAATGTATTGTGTTGTTGAGATGTGCATATTTACCTCTAAGACTTGGATAATTTATTTATATTTTCTTATTTTTAAAATATAATTAAAGTAACAATAATTTAAGTTTATATATAGACACACATTTACATACAAACTAATAAATTAAATTTTATAAAGTGGAAAAAGTACTACAACCTGTGTTTTTAATATTATAAATAAATAAAATAGATAATAAGTTGAGTCAAACACTCATTAAATTGCACTATACACGTCATTAATTTTTTTTTCATGGATTACTACTAAAGTGTGCTTATCCGCCTGTCATTATGAATGAAGACTGATAAAGATTTTCTTTAAATATTAGTTTCTTTTTTTTTGTATATACGAGTTTGTTCCTTATTTATTTTCTACCATCTTTATTGTAAATTAATTCATTCCCATGATTTGTAAATTCATTCAAATATCATAATCTCATATTTGTAAATCCTTTAAAATTAAAAAAAAAATTACAAATAAAAAGTATTTTAAAAAATCATTTCATCCTTACAATATCTTCTAAAATTTACATGTCTTTTTAGCAAAAATCTTTTAAAATCGCAGTTGAATATACCCCTACATTATCACTACCTTAACTTATACCTTCTGATTTTTTTTTCTGTGAAATTAGTCGTTTAGGACTTTCAAAGAAAATTCTCATTTTAATATAAACATATGTTTAAAATCAATAATTTTAGAATTTGGAGAATTAAATTGAAATAATCTTGATTTTTCTATTTAAATAAAAAGCTGTTATTAGCAATAAAAAATGTTTAGCCATAACGTTTGATCAACAATTTTACTTTTTTATCTCTGTTATCAAAACAATAAATAAGTTACTAGATGTACTAAACATGCTTGAATATTTATCTATGCTAGCTCACAACACACTCACACATGACTATATGCACTCACATAATACTTTAGTAAACCTATATAACTATATTAAATCATTAAAACACATTGCAAACTCAAAAATTGTTGGTAATACGAGAAAGAATTTTTAAATCCAGTTTTCACTCACCACATAATTTAAATTCTACTTTCTCACTTACCTTTTTGCTCTCTTACAATTTACTGTATGCTGTAACAAATATGATGTACAATGAATAGGCAATGGATTGGATAAACTTTATCATTTATCACACCTTATAAGAAAAAAGAATAATCCAATAGTAGGTGGATTAAAAATTCATTGGAAATAACATCCCTTTTTAGCAGTTGATCACGCATTTGAATTTTGTAATTCAGCACTCTTTAGAATTATTTTGACAATATTTTAACTCCCGACAAGAGAAACTTCACCATTAATTTATAATTTGAATTGATGTAACCAACATTCCTCCTAGGACAAACATAATATTTTCCTAGACCACTTTCATTCCTATCCACCATCCCATTAGCAAACAATTCTATTGTTATAAAATAATTTTAGAAACACTTAAAGTATTAGTATAAATGCAATAATACTATTAATTCGTCCATACGGATTATTTATTAGTTTACAATATCATTGGAACAAATAAACATCCTTATTTAGGATTGAGGAGAAGATTTAAGAAAGTGAAAAAAAAAAAAAAAACTGTTTAGATTAAGAGAAAGAAAATAAAAGTTATAAAATGTGGTTAGTTATTATGTTTTTAAAAGTATTTACACATTTCTTGATGCATTAATATTAAAATTAATTAAATATTTAATTACATTTTTAATTGAATAAATCTTGTTTTGAAAATATTAAACTAGTTAAATTTTACAAGAAAATAATAATTATATTACCTCCACTCAATATATATGCTATACATGTACAATAAAATATTACTTCCCTAATATATACCATTCAATAACCAATTCTTTAAATTTCTAACTCATTCTATAGTATAATTAATTTTTAAGAATCAAAACCATTAAAATCATAGAATATATCATTCATAAATGTATTCATATACATGTTAAGTTAAATTAAAACTTTATACAGCACAACTATTTGAAATTATAAGATTAAGTAACTAAAATTAATGTTTTTTAGAAAATAACTCGTTGAAATTAAAATTTGTTGAGCTGATTTGACCAATATGCATAATTTTCCTCTTAAGGAAAACATTTTCATTTTGTTGGACAATTTAGAAAAAAGAAAAAAAAAATTGTTCATCGGCAGCTATACAATTTCTAGACTTGATGCTATAATACTTAACCAGCAGCGTAGAGCAGCAAGTTTGTTCATTGATTTGGTTATGAGCAGTTTATTTTGTATGACAATTAAGACAAGGTATCAAATGCCTGAGCCTCACGTGCTACCTTAATGAATACATCTTCCAATGTGGTGTCAACTAAACCCCATGCAGAAACAGTGAACTTTCTCTTTGCAGCATCAACAGCTTGGAACACATCTGATATTCTAACATCCTCTTTTGGCAGCTCAAACTTCTGAGTACCAGAGAGATGGTATATCTTATTTGCATTTGGGGTCAGATTCTGCACCATGTTCTCCACATCTTTTTCATGCTCCGACGATGTTGTCACCGTGAACACGTATGTTCCTCCATATCTTGCTTTAAGCTATGAGAAACCAACAGAAATAGGTACCGTTATAAAAAAATAAAAGTCTACACAAATCTCCATTTCCTACTTTACACTTAAAGAATAAACAGGAAAAAGCATTCGAACGGTTACATCCAAAGCTGTCTCCATGAATCATGCAACGACAAATGAAAGTAAAATGCCTATAAATTGCATGGATTTAAAAGACTTATTTTGCAAAAAAATTGATACAGCAAATCATTTGAGAACCAATTTTACCTCCTTTGCATTTCCTACACACTGCAAGCTGCCATTTACAAATATGCCCAATCGATCACATAAGGCCTCTGCCTCTTCCATGGAATGTGCTGAGAACATCAAACCAATATTTGTCAATATATATGAAGAGAGATTATGTTATTGTGAGACAAACAAGTTGAGCATTCTATATCATGTACAACAAGCAGAGTAATGTGATATAAAATCAAAATCCACAGAAGAGTGAGAGAGTACTGGTGAGAATGATTGCACGGTTCTGTTTCGCAAGCTTGACAACATTCCATAAGCTTTTTCTTGAGGCAGGGTCTAAACCGGAACTTGGTTCATCCATGTAAACAACCTTAACAAATTTTGCACATACAGAACTAAAGAAACATGACTTGAATCTTCTTCAAAGAAAAATTATCAGAATGGATTGAAATCTAAAACATACTTTGGGATCCCCAATCAATGAAATTGCAACACTAAGCCTCCTCTTCATCCCTCCACTGTACTTTCCAACTTGTTTATCCGCAACGCCCCCGTTAAAAAGGTTTAAACCCTTCAAAGAGTCCTCTACTGCCTGCAGAAATAGATTGGTAGCTAAATTTACTCAAGTTTTTTGCTTAGACAAATAGAAATATATAAGGTTATTGTTTAAATTTAGAAAGATAAGATCGAGATATTTTTAGTATTTGACTTTTGTTATATTTTTTTTCTACATATATAGAGTCCTTAAATAAAATATGGTTCAAGCTCGTCCACATAATACATCACTTACCCTTGTAAAATATGTTTTCTAACCATAAAAACAAAGTGGTATCATGAGCAATCTTGGGAGGGATTTGTTAGATAGAGTGAGTCTACGCATGATTCCTATACCTGAACATGAACCTATTTTAATCCAAAACCTTAAAACATTAGGTTTATGGATCTTTTTTCTTATATATTGCTCAACTTTCTTATTCCTACCCAATGTGGGACTTAGACTCATACTTGAATACCTAACCGAGAAAATAGAAAAAGTCGAAAGCAAGAACAACTTTGTTTGCTGCAGTATCATACACTAGGTTGATCAGAAAAATGTCACTCATAAACTGGGTGTTTTTGAGGCAAGAGTATGATAAAAATGAAAAGATGAAAGGGATGCAAGTGTTGAACTAGAGCCGAGAATTTGAGATCCAAATAATGAAGGAATCACAAACAATTACGAAATACTCCAACAAGCTTCGTGGCACAGTAAACAATGTAAGATTCCCTGGTAATGAATTTTCAAACGATGATAGAATACCATGCATTATTCTAGCATAGTTGTTGAATGCAACACACGCACAAGAACAAAGGAGGCTTATGACGCAAGAAAAATGGTTGAGGAAGCTTTCCAAGTCGAGAACTAAAAAGGTAGCAAATACAAACAACAATACGTGAGTCTTTTTGCCTTGTGCCTATTGCAAGAAAACAATCACCCACATAACAAGTATTGTTGGAGGTCAAATGTGAAAAGCCAAAGTCTAGGCAGTTGGGACACATGGAAAAGAAACAAAAGCATCAACATGAACAAGAAGTTTGTTAAGGTTGCAAAGGACAAATTAGAAAAGGAAAAGCTCTTTGCAACATTATCCTTTACAACCAATGAATCAACAAAAGGTTTACAATCCTAAACTTAATAGATATGATTGCACAAACAACGTACTTATGATCGAAAGTTCTTGTAAGAGTTCAATGAATCTATAATTTACAATGAATTGACAACAGAGTATATATTGCTCTATAGAAATAATTACAATTTCAAGTCCTCGAGATCTCAATTTAATTTCCAGTGTCATATATATATTTTTGAGATTAATTAAAATTTGTTAAATTTAATTCAATTATTAAATAAAAATTATAAGATGTTTTTTACCGCAAACTTTGTGCAATTACAAATACAAATTAAAAATATTCAAATTTGATACGAAAGATACAAATTTTACTTTAGAATTGATCAAAGAAGAATTAACTATAAACAAAGAAGATATAAAGAATATTAAAATCAAAAGGAGAACACGAAGATATGTATTATAAATTCTAATTACTATATACCTTATATATTAAAAAATATTTATTTATTATAAATTTTAGTTATTTGAAAAACATTTATCTTGTATATTGCACAAGATAAACTACTAGATTTTAAATATTTAAAAAGGAAACAGCCACAAGGACTGGCCTCTGACTATTCTAAAACAATCCATTCATTGGGAACGGGCTCCTCTAAACCCACACACACAGGCGCACGTTTATATGACACCTCATTTAAATTCTCATGTCACACATTTTAGAAAGAGTAAAGAAATCAATTTTCATATAGAGGCTTGATAATTTAAATATATGTAATATGACTAGCTGAGGTATCACAATATGAACCACTCATTAGTATATATGGTTAAGATCTGTGCACTTTACCTCCTATAATTGATATTACATGCTGCTCTTTAGAGGAGCCTGCTCCTTACAATTGATATTTTGGGAATTATAATATAAGAGTAGTGCAATTAAATACTCTGTAAGTCCTAATAATAATAATAATAATAATAATAATAATAATAATAATAATAATAATAATAATAATCTTATTTTAATAACAACATAATTTCTCTCAAATTAACTTACTTGCGTTAAGACTGAGAAACTAAGATTTTTTTAAGTCTTCCATAAAAAAGTTGGTGCTCTAATAATTGACATGTCCTAAATAATAATAATAATAATAAAATAATCTTATTATAATAAGAACATAATTTCTCTCAAATTAACTTAATTGTTAAGACTGAGCAACTGAGATTTTTCTAAGTCTGCCATAAAAAAGTTTGGTGCTTTCTAATAATTGACATGTCCTAAATAATAATAATCTTATTATAACAAGAACATAATTTCTCTCAAATTAACTTACTTTCGTTAAGACTGAGCCTCTAAGATTTTTAAGTCTGCCATAAAAAAGTAAGTGTTCTCTACCTGTCAATCTGTCCCACAGCAAGCTACATTATAGAGAAATAATAAGTTAAAAAAATTCACTTGTTATAAATTTGATTGTAGAGGGAAAAAATAGAGGATTTTCCAGCTTACTCATGCTGTGGGCATACACCCATTGTAGTATATATTCCGTCCATTTGAGTTCTTATGTCCAAGCCTTGAACAAATGCCGTACCAGAGGTTGGTTTTGTGAGGCCAATCATCTATAACAAAAGTTCATTAGATTCATGACTTCAAGAGAAAAATAATGAATTTAGCCCATTAGAGGTCTATTCATAAGGTAGTTTTAAACTCAGTTTGTTTTCTTGTGTACGCTCAGACAACTGAACAGAACCTTTTTGCATTTATTTTGGGAATGTAAGCAAATTCCAATGTACATATCAGTTGGACATTATAACTGACCATATTGATAAAAGAGGTCTTCCCAGCTCCATTGGGACCAAGCATACCAAAGCATTCCCCTTGAGGCACAGAAAGGAACAACCCTCTTACTGCAAATTTATCTGAATTTCCATCCCTTCCTGGATAGACTTTTTTTAGATCGTCACATAAAATTGCATGATTAATAGTTGGTTCAAGTAGCAGCTCCTCCACCTTCTCCTTCTGAAGAGAAAAAAAAGAAAGCAATTAACAATTTATGCATGCAACTCAGTCTCAACATATAGAGTACATCAGTACAACCAAACATGAAATACATACATGATACATGAGTTCTTTAAATGAAAATACAAGCTTTCATTTTGTGTGCATAATACTATTTTTTTGGTGTACATCAGTTACATTTACGAGAGACAGATACAATCTTTCGTTTTGTGTGCATGAGAGTATTATCATGGTTTAAATCTAGAGCCCTGTGCAATCTACCCACCAACCCCCGCTCTACACCAATTAAAGTTCCTCCTACGTACCAAGTTTCTGAAATATTTTGTAGAGTTACGAAAGATATTATTGAGTTATGAGGAGATGTTACCAAACATTGTAGTTGTAATTATGACAATTAAGATATTGGAGATGATATTGTAATCATTATTCTAGCGAGGTATAACTCTATATATACTCTCTTGTACTGGTTTACTATCAATTGAATTGAATCAATTTTCTTCTCGTAAGTGTTCAAGTATTTTCAAGTTTGTGCAACACGATACTACTTGCTGAGGTGGCACAGTTACATCAATTTCTAAAAAACTAATATATGGATGGCCCCTCTTGATAGAGCTTAGTTTACTCAATTTAATAATCCAGGGTGAACACATAATGTAAGGACATTTTGTCTAATATGAAATAATATTCACCTCTTGGATGACATCAGGTTTCTCCATTTGAGAAAATACTCTTGACACCTGCATTTGGGTATCAAGCTTTTGGAAAGGATACTTTTTCTGAAATCCTTTCAAGAAGAGAAGAGGAATTTTTCTACTTCCTGACGACAAAACTTGGTCAATGTAGAAGGCAGCTAAAAGTATAACTATCCACTCAACAAACATGATAATTAAGACCTCTTTCATGCCATCAGTGCTTTCACTCAGGTTATGCCACTTCATACCATAAGTCCCCAATGTACTCCCTCGAAGAGAAAATTGTGCTAACTCATATAACCCACGGTATAAAGCAAACCCAGGATACAACTCCATAAGAATTATCCCCCATCCTGAAGAAATAACATAGAAAATCAATAGGCTAGAATTTAGAAATTTATAATAAGTAGACATTTAATTCATAAACATGACTAATATGAAATCTTAGTTAAAAAGTAATAATGACAAATTTGTAGTATAAGTGATCCCATCAGTCCATTATTTACAATTCATAGATAACCGAAAACAATATCTGAATTTGGTATTGAAACATAAGATTATCTCCCAATTCAACTATGCAGCTTTATGTGCGGAACGATTGGAGATTTCATATTGATTCGGAATATGAACAAAACAAGCATATAAGTGGAGGACATCCCTCATTTCATAAGATAAATTTTGAGTTTAAGTTGGAATGACAAATAACATAGTGATACCTTAGCATCCTCATTTCTAATAGAAAAAAAAAAAAATTTGCCAACAATGTAAGCAATTCATTTATATAATTTTGCCATTGTAACCCAAGGATCCAATATAGAGACTCTTTTAGAGAGGCACATAAAATTATGTATGCAAACCAATAAAATAATCCAAAATGGATATGATTCACCGACCATTAACTTACTTGGAAATGATGTATTTTGAACAAAGAACTGGAAAAGAAAGCCACCTAATAACCCGGTTCCAAAGACACCTATATATGCAGTTACTGCAATTATCAATAACACAAGTTAGTTATCACTAGTTAGATCTAGGAAAATAAAATAGTAATACGTCCATTATTATGAACCACATAAACTAATAAAAGTAGTTATTATGAAACCTGTAGCAGTCTTGATATTTGAAAACATGCAAGCCACCAAAAATGCTAGCGCAATTTGTAAGTTTATATAGATAAAATAAAATACAAATTGGATGCTGTAGTCATTGATGAAGATTTTTAATCCTGAAAATAAAGTCAAAAAGCATTAAAGAAATTGGAAAAATCCAAAGAGGAATCAATTCAATAGTTATATTCTTACCTAAGATAGAGCCAAATATCACAAAGCACAACATGTAGATTATTGATGTGACAAGAAAATAACCATATGAAATCATCCAATATGGCCCATCACCAAGACCATGCATTTTCATCATGATTCTTAATTTTTGTTGCTTCTCATATACAAGTGATGTCAAAATAACCTACACAGAGAGTTTATTAAATTGAACATTTAAATATATTATAGATGGAAAGATATAGGACTACATATAATCAATTCTCAACATAAAGCACTTATCATTTACAATGGTTGATGTAAAGGTATCTGTAAGGTATATATTGAGTAAATGGTGTATGTAAGAACAAAATACACTATGGATATTTGGCTTTTGAGAGATCAATTTTCTCCTCAAAATTCACTTCACTCCTCCTCTAACCAACCCCTAAAGTCAAGGTACTCTCACTACTCATTCAGTTATTTCTCTTTCCTCTCCTCCCATAGTAATTTCTCTATATTGTCCCTAAAGGCTGTTGGGGAGTTCTCTATATAGCCCAAGACAACTCATGCTGGCTACTTGTTTGGCTTAGACCCTGTAAGGCAACAAATCCTCATGAACAATGGAAGCACCCATGATTTCTTGGACTATGATTTTCCCAAGAGGTTTGGATGGAAGGAGAATAAGATTGAACTGTCAGGAATGGAGGTAGCTTGAGGAAGAAGCTTAAACTTTGACCCAAGACACCAAAAAAATGTCAAATGATGGAATCTAAGAAGTTACAATCTGCAGATTTTGTGGAAGGGCAATTGGTGATGTTGCAATTGGTGTAGGCTTTAACCAATTCGGCGCTTGTTGTTCACAAAAAGGTATTGATTGTATGAGCAAGTATGTACATTTTGTGGGGTTTCACGTCCATATTCAGCGTCAACATGTGTTCAACATTTCTTGAATCAAATTTATAGTTTGTAAGGAGCATCAATGGAGATAATCAGCTATGGGAATCCTCTTTTTGTGAGCAGTTTTTCGAAGGAATTCTTTAAACTCTGGGAATTGTACAGAAATTATCCTCCTCTTACCATCCTTCATCTTGTATACGGAAAAACCACTACTGCATATTCCCAATCTCCCAATGAATTTGGTGGTAGCTTTTCTTCACATAATATTTGCAGCAAGGAAAGCAATGGTGAGGGTTCTTAAACATCATTTACATCATGTTTTTTCAAGGTCCAATAGAGAATTTCAAATTGGCAAGTGGGTGTTTTCAAGCTTCCAGCAAGAAGCTTTCATAAACTTCCTCCTAGTACCTATAGAATTTTGGAAAATATAGGTCCAACTGCCTACATGTTACAACATTCTAAAAGCTCTCAGTGCCACTAAAGATTTCATGTTACAAGAACCCTCTGTTAAACAGAGGCATCCTCCCATTGATTGCCAACCATACCAAGTACTATATTTCCTGAAAACTTCTCAACAGACGCATGCAAAGGAAGAAGGGTCATATCAATAATTTTGGTGCAGTGTCACAGTTTACCTAATGAGGAGGCTACATGGGTTCTTCTATTCAATTTTCAACAATCACCCCGTGTTTGAAACGCAAGACCCTTGTGGGCAAGGTCTTCTTTGGGGAGAGGTATTGATATGTAAATATGAATATGATGTCAATTAGTTAGTCAGCTAGCTAGATAGGATTTTAGGGCTATTCGGTAGCAGCCTATAAATAAGGTAGCATTGTTGTATGTTAGACAGACTAAATATAAAATGAGATTGAATGATAATAACAGAAGAGTAGTGCACAGTTCTTTGGTCTCTTTGTTCCTCTCATCTTTCCTCCCTCAATTTGGTTTTCTTTCCCCACCTAAATTCTATATCATATTTGAAAAGTGAAAATTAACCAATAGCAACTAATTATGCAATAAATGATGGTATCATTCTCATACTGCTGTTAACTTCTCTTAGCTGTTAGATATATCTTCACTTACTGGAAAAAGTTGCAAGATGACCCATGTAAAGAACAGCGTGCCCAAAATAGAAGATATGTCAAGCCTAAAGACGGTCTCAGGCTTTGGCATTTCCTTTACAAACTCAAAAATTATTTTGGTTCCAGGTCCAAGCAGAAACTGCAGGTAGGAATTGGAAATCTGCAAGCGTATAGTAATGTCAGATCCCTATTATAACCTGTCAAAGACCAAATACTACTAAAAAATGGAAGAATGTGTATTTCTTGAGATTACCATCATTACGTTAGATCAATAAAAATTACTGACGAAATTAGTTTTGAAATTTTCAATACAGATACAGCCAGTGCATCATGAACATAGTTCCACTTCTTCTATTCAAATCATTCATTTTAAAAAAATGTAACGGTTAAGCAAGTTTTTCTTCTTTAGGAAGTATGTGGTTCCTTAATCCAAATGTATTCTATCAATAATAAATCAAATGTGTTTTGATTTTAAAACTAATACTATTGTTGGAAAGGCAACATAGTTGCAATCACGGTAGGTCATACTGCCTCGAAAAGGACTACTATAAAGGAGTTGACCAGAAAGGTTGAGTGAAGAATTATAGAGTTAAGCCACAATGAAATTTCCTCTTAGTCTTAGCAAGCAGAGATTCAATACTGACTAGAGATGTGGCCTAAGTAATGCCTAATGTATGGGAAGTCCTAACCTTATAATTTAATTTTGTACAGTTGAATTAGATTTTAAGTTCAAATTCTAAGAACTAAGATAAAGAAAAATTTAAGACCATTACAAGCTAGCAAGTAGCATTTTTTTTTATTTTATAAGCTGATATTAAGCTTTCTGTTTCATTATATTGAATCAATGGTTAGGATAACTGCAAAGAAGATGAAGCAATTAAAACAAGTTATACATACCAGATTTACAGAGCGAGGAATCCGCAACAATGCTCTACTTCTGTCTTGATTGTAGGTTGAGTTGTACCATATACCGACATTATATCTATTCCCATTTGAATTTAGAAAATCAAAAGCTGCCAAAATAATAAAAATGAGTATTCTCTTCTACAAATTGCATGAATTGAAATATAACGATAGTTAAGTACCTGAAACTATCTCATTGACTTGTCCCTCTGATTTACCTCTTTGATAACCTTTGTATAGCTCACTGTTGACCTCAGAAGAACTATTACGCCATAAATTTATAGCCTGAGCACATTTGATCTCTAGATTCATGGGAAATAAATACAATTAGTAGAAATACTATATGTCAGATGCAGGCCCTAGTCAACTCTAGAGAGAAATAAGATTGTGTATATAAAGCGCCAGTTTACTCCATGCAAAAATATTCAAATAATTTCTGGGTGCATTTATTTGGCAAAACTGACCATAAGATTATTATCATTGTGCAACTGTTTCAAATGCATCATGAAGGCTGCACTTACGGTTTTATACTGAACTTTACACATTTTTTATTACACCCATTTGATGGTTCCCCAAGCTTATCCAAAATCATGGAAGAACATTTAAGTTCAAGCAAATAGCTACACGAATAAAATAGCAATCAAAACACGCCCCCTCACCCTCTCCAAAAAAAAAAAAAAAAAAAAAAAAAAAAA
>Ga0209700_100132_pt1 | contig 113273 bp, 56 predicted proteins | sample SiratroredBW_FD_187528 | JGI IMG/M metagenome (GOLD analysis project Ga0209700, IMG submission 187528) | Root nodule microbial communities of legume samples collected from California, USA - Siratro red BW (SPAdes) (version 2) | ecosystem: Host-associated > Plants > Roots > Nodule | place: USA...
ATTTTGCCAATAAAAGAAAAGGTAATTTTTTTTTTATGTTGGTTGTTAGGTGATCCTGGTCTATTATGAGTTTAATTTGGGCATACCATAAAATAAGTAAGTTGGGTCAAAATTTTTAATCTCATTGAATTTAAACCCATGATGAATCGACTAATCCCACTAGCTGGAGTACATGTTAAAAACTCTATCACGAGTTAATTTCATTAATTATATTCTTACATTCCCCCTTTGACTTATCATTATTGTCACGTTCTAATTTTACATGTTTAAATTATATTAATTACGCTTTTCTGATAATATCAACTAGTTTTTTTAATGATGTCAGTTAGGTTTGTTAAGTATCATAAATATACAATTTTCATTTTTAATAATATAGTTGTATCAATTAGATTCTTAATTGGTATTTAATTAAATTAGAGACTAATTTAGAATCTAATGGTATACGTCATTAAAATCTTGATAGTTAATATTAGATATTAATTATTTAACTTAATTGGTCACTAAATTTAATTATTATTTGTATTTTGTAGTTATTTAGCAACCAAAATTTAATTTTATGACTATTTTGATCACAATTAGCAATTATTTCATTTGGTAGCTAAATATTAGTTTCTAAATAATTTTTTTTTGTAATTATCAAAGTTATACAATTCTTATACCTTACAAACCTATATTCGTACAATTAAAACATTAAAGCTAAAATTTCATTAAATGGAATATATACAACAAATAAAATTAACCCTTAATCGTATTATAACAGGGTTAACTAGTTTTCTTAGGACACTGATTAAAAAATTCAAAGAAAAAAAAATTCTTAAAAAATTTACGACAGCACGTTTAAAAATTATAGAAAAAATTATTTTTACACATCTAAATAAGAAGTTTTTTTTTTAATTTTTTTGTAAACGATGTTAAACACTGGTTGCTATAGGAAAATGCTATCAAGAGTATTTAATAATAGTGAACAAATTCAGACTAACCCAGATAGTATTTTACAGAATAAAAATTCAGAATGTCACACCTTTTAGCTTTACATTGGATGAATGGGCGGAGTGTAAGAAGAATGTTGACATGTGTGGATTTGCAAGTCCGTTGATTGCATCAAGAGATTAGATAAGAAATACATGGAAAGTTGCGGAACCCACGATAATGCACAAATATTATCTCCTAGTTTAGTTTATGCTAGCACATAAAAATAATTTTTTATTCAAAATAAATATATAATATATGTAAATTCAAAATAAATATATAATATATGTGTTGGGAGACTTCGAGGAAGATACTGAAAAGATAAGAATGAGAATTGAGTCAAATTAAACACTGTTAAACCTAATATCTTAAGGTTTTGGGTTGAAAGTGACGTCATTCGCTTATATGGGTTGGCTTTTGTCTTATTCTTGTGAGATTTTTCCGATTTCTCCCCCTCAAGTAGTATTATGATCGTTGATTTACGGCTTGGGTAAGTACAGAAGGGGGAAGTATTTAAGTGTAAAAAGTCTTGCTGGAAGGATTCCAGTATTTAAATGTGAGTCTAAGTTTCACATTGAGTTAGAAATTGAGTTAGAATGAGAAAGTCAAGATGGGAAAATCCTAAAAGATATGACCTTAAAAAGATTTCACAAAAATAAAAATTGAGACACGATATAAGGAAAGGAAATGAGAGCAACATCAACCCAAATATACAACATACAACCCTAAACTCAATTTCACATATGATATTTGATTATACGTATGTTTTAACATATCATATTATTCATGAATTACAAACCTAATTTCTCCATTATGTGGGTACCCAACAAGTGGAAGCATTAAAAATGCGACCTTTCCAACCTTGAATCATCCAGTTGTTATCTTCATTGAAGATGAAATCTCTGTGATATTCCTTTAACTTACTCCTAAACTTGGCCATTAATTCCTCCTTCAATGGCAGTTGCTTGAAACCAGCCCTTCTATTCCTAACTTGCCATTGTTTGTATGTCTCAGGTCTCTGAACCCTGTCAGAACCTTCACATGCTATAACATTCATAGCCTCCCGACCCAAAAGCTCTCTCTCAATCGTCAACCTCCAATCGTTTTCCCGAGGCATCACAGTGTCAAACATATCATAAACAGCAGAATAATGGAACAGTGCCTCCCTGAACCGTGTGTTAAAGAAAGGGGCACTGAATGATCCATTTATAATGATCTGAGTAAAGATATCCGGGTTTATCTTCCTGATCAAACGTAGCACTGCATTTCTAGGACTGTTCACTTCAACAGTACACTCATCTAGCAAATGTTCAAACCTCATGTGACAGTTCACAGCAACTATCTCATTGCTCTCAATTTTAAGAGCTTCCACCTGAATGGTTTCCCAGTTCCTTGATGCTATTGCTTGGTATTCGAAGGGAACATTGTAACGCTTGCAATAGTTAGCAAGACGGTGACCGGTCTCCTCAATTTTTTCAGTGGGACGAAAGCCTGGTTGGGGAAACTCTATCCCTGTGATCCTCAGCTTGGGAGGACCACCCTCTCTGTTTGATAAAAACTTTATGAGAATTGGCCACTGGAAACCATATAGGATGCCAAAATCAATGATATGGAGGGTTTCTGATTTTGCAGCTGCTTCCATAATCATTCTATTTGCAAAGAAATATGTGAACTTCTTGAAAGGGGTGGAAGATAGAAAGACTTGGTATGCCTTCAGGAACTCAGCAGCAGTAATCCTCTTAGAGTTCAGAAAAGAAAATATTTGATGAGCGCCTGAACCAGCCCCAACCAAGCGTGCTTCAAGACCATTGGCGAAATAGTGAGCTACCCTCTGTGATGCATCCCCAAAGGGAGAAGAGTGTTGCCTAATCTGGTTCAGTAATTCAGTGGCAGCTCTGTTATCATTGGCATACACAGATTGTGCACACATCAGCAGAAGATTCCTCAAATCCACACTTTCCTTCTTCGTCCCTTGTTTCTTTGATCGGCTCTTCCCTCCTTTCACTGCTCCACTCTGCAAGGAATTGTGTTCACTACCCACGTTTTCCACACTCAGAAACACCCGATCGATAGCATCTGAAATGTCACTCTCATCAACAAGGCTAAGTGCCGAGTGCTTACTAGTTCTCTCTTCTTCTATGGTATCTGTCTCTTGGCGCTCATGATTCTTCCTGCTTCCTAACGTATTGATCTGTTCCTCCCCGTTTGAATGCAGACCGGTTACAAGCTCAGGGCCAGAAGGAAGAAATTTGGTGGCTTCCTGTAGCCCTCTCCTAAACTGGGAAACAGAATCAGCATCATTGAACATGTTCTGTGTCAAGAGTTTGGCAATAGAGGAATCCAAATCTGAGAATCCATTAGTAACAGTAAATGAAGGTGGTTGAGAAAGGATTTGGGGGTTAAACTGAAAAGCAGGAGCAGAAACAGAAACAGAATCTGGGGAAGGGAAGTTTTGATCTAAAGAAGTGGTGTTGTAGTTATTGGTGGTGGTGGTTTCGGCTGGGGGGCTGAGAAGAAGGGCGTGTTGATTAGGGGAAATGTTACCAATGAGAGTATCATAGAAGGACTTCTCGGTAACCTGCAAGGTGAGCGGGTCATAGAATGGATTTTGTTGAAGGTTGTCTTCCATGAGGATCTGGCTTATGAACTTGGCAGTTTCTGAGAAGTCGCTGTCGTCCAGTGGAGGATCCATTTCTGAGAGGTATGATATGGTCTCCTCTTCATCAAACAGGTCAAGTCTGGGAAAGTTGGGGTCCATGGTGATAATGAACAACACTGAAATGGCTTTATGCAGTAGTGTTCAGAGAGAGAAGGAAGAAAGAAAAATGGGGAATTCATTCATAGAATTCGTATAAGCTGATGAAAAGGTGAGAGATTTTATACAGTTTAGAAAACGAAATAAGGCCATGGGGATGGTGAGGTTACCTTAACAGTGAGAAAGCTGCAAACAGCAACATATGCAGCAGCCCTTTTAAGTTTGAGTATGATGATGATGAGGGATAACTCCGCGAAACTTCCTGTGTCGGAGGAGGGTGTTCCTGCTGTCAAAATAATCTCTATTTTCATAGGTAGATTTTGTTGAAGGGCAAATCTACAAGGAGGAACAATATCTAATCTAACATGGTACAGTAATAGCTGCTAAAACCAGCTCAAGAGCCTAATGGATGCTTTACAATATTCTTCCAATTAACATGTCTTACATAGAGACAAAAATATGTGGTTAAGCCAATGATATCTGGCAAGTTCTGAGCACTTCTCTTTATCAAGCAAGCGGTACCACTTTTGGCTCTTTATCTTCAAGACTCACCATCACTGATCCACATGTGCAAGACAATTCCAAAATCAAACAACAAAGGATTGCAATATGAAAAAAGAAAAAATCAAATTGCTATCAGAACAACATAACTTTATTCATGTGATATTTTATATACAACTTTATAACATTGCAGGCAAATAACCTCACAGACGCCTTTTACAAGTAAAGCCATCACATTAAATCATATGTGCACAAAATACACACTAGCGCGCGCATATATATATATATATATATATATATATATATAATGTCATTTTTTAATTTCAGATATGTAATCCAAAAGAAATATATTTCGCCCCTAATGAAACTACATAATTAGCCTTGATTATGTGTCATAAAGTTTAAAAAAGAAGTTATGTAACCACTACATCTAATATTTCAACTTAACTTTTCTTGAACTAAACTTATGTTAAGTTTATTAAACTTCATCAGTTTTGATTTTCTTTTAAGGAGAACCTCTTCTTAAGTAAATTATTGTCAATATTCATTTTTCTCGATATGTATATCATATCTCAAACTATCCAGATTTTCATTATTCAAACTCATTAATATATAACTTTTTTTTTTTCAAGATGTATACTGTTCTTATTGGAATTCGAGTTCAAGTTCTTCTAATGAGTTCTGAGGTTGGTTTTGTCTGAGTCCGAACTTTGGCCGATGTGTTCAAGAGATGATATATGAGAGCTTGTGTTGGCGAGTACAAGAAACAGATCCACCTGTACAAGGTATTTTGACACTCCGGTCACTAAGAGAATAAGTAATTAAATAATAAGCTTGGAGATGAGAGTTAGATTAGATACTCCATGATGATTAAGCATTATTTATAGTGTGTTGGGCTGAAAGTGAGTGATTTAATATGTAACCAGTTAGAAATAAATAACTGAACTCGGTTGTTAATGTTACTGAGTTATGCAGATGAGTGGGATCATGTCAAGACTTGGATCATTGAATTCTGGAGAATTTCAGACAAAGATTTAACAGACCTTCAAGATTGTCCGTTACGTTACGGATAGTACATGTATTATTATTTAAACTATTTACAATCAACACGTATCTACAATCAACAAAGTAATGTATCTTACCCTAATAGTTTGAAATAAAATTTAAGAAATAGTCTTAGTTTAATTCTATAATCATTAAAAGTTTATGATTAATTATACGAGTGGTAATAAAAAAAATGTTTTCATACTTTTACCGAATGAATTGAGTCTAAGAATTGTTTTGCATTGAATTTAGAACTTTTTTTAAATGCTACGAATTAGTAACATAACTAGTGTATGTTTCAAATTATCCAAAAATATATATAAATTTTGTTCTAAATAGAGTATACTAAATATTGTTGACCTTGAATAATAATTTATTGATGATATAATATTTGCTTGCAAGATTTTTTTTTTTTTTTATAGATTTAGATGAAAGTTATAATAATTAACATCCTTGATTCAAAATATCAATAAAAAGAGTGTTATCGTAATTGCATTAACCACTGTCTCAACAGTTACTGGTGAAATCAGTTAATCATTAATTGAATCCAAAAATTACAATAATGAGATGAATATACTTAGTTTTACAAGCAAACAAAGCTTTTACTTAGAAAATAGGAGCTTGATAGAATAAAAGCCAGTGATTGATTCTTAGAATCATAGGATTTCTTCCATTAGTCTGATATTTGGCATACAAATATTAAGCATAACCAAAAGCTACTAAAACATAAAGCCATGCAAATACAATTTCACAGTTCAATATTGAAACATATACACAAAGCATTTATAATATGACAATAACATTTTTCATCAACATACTTTAATTTAATTCACAACTATACCACCAATTATTCTCATCAACATTGTGTTTAGCAATGCCTAAAACAAGAAAGGTAGATCCTAGCTTGGAAAAAAATGCAAGTTAAATACACAACAGTGCATTGAAGGTCTTGCCTCTCTGAAATTTTACCTCCTTACAATACTTTTAGAGCCCAATTTATTCCACATTTTTTTTATTTTCCATTTATTCTGAAAGGTATCTCTTATATTCTAAAGCGTATATTCTGAAATAAATTAGAGGTAATAAATATATATATATATATATATATATATATATATATATATATATATATATATATGTGTGTGTGTGTGAGAGAGAGAGAGAGAAAAGAGAGAGAAAGAAAGAAACTCCCTGTTCCCAACCCTCAATAACACTATTTTGGGTGAATGTTAAAAAAAATCCTCTTTTTTATGCTTACTCTTGTAGAATCATGCAATCGACTTAAACCATGCATAGCACAGGGGGGTCAAAATTTTAGGGCTTATAAAAGACTATGACAAATTGGTTTTTGCTTACTCATAGCAAAAGGATTATGTGAAGTACAAACTGTTTCACAAATCAATCACCACAAGATAAGACAACAATAATAATGAGGAATGGAATCAAATTTTAGAGCCATTGACATTGATATATTATGCAATTTTGGTTTGAATAGCAACAATGACTTCCGTAGTAAAAGTTTGGTAGGTTTGGAATTTGAAATAATGGCAAGAACAAGATACAGAGTAAAATTAAAAATCACTATATCAAGATTAAAATTCAATATATCAAATAAACCATAAATGATTCCCTCCCAAATTGCTACTTAGTTAAAATTGAACGTGAGATTATGTTGCAAGTATTTTGCAAATTATTATCAATGCAAAGTATATATGTTCACAACTTCAATACATTACATCCCTCAATCTTGCTTATGATTGAAAAAAATTGGCAGCTCCATTGAAGCAATTCGTATCATGCATATTATATTTCACAATACGAGCAACAGCCGACAGATTAATTGGCAACATGAAAACAAATCACAGGGAAAAGATTTCAGGTCTAAGCAAAGTGAATATTATGGTTCACTTTGGCAATGGCACGTGAATAAGAAAATATCATAGCTAGAAGCATCAAGAGCCAACGTCAATGGAAAAATCTTGAAAAAATTGTGCAACCAAACAGCATGTAATTTATAAGATCTAATGAACTTATATCTTGTAAAGCACTGTTAAAAGTTCAAACTTAGTTTTTAATGATGTAATAAGGCAGGAAAAGAAGGCTAGGAGAAGCTGCCATTTGTCAGCATTCTTATCTGAATATTCTACTTTATATTCAAGTAGTACAACAGATAAAAGATTTGAAGTTCTTTGCTCAGTGGAACAAATTACCCGACAATTTAAGAGAAGCTATCGCTGGAAAACATGACTGTCCCACAAGTTACTGCAACAAAGCAAAATTGCAAGCATCACCGGAAAAAACAAACTGAACATTGTCATCTGTTACATCTTGTCAATTCAGTACCTAATTTGGCTCAAGAGACAATGTATCAAATGCCTAATACATGTTGGTTAGAAAGAAAATAACTCAATACTCGAGCAAACATTTTACAATGATTCTCCTACTCTAGTACACCTTCCTTATCATTATAGAAATTGCATTATTTTCACAAGTCTATATACTACAAACAAAGTCATGCCATAATTTTACCAAGTAACACGGTGCAAATTTTGGTACAATCTTCATCACAGCACCTGAAGGTGAAGCAAGTAGGTACCAGAACCTGAAACAGTGTACGATCAAAATAAGCTTTACCGTTACAACAAGTTGAAATATCTCAAAGCTGAAGCAATAAGCAAGTGTTAGCGGACTATAACTTCAATCTTTGACAGGGAAAACAAGAAATGAGTAGAGTAAAAGCCAGTGACTAATTCTTAACCTTGAGTCTAGTATGAGTTCTGAACCCACTTCAGTAACATTCATTATGCCGGCACCCAACAAGTGGAAGCATACAAAATGCGGCCCTTCCAACCTTGAAGCATCCAATTGTTATCTTCATCAAAGACAAAATCTCTGTGGTACCATTCCTTTAACTTGGTCCTAAATTTGGCCATCAATTCCTTATTCAATGGGAGCTGCTTGAAACCAGCCCTTGTATTCCTAGCCTGCCACTGTTTGTATGTCTCGGGCCTCTCAAGTCTCTCAGAACCTTCGCATGCTATAACATTCATAGCCTCCCGGCCCAAAAGCTCTCTCTCAATCATCAACCTCCATTCGTTTTCACGAGGTATGACAGTGTCACACATATCATAAATAGCAGAATAATGAAACAAAGCCTCCCTAAACCTTGTGGCAAAGAAGGGGGCATTATATGATCCATTAGTGATGGACTGAGTAAAAATATTTGGATTTATCTTCCTGATCAAATGCAAGACTGCATTTCTAGGACTGTTCACTTCAATAGACTCATCCAGTAAATTCTCAAACCTCATATGACAATTGACAGCAACTAGCTCATTGCTCTCAATTTTAAGGGCTTCAACCTGAATTGTCTCCCAATTCCTCGAAGCTATGGCATTGTACTCAAAGGGAACATTGCAACGCTTACAGTAGTTAGCCAGACGGAGACCAGTCTCCTCAATTCTTTCTGTGGGGCGAAAGCCAGGTTGGGGAAACTCTATCCCTGTGATCCTGAGTTTGGGAGGACCACCCTCTCTATTTGATAAAAACTTAATAAGAATTGGCCAGTGGAAACCATATAGGATGCCAAAATCAATAATATGGACGGTTTCTGCCTTTGCAGCTGCTTTCATAATCATTTTATTCGCAAAGAAATATGTAAACTTCTTGAAAGGGGAGGCTGAAAGGAAAACCTGGTATGCCTTGAGAAACTCAGCAGCAGAGCTCCTCTTAGAGGTCAGAAAAGAATAAGTTCCTTGTGCAACAGTACCATCCCCAACCAAGCGTGTCTCAAGGGCATTGGCAAAGTAATGAGCCAACCTCTGTGATGCATCCCCAAAGGGAGAAGAGTGTTGCCTAATCTGCTTTAGCAATTCATTGGCAGTCCTGTGGTCATTGGCATACACAGATTGCGAGCACATCAACAAAAGATTCCTCAAATCAACTGTTTCCTTGTTCTTCCCTTGTTTCCTTGAACGAGTCTTCCCTCCATCTGGTTCATCAACCTTCACTGCTCCACCTGGCAAAGAACTGACTTCGCTACACATGTTTCCTTCATGAAGCAACACCCGATCAAAAGCATCTGACAAGTCACTCTCATCCACAGGGGAAAGTGCTGACTGCTTGTTACTTCTCCCTTCTTCTTGTTCTTCTTCTTCTACAGCGTATCTCTCATCCCGCTTGTGATTTTTCCCACTCCTCAACCCATACGAAGTCTCTTCAAACCTATTGAATGCTTGTTGTTCTCCATTTGAATCTAGACCAGTCACAAGGTTAGGTCCCGGAGGAAGAAACTTGCTAGCTTCCTCCAAGCCTCGCCTAAACTGGGAAACGGAGTCAACATCATTGAAAATATTCTGCGACAAGAGTTTGGCAATAGAAAAATCCAAACCTTGGAGTCCATGATTGGCGGTAATTGAAGGAGGTGGTTGAGAAAGGGGGCGGGAGTTAAACTTAAAAACAGAATCTGGAGAAGGAAGCTTCAACTCACTAGAGTTTTCTTCTGAAAAATTGTTGTTGCTGCTGCTGCTGCTACCGTTGGTGGTGGTGGTGGTGGTGGTTTCAGCTTCGGGACTGAAAGCAAGGGGGTGTTGATTGGGGGAAGGAGGTAGGTTACCGGCGAGAGCGTCGTAGAAGGATTTCTCGGTAACTTGCAAGGTGAGTGAGTCGTAGAATGGCTTGTGTTCGACGTTCTCTTCCATGAGGATCTGGCTGATGAACTTGGCAGTTTCCGAGAAATCGTTGTCTTCCAGCGAAGGGTCTCTGGAAGAAGGATCCATGGCTGGAAAAGAAAGCGAGTCGGTGAGATGGGTCATGCCCTGGTCTTCACCAAAGAAGTTTGGGTGCTCCATGGGAAGAGAAAGAGTTAAGCTTTTGTGTTGAGAAAGAGAATTGATTGAAAATGGAAGAAGGAAAAACCTTTTGACTATTATGAGGAAAAACCTTAGTTTAGTTTAGGGATGCGCCGCGAATGTTCGGAGCTCGAAGGAGGCTGTTTTTGTAGTCAAAAAAAGAGAAGAACATCACACTTATGCTACTTCTTCATTTGGCTATATAAGATGCTCTAATCCACTTTCCCAACTCCATTTCATTTTTTTTAGTAAAAGACATGTTCCTGAATCATTTCATCTATTATTGTTCGTCCTTTCATTTTTATTTTTAAAATATCTAAGTCTTTAAGGAATGAAACTATTGTAAAGTACTTTTTGTCTTCATTCACAATTATTTTTTAAATTATTTCGCTTCAAAATGTCAGAAAAATGAGTTCTTTTTATCAAAAAGTTATCTTTCTGAACGTGTGATCTAGATCCTCTCTTTCATCTCAACTCTATTAAATCTAGTTTCATTGTAACTAAAACTATTAAACGAAAAGTTTATCCTCGGGTAAAGGTTTGCACTTACAACTAATTATTATAATTATTATAAAATTAACAAACTTGTTATAAAAAAACTGTAATTAAATAAAAAAATAAACTGTTAAGGCATTTAAATTTTTATATGAAAAAAAGTTTTCTTTTTTTCAACATGATCAATGAAATTTTAAAAAATGATTTGAAAATTAATTTTATTGACTAAAAATTAAGTTAAGTTAAACTAGTACTTTGGCACGTATATTTCCCGAAATAAATATTTACTGTATATAATAAAATTTATGGTCAACAAATTTTAAAATATATAAATTATATTATGACTAAAATCTTCAACAAATAAATATCTTTGGACATATAAATTAAAAAATTAGAGACTGGTTGTTTATTCCAAGCCAAAAGGCCAATAGTTGACAGACAACGGTTCACGTGTCTCCTGCTTTAAGACTTTTCATAATACTTTGTTGAATAGATTGAACGTACAAATAAAGAGATGTTATTAACTGTTGAAAATAGTCAAAATAATAATAATAATAATAATAATAATAATAATAATATTATTATTATTATTATTATTATTTTATCATTTATTAGATATCGTCAAAACTACAGGGAACAACTGTTTTTTTAGTTTCTAAAGTGGCACGTACAAGGGACGGTTCAACATTAAAGCGAATGAAACCTTCATTTTAAGTTTTTGAAACCTTTTTAGTTAATTTTAAAAATTAAATAAATCATGAAACGTTTAATAAATAATATTACTCTATGATAGGATTTAAATATATTTTTTCGAAAATCTATTACGATAACTTATGATTTGGTTTATTTAAAAGTTTCCCTTTAGAAAAAAAAATGCCATTTACGTACATCACTCAACAGCTTTAAACTAAAATAAATACCACAAGTAAAATCAAAAAAGTAATTAAGAAATTAATTTGAGCAAGAGAAAACCTCAAATAATAATTTACAAATATCGCACTCATGCCAAATGTTAGTTGACATTGCTGTCAATGAAGAAATAAAACTACATTTATTAAGAAATTAAAAAAAATAAAAAATAAGAGTGAAATTTGCTCTAGTTAAATTAGTGATTAAAGAGAATAGAATATGATCTTACATACAAACATAGAAAAAATGTATCATAAAGAAAAAGACAAGACAAGGTTACATGAGAAAGACAACATGCATAGAAGTTATCTTATCTCCTCTTAATTACGAAGACTGCACTTCAAAAAAACCCTACAATGGTCCTTAGGATAATGTTATGTATCCAGTGAGTTAAGGATGCATGTCATTGTACTTCAACTTCTAAAATCACTCGCTATCTCAGGATTCTGCTGCTTATGATTACCAATCACAAGAACTGAAGAAGGAAGAATATTCTGAGAACTGAAACTTAAGTGTGCTATGTCATTCCATTCGCAGGGATAAGCTTCTAGAATAAGTCAAGTTTAAACCATGAGACTTCTGGAAGTCCATGTCTACCCTACAAACTCATGAAACGTTTCTCTGAATAAACTACCCTGAGAAGATCATTGTCAAGGCCTATGCAGGCACCCAACAAGAAGAAGCATAAACTACTCGGCCCTTCCAACCTTGCAGCATGAAGTTGGCATCTTCAAGAAGCATGAAATCACTGTGGTATATTTCTTTCAACTTGCATCTTAGTTTGTTGATGAGATGTTTATCCAAGGGGAGTTGCCTAAATCCAGCTCTCATGTTCCTCACCTGCCATTGCTTGTATGTCTCGGGCCTCTCAACCCTCTCACAACCCTCACAAGCTAAAGCATTCATTACCCTCCGCCCAAAGAACTCCTTCTCAAACATCAATCTCATTGGATCTTCACGACTCACATTAGTATCAAGCACATCAAACAAAGTGGAATAATGGAAAAGGGCCTCTCTGAACCGTGTCACAAAGAATGGAGCATTGTAGCTCCCATTCACAGTACCATGTATGAAGATAGTGGGATTTGCCTTCCTTATTAAATTTAGAACAGCATCCCGAGGACTGTTCAACACAACTGTCTCATCAAGTAGATTTTGAAATCTGAACATGGAACTCACTGCAAGAAGTTCATTTTCCTTTATCTTCAAGTCCTCAACTTTGATGGTTTCCCATTTCTGTGCAATGGCATTGAACTCGAATGGAACTTTAAAGCGTTCACAATATCTTGCAAGGCGAAGCCCCGTCTGCTGGACTCTCTCTGCTGGCCTGAAACCAGGTTGTGGGAGTTCTATCCCTGTGATCCGCAGCTTGGGAGGCCCACCAACTCGTTTTGATAGACGATAAATAAGAGCTGGCCACTGGAAGCCATAACGGATGCCAAAGTCTATGATATGAAGAGATTCAACTTCCATGGCTAGCTGCAAAATTGTGTGGTTTGCAAAAATTATTGATAGCTTCTTGAATGGACAGGCCGAAATATACATTTGGTAAGCTTTCACCATGTCAGCTGCAGAGGTTCTTTTGGATGATAAAGCAGTATAAATCTGAGTGCCTGTCCCAGACAAGCGTGCTTCAAGGGCATTTGCAAAGCAATGGGCCAGCCTCTGAGTCCCATCACCCAGCGGAGAAGAATGTTGCCTTATCTGCTTAAGTAATTCATTAGCAGTTACACGATCATCAGAAGAAACAGCTTGCGCACAGACAAGCAACAATGTCCTCAGATCCACAACTCCTTTTTTGTTTCCCTGTTTCTTCACACGGCTCTTCCCACCACCAGACTTGTTTGTTTCTTCTGATTTCTTCTGTGCACTCAAGGATGCTCCATTAGGAAGGTCTGCATAACAAATACACGGAGGAGCTGGCTCATTTTTGCATCTAGTGCCCAGCAGAACCTTATCAAGCAATTCTGATATCTCACTGTCATCAATGTACACAGCAGACTGCTTGTTGCTTCTCCCATCTTGCAAATCTGCTTCTTCATCTTCCCGCTCGTGATTCTTCCTTCCTCTTGACTCAGCTGAAATTTCATCTCTCTCTACCTTAGTTTCCTCCTGTAGAGGAGGAACCTTCCTAAAAGAGGGGCTATCCAAGTCAATAACCAAAGGGTTCCCTTTAGGTAGGAACTTATTGGCTTCCTCCACACCCCTCTCAAATTGCAGTACAGATTCACTCTTGCTAAACAAAGTTGGATCCAAAAATCTAGCCGCAGTGGAACTTGTCATGAATCCACTATCGGTAACACCGAAGTTGCTTGTGGTGTTCATAGAAGATTGGATTGAAGTGGCCTGGAAAACAAAGTCAGTGGGAAAAGTGGTTTGCAGTATGGAAGGCGTATAATCAGTAAGATCCACGTTGTTCCAATGGGACTCAATCGAGTTACCAGTGCTAGTGGTTGTACCACTGCTGCCATAATCACTGAAACTACCATCCTCAGGGCTATCCACATTGTGATAGGTTTTTATTGAAGAAGGGTATGTCTCACCAATGACCTCATAGAACGATTTCTCAGCAGCTTGGAGAGCCAAGGAATCATGAAACATACACGACTTCGCCTCCAAGTCCTCTTCCATAAGCATTTGGTTTATGTAGCGCAGAACAGTAGCAGAAAAATCAATCTCATCCAATGGAGACTCCTCATCGCTGGCAAAGGAAACATGGTTCTGAGCAACGTTTGGATCACGTGGAAGAACCAACGGGTTATCCCTGAATCCATACTCAAAGGGTCTCATCATCCCATTAACAGGGACAAGGAACTGATCCTCCACAACAACCGTGTTGGCCACCTGGTTAGGTTTAAAACCGTTGATGAAATTGGACTTGAAACGTGGATCCATCAAGGTGACAAAGCTCAATTCAAAACCAATACTGCAAATTGAAAAAGTGAGAAAAAAAGCATTTTGCTACCCCCATGAATCCAGAACCATACAATTAGCATGACTTTGTAACAATACATGAAAATGGACGAGACAGAGGCAGTAAGACATGTATGTAAAAAGTTAAAAACAGAGATTTATATTTGTTCACTCAATCAAAAGTTGTAACTGGATGCATGAGTTAAAAATAGAAGCTTGAGGGAACATTGGTAAATCGGTGAGTTTGCTTTGCATAGCTGATGAACACAAGAAAGAAAGAAAGATGATTGATTTATTAATAATGATGCAGGAAAAAAACAACAACTTGTAAATAGAATATAAGAGGGGGAGAAGGAACCTGTGAGAGAGAATTGAGATTTTGTGGACTTGGTGGCGAAGACAGAAATCTTAGGGTCAAACTGAGACAGATCATAGAATGTTGAGACCCAAAATAAAACAAAACCCTTTTTGGCCTCTGAACCTTTGATCATAAATCAAATGCAAATGTTGGGTGGCTAAGGTGGGCGCTGTTATTTCAGCAACACCAGTTGCCGTGCCCCACCTTAATTGTGGTCTTAAGTCATGCTTAACACCTCTATTTCTTGTCTTTAACTGATATTATTGTCATAAAGTATGTCTAAAGGGCAATAATACAATGCACTAAATGATACTTTAATTACTGTTTTTATATGAAACTTAGCGTTAATTATTAATAATGTACTTGTTGGTGATAGAAGATAATTATGATCTTTATCAATAGAAAATATGACCTCACTTCACTCTTATTATACAGCTTCCGTACACTTTTTTCCTTGAAAATTAATATTTTGAGAACTTTTTATGAAATGTTATAATACTGTTTTAATAATATAAAAGTTCGTAAAAGAAAATAAATAATGTATATGTCACATCAATTATTATCAAATAATTGAATGGAGTTATTAATATGTCAGTACTTCTTTTTATTGATGTTTCTGTTTAAGTATATAATCGTAGCATTATAATATTTTGATTAATTTTCTTTCATCTTTTAACAAATGATACATAATTAAGATTTTGTGTGATAGATGTACTCTTACTATGTAACTCTGGGAATCTGTAGTGATCATGTAAAGTCATTATTAAAATGATAATTTCAAAATTTAAAGCCTTTACATTATACATTACTAGTAAAATTCATTGTGACATATCAAATTTAATAAATAAAACAGTTATATTTATTTTATTTTATTTATATTTTTAATTATTTATTTTATTATCTTTTTTATATTAGAAAAGTTAATACTTTTATATTTAATATATAATATCATAATATATTAATAGAAAATATTAATAATGTAATTATTATAAAGCTTTCGTATATAAACATAATAATAATAATATCATTTTTTAAGTTTTTCCTTTTTTCATTTTTATATGTATGAATAGTAAATATCCTACTTCAAACACATTGTAAATGAGACTATCGATAAAGAAAATTCAAATTTGAAAGGTTTATACACCATAAAAGATTCATGTTATAACAATAACAAATAATTATTGTTCATATTATTTGGTTGACAAGTTTATATCTTAATTTAACATATTTTGACCTATATTCTAATTTCCAACCATCTCCAAGTAATTATTAGTTAAAGAAAAATTGTACCTTGTTCATTATTAAATCAGATTAATATCGGTTGATTATATGTATACTTTAATGATTAAGAAGTAATCTCGTATCAAAAATCAAAATATCATTTATAATTTAAAATTTAAAATAATTAATTTATATAATTTATTTTATTATTTTTATCTTGTAAAACTTTTAATTCACACTTAAATATTTGACGATGTTCCCACATTTACTTAAAAGCTATAATAAAGAAATTTTTTGTAAAAAAAATTAAAAATTAATATTTATATGATACTGCCATCAAGACAAATGATATGTTACTCATGAGTTTTTTATTTTTTGAAAAGAAAAACACCAAAAAAACTTGTGACCACTGAATTATAAATAAATTTATACAAAAAAACTAAAATACTATTTTCAATATAAAAAAACTGTTTATTTTCTTATAAATAATTTCTTGTTGATTGTTATAGTCGTACTTTCTTAACCCATTCCTATAATACGACGTAACTTTAAACATCAGTATAAGAAAATGAGAATTCTCCACAAACCATGTGCATCAATCTTTATATGATTATTTAATTAAATATTATATGTGTGTTAGAATTTATTAATTACTACAAGAGGGTTGTGCAAATAGTTTGGTTTCTTTTCTAAAAGAGAACTTCTTACTCAAAAAATATTATATTCTTCATCACTTAAACTCTAAGATTGTGTTTATTATAATTAAATAATTGTATTCCAGAAACTATTTATTGATGGTATATATAAGTGTTCGCTTTGAATATATACAACATTGTTATCTTTCTTTTTATCCATTTATTATAAAAAATGCGATAACAACTCGTTAAATTGTAGAATGAAAGCTTATCTTTCTTTTCATCCATTTATTGTAAAAAATGCGATAACAACTTATTAAATTGTAGAATGAAAGCGAATATGAATGACTTTTTTAAAGAATAATATGATAATGAAATCATTCTCTCTTTTTTTCGAAAATCACATTAAAAGTATACTAGAAATCAAAATAGAAATACATTAGATATTTCTTAGCCTCTGTGAACATTTGTGATGCAAATAAATACAAAAATCTTAGTGTCTATTTTGTTGAACTGATTTGAAATGATTTATTGTTCAAGATGATGGATTTGAGGGAATGAAGCCTGTTTGGTTGACCTAATTTGAGAGGATGGGTGAGGACGCAATTGCGGGATGACATCTTCGCTAATAAAGAGATTTGAAGGGATAGAACCTGAAATTACAAAATAGCCCTCATAAGTGAAGTGGAAATTACAAAATACCCTTATAAACATATATAACATTTAACGATATCATGTATATGTTAATAAGAGTACTTAATTTTGAATAATTACTTTTAATTAAATATTATCTATTAATATTTTTTATTTTAAATTTAAGTACATCTTTCATTTGTTTTGATCAATTTAAGTAGACTGTTTATATACTTTTTATTATAACTTATTAATATTTTTATAGAAATAAAATAAGAATTCAAAAAATTTGTATTTAATCTCTTAAAAATATAGTAAAAAAATATTTAAATTTTTAAGTAAGAGAATTAATAAAAAAATAAATTTGAAAAACATTGCAAACTATTTTTATTTAAACTAATAACTTTAAAAGTTTCAATTTAAGTAAAATGTAAAAATAATTTATACTTATAAAAACAACAGTAAATTTCAATAAAAAAAATAGTTTAGATTGTAAGAATTTTTTTTTACAGATTTTAGTTAATTATTATTTAGACTAAATTGTATATTTTAATAGAATAATAAATTTATGATTTTATTGCATTATTTAGGATTTATGTTTAATTTTAAATAATTTAGAAGATATGTTTTAAATAATTTTAGTAATATTTTTTATATTAAAATCAATTTAATCAAACTCATTTTAATTTTTTATTATCATATTTCACAAGGGTTAGTTAGTATTTTCAGAAATATATCAATTAAAAAAATAAAAACAAATTTATAACATATGTCAAATTATTCCCAAACTTTCATAATCTATTTCCTGAAATTCTTCAAATCTTACCATCTATCCCTTAATCTAAATAACTTTTTTATCTCCACATAATTCACTCAAATTTCTTTAAATCTATTTTCTCGAATTCACCCTCCCAACTAAACATAACCTTGATTTAGTGCGTTACAATAAATGTTTAACTGCAAAAATTGTTTAGGAAATTGTACTGATTGGTCTTATCCTATTTGTCTAATAGTTTGATTGTTTAGGAAACTGTGCTGATTGGTCTTATCCTATTTGTCTAATAGTTTGACCCAAATGGACAAGTGTTTCTTGCATGCAAAATAGACATAATTAAAAATATACTTAAATACATAAATAACAGTACTACTGTACAAACTACTAGTTCAGTTAATGTGTCTCACTACTCATTACTGTTATTTTTCCATTCTTTATGCTTTCAATAATAATTTATTAATGATAGAAAAGAAGGGAATGGTTGGACAGAATTAATTTATCTTATTTTTCTACTACTTTTTACTTAATTTAAACAATTTTATTTTCTACCTTAATATTTTTTTTCTTATTTTCTATCATTCGAACAAAATTTGACATCGCAGACTAATATATTTTGTAGGGATACATTGTCAAATTTTAATTGAAAAGAGTTATTGCATTTACAAAAACTAAAACAGAAAAATATATTTTAATTTGATAAAAAAATCATTATATTTACATTGTCGTGAAATTGTGCTTCTAATAAAAGCTTTATTGTAAAAAACAAAATATGGGACTATGAATATTGTACATATAATAAGAACTAAAAGAAATTGTCATATTTGGAAGATTTGTAAGTGTAAACTTGAAATTGGACTATCCAATTTCTAGTATGCCTCTGAATTTAGAGTGAAAAGAAAACTAGAAAAACGAAAGTTTTAAATTTTGTTTCTGAAACCATATGTAACATACTTTGTGTATAGCTAAGTAGTTAGAATAAATAAATTAAAGTTGGAATTGCGATGTTATATTTTCTTTATTTTTCATACTTCAAATATATTTAAAAAAAAAATAGATGTAAACGAATATAAACATGGTATACCGACAAATCGAGCTCGTGATACGAATTCCTCAAAATTTTATGGAAAATGACTGGTATACACCATTTTTTGAGGCAAGGGAAATGTAAGGAATAGATAAATAAAAACGTTAATAAAATAAAATAGAAGAGCAGCAAAAACAGAGAAATAAAAAGTAACATCGAATATGCACGTGTTTATATTTCGATTTAATTATAAACCATTATATATAAAATTTTGTAGACATTTATAATATATATCTCAAAAATCCATTAATAGGAATTATGATTAAATAGTGATATAAAATTATTGTATTCTGACACGATTATTAAACTCGTAAAAATATTATATAAACATGAAAGTATCATCCTTAAAATTAGTGTACACTGAAATGGGCCTGACAAGCCCATCCTTTGTTTTGCTTTTTGAATTGAGTATGACAGAATATGCAAATTAGGAATGGGATCATTTGGAAACGGAATATTCCGTAGATAAAAAAAATGAAAAATTGTTGAAATTTTATGAACCACACATTGAATTGATGGGGTTTAACTGCCTCAGTCACAATCTTCACCATTTTTCAATCCAACTCTTTCTAGTCAAAGATTGAAAGTGATGGCTGTATTCACTCACAAAGAGATAACAGATGCATGAACATAAAACAGGTTGCTCTTTTCTAGCAATGACTTCATGGATCAAATTTGTGTGGATATAGTTTTCTCATTGTCTTTCTTCTAAAGAAAAAGAAAGTTATTTTTCTAAAGAAAAGAAGAAGTACCGTGTTCATTTAATTTTATTTTCATTGTTTATATATAAAATTGTCTCTATTTGAATGGTTTAAAATTGTGTGAAATAAATTGAGAGCGAGTGGTGTATTTCTTTTTTTTTTTTTTTTTTTTTTTGTCTCACGCTATTTTATACCTCTATAACTAAATTAAACATCTCAAATTCGAGAAACGTATAGAAATTTATAGGAATTGAGGTGATGTTTAATTCATAAAAACGTATTACCCTCATTTTTACATTTGAGATTATCCTTTCAAAAAGAAAAACCGACTTCATTCCTTGGGGATGCAAAAAACTACTTCAATTATCCACAAATTGTAATCGAATTTTCAGATTAACTTGTTGCAGCTAATTATCTTTTCACAGTGAAAATCCCATGTAAACAACTTCACCGTCTTCCACTGGCCATAAGTATCCTCAGAAATTAGATAGGTAAATTGTAAATGTAGATTTCATCTATGAAGAAGTAAAAGCATAATGATATTGTACAACAGCAATTAAATATTTACAGTGAAAAGAATTGTGTTAGGGAGCACTTTATTACATCAATTATTTACAAGAAGCGGTCTCCACGCAGGGAAAGATCCACATCACCAGCAAAGATAATTTACACCAACTCCACACCTGTTTTCTTTTTCCTTGTCATCATCACTTTTTGCAGGGTTCATTAACAGATAGACTTCATGACTATTTATTGAAAGCAAGAAGAAAAAGACATTAATAACAAAAGTCAGAAACCAAAACACTCTCATCCACATGGCCACTTGCTGATGACAACCCCTGGCCCTTATGATTGAAAGAGAAGACGGTTTCAGTTTCTAGATGCTGCTTGTGCTGCTGCTTAGTCTGCTGATGGGACCAATATGCGTGGGCCACTAGAACCCGGTCCAAAAGTTCTTGGGGAACAGGTTCACCCCTTCTTTGCTGAGGGGATATTCTTGCCGTGTGCACTAGTGTTTTCCATTTATCCTGCAACCACCCGAAAATCACGTGTAAAATATTTCTCTGCCATGCGTTCTCGGTAAAGGAAACCAAAAATCCATGATTTCATCTTTTCTCTTAGATGCTATCACTATCTTGCAGTAGTTTTACAGAAAAGCAGAAACATGAGGAATAACTAAGTTTTGGTTAGAATAGGATTTTGGACACTATAGTTTGTATCTCATTAGGTTTTGATTTTTATTATCAGTCGCCATATTTTCAGTTTTGTGGGTCTTGTTCCCTAAAATATATGGAAACTATAGGGGATTAGTTTTTCATAGGAAATAAAGACTAATACCTAATAATATATAACTTGTATATGAAATATAGTGAAAATGAATGAAAGTTCTAAGGATCTATGCCTTAACAGTAGGGATCAAACTCAAATTATAAACTATGGGGATTAATTAAGAACCAACACCTGAATATGTAGAAATTATATGGCCCAAAACATTTAAAGCCTTAAACTTTTATACATCAAAATCTATTTAAAAGGTAAGACATGCTAACGGGAAAGAGCACTGGGCAAGCAGGTAAAATATCTGGTTAAGCTTTAAGAGTCGTTTACATAGCATATACAGTACGGCAGTTTCCAAGCAAAAAGGATCACACGGTTTTTACCTTCAAATCCACATATGTCCGATGCTTTGCATTATCGAAAGCACAAAGCTTAACATCACGCCACCTGATTATATTTTTTCATAATAAAATAAAAATACATCATAAAGGGATTGTAAGAGGAAATCTCTCTCAGCATTACTGAAAATACAGAGGACAGACAACTATCTATACGCCCTCACACTAGCAACAGGATGGAGTACTAGTTACCATGTCCCCCGAAATATTATTGTCAGTCTAGCAAATGAAACGAAAATATTATTGTCAAGACCATAAAAGTCTCGTGTAAATGTTACCTTCCGGTTCCTAGTTTTTCAACTGCTTGAACCAGTGCTTCTACTTCATCTACAGAAAAAGGCCTACGTATTCGGCGCTGTACCACCTCGGATCGCCTTGACTTCTGGGGTACAGATACCAATGCTAGTTCCTCCTTACCTTTTTCAAGAACAGTAACCAATTCTTTAGAATCTTCCATACCTTTGTCAACAGAAGTGTTAGCAGGAGAAGGTGCCGAATCATTATCACTTTCAAATTGGCTACCAAAACAGGTTACTTGATGCTCAGGTAAAATGTCAGAATTGCCTTGAATGCTCTGGTGAATTACAGCAGGACGGGAAGGACACCTGAAATTTTTTTTGAAGCATAAACTAAATATTATTCATAAGATGACAGTAAGAATAATAGTTCATACAAAAATATGCCAATGATACTAGAATAATTGAATTAAGTATATAAACACCTCATTTCCAAGAGAAAATACAATGTCGATGGAGTGATTTGTGTTCAAGTACAAATAATTAGGAACACTAATTGACAACCCCAGTTCCTACCATACAACTTCATTTGAAGGTTATACACTACCTTATTAGAGGCGGTGTTACGTCAGCGCCAGGACGGGGAGAATGTGCAGCGGATACGATCGGTGGGCTTTGTGAAGAATTAGGCTCCAGGGTGAAACCCAAAGCATCAAGCTGGTTATGATGAGAAATTCCAGTTTGAAGTAGTGTTTTACTGTCATCCCTAACTTTCTTTCCCTGGAGAAAAACACCAATGTGCAGTTCACCTCCGAGTACAGCAGTCACTGCATCCATTACTGTCCTCTGCAGACCAAAATGCTGTAAGAAATACAGCCAACCGAACTTGTGATGGAAGAAACATGCAAATGGAATGGATTCCTAAAATGTAAATGCAACTTATAAATTACACAGATGCCACTCCTCGTGAACATCTAGAAATGGGAGGATGGTGTGTAGATGAGCCAAATATATAAATTATTAGACCTTCAAGGACCCAATTGTCGCAGTTTCTGGAACCTCTATAAAAAGCTCTGGCACCCTAAATGACTTGATCCTAAGCTTCACTGGTTAGAAGAAAGAAATTTAATTGTAAGAACCGCATTGAAGATACAGATCAAGTCAAAGAATAAATAAAGAACTACTCCCTCAATCTTCTCATACCATGAGAACCAATTCGTCGTAACACCTGATGTTGGCGTGCTTCCAAGGATGGTATTCGAGGGTCTGCATCAAAGATTTGGATTTATTTAAACAAAGACGCCATGAGATCCTTAAGAGGTTAAACAAAAATCAAACTGTAAAGAAGGAAGCCGTCTATAGGGAATGTGTAAAACCTCTGTGCATCCCAGGAAGTGAACCACAAGCATCCTGATTAATGCAATTCTCGGGCGAATAATAAATTCCACCACTCCTGGTAAATCCATTAGAACTTGAAACAGACTTATAATTAAAAAGCTTCCTCTTTTTGAAAGGAATATTCATCTGAGAAATTTGGCGTTTATTGCACTTCCTCTGCTTGTGATAAGTTTTCTTCCAAACTCCATCTGAAATTAGCACGTTTCCAATTAGAATAAAAAAAATCAGCGAACAAGCAAGGAAGGATGAAGCTTAAAGTAATCTCATACCATAAGCATGAACTCACCACTGTTAGAAAGTGTGTCATGCTTCGGCTTTTGAGCAACTTTCTGAAAGTTAGAAGCCAATCTTTTACTTATTTCACTATCACCTATACAATTCTTCGGCCTAAAGGTCTTGGTTTTAGTATTAATAGGGTGACTACACCCAGAAGAGTTTTCATCATCATCTCTACTAACTACTGCTACATTGTCACAACCTTTGGACAACAAGCTACAGGGAATCCTGTCATTATACCCAGACAATTTAGCACTCCCACCTAAACTGACCATCGCAGGAGGATTTTCATCCAGCGGATCCCCAAAACTGTACATCTCAATCCCACTGCCAATTGGCACCTTCTCCAATTTATGCATCCCATCCTTTCCTTCACTTGTATCCTCATCTATCTTGAAATGACTATCCTTTGTACAACCAGAAAAATCTAATTTGACTTCGTCAGTAACATTTTCCATTTTGATATGGCTATTGCTATCCACCAACTTATTTGCAATGAACCTCTCTGAGCAACTAGAACTTGTTATTATAGAAGCAATCTTTGCATGGTCATGAATAGCAAGACGTGGGAATTCTATCAAACTTTTTTTGTCACAGCTTCTTTCGTCAGAAAGCTCAGATTTGGATGGTTTATTTGCATCATGGCACTCTTTGACAAATCTACACTGATCCTTATTTGATGATGTACCGCTAGATATGGCTGGATTCTCTCTCTCTTGTAATAGTTTACCGGCTACGGTGGCCAATAAGTCAAATGCACACTTTTGTCTGTCTTCTGCTCTCTGAAATTTAGCCCTCCTCTAGGAAACATTTTAACAAAACAATCATAAATATTGTTTTCATGAAATCTTACGTAAATTGAAGTATTAACCAGCCCCACATGAGAAGCAGAACATATTTACCCTAACTGAGCGCGAAGCTCGGGGCATGGCAGGAGCCTGGTAGCCATTAAATCCGTACTCTAACCTCTTCTGTAAGACCATATTTTAGAAACCATGCCAGAACAGACTGATCAAGCACAGATATTCAGCAATCCAAGACCACTATCCGATAAATGAGCACTTTTCTCCTTGCTTGACTTAACCAGCCACAACTCGAAAGCCTGACAGTAAACCCATAAGTAAAAGATCAGATGCATTACAGTGTACCACTACCAGTAAAAGTAAATATAATAAGTATTTTACAATGTTTTTACATTGCTGAATTTCGTTTAGAATGACAAAGTAAATATCTAACAGAGAATACGAATTAAATAGGCCCTTCCAACTACTCAATGCTCGGGTGTGAAGGTATATCCGGTGGGCATCTCAAAAACAGATTCTTTTTCTTTAAAAAGGAAAAAAGAAAAAGAAAACTTTTAAGACCATAGTCATTAAAAGAAATAAAAGAAAGTGAATGTTTTCATTCCAAGATTTAGGAAGATATCAATCTAGAGAGAGATAACAACAGAACATTTGAAATAACAAAAAAACTATTCCTGCAAAACACCATTAATTGCAACAAAATCTTTCAGAGTTAAAAATTACTCCCTTCAAATGCCCAACCAAGAGGAAGTCAATTAAGTAACTTTCACCAGATCCAGGAAGTTGATGAAAAAAGCATAGATACAGAGGACTACACAACGAAAACAGATTCAGACGAGGATAAAAAAAAAATACAAAACAATTCAGCTCACGTTAAGACACAATACTAGGCTAAAATCAAGGAAGAAGCAAAACCAAACCAGATTTCAGACAGGTCACGAGAAAAGTCTGAAAAAATTCAAAACGGATACCGTAGTAGGGATCTACAACAACGAAACAAGACCGATCTAAAAAAAGAAAAAACCAAATCCCAAAGAAAAAGGAGATTCAACTCGACTAAACCGAAAATTCTGAAGTTTCAACATACCATACGACACAATCTCCCATTAATTTCATCCGCCAGCAATCAAAATCACTTCATAAATAACTTCGTGAAACAAAACATCCTTACCAGTTCCCCTTCAGATACACAATTTCAACCGGACGAAGCGAAATTCCGCGAATGTAAGATCGGCGAATTACGAATTCCGAAGTGAACCAACAAAAACAACACTAGTTTTTCATCACAGAAGCAATTTCTCTCATGATTTGGTTTGTTTTTGTGGCAGGAAACAAAATTGAAAAGAAAAAGAAAAGGATTTGTTGCTTTGAATACCAAAACCCTCTGAAAAAACTTCCCATTCTTTGCTTAAACCCCCCCAAAGCACTATAAGACCACCCGGCCCACCGGATCTGCCGGTTATTGCAGTTAACTCCACCGGATATCGCAGGTTAAAGGTAAAATATGTTTCGTAAGTCAACAGGTCATTGCAAAATTCCATAATTTTTTATTTTATTTATTTTCCAATTATTATGCCTGCCATTTGAATATGATTTGTACAATTAAATATATGATTAAATAATTAGTAATGTAAAAATATGTTACATAAAATATATAATATTATATAATATAAATATAAATACAAGGTTTTAGGTGGCATAATGTCATGGTTTTGCATTTGAGTGGGTGGGTGAGATAAGCGTGACGCTTTTAGTGCATGTTTTATTTGTAAAAGATAATATTTGTATGGACCAAAAACACTGTTTTTATTATATTGAATTTTCATAATCCATCAGAATATAAATTAAGAAACTAAGTAAAGTAAAGTAATAAATAGGAATCTGCTTGATGATGGTTGTATGGGAAAGAAAGCGAGCATAGAAATTTGGCGCACTCGTTATCATTTATATCATTATCAATTTCAACACCAATAACGGGGCCTTCTGCAAGATAAACGGCGTTTGGGGAATCTCTGTCAATACGTCCTTATAGTGTAATAATGCTGCTTCACACTGTTGCAAATAAAAAGTATTATTTAATGATATTAAAATTGATAATTTTGACTGTAGCAGTATAAGAGAAACTATGGTCACATAATATTCAATGCAGCTGCGGATGTGGACACGTGTCGGTCTCAAGAGAAAGACTTGGGTTATCGTTACACGTGGCAGTGTGACATTGGATGAACCACGTCCTTTGTTTCATTTTAGCCAAAAAGGGTGTCTCATATCATCCACGTCACTACCTCTCTTTTCTTTTTGTCGTCTTTATTTTATTTTTAGAGATAATGTGACGTCACTGTCAAATGGACTAACTTGTTTAGAAAAAAATTGAGTTTATCTCAAAAACAGAGACCCTTTCATAAAAACGGTGTAACAGTTCAATAAAACAAAAGAATAGGATGATAGATTCATTGAAATTCACTTAGGCTCATAAAAGAGGTTAACAGCAGTGTTTACATATAATATAGTTAGTTTGGTGTTTTTTTCTTTTCCGCTTACAAAGTACGAGATAGGTGTAATGAGTTGTTACATTAGAGTTGGTTCGGTCAGAAACAGATTCAAAACCAAACCAACCATTGATAACCTTGGAGAAAGTTAGTCCAACCAAACAAGCAAGCTTACAATGCAACACATGTTGCTGTCTTTATTTTTTATTTTTTGATGATATATGTGTGTAATCATCATCGCTGTCAAGCTATACAAAACTGTGCATTAAGTTTTGATAAATTTTCAGTTGCATTATTTCATTTCCAAAAAAACAATATATTATACTTTATTGAAGTTATTCCAGACGAGTTTAAATATGTAAAATTAATATATATATATATATATATATATATATATATATAAACATTATCCTGAGTAAACAATTGTGTGTTACAAGAAAAAAGAAGGAAAAAACTGAAAAGCAATTGTCCTTTAGGAATTGAATTGGGTTTGAAAAGGGTAAGGGCACGTGACGAGGAGGAAATGCAGGGTGGCCCACGAAAGAGATAGCATGTTATGCAAATTCTTATTAATTTGATTGAAGGCAAAGGAATCCATATTCCTTTCCCAAGAAAGCTGGAAAAGAAAACCTTTGTGTTTTTGTCTTGTATTAAAGATCATGTTCATGCCATGGTCGAATCATTAGTTACAGATCTGTGGTATCAATCCCCGTGAAATTTGGATCCAAATAATAATTCATCCCCCAGAGAAAACAGGCAAATTAAAGATTAAACAAAAGCTTATTGAATAAAAATTAAAATTAAACACATTGAAAAAATTGCCATTACATATTTGCACATAACCCAATCCACGCTACAATTCCCAGATTGTTGGATTCTCCGTACAGCATAGAAAAAATTTAATATATTTTATATAACATATTCTGATGATGAATAACACTGAGTCAGATGATGATGGAGTTCGATATAAAATTTATTTATTTTAAAAAGTCACAAAAATAAATATGCCAAGGACAAGGACAGTCAAAAGTATGACTGTGACCTATGAACTGAAATCACGATGGAGTAAAATGAAGTGAGATATAGAGAAAAGAAAAGAAGGAAAAAAGAACTAACAAAATGATCAGAAGAAGTTTGGAAGTGGAAGCTAGGGATCAGGTGTGTAGTTGGACGCAGATTGAAGGTCACGTAACTTGAATGCAATTTACTTGACGTACAAGCCACATTCAGATCTCAGTCACATCCATCGGGAAAAAAAAAAAAAAGAGAAAGAAGAAAAGGTGAGGATCAAGTGGGTAGTATTACTCCACTAAGTACAAGTTGGATTAATGTTTATAAACTCAAACAAATTAAATTTAAGTTTAAAAACCCAATTCATTAAACAATCTGTAAAATTAAGTTTTCTGAGTTTTCTGGTTGTGCTACCAACGTATTTTTTAAACTGTCAAATTCAAAACAATCAAAAATGAAAATCAAACACACGGGATAAAGTATCATGGTGTTCCAGAGAGTGCACCTATTTGGGGTGGCTTGTACAAATACAACCTATTGAATCAGACAAGGCAATGGTAACAACAGTAAAGAAAAAGTTGTTTGGGGACCAATGGAACAAAAGCATTATTAAAAACCTAATTTATGATCTTAAAAGATGTGCTGTGAAAGATATTACATTTAATTAATCAAAATAATCAAGGGTTGTGATCCAGCCAATCAAATTAATATTAGTTGCACCCAATGACTGATAAAGGTGATTAAAAAGTAAGAGATGAATTCTTTACCTTATACCAGAAAAGAAAAGTCTGCAACAAATAGTTGTACCCAACCTGTTATAGTTCCTTTTTTATCACTGTCAAGTTCATCTTATCACGTATTTGTAAAAAAAATACAACAATAATTTCTCAAACCTGAAAACATGAAAGGGCTCTTGCACTCCTGATCTGAACCTAACCCAGAAACAAGAATGGCTCTTTCCCTCTCTTCCCCAAAATTCTTCTAACTACCAAAACGTGGATAGGAATCCCCCACAAGACACACTCAGGTGATAAGCATTTTGGTCTCAAACTCTTGCTTTCAACTACGAGTTGGGTACAAACTTGCAAAAGCATGTCACAGGCTTCAAATTCATACAGCAAATATCATACATACCTGTTCTTTTTAATTATTAAGAATTGCGCATCTTACCCTTTCTTTTCGGGTATGGGTAGTCTAACTGTTTAGCCCCCAAGCAAACTATTGACAAAAACCTCGAATATCTTGCATGTTTGACATTGGAAAAAAAAAAAACACCATGGACAGCAACGGATATATACAAGTTCAAGGTAACCCTCACGGGTTACGGCAGGCCAACATCCATGCAAAACAAAAAGCATTGTATCTGTGAGAGAATAAAAATATTAATCTTCTGCGGATATTACAATGATCACAAGCCAACAAAACCAAAATAAAATTAGATTTGTTCTATGTATCAATAAAAAGTTACATGAACCAACTGCAGCATCCGAAAACCAAAGGCAAATTGAAATTAATTCATTCCGAGGCCAAATTACCATACTGCCATGGATTGAATTCAATTGCTTTAACATCACAATCATCAGTGCTTCCCAAGTTATCTGCAGCAGCCCGATGTTCATTGTATTTACCATTATATTGATAGATTTCCAAATCACCCCAAGGAGTTGTTGTCACTTCTTCAGTTAAATCAAACCATCTAGGCACGAACTTATGCCCTTTTTCCTCTCGCATCCTCTTTTCAGCACGCTGCCTCTCCTCCAAACTGAAAGGAAACAAGTGAAGGATAAATACCCTGGGAATCATCTAACCAAATTTCTCTGGTGATTGGTGACACTCAAAAGTCCATTTCTATTTGAGAAAGGGAATGACAGTAGCAGAGAAGCCTAACAAATTTTCAAGAGAACACAAAATGGTTGTAATTTCTAGCCACTCCCTTGGGCATGAGATACCGATACGGAAGACCACAGAATGATCAGTAAAACCGAACACCCCACCCACACAACAAAGACTATGTTGACTGTTGTCTGTAACTTAAATTCAGTTTAGTATTAGTGCTTCTAAAATGCTCAGCTAAATTTTTGGACACAAGGCGGCAGGAGGAATAAGAGAAAGGGAAAAGAACCTGCTCTTTTCTGCCCCAGATTTTGACAGATCACCCATCTCAAGTGCATATCTATCTGGGCGTAGACGAGAGTCTGATGCCAACAACTTTCTAGGGGCAGTGTCAAAGCTGTTTATTTTATGAGCAAAATATGTATACTGAAATTTGTCATTCTGCGGAACATCAGCAACATGCCAAACCTGCAGAACAAAATCAACGGAAATGTCAAGGACAATGATCAGGAATTTTTAAGGTATTAATGTCCTCACCAATCAATATAACAGTATAGTATAAGTTCAAATTATTTCTTATCCAAAGTGAAATTTGAGATTATTGATTGCAATGGTTATAACTTCTAACAAAAGAAATCATAAATAAGACTAAAAGACTGGATTGCAATGGATTATGCATCTTGTCAACAGACATATGAGCAACCGACCTAATATACTAGAATATATTAGCGTCTTGTTGCATCACATCATGAAGTTACTTCAAACGATTACCATTCTAAAGATAGGTTCAGAATTTCCAGAGTAGATCTAGGTTTCTTAAAGAGGAAAGAGCACAAGCATAGTAAAATAAGAGAAATAGTTGAAAAAATTGAGTTCAATGTCCACTTTTGTGCTTGGTGAAAGTGGGGAGAAAAGACAAAAGTTGTTTTCTTCTTTTGAGGAGCTGAGGGTTGATGGATGAACGATATGGCTCCCCATGCACTCTTGGCCTGTGAAAGTTCCTTAACTGGGAAGTGACTATGGCCATTTAAATTGGTCTCTACAACTATAACCTAAATCAAGAGTAACAGGATAGACCATGACTTCATCCTTAAACAGTACAACAACAAAGTTTTGTCCCACTAGATGAGATCGGCTACATGAATGACATGATGCTATGTAACTCGGTAAAAGACTAAAGTTTCAAAGATGTTAATTATCATCAAACATTAAGACCACTAAAATAGCAAGATGCCTAGTTTTTGAAACAAAGTTACCATGAACTTTAATTGCAAATAATCTCAAGTTCATTCTGAAGAATTTTTATTGAAAAGTCACCTCTTTCAATTCTGTGTTTGGGAGAGGCTCTCCTTCTGAATCACAGGGTTGATAACTCATTGACTCATTCCACTTCCCAGTCATTAATATTTTAGGCTCCTCCGAAGAATTATAGATATACCCATCCACTTCGTAACGACCAGCACTACAGCAGATCAGGAAATAGATAGTCTAATTAAAAGTTAGATATATTGACAATTGTAAGATACCCAAACAGCTGAGTAGAGAAAGACGAAGTAAAATATAGAAATCCTAAATGAAGGCAGAAACAATTCAGGCCACTCATTTATTTTCAAATAGCTTAGTTTAACAGGAAAAATTTGTCAAGTAGTGGGCAATTAATCAAATCAAATAGTCAGGTGAAACAAAAACATTTAATGCCACATTACCAAGAAAATAATTTCAATGTCATATATTGAAGTAAAAGCTGTAATAGAATAAACTAACAAATTGCTCAAGGATGAATCTAAATCCAATATAGAACTGGTACAAACTAACTAAAAAAGTATTAACTGCTTCTTAAGAAAGTAGAAACAGAAATGATACAGACCCAAACCATCCACATGGTTGAAAATATAGTACAGCTTTGTCTCCAGTTGTCAGATTTGTCATTATCATTTCCCCGGGCGAATCGATCCAGGTTCGGCCAAATATGAGGTTGTTAACCTTTGTAGGAGGCGGCACCAGATCCAAGACTACACCATCTCTCTTAAGAGTCACACGTGTTCTGCAAATATACAATTCTTTTTAAATGGAAGATAACAACGTAACAGGACCATTCAGATGAGAACTAGATTCAATCAAGAATTATTTTCCTGCATAGCTATATACTGTACCACTAAGGAACCTACATTGACAAACTCATAGGGAGATCCTTAGAAGAAAGTGTTATAATTAGCTTGGAATAAATACGCATATTCATCAAATACCACCATAAATGTCTCTACCCTGCTTGATAATACATTAAATCTCTTAAGATCATAGAGATGACATCGAAACTCCTTCATTAAGAATGCAATAGGCGAAAACATCAATCAGAGTTGGAACTTGGAAGAATATAAAACATCATCAGTAACACGAGTAAAATGATATAACAGAGGAAATCTACTAAACAACTGCAATATATTTGTCACCTTCCAACAGGGTAAACATCAACAGAATTTCCCAAAAATTTAGTTTTCAACTTTGAAGTCACATCATATGTAAAATGCTCATTCTCAGCATGCCCAGCACTCATTGGGGGATGATGACTCACCTGAAATTTGAAATAATTTCTTTTAGATAGAGAGAAATAACAAAATCCATACAATTTGTTGCAGCCTAAGGCACCTATGAAAATAAGAAAAAGAAGAAATTAATTTTTTTTTAAAAGGTCCTAAAGAACTCTATATTCCAAAGACAAAATGCACACAGAGGGGGAAGAAGAAAGAGTATTGTAGAACATGCTGCATCAGAGAGTTTCCTCGAGAATCATATACTGAAAAGATACCTGTTCTGCAAGAAATGCAATTCCGCCATGATTAGCCATTTCATAAGTCTCTCCAAGGATAGGATTAAAAGGCTTCCACGTCCGTTGGTAAGCGAAGTACACAGATATAGCCCATGATGCTGTGATGATTATCATAAAGTACAACAGTGAAGAAATAATTAGAAAAACGCATACCTAAAGTTACTTCAAACCAACTGGAAGATTGAAGAACAAATAGCTACTAAAAAAAGCTTCACATGAAGATATTTGAGGCCAGTAAAACAAATCCTTGATCAAAACTAGTTAGAATGATTCTGGTTTGACATTCATTCCTACGTAACACTATATCCCTGGGAGAATTTTCAGTTAGATTGGGAAAAAAAAGGTTAAAAAAAGAAAATAACTCACTTGCGTAAACTAACCGCATGTATGGATCCTCTGATTCATCCGCCTGATCTAACAAGTAGGAGTACTCCATCAACTAGTTCAAGCAATTTAAAATCCAATCAATTAATACTACAAATTAAGAAACCATCAGCAATGACAAAATTAAAAGTAAGTAGACCTCGGCCATTTTCTGAAGCATAGTCATCGGTTCAAAGATAATAACTGGTAGTGTCACCATTGATGTTACATCCGAGCCAATATATTTCTGCATCATCTTCCAGTAACCATCTCTTTCCTATACATAAAAGAGCCAAAGGGAAAACAAAAAAAAAAAAGGTTCAGAATATGAGCACAAATGAATGAGGCATGTGCCGGAGAAGAGGAGAAGAAAATAGAACAAAAACAAAACATATGTCCGAATCATTATCATGAACAAACAACACAAACAATTTAACTTAAGGAGTAGTAATTTCCAACAGCATTTTAAATGTCCAAACGGGGAGCTGGAAATAAAGCAATATTAGAAACAGACAGAAATTAAAAATAAAAAAATAAATAAATAAATACCTCTTGTTTCCATCTTCCTCTTTGTGCTTCCTCCTCTGCGTCTTCTTTACCTCCCTCTGGATTAATGACTTCCACACCTTCGTATCCAAGAAGCCTGGAAACAAAACAGAAACATGTAAATAAGCTTAAATTCCTCTCCAAATCGTTGCAAATCCTAGAGAAAAAAAACTGACAGGTATTTTGAACACCTGCTAGAATAGACTGAAATTCTAGTGTTGTAAGAACGCAATACTACGTGACTAGGATGTACAATCCAGGAAAAACATTTCAATTACTCGATCAAGGGGAACCACTTTTTTTTCACACTAAAAATGCAATCATCAAATAACAATTGAAAGTTGAAACAGCGCATATGAATATAGGCATTTAGAATTGACATTTTTTGAGGTGAATTAAGGAAGGGATGACAAAGACGAAGTACCCGTTGACTGATCGGTGCATAGCGTTGGTGAACATGGAAGACATGGCGGCGAAAAACCCCTTACTTTCATCCTTCTTCGAGGGGCTGCCCATCTCTGCGTGTGAAACTTTAACCCTAATTCAGAAAGCTATCAGATTCAGAACCCAAAGAAATTGCAAAACTCCAACCTCGCCCAAATCAAATTCAAACTCAAACTCAAACAATGTACGAGTGAAGGGAGTGTATTATGTTTTGGGTAAAATGAAACCAATAGTTATTTTAAATATAAAATCAGTTATTTTTTATTTGTATTAATTTAATTGTGTATTGTTAACTGTGCTTTAATCATCTTATTTTGTGTAAGGATTTTTCATAATTGAAACTAAATTTGTAAACATGGTTTTTATTAAAGATTAGTCAAATTTAATTGAAAAAATTATTTTTTTAACTCCTATAATTATGTAAAATAATTATAGATAGTATTAAATTAAAATTTTCTAGAAAAAATAATTTTATTTAATTTATAATTTTGGTTACAGGTTATTTAAATATCTTTTGTTAAATATTAATTTTTTTTGTATGATGTTTTATAACTTTATTTAAATTATATTTTAGGATACATTTTTTATTTAAGTTTATATTTTAAATAATACTTTTCAAATAATTTTATTTAAAATTTAAAAAATAATCAAGTGTTTATAAATATTGATGATATAAAATAATTTATGAGTATTTTTAAATAGGTATTTGTCTGATAATAAAATTGAATTTTCTAAACTAGATGAGAGACAATGGTACGTATTGATGTTTATGTACATGTGTATATATTAAATTCATATATTTCGTGGCAAAATTAACATGTTCTGGGTTCTATTGAAGTTACACCTTTCTCTGTAAGGGTTGGTTTGAATGCAGGATACTTAAAAAGAAAAAGAAAAGGACAAATAAAAAGAAAAAGAAAAAGACAAATAAAAAGAAAAATTAATAGTAAATAGACTTATTTAGGTTGAATGAAATAAAGTAAAGATAAAACAAATAAATCTAAATCTAAACGAATGCATATGAAGAGAAAAGAACCACAAATAAGTATTTGTTATCAATTTATTATACTGTAATCTTGTTTTTAAGTTTTAGAACCGTATAAAACTGTATGATGATAAATATATGAATTTGACATAAATATGTATTCCAATTATCAGAATATTAATAGAATAAATATGATATTAGCGTAACTATACATATTTATATTCTCTATTTTATCTATATAATTTAAATTTTATATTAATTTATATTTTTTAAATTTTAGTATTTTATTGTAATTAAATAATTACATTAAATCCATTTATAGATAAATTATTTTTATTTTAATTTATAATTTACATAACAACTTATTTGAATAATTCTTTTAGATAAGATTATTTTTATTTTCCCAAAATATTCTATAATTTTATTTGAATTATATTTTAGGGACTTTTTGCTTTCAGTTTACATTTCAAATAACGATTTTAGTAGTTTTATTTAAAATTAAAAAAATAATCAGAGTGTCTATATTTGGAAAATATAACATAATTCATGAGTATTTTTAAATGGGTATTAGATTTAACACAAAGTTTAGATTGCGGAAAATAGTAGTGCCATTGATGTTTATTGTCTTTAGTATTCTGTTTGAATTAAGAGAGTGAAAAATGAATAATAAATGGAATTATTTAGGTTAAATAAATGAATGGAGCATTAAAATGAATGTTGTGGTGAAAGTATTTGTCATGAAATTTTGCAATCTAATTTTATTTTAAACTTTAAAAACAATTTTAGATTGTGTGATAATAGTTGTGTGGATTTTAGGTAAAATAATGTTTTAATTTCATTATGATAACTTGGGTAAAATAACCGAAATTATAATTTTCATGATCTTCTCTTCTTATCTATGTCGTCTAAAGATGATTCATTATTAAAATAACAAAATATTGAACGTAACTTATCAAATATTTGTTATGTACTTTTGTTTACAGTAGAGTAAATGGTAGAATCCAAGTTGATAATTTGTGTAACTTTAACCTACAAACCATTCATAATGATTATTAGTGTAACATTAACGTGTTTTTCAAAAATATCTAATGTAAATAAGTTTATGAGATATCTTCTTTTAAGTATAATAAAGACTTTATACAACGCATAATAAATATATATAATTTGATAACGCACTTAAGTAAACTTTCAAAATACATATTTCATTGTTTAGTTTAATGTTTAGTTCAAGTATAACCTTATCAAATTATATATATATATATATATTAAGTTTATTATCATCACGTATGAACATTACATCTCCCATGATAGGATATTAAAACAAATCATATCAACACTTTACAGTGAAAGCACTTAATCAATATAATTTGAGGTTTAATCAATTTTTGTTTAATAGAATTGATATGTTATATTTTGATTGCATGATCCAATTGTAATTTTGATTGTAAAAGGTTGTAATGAGGTTGTGAAACATGCTATAAGAAGTAAAATTAGATAATTGGATGGTTGCTTTAGACTTTATATAGATTTTGTTATTTGCATTTTTTCAGTAAATGCTGATTTGCCTGATGAATACCTATTCAGTAGCACTTATAAAATTTAATCAATTAAATATGCTTAAGGATACCTAATTCACTTAGTGAAAATTTTGTAAATATGAAATTATTTTAAATTAAAGTGAATGCAATGATGTTTTCGTGAATTGAATTAAAAAAATGTTAGAAAGATAATGTGTACCTATATAGATAAATTAATAATTCGTGTATGATAATGCATGAGTAATACTTGCATTCAATAGCTTGACCAATAATTTTGGGAAAACCAAAATAATAAACTTAAACTAAACATATTTTTAATGTTTAATCTCAACACAAACTTATTATAATCCGTTATATACAGCTTGCAAGGTAGTGTGAATGAACTTATTTTTTTTCTCGCACTCTTACTATACCATTCTCATCAAGTAATAAATTTAATAATAGGATTCCACCACTTTTTATAATAATATTAATGTTGAGATGTAATATAGCTATTAAATTAGAAAAAATAATGAAATTTTTTATTTGATTAATAATTTGTTAAAGTTTTATAATATAATTTGAGGGTGAAAATTACTCATACTCACTTAAAAGCGTAAAAGTTACTTTGATAAAAAAAAGTTATCTACATTTAGATAAAAAAATAAAGAGCTGGTGACATTTAGTAATCCATGAGTATAAAATTAACGCCAATCTTTTATTAGATAAACACTCAAAATTAACTCATTTTATTTTCTAAAAAATGTCAAGCCATATTAAAAAATAGGTGTTAAACATTTCAACATTAAAATAAAAAACAAAGCTATTTGTAATTAAACACATTTTATTTTAAAATGTACATTTAAAACTAAAACCTTAACAAATACTATAATAAAGAAGATAAGGAATCAATTACACATAATTTACAAGGGCAAATTCTGATTTTTTTTTATTTTTATTTTTAATGAGTGGGATATTGTGAATTTAATCTTTTAAAAAACAAAAAAAAATATTTAAATATAAAAATATACTTTGAATCTTAAATATTATAATATATAATAAAATATCTCTTAATTTAGCTTGAAATTTTAGATAGCATATTTTAATGATAAATTATCTGTGAAATTTAACATCAAAATATAATAACTGAGTTTTTTTTTATATATATGCAGATACGAAATAAAACTAGTTATTATTTTTAAGATTAAACTGAAACAGCACACATTTAAAGACTTAATTTACCAGTTATTATATTTTGTAACTATGATATGATAGTACATAAATAGTCATTTTAGTATTACAAAGTATGCAACGATAAACATTTAAATATAATAGTTAAAAAAAGGTTTTAAAAGTGTAACTCATCACTTATTTTAATTAAAAATCCAAATCCAATAATTTGTATAACTAAGACCATCGTATCATCGTGCTTTTAATATTAAAACGATAATAAGTAGTTGAGTGAGATATTAAAGTAATAATATAAAAAATATTTAAATTTCACTTTATATGTTCGAAGACTAAGGTTTACGGATATGAAAATTTAAAATTAATTTTATATATATTTGATTTAATTATACGTATTATTGATGAAAATTTTTATTTCTTTAGTCTATATATTTAGTCCTTATATTTAAAAAAATTTCATTTTGATTCTTTAATATACCACTTTATACTCCTAAAAGATTAAAGACAATCAAAATAATAATATAGAAGCTACAAAGTTAAAAACTAACACGAGTAAATAAAATGAAATATTTTCAAATATATAAATTTAAAGATATTTGTTATTCAGAAAAGTAATTAAACATAGAAGATTTACATGTCGATTATATTTTTAAAAATATATTTAAAGAAGTTATTATAAATGAAATAAAGATTAATATCTTAAAAAAATAACACATAATAAAAAAATGAATATAATATCCAATATAATATTAACTGTTTATAATATATCTATAACCATGATATAAATTAATCGTAACAAATTTTTATAATTATCTTTAATAATCTTATAACCACCTATAATGTTCAAACACTTATAAATAAATCTTTATTATTAAATAAATACACACTCAATTTTATACTTAAAGTTAATCTTAAATCACTTCGCACGTTTTGGTTTCAACACTCGTTCCCGGTAAGAACACCTATATCATTTGTAGAAGGGATTATCCTTTTTAATGTATATATTTAATATTTTCATTTAATTTTTAATTATATTTAATTGTTTACAAAAACTATAACAATATATAAAAAGCTACATATTTATTGTTTTTACTTTACTTTTAATTATATTTTAAAATAAAAACAAAAACAAAAAATAAAGTGTTTTTAAAAAAATAATATATAATAGATAATATCACATACCATATCATGAAAATACCACAAAAATTAGGGCTTTATAATTAAATTTATTTCCTAAATATATGAAAGAAGGAAACCAATATATAAGAATTCTACATTTTCATTATTGGGTTTAATTATAACTCTAGAAACTTGACCTTTTGTGTTTGGAAGTCATTCACATTAATTAATATGAATATAATTTTAGTCATTGTAATAAAGGTTAAAACATTTTTAAAAAATGTGTATAAATTTTAAGGAAAGATCAATTTTTAGTGTAAAATAAACAAACAAATAAATGTTTATCTAGAAAAATGTTTGTTTGGATATATTTAAATTTATGATAAACTAAAGTAACAAACAGCAGAAAAGTAACCTCATATGTGGTTGTTGAGATTTTAAGGAAAAAAAGATAGATACCGATATTACTGTTAATGCAGATGAAATGCCAGATCGAACATTAACAACCAATTTCTGCAATTTTAAATTTACTTTCAGATTCCCTTTTCCCCTTTAATCCAAAACCCTAATTTTCTTTTTCCTCCTCAGCTTCGTCGCCGGATCCCAATTTCTGTGTGAAGTACTTCACTCCCCATTACTCGTTGTTTTGATTCTTATCCGTTGCTTCGTCTCTCACTATGAAAGATGGTAAATCCGTTAACCATCAACAGCCGCACCAGAACGGCCACCTCTCGCCTTCAAAATTCGCCAAATTGTTTGATCCAGAAGCTTCCTGGGATAAGGTTTGTTCTTTCAATTCATCCTTCGTAGATCCATTCCTTTCCCAATTTGACCCGTAGATGTTTGCTGAAATTACTTAAAATGAAATAATAAATTTTGAAGGTGCTGAGTTGAATTATATGCCTACCTGAAACTTGGGTAAGCAACAGAGTAACAAAAAAAGAATAAAAATTAAATAGTTGTGTTACGTTCTCAACGTCTTTTATAGTATGTGATTGAGATTGAGAATAAAGGTATATAATTTTTTAAGGATTTAAATCAGTGGTTACTAGAAGTTCTTATGTTGTGTGCACTTGTTACTTAATTTTTCTAATCATATGCTAACAACCGTTATCTATTGGTTACCTCCGAGCAGGATCAATTGGGAGACGTATTACATTGGATTAGACAAGGGCTTGGTCTTGTTTGTGGATTCCTTTGGGGTTCCATACCTTTAGTTGGAGGCATATGGTTCATCCTGTAAGTGCTCTTTTTTTGTCCAGTATGTTTATGTTTATCTTATATTTGGATGTCATTGAAGTTGTAGATTGAATATTAACTGTACTAGTTGATCTTGTGCTATTATGGTCTTGTTCATTAATTTTGATTTTCTGCCAAATGGTGACATGCATAGCATCTAGAAACATCTTGTGTATATGTTCTGTTGTGGCAATTATATTTTCGAGTGGTCCTTTATTGTATTGCTTAGGAGTTGGGATCAACTTTTATTCACAACATTTATGAGATAAGGAAGTGCACAGTGGAGAAGGAGACAGTGAGTGTTATATCGATGATTAATTGACTATGGGAAAGGACCATGCAGATCTATGGGATACTTATGGGTGGAAAAGAAGTGTAGAGTGATTAACCTATAAAAGTGAAGGATATTTAACATAAATTTGGCAACTGTGGTGGATGTTATACATATGAAGATGCTGTTCTAGTTACAAAACTAAGGGAGTTGTGTGTTTATGACTTTTGTTGTGCTATAACAACATTAACTCTGGAAATATAGGAGAGGGTCTCATCAGCTATAACAATCTTTTGAAGTTGTTGTGTTATTGTTTCTTGATTTTTGGTTTTACCATTCACTATGACATTGTTTGTGAAGACTTGTTTAGAAAAGCATATAGTAATCTATAGAAATAAATTGTTAACGAGGTTTAGACTGCAGTAATCAAGTTACCTTTTGTTGCAGAAATCAGTTTTACTTTGTGCAATCATTAATTTTATAAACAGAATAATTGATGAATTATTGTGACTTTACGAAGTATAAATTTTCTCAGACTTGAATTCTCAACGTCATATTGATTCTTTAACGTCAGATAAATTGTCTTTGTCCAAATTGAAATCCTTACTTCATAGCTTCTTCCGTTGCATTTTTCTGCCATTAAGAATGAAATGTGGGACCTACTCTCCTTAACACTCTAAAGTTTGATGTTCATTTGTTAAATATCTTTCTGTTTTGCAGGTTTTTAGCGTTATCAACTGGAATTATATATAGTTATTATGCAGTAATATTAAAGGTTGACGAGGAAGAGTTTGGTGGTCATGGAGCCCTCCTTCAAGAGGGGCTATTTGCTTCTATAACTCTTTTCCTGGTATTATGCTATGTTGTTCGTTGCTTTATATGCTGTAGAAAATGAGGCTTTTACTGTACCACAGTCTGACTCCAATTTAATATCTGTGCAGCTTTCCTGGATTCTAGTTTACAGTTTAGGACACTTCTGATTGGCTGGGCATTGAAGCTTCAACAGAATTGAAAGATTTACTTGATTACATTTGCCCAAATTGCAGTCATCTGATTTACTTCTATGTAAAATGTTCTGATTTTGCAATGAATGCATGAACACTGGCTTCTGCATCCCATGGTAATAGCTGTTTTAGTTCTAGTGACTCCTCGTACTACAGCACATTTTGTGGATTGCAGAACTGATGACAATAGAAATTCTGTTTGTTGAACCGTGAAATAAAGTTGCTTGCGGGCAAATCCTGAAGGACCATTTATCCTTGATGTTTATGCCATAAACTTAGAATTCCCGAATGGGTTCCCTCATTTTTTTGGGGTCTTGGTGTTGCTGTTAGGGGATAGATATTTTATTGTGGGGGATTTTGGTTGAGCCGCTATCAACTGATTATTTAAGGATCCAGTCTTATGTATTTATGCATGATTATGGTAAAAGGCCAAAATTTTTCATGATCTGGATTTTGGTGTTGTTTGCAAGATAATAACTTGATTATAATAACGTTGTCCTTTCTCTTTGACCCGAAAAAAAAGTAAAATGAGATTAAAGGGTATTTGTCGCTATAAATGGAATAGGCACGTCAAACTGGAAATTTCTTCTATTTCTATATACTAACATGCAATTTATCAAAACTGTAAGTTTTATAGTGCACAAATATCATTTACTGTTGTGAAGATTAGCATAGCGATGCAATTACCCCTGCTATTTAAATGTTTTGAACAGGTTCTCAGACTACATTACCTTCCACTAAAAGAAGAGTTAATCAAAAGTTATAATCCAGTATAATTAGCATCAACAGAAAATTTATTCTTCAATCATGTGATAACGGAAGTTGGATCATCCTTGGATGCATGCTGCACTTTTTTTCTTTGTCAACGTTTAGATTCTTTCAAATTTCACAAAATAGAACTTTTTATTTAGAAAGAAAAATGAAATTGACAACTCTCCTTAAATGAGCACATCCCATGTTAAATGAAATCCTTGATATCACCTTTAAGAGGAAAGAATTATTCTTTAATTTTGAGAATGAGACATTGTAAGCAAACTTTTTTTTTTCTCTTTGGGCAAACATTCGAGGACATTTTTTTATATGATAAGGATAATAGTAATATTGAAACGTAAGAGTTGGTGTATACATCCAAACCCTACTAGTTCGATTCAGTCGGTTAAACACCGTGAGACGTTTGATCCTGATTTTTTATAGTATTATTATGAGAATATACAACTGTAAAAATTATTTTCAAGCATACGTTAAAAATACATACAGTTACCTTTTTCATGTTCCCGCAAATAGTTTTTAAATTTTAAATTAAAATAAAATATATATAAAAAGTGAAGTTATAACGAAAGTAAAAAAATAACTTTCTTCACTTCCATGAGAATAAAACTTACACTTAACATGGGAATACAAACTGTACAGATCAGTGGATTTAACCTTCCTGAAAATAACATATACCCCGAAAATAATTTTTTGATAACCATCATAGGAAAGGTAACTAGAGTAACAATCGAATCAAAATTGCACCAGCAATCATGGCAATAGCAACATGGCATACAAGAGCAATAATAATAAAGTGGGCATGTAACACTGTCTCTGACATTTAATATTTGATCACAAGGGTTTCTACAAGAGTAAACAATATATATATATAAATGCAGAGCTCATTTTGTATACACGATAAACGTGATTTTACTTTTCAATAGACATCAATTGTCATGAGAGTTCAATACCAAAAAATCTTGCATAACACTCACTTGTACGAAGAAATTAGTTGTCCATCAATTAACAAGTCAACTTCTTCCTTATGATAAGTGTTTTAAATCGGTTTCAGGCAAAACTGTTCCAGACTAAAAATAAGACTAAGAAAGGAATGGATGATACTCTGATCCTTACTATACACTGCACTGAAGCAATTCGGAAGAAAATTCACAGCTGTTATAGGCGTCGGGATCTGCCTCTTAGTGAAACAAGATAAATACGCCCATAAACCCACTGTCTACCAAATCTTGAGACTGATTGCTGAAAAACAATAAAATCATGAGTCATACAAAGTGCAGCATCATTTTTTGGTGGATGAATTTTCTTTTGGGCGAAGAGGATGAAAAATGGAAGATAAACTTCACATTATCAAAATGCATTAGAAATTGTTGCATAACCATTCTCAATTGTAACAGTTTAGATTTTTGAAGCCTTTTGCAAAAAACTCAATTAAAGATAAAATAGAAGTCTAATTCGTTACCTCCACTTTTGTGCGAAATTCTAATACGCATTCACACACATGACAATCTGCTCTATGAGGTGACTCAATATTCCTGTCCATTCTCACAAATGCAAATACCTGAAAGAAAATTAATCCAGCTCAAAGTGAAATTAAACCTTACATATGTCAGTGCCTCTCAAGCTGGACACATAAACATAAGTTGAGGGGCAGGATGGAAAAGAAACAATGGAAAGTTATCACAATGACTGACCTCTTCTCCGCAATTTGGACACGCACCTTTTAGTGCCACCAAATCATTCCTCCACAGGCCTTGAAGCACCTTAACTGTGAAATGACAGTTAATTAAATACAGATGTAGAACTACTAACAAATTGACAATATCATCAATCCTTGGATATGTTGTGAGGTTATAGGGAGAAAAATTTTCCTATAAGGAATTCCTAATTGAACTAAAACAAGGGGCAGTTGAGATATTTTTTGGAGTACAAATTTTAAGATTAAACCATAAGATATTGAAGGGGAAAAGCTGCAAAAAGGGTTTTACCTGAAGCTGAAGCAACAGGGTAGCCGATGAGAACACCCAGCCCAAGGAAAATTAAGCTGTTCACCAAGGCCAGAAACCCTAATCCAGGTGTTAGGCTACCAAGTGATACGCCTGAATCGAATGCATTTTGATAAGCCATGCCAACAGTGTATGATATGGGCCCAACACAAGCTAAACTGCCAAATGCAAGGAACATGGCCCATGTGCTTGCTAAAGCAAAAACCATAGACAGATCTTCCTGCCCTAAGACCACATAATTCAATATTCTAGAGAAGAAACCAAGAAGAAAGGAGCACAGGACAGGGAGCCCTAAACATTCTAGCCAGATAAACATGTAGCAAGCTACAGACATTCAATAGAATAGAAATACAGACGTTCAATAGAATAGAAATACAGCAATCATATCACACAAACAGAAATTCTTGAGCCGCAGAATGACATGTTTGAATGAGCAAAAAGAAAATACAGAGGAAGAAAACACAAATAGCAATGCATTTTCTTGTATTTGGTTGAAAAGAAAAATTGAATATTGGTTTTAGAAACAAAAATTTAGAGCCTGATTGTTTCCCTTCCAATTTTTTATTTAAAAAAACGTTTTCTACAATAACTCTCCATTACCCAGCAATTAATTTCTCCTCAAAATCTATTAAGTTATGAAAATCACATTCCAGAAGCAGCTGGGAGATGTTCATTCACTTCCTCTGTTTTCATAAATTGCTCAAGAGATCAACTTTTAGGAAACATAAATATATTCAGACAGAGGACAGTCATTCTCAAATGAAACAAACTACAAACAAATTTAAGAGAACAGGAAACAAACAAGGACTTAATTTTTCTATCCTTCTATCTTCTGTCCAATTCAATTTTCAAACCAATCTCTTCCCTTATTTTCTTTCCCCCCATCAAACAGAAGGAAAGAGCGAAAATTTGGAAATACATACTCTAGCACTTGATTCTATAACTACAGAGAGTATATATGATAAGAAATCAGCGACCAAGATTTGGGATAAGATTTTAGTATAAGATTGTGAAGAAAATGAAATTACCTCAGCATCAGCAAATGTGGATTGCCTCCTGATACTGCACCTAGGATACTTGACAACAGACTTTGAACCATACCATCTTAACCTTAACTGTTTCCATAATTTTAGTATAATTAAAGGAAAATTAATCTAAATTAGAAGCCAAGAACTATATACTATGACAAATTAAATAGTAAACAGTGAAGAAAAGTAGCATACCTCTACTCTATCAAACATGTCATCAACTATGAGAGGGTGCCCACTATAATACGCATCCCGTGCCTATTGCAAAACCCAAACACTCATCGATAATTCCATAATAGTAGCAAAATTGAAGTTTTGCCGAGAGTAAAAAATTGAAAGGGTTTGGTTTACTTGGCAGTAGAGAGCTTCGAGGTTCTCTTGGTTGGCGGTTTCGAGGGGCCCGACGTAGATGCAATGGGGTCCCTCGGGGCGTCGGTCGGAGGTGGCGGAGACGCGGAGGCTCTTGGCGGAGATTCTGACGTGCGCGGTGGTTCTGGGCGGTTCCAGGAGCGTCGATTGGATGCTTTGAGAGAGGCTGGTGCCGGCCATCAGCCCACGCCACAATTTTCACCAAAACCCATTTTTCTATTAATTCATTTCATTTCTCTCCACACAATAATAAATTAATAAATTCATATTTGTTTCCACCTTCTCTTCTCATTCCACTTGCCTAAATATCTCTTTGCTTCTCATTCTGTTCACCAAAAATGGATTCCTTTTTTTTTTTTTTTTCCATCTTCTCCTAAGAAGTAAATTATATTTTTACTTTACAAGCTGAGTGAAGTTTTACTCACACAAGGTTCTTAGTCCAAAAAATTAAAATTAAAAGAAATAAAAATATTAATGATTTTTTTTTTTTACTTTATGGATAAGTATTCCAATACGTTTCAGTTGGACCTTGCTAAGGCCCTCATCAAAGTATATCTTATCTTACTACTGGGCCATACTATGGGTATTTCTATTCACACTTCCTTTTTAACTTTTTACCCTTTTTTTAATGTTATTTTGTAATTTTATTGCGTTCTTGTTAAAAATATAAGTGTGATTTTGAATCCCATAAATCAAAGAAAAATAAATAAATAACATATAAAGAGAAAAGATTGAGAGTCTTATTGTTACAAGAATTTGGATTGGAGGTGTGGTGTGCTTAATCTATAAAGATACAAGGATATTCTTAGGGGATATCTTTAACAGAACCTTATTCAATCGATAATAACAGAAAAAAACACTTGTGCTAGAGCAGAGAACAAGTAAATAAAGTAACACTTACACTAGAACATGAAATGTTGTTCTTGGAAGTGCTAAATCATTTAAACCTCTGTTTCATTAGTAATAAAACAGTGAGAATGTGCAATCATAAATAAGATAAGGGAATCAAACATGAATTAATGGCGATTTTAATTGAATGACACAACATATTTAGATATCTCATTTAAAATATAAAAATATTATTATTACGGACTAAATATTTTTCTAAGCTCTTATTAACTTAAATGTTGAATAAGAATAACCTATTGGTAGATTTTCTCTCAGTATTTTATAGACAAAGTTCAACAACCCTTCTAAAAAAAATAAAAGTCTGTCAAAACTCGATTTACTCCAAATTTCTACTAACATATTTTGAAAGGTTCCAGTTCTAGTTCGGTTGTAACACTTGTTATATATAAGAGATGTTATCATCACCTAAATTATTAACACGATGTTTCGTGAGGCAGTTGTAGATAGATACTTCAATTTTTTCTTTTTTTGTGTGTGATGGATGATACTTGATATGCTCGAAAATAAGAATACAACAAAGAAGGAAATTGCTCCCTGATCTCAGGGGTCCCTCAAGATAAAATAAAGAACTGGAAAAGACAGTGTGTCACTGTTGACATGCCATCAGATTAGAAGAACAAAGCTTTGAGTGTCTCTTAAACAAGCATGATTTTGGGATATAGGGTTTATGATTTTAAACTACTAAGCAAAATGGTCCAACATTGAAAATAGGGTAAGTCTTATTACGACCACTTCAGTACTTCTATGACATGGCATCATCTCAGATTCCCAAGAATACTTTTAAATGTTATACTACTGTCGAGCATTGTTTCCTCAGCATTGTTAATTAATTGCACATTATACTTCTCAATTTGTATTATACATGCATTTTTCTGCCATTAAAGCAAAAAGTGCAGTGTACAAACATGAGATTATTATAAAAAATTAGGATTAGAAATAACACTATCATTGTTAGACAAATATATGGTTTGAGCCCCCTATGGTCTTGTCCTTTTCCTTTATTTGTAAGAAACAACTTTGTTCTTGAATAGTAATTTTCCCTGGGACCCTTCCCTTATCACAAACTTTTGGGCTTTAACTAATCTTATCTTTTCGGAACGCTGAACCGTTGGTTCGATGGATCATGAAGTTCACTCAACTAAAATCTCAAAATTTTCAGTTGAGTGTGACATTGATGCCAACCCATTGTGTTTCTTGGGTGGCAGCTAGCCAAAAGCCTCAAACTTTGGACGAACTAAGAGGGATTGAATCATGGGGTTGTAGTATAGTTGATGATCACATGGAAGGAATATTGCAGATAAGGATGGGAGTGAATGAGAAAGAATTGAAGAACACAATCTTTTGTGGGGGTACAAGGACCACATTGCATGAGAATTTTCAGCTCACATTGCAGTGGCTAATGTTTATCTTCTATCTTTGAGGTCAATAGCCACCATGCACATGCAAACTTTAATCTGTTGCCAAACTCAGATATTTCTCACTCTGGTTATGACAAAGAACAACATAAAAAATGGTGTCGTCCCTGGCTGTTTTCTCAGCATTGAAAAATAGATAATTTTGATAAATTCAGAACTCCAAGTGCCCAACACTGTTTTGTTAAATCCATTCGGTAGATAGTCCACATTCCAGATATGGGCAAGTAAAAACATGCTTATCGTTTAGTAACATCCAAATTCCTAAATCTTCAAAAAAAAATGTTATTTATAGTTTAATAACATTCATCAAGTGTTAATTATACATACTAAGAACTTTAAATGATATTTTTATATAATATAAATATTTTTAAAAAATATTATTGATTTTTTTTGACATATTCTTTAATAAAAAATTCAACATTATAAAAATTTGTAGTAACCTTTTTCAATAAATAGAAAATTAACATTATACAAAAATTACTAAATTTTTAGTAGTTCTTTTTTCTAATACAAAGAAAACATTTTTAAAATGTTATTAAAAAATTTTAATAATATTTTTCCATAAAAAAAACATAAATGTTACTAAAAATCTTTGATGATATGTTTTAATAGAGAAAACATAGTAAAAGTGATACTAGTATAACTATTTTGTAATATTTAACAAATATTACTAAATCATTTATTTGAAAATAATTTTTTTAATAAATATTGGGTCATTATTTTTAAACCATAACATAAATTAATATAAAAAGAGAAAATTTGTAATGAAAGGATACGGTAAATCAAGAAAAGATTCAATTACTTTTGTTAAAAAAGCACTTTCTATTCCTATGCATGTATTTAAAGGGTTTCGCTAGTCTACGTATGTATTGGATATAATTCAATGTTTTGTACATCAAATAGGTCCAATATTAATTTATTATATATGGATTAGGGTTTAATTTCATGAAACAATCATACAAATATATTAGAATCCTCTCATGATCCTATTTATTTGTACAACATTCTTTCCAAACTAATGATCAATCATATATGTGCAAATGAGTTAAAAGTATAATAATGAATACAAATTTGAAAACAAAAAGTAAATAAGTTAAAAAGTTTAGGGATTTACTAAACATAAAATATTGTGAGTTTACCTATATATTTTCTAGGTTATGAATCAACTAAAAAAACTCTCCAATAAATAAAAGAATCTCTAATAAAAGAATAAATTAAAAAAATAAAGTGTGTATTTGAATGTAGTGTAAAACATGAAATTATATAAAAACAATTGTGTTTTCTTTCTTTATATTTATTCAAGTTAAATTTTGAGTTTACATTCTTTTTCCCTAATTTTTTTTTTCTTGAAAAGCCTTGGTTACATTGATTGTAGTATATGGTTTTCATTAACAAACAATTAGCATAACAAAACAAATAAAGGAGACAAATTATATATTAAAAATAAAATAAATAAATAATGACATAAATCAGTTGTATTCAAATAAAACATATTTTCCCAATTCAAATGTTATAAATAAAAAGTTCAATTATATGAAATTATTAAAAAAAAGACTTATAATATTTTTTTTTACTCCTTAAATAAAAATACCAGGATATATTCTATGATAAATAAACAAATAGTTAATATATAATATAAAAACAAATAAAAAATATTAATATATTACAAGAATTTATCTCTTAATTAGCTTTCATTTTTTTTTTCCAGATGATATCTTTATTTTAACATTGTACTGGAAATAGTTGTAGTGACCGCATATAACAACATGGTTTAAAAAACATTATCGACAAGTATTCAGAATTTAAAACAATAAACAAATAAGCAAAATAATGATTAAAATCAATTAAATATACTCTAATTAATTCGTAATGTTAAACGAAATAAAATTAACATAAAAGGTTGCAATGATCTAAACCCATTATAAATGTTTTCACTCACTCACCTATAAATATAAATATATAAATAGGCTTATATCAACTGGTGAAAGATATGTTTTCGATAACATATCAAATATTTTAATTATGACTTAAGTATCGAAAAAAAAATTAACCGAAAAAACCCTAAAAAGTTTTTACAGGTATCGCCATTTTAACCGAGATCCGAAATAAAATCAAGAAACGTTATTACTAGATTATAAGACAGAGTAGAAACAATTCCAACCTAGTACAAGCAAGAAATAAAAAACATTTATTTATAAACAGTAGTTTAATTAGTGAAAAAGATTATAGTATTATACTATATAATATATAATATAATAAAAATTTTAAAGTAAAGTTTATATAATATATCTGAATATAAACATGATGAGTAGAAGAAAATGCATTAACAAAAAACCTCTTCTTTTAGCTCTCGATTATCGTTCAAATATAGAATAATTAAATCTCAAAACCAAATTTTCAAATTGAATAAAAGCAACTTTCAAACTATCTAAAAGCTCAATTTTTCAGTAATTTCACCATTTTACCTCTACTTCCACTTACTCATCCTAAAGTAATTAGAAAAATAAATTATAAGTAAAAGTAAAAGGTGACGTAACTATTTACTATGTGTATAATAATGATTTTAATTTTGACATCTATATAGATTTTATTTTGTTGAGCATCCACCAGCGGTGTCACCTTGGTATTAAACTAAATTAATGATATATATATATATATATACACGGCATTGTTGAGAAAATATATAATGCAAAAAAAATATTTAGAATTTACATAGGCTTTATAACAAGGTTGCCTATGTGGGGACGAATTATAAAAGGAAATTGTTTTGTTTCTGAAAATGTAAAAAACAAAAAAATCGTACCCCAATTCACATTAATAAATTAAAAGGTTGCGTGGATTATGATGTTTGTTTTGTGTCTTCTCTTGACCCGACCCGTGTGGGAAGCACATGGCATTAGGGTGCCTTGAAGAGACGAAAGCTAGGACTAGGAGTAGGACTAGGACCCTACCACCAAAGTCACCCCTTGCCATGCCCACCACGCAATCTCTCCTTTTCATTTTTTCACCTTCAATTGCCTCTCATAATCATATTTCCACATGACGCAACCTCATTATGGTTGCTTGCATTTATGCAATCTTAATTTTAGCCCCTGCATCATCCTTGATCATGGCCCCCAATTTTCGGTTTCAAACTAACACTGCTGTCCCCATTCAAAAGAGAAAACTCCAACTTCAACTTCATGCTTCCACCCCTTTTCTCCCCACAACCATACTCATAATTTTATTAACGGTAATGACGTAATAAAAAGGACTTATATTTTCAGCTCATTGCTAGGTTTCATTCTAGTGTCTTATTTTAGTATGGAACAACACCATATGTAGACATGTACTATAAATTATACGTATGTATGTCAAAGACCTTTTACGTTAATTAGCTGTCCCATGCATATATAATCTAATAAAGTATATTATTAGTTAACCTAAGGATGGTTGTGTTCATGATATGTTGCGTTGTTGGAGATGCGATTTTCACCAACTCCATGACCATGACCATGACAAAGTGGAGCTTTTTCGGTTTAACGAAAGCCTTCGAATTTACTCGTTCGGCCCAGATTCCAAAATTTCCCTGCTTTCCATGTGACCTGTTGGGTATATTTTGACAAAAAATGAGAAGGTTCGCACCAGTCCTCGAGTGATGAATCATAGCACCACAGAGAAGACAACCGAAGCTGGTCATAGATCTTCAATCATCTTTTCATGTTTGGAGCATCCGATGCAGCTAATTCGCTTTTCCCATTTCCCACTTTTTTTGTCAAAAGTTAAATACTACACTTATTCATCTGTCCTACATGCAGCAGCTCTCATGTACCACTTCATTTACACACTTTTTGTACATAAAAATGTTCACCAAGAGAAGTATTTTCTTAATTAAAGTGAAATGTGTGTAGGTAAAAAATGTGAGAAGGAAAATTAGAAGGAGCATGAAAGGTTGATGGCATTGGTAACAGTATAGTAGTAGTGGTTTGGTGGGTGCGGCTCGAGAGAGGAAAGAAAAAGGTTAGAGAACGTGAGGCACTATGTTACAGTTAAATGGATTGAAAGCGGTGTCTAAGGAGCGATGATTACGGGAACTACAGAAGAAAGAAAGGACCCGCCCCACACGTTGGATTCTCAATCCCAACTTCTGTCGTTTTCCTCACCCCTCAGTTACTCTTCTCACTGCACTCTTTCAACTTTTAACCTTCTCATTTTTTTCTCTACAATTTTCATATCTCTACGTAATTGTGGACCCCACACGTGATTTTGTCCGAATACAATTGGAAGGTGGTGAATACGCGTTGAAGCTGGTAAATTTGTATATTTAAAATAATGAAAAGTTAGCACTGATTTAATAATGATAGAAAAAGTTAACAAAATTCCAAAAATTGCCCCTGCACTGGAACATGTCACTACCCAGTGCCGCTCTGCTCCATAAGTACTCCACCCTCTCTCCCGCACCAATCGCCTCTCATAACCATTTTCATCTTCCAGAGTGAAAAATGGCAGTGCCAAACATTTTGCTCTGCATTGCCTTTGTTATCTCCTTAACATGGATGGTTGAAGCACGAATTCCAGGGATTTACGCTGGCGGTGCATGGGAAAGTGCTCACGCTACTTTCTACGGAGGATCTGATGCTTCCGGCACCATGGGTTAGTAACTAACTAACTAACTAACTAACTAACTCAACATAAACCTATTTCTGTGAAATGTACCATAGCTTGTGCTACCTAGTACTTACTTGCTCACCCACAATGTGCCTCCTAACCAACAGCATTTTCTTTTCGATGTGGTACTTTGTTTAGGGGGAGCGTGTGGGTATGGGAACCTCTACAGCCAAGGCTACGGTGTGAACACGGCGGCATTGAGCACTGCCCTTTTCAACAATGGCCTCAGCTGCGGCGCCTGCTTTGAGATAAAGTGCGCAAACGACAGACAGTGGTGTCACTCTGGAAGCCCTTCCATCTTCATCACCGCAACAAACTTTTGCCCTCCTAACTACGCTCTTCCCAACGACAATGGCGGCTGGTGCAACCCTCCTCGTCCTCACTTCGACCTCGCCATGCCCATGTTCCTTAAAATCGCCGAATACCGCGCCGGAATTGTCCCTGTTGCCTTTCGCCGGTTCGTCACCCTTCACCTTTCTTTTTCATATATCCTCAAAAAGATTATATTTTTAGATCTGTTGCTCTGTTTTTAATAATTTTTTCTCATTTGTGAGTTACGGGTTTTTTTTTTGTTTCCTTTTGGGGGTTTAAAGTACGGTTATTGACTTATTGTTGAAGTACCATGCACAAAAACTGGTATGTATGTATGTATGAGTCTCTGGTCTGGTCACAGTGAGAGGAAAAAGAAAGAAAGCTAGCTGTTAACTTCCCTAGGTAGTTACTGGTTAGTCTATTTCCCAAATGGTTCATAATTGAAGTCAATGTGACCGTGATTTGTTTATGTGACATTGTGCTTTGCACAGTTTTCGGCATGGGCTGTGTCTGATTCAGTGAAATTGGTGGGGTAGGGTTCTTCGTTAGTCTTTTTGCCTCTAATTTTGGGGTTTCTTTCACTCAATCACTTAACCATTTTAGCGTCTTCTTTAATTTCATCCTTTTTTTCACCAGCTAGTTTAATTTCCGTCCTTTTTCTTATTTATTGTGTCACTTTCGGTGGTGTGTTACTGCGAGGCGTCAAAAAAAAAAATTATTACCTTAATAATGTGGATCCCTACTTGATTATAATTTATATCTACTTAACCTTACTTTATAAAGTAATATACTAAAGTAGAAATTCGGTTAGGGGTGTTAGTTAGATAATAATGAGTGGACTGGTTGGTATTTACGCAGGGTGCCATGTAGAAAGCACGGAGGGATAAGGTTCACCGTCAACGGATTCCGTTACTTCAACCTGGTGCTGATTAGCAACGTGGCGGGTGCGGGGGATATCGTGCGCACTTACGTGAAGGGGTCCCGAACCGGGTGGATGCCAATGAGCCGAAACTGGGGTCAGAACTGGCAGTCAAACGCAGTCTTGGTGGGGCAGGCGCTGTCGTTTCGCGTCACGGGCAGCGACCGCCGCACCTCCACCTCGTGGAACATCGCTCCGCCCAATTGGCAGTTCGGTCAAACTTTCACGGGCAAAAATTTCCGAGTCTGAAACCCTAATAATGATCTAATGTCATCAACATCAATGACATACTTAAATATATATACTTTTTATGGTAATCTTTTTAACTGGACTGATGGTGACGTGTGGGTGAGTGAAATAGTGAGTGACAAGTTTTTTTTTTTATTTTTTTTAATTTGGTAATTATGAATTGGGGTGCGTGATGTTGTACGTTGAATTTGTATGGTAGACCAAATGGTGTAACACGAGAGAGTGAGTTTAGGGATTGCTGAAGTGGCTTAATCAAAATGGTAGCCCGCAGCTAATTTGTCATATATTCTTATTTCAATCTAATTTTTCCTCTGTCAATTTCATCTTGAAATCGAGTTGAAAAGGAAAAAGAAAACTAAGATAACCATAACAACAACTTCTAATAATAAATTTGTTGAGGTATGGGTGAGCATTGTGGATGTGAATTTGAATTAAAGAAGGCATGTGCTCCACTCCTCTCTGTCCATCTGGAATGATGATACACCATAACTTTAACCTCTTAAAGTTCACCATTTCCATAAATCATTCAGTTATTTCATAATTTGTTTAATACTTAATTGAATTTGAATATTTTTAATAGCAATTAACTTAATTTTATTGAAGGAGTGGAGTGAGTGGGTGAGATGATAGGTAGCATCTGTGGTTGAATAGAAGATGCACATGGTGGGGTTGATTCTTAAATGCCATCCAACACCCTCGTACGTGCTTCCAACCACTTTGGATACCTATTTACCTGTTCTCTAAAAAGTTACACCAACTTTAAGGTTTCACTCTCATCTCTCAAATTTTAAATTTTAAACTCTGATTATCTAAAACTTATCTATTAAAACTATTAATTAACGTCATTCCCTCTCTTGTCAGTCTCCTTCATTCACAGTATGTTCTTCTCTTTTTTTCTTGTATTTAGTGAAAATCTATTAGAATTCGGAAAAGAAATAATACCTATTACATCTCACATATAATTTCAATAATTAATTAAATTTGAACAATGTTCAAACAAAATTTAGTTAATCTGATTCTATTATTCTTTTGAAAAATGTTTCACAAAATTAGTTATAATAATTTCAAAACAGCTTTTTAATTTCAAAATTTTTAGATTCAGTAAATTATTTTTAAGGCTTAGTTACCTTTTATTTATACAACTTGATCTTTCTATATATCGATAAAAAAACTAATGAAATGTCTCAATTTTACAAAATACAACAATGCCATTTTAGGATTTAGTTGAGTTCAATATTTTTTAAGATTGCAAAAATGTGTCACTGTCTTCGTTAAATTTGACATCATTGTTTTATAAGTTGTCATAAATTATACTAGCCATAAATTAAAATAGTTGATATTTACTTGTTAATGATTTTACTCGTTAGATGGAGAGTGGTCATATTGTTAAGTTTTAAAATATAGAAGAACTTGGCTAAAATATTTTTTAGTAGTAGGATTAAACTGAATAAAATAAAAATATGTGTTATTTTGAGTGGAAAGGCGATAAAATAAAAAAGTTGATGTTTTTCTATATTTATTAAACAAAAAATAGGAACAAAAAAATAATGAAAAGCATTTTGGTAGGGAAGTGATTAATGTTAGGGCACTGTGGTGTGATGGTAGGTTTATTTATTAATTCACTTTATTTACTGTTACTGTTCCCCCCGTTGCTTTTGATTTCTTTTTTTGTTCTGCATACTTTTTGCAAATATATAACTTTTATCCTAATTATCTTAATAGTATATGTGATCCTTTAATTTTGTTTAAAATTAAGTAAGTTTAATTCGCTACATTTGATTATTAATAGAAACAGTTGAAGTATATAATAAAGTAATACGCATCAAAGATTCAATATTAAATCTTATTATTGATTTTTTATATAAATAATAAATTAATGTTATAATAATTTATAAATGTATAATATTTTTATTAGTAATTATATGACTATTAATAGTGAACTAAGATTATTTAATTTTAGACTATTATTAGAACAAATTTATAATTAAAATCTATAAAAATCAAAATTACATATTCACGAAGTTATAGGAACTAGAAGTTAATTTAAGTCTTTCTTTTTTTCTTTAAAGTGCTTCTTGTTAATGGCAGCGGAAAGAATTCAGAGTAGACTGAATTTAAATTCATAAGTTTTTAATCCAATCAATATTAATGGATTAATTATGATTAGATTACATATTAATAATATTATACTTGTATAACATTATTCATATCCACACTACTAATTTATTAAAATATATAATTTGATTGAAGTAATTCATGAACTTTAGACGGTGAAATATTAGTATTTTTAAACTGCGTGACTTTTTAATTTATTTTCCTTTAACGTAAATATGACTAATTTTATTGCAATCCATTAATATACGAATTACTTAACAATTTTTAAAAGAATCCAATTACTATTGAATTAAAATAATAGTTCATACAGACTAAACTCGAAAACTTAATAAATCTATAATCCAAATATATATTTTTATCTATGTGTCATCGGTATCATCCTTGTCTTATAAATATTAAGTTATAAAAGTTCTTTAAAATAATTTAATTATTAAAAGCTAGTAGATTTTTAAAAATTATTTAAGTCGATGATAAAGTTGAACTCAGTTAAATTATAATTGAATTGAATTAAAGTAAATTTTTAAATAATAAATAAATTCAACTAGTTAAATTTAATTGAACTAAGTCAAATTTTTTATTAAAGTAAACTTACCGAATTTTTTAGACAGTTAAATATGTATATAATAATAAAACTTATCATATATTAATATAAAATATACAATCTTTTTAAGAAAATAAAATTAATAATAATGGTTATATACAAAATTGAAAGATGCAAGTGATATGTAGAATGCTGTATTGGTGAAATTGTATTCATTTATTTGTAGTATTACGCTAGTTAATTTTTATTTTTTAAAATAAATTTAGAGTAAAATAAGAATGTCAAAAGTGTACACTAAATTGAGAAATTTTTTGTATATATTAGTATAGAAGTTATAGATTATTTTCAACCTTCTATTTTTTTTTTCAAAATATAATCAAGGGTTACATAAAAAGTAAAATATATAAACCAAATTGGAGAATTTATTTTATATATTGATATAGTTATTTATATTTTTTAAATTCAAAATAAAATAGGAATATAGATTTATTCATACATAATTGTAGATTATAGGTGTATATAATAATAAAATTGATCATATATGAGATATTATTTATTAGTTTTAAGTTGCTTTTTTTTTTATGAATCATTGATAGAACCTTACTTATTTAAATTGATTTGTTATATTTTTATAATTTTTAAAGTAAACTATTAACGTACAACAACAAAAAAGTAAACGAGTTATAACTATATGAAAATTAAAAGAAAGTATTTTAAATATGTTAATTTATGTTGATACATAAGAAATATATAGCAAAGAAGAAATCATTGATGAGGAGAACAACGAAAAAAATATCAATTAGAAAATTATGATTTTAAGACAATAATGAAAACAAAAAATTATTGTGCTTATGAATTTTATACCCTGAAGTTTTATTACTGTAGAAACGAATGCCTGTATGTAAAACAGCAATAAAATAAGTTTTAAAAAACACTTCTAAAAAAATTAAATATTATTATAGAATTTGACCTCTTATTCAACAAAAATATTTTATCGTAAAAAAAATTATATATTATTTTGTACATTACTAAATTTTAAAGATAATATTTTTACTACAAAGTTCTTTTAAGACCAATTGTATAGCTACTCTAAACATTATTCAAAATATAAAAAAATATAGTTTCGAAACATTTTCGTCACGTGACACGTTCTGCTCCCTACTTTGATTTTAATATTATTCATATAAATGGAGATAAAGATAATTAACCTGATTTTCTTATACGAGAACTTCTGAAGAATAGTAAGTCATCTATATAAACCAAAGTCAAATATTTTGAGGAAAAGTACCATGTTTACAGTGCATTCTCGAACGAATTTGCCTCCGAAGAAAAATATTTATGACAAAATAAAACCAATTTTGTGTCCATTATAATTTTCTTTAAGAAATAATTGAGTTATTTTATTAGTTTTTAGAAAGAATGTAATGAATTAGAGATGTGTGCGGATTACTATTTATTATTGTGGAAAAAGGCTTGGTTAAAATTGTGAAAATATCTTCTTCCCCCACTCTCATACAAAATATATACAAAATATATACAAAATACAAAATATATACAAAATATATGGAATGACAGTTATGTTTTTAATTTTAAAAGTGTAAAGACTAAATTAGTCTCTATCCCCCTTTCACTCTTATGTCCTGTTCTCACATTTGAAATCCTTACTTCTATCCATTTTCACCACCATCTAAAGCTTTTGTGATACTGCACTCACTGTTGTTTTCATCCACTTCACTCTTTCTGTATATTTGCATAGCTACTGCTGCAAAGAAAAGACATCTGGTTTACAGATTCAACATCCGTTTGTTTTCGTTCTTCCAAATCTTTGATTAATCCTTCAAACAAGTAATAGATAAGTAATTTTTGGTGATTATTAGCAATTAATAAGTGATATTGTTAATTAGAGTAGTTGCTTTGGGATTTGGAGCGCTATCGACAGGGAATGGAAGAATTTTCTGATTTGGGATATGAGAACTGAATGGGTTTCATCAAGTTCTCATTTTGATTTGGAAATGAAAACCGGATAACATCTCAATCCAGTTCACATTGCAAAAAAATTGACAACCGGATGAGCATGTCATCTGATTGTCATTTCAATATAAACCGGATAGATGTGCCATAAGAACAATTATGAAATTAAAATTTTATATTGAAGTGTTGGAAGAGGATATTAGAGTGCAGGGAGAACTTGTGATCAAACTATAATGAGTTTGAGAGCTTCTTGATGCACCTATATGATATCACCTTGCACCTCATACCATACATGAAAAGACAAATTTATTGCTGAAATTAAATTTAAAACTTAAAAGTACCTTTTACCTACCTTCATCTTTAATCACCGTTCTTCCTTCACAATTTTTAAGCATCCTTTCCTTTCCTTTAACTTTCGTTTCATCGTTCACGGCGACGAAAAGAAAAGTGTATTTTTTTTCACCGGTTTACATGCTTTCGAATTCTATAATATGAAGGTAAATAATATTTTGAATAAGTTCTAGATTGTAAAATATGAAAAAGATTTTGACTTCCGATTTGTCTTATGAATTTTACAATCCGAAAATCTGAAAAACAGCACATGACTTTCAAATTATAAAATCTGAAAATAATTTGAAATTGGTTTTGATTTCTAGATATCAAAAATTTAAAATTTATTTATTAAGACTTTCGAGAATGTAGAATCCAAAAGTTAAAACCAATTTCAAATGAATCCAAAAGTCTTAATCTTTACCATAGAAACATTTTATCTTTTTGCCAAGATTAAATTTAAAATTAACAAAAAGTATGGAGGTGGAAGAAGAAACTCTTAGTTCCGAATAGCAATTATATTTTGGGCCTTAAACAAGGCCCAGACAATGCAACCCTGAATATGCAACAGCAGATGAACAGGCTACACACATACACATACTCATATTATTTCTCAAACTCCTTAAAATTTCACACCTTACATGAAAATCTCGTAATAAACAGTAGGAGCTTCAACTATCTAAAAAAACTTAAAGAAAACTTAATTTCATATGGGAATCCTACAAATCTTATTATCCACTTTAAAAATATGTTGATAAAGAAATTCTTTAGAAAAAAGGTAAACTAAACAATCCAAAACTTTTATCTTTTAAAATACATAAAAACTATAACATTAAGAAATTTCAGAGGAAGAATTTATTGAAACATGAAACATTTGAGACAATTAGCAGATTTTTTTATATGAAAGAAGGAATCTTACTTAAGAAAAAACAACAGAACCTTGCATGCGTAGTTATCAATTATCATCACTTTGTCTCATTTGGAACGATGATGATTAAGCAGAACTACACTTAAAGTTTAAGCCATGTCCATAATTATATTGGCGTCACTGCTAATCACACACTTAATTACCTTCATTTTTTATATAATGACCTTCTGTTCCCTACATCATGAAACCAAACACAATATCATTAAATTTTACTTAATAAATGAAGTATTGAGTAGAAGAAGGTATGAGACTTTTATTTACTCCCTCCCATGGCGGCTTATATTTTTATATTTCTTTGAGACCATGGTAGTCTTGCACTTTTCTATTTTCCTTTGAAAAGTCAATACAGTAATTGTATTTCTATTTTTTGTTGGAAAAAAAAATTGTTTGATGGCGTATGCTTTATTTTCTTTACTTTTTTAAATAACTTTGTAAGTTGTTTTTTAAGGATAGAATATTGGAAATAGTAGAATTTTAGTCTTTGAAGAAATAATGATGCGATTTGAAGAGAAGACTGCGTCAAGAAAAAAAAGCAAAATAAGCGCAAAATTTCTCAGCACAGTTTGGTTTCAGCCACTCCATGAAATGGGCCCCACAATGGTGGCCGGTGAATGCGATGACGAATTCTGATCCGGCGGCTCCTGAGGACAGCAGCCACAACGATCAACGGTCACGAACAAGATTCAGACCCATGTGTTCCATTTTGCGGAAACAAGACTTCCAAAGGAGAAAATAAATAATATTTTTTTATAGGTCATATAAATCTTAAATGATTATAATAAAACAGCAATATATAATGATTTATGAGTAAATAAGTATCTAAAATTATTTTAGATTATTACAGTTTATTCAAAAACATCCCATGGTTGTTATAACTTTAATAAAGAGAAGATTTCCACGTATAGTTCCGATATATATTATTTAATATCACAATAATAACTTACACAATTAAATTAAAAATTATGAGCACATGTAATATAAATTCTCTTCGTTTTTAAATTTTGAATTACCTGTTAAAAAAGGAATAATTAAGACTTCTGTGTAAAACTAGAACCTTTAGTCTTAATTTTATAAATTCCTTGTTCTTGTCTATAATTTTATGAAGCATTATTGACCATTATTAAAATATGATTAATGAATTGAAATAATAAAGCTTTGCAAGATTAGGCACAGGTTAAAAATTATGAATTTAAATATTGAAAAACATGATTTACAATCTTATAATTTAAAATTGAATATATATTAAAGTAACGTTAAAGACTTGGATTCTTAGTCAATAAGGAATCAAAGAAAACAAATAAAACAAACAACACGTTCTCTTATAATATACTTTCCTTTCGTTATAATTTCATTTTCTTTCTCATTCTGCCACAACGTCTCCTCCACTATAGAAATAACTTAGTGTTATCGGTTACTTTTGCATATATAATTATTTGTATGTTTTTTTTTCAGTATACATTTACTATTATCTTATTTACCCCTCTTATAATCAGGTGAGAAGAAAATAGACTACGACTAACGTATAAAAAATGTCAATATCATAATTGGGTCCTATATATTTTATTCCATCACTCAAAAATGATAAAGTAATAAAACATAATCTGTTTACCAAAAAGGCATCGTTTTCTTTAAAAAAAGACATAATTACATAATTGTGTACAAAGTTTTTGTTATTTTTCAATATAAATATTTATTACTTTGAATAAACTAGCTTGACTTCACGGAAGAATTTGACTCTTTGAATAGTATGTATAATGTCATAAGTTCAATCTCCCAAAAGAAAACGTTTTTACTTTGTTAATTAATTACGTTACTTTGTAGAAATAGTCGTTTAATTTTTATTTTTGACCAAAATCAAGACCAACATTCAACTTTTTTATCTGTAAAACATTTTTAAATGTTTATCTATGACACATATTTCAGTTTTGTTGTTTCATATTATATATATATATATATATATATATATATATATATATATATATATATTATTAAAACTAATTTTCTCACTTCATACCAATTAAAATTAAGAGTATAATTGAAAAAAATAGATATCTATTTTGAAATTTAAAAACCACAAATAAAAATACAAACACAACATATCATTAAAAAGGAATTGTGAGAGTAATTTTGTACAAAATTTTATTTTCTTTCTTTAGTAGAGTATTTATTCTGAGATACATTATTTTCATTTATAAAACTTTAGATCTTTCAATAATCTAAATCCAACTGAACTATAACTACATTTCATTAGGTTAAAATATATTTAGGCATTTATCATTTCAAACTAATGGAAAGTTTCAATTTCCTCTTTTTAAAAGGCTTTTGTTACATTAATGGATTGGATATTTTGTCAGTTTTTTTAAACTAATACATTAATAATAATAATAAATATATTTAATGTGGCATTTGTTGCAGCTTTTTATATGATGCAACTGGAATAAGAAATTAAGTAAAATTTAATGATAGAAGTAATAAAACATTAAATCATAGAGAGGAAAAGAACATATTTAATTTTATCCCTATTAGTACTAATTATTATTATTATTCTTGGTTTTCTTCATCATTTGTGAGTGTGAAGACAATGAAACGTTGAAAGGGAGTGGGAAATTGGAATGTTTTTGGGTTTGTTCATTGGTTTCCGCAAATGAAGTGCTTCTACTTCTCCAACGCAGAGGACGAAGATGGCGTGGCAGCGGCACGGAGTTCGCGCGGTTCTGCTTCGCGCGTGTCGTGGGCGCGTTCGCTCAGTCTCATGGACACGCGCAGCCGCTCCAACTTCGACTCCGACTCCACGGAATTCTCCGACACGGTGGACTTCCACCACTACCTGGTCCAGCGCCGCGCCAACGACCTCCGCCTCTTCCCCTTCTCGGCGCTGAAGTGCGCCACGCGCGGGTTCAGCCGCGCCCTCCTGGTGGGCGAGGGGGGGTTCGGGTCCGTGTACCGCGGCGTGGTGGAGGAGAAGGAGGTGGCGATCAAGCAGCTGAACCGCAACGGGCAGCAGGGGCACAAGGAGTGGATCAACGAGGTGAATTTGTTGGGAGTGGTGAAGCATCCTAATCTGGTGCGGTTGGTGGGATACTGTGCTGAGGACGATGAAAGAGGGATTCAGAGGCTTCTGGTTTACGAGTTTATGCCGAATAAGAGCTTGGAGGAGCATCTCTTGGCGCGAGTCCCTTCCACGGTTCTGCCTTGGGGGACCAGGTTGAGAATTGCGCAAGATGCGGCTCGTGGGTTGGCTTATCTTCACGAAGAAATGGATTTTCAGGTACTCTACGTGTGATGGATTGTGACTTTGCTTTGTCGTGTCGTCATTTATGTGATTTTCTTTCAAAACTAACATGTGGGTCTTTGTGGTTAAATTGAAAAAATTACGTACTTGTTGTTGGACTGTGTTTATTGATTTTACTGAATTCATTCATTTTGGATAACATTGAAGTGGTATATGTGTGGTGGATGGATGGATATCTTTTAAGGAATATGATACTTGGTATATGTGAAGTGAATGCATGTTGCTTCATACCAATTGGTTTAGTTTTGGTGTGGAATCAAGTTTGAGAGATGAGGATTATTTGGAAGTAAAAGAGAATGTAGCATGAGGGGAATTATGATTATTAGGTGGGCAGATTTGCATATGGGTGTACCAGTGCAGTGCCAAATTCAGCAGGAAATCGTTGATCTGGATTCGTGCAATTAATGACTTTTTAAGTGCTGTTTTATATGAATTTTTTTTTAGTAAAGCAAATGTTGAGAATTGATTTGTTTTTTCTTATGTTTAGGATTTAGAGTGAAGTAGAAATATAGAAGAATTGTGAAGATTGAAGAATTTTGTGACTTGGGCATTCCTCTTTGGCTTTTTTAGCATTAATAGTGGTCTACAAGCCCCATCAGATTTTGGCACGACTTAATTATTTTTTATGTTTGTGGATGGTTTGTAGTCTGGATAGATATCTTTTACAGCATTTCACATCTGCTGAAAACCATAGAGAACATTTGTTAAAACACACTATTGATGATTGCCACTATTACTGCTGCAGCTAATATTTCGGGATTTTAAGACGTCCAACATCCTGCTGGATGAGAACTTCAATGCAAAGCTTTCTGATTTTGGACTGGCTAGGCAAGGACCTTCAGAAGGGTCTGGCTATGTTTCAACAGCAGTAAGAATTTGTCTGTACTCTGGGGAAAATTCATTATATTCTACAACTATACATAACATTGTTTGGAAATTAAAAGATTTGCATTATAAAATCATATCAATGTGTCTTTTGGCTGCTTATTTTGAGCAAATTAAACTATATTTTACCATTTTTCATTGTGAACAAGTCCAATTTATGAAAAGCCACAATGATGATCTGAAGTCTGAATATTTGTTTTTGATCCTGATATTTTGCTGCTATGCAAGATAAGTGACTTATTTCTTTGCAAAGGTTGTTGGAACCATAGGTTATGCTGCACCAGAGTATGTTCAGACTGGTAAGCTAACTGCTAAGAGTGATGTGTGGAGCTTTGGTGTAGTTCTTTACGAGCTTATCACTGGGAGGAGAGCTGTGGAGAGAAACCTACCTAAAACTGAACAAAAGCTTTTAGATTGGGTTAGACCTTATGTTTCTGATCCTAGGAAGTTCCATCATATTGTAGACCCTCGACTTAAGGGACAATACTGCCTCAAATCAGCTCATAAAATTGCAATCCTAGCAAACAAGTGCCTCATGAAACAGCCAAAGTCTCGCCCAAAAATGAGTGAGGTGGTCGAGTCTCTTGGAAGCATTATTATTGAGACAGATACTCGGGATGAATGCTTCCCCCAAGATGCTGTAGCCGCCCGAGAAGAAAAAGAAGATAGGGTATCTGTACAGGAAACTGAACCTGAACCAGTTAAACACGGGAACAATTACCTGAAGAAGGTTTTTGAATTCAAAGACATGGTCAGCTTAAGAAACAAGTCTATTGGAAGGTTGGATTGGAAAAGTTGGGCACCTGGGCTAGTAAGAAGTTGGTGACTATGCGACCTTACAGTCTGTCACCTGCTAATCTCAAATTCGCAATGTTTGTTGATCACATAGTTTTTCAGTCAGTGAAATCGACATTGTCAGGCACACCGTTAACATGCTGGTACATACCCAATTTTGTATCAATTAATAATGTTATGTACAGGTTAATTTTAAGGAAACCTATAATTTATTAATGATTTTGCCTTCTGATATAAACAACGAATTTAGTCATGCAAATCAATATTTGGGCAATAACTGGAATTAAATCTTTCATCTGAACTCCTTTGAGCCTTGCAAATTGCAATTATCATGTTATATATATATATATAAAAGCTATTTTATTAATAAAACAAGATGCCATCATTTACTGCAACAACCACTCAGCATACAGCGCACTAGTTTTACTTCTGTATGTTTCATTTAATGTAAATATATAATTAGGTTTCTTTTGGTCTTTTGTGTGAAAAATATTTGTTATTTATAAATGCTAGCATTTATATAATCAAGGTTCTTTATATATATATATATATATATATATATATATATATATATATATATATATATATATATATATATATATAATTCTATTCTGTCTTTAGCTGTTGTTAAATGTAATAGTATTCAAATTAAGGAAAATTATATCAATTTCCTCATTTATATTAAGGTTATTTGTAATATTTGAATATTTTTTTTCTCTTATTTATTTATTTATATATTTGATGTCGTATATATAACTTCTTTCTTTTTTTATGAGAGTATAATAATTAAGAAAATATATTCTTTGTTTTTTTTAGAACATGCAATCAGATCCACTTTAAATACTAGAAGTTTTAAAATAACAGATAAATGATTTTTGTTTTCCAATAATGACAGATACATTGTTTTCTTCAGAAGTGACAGGTTCAAAGAAAATATGGTTGTATACTTCTAACTACTAATAAGATTTATTTGGTAAATGACTTTTTTAGTTCCTTAAAAAAACCGAAGTTCCGTGGTTTGTTTGTTTTCAAAATTTCAAGATTGGAAGTTCACATCAAAATGGTTGAATGAAATAAATTTACAATTAAAGAAAACTTCAAAATAGAAGTTTACACGCACGAGTTAAGAGTGTCCTGTAATAAATTTACATTCAATTGATGGAGGAGTTAATTTATTAGGGTCTTTGTAAGGACTATCTTTAGGTCAACATTTGTCATATTTTGGTATTGGCAAAAAATTTGAGACAATTTTGACATTCAGAAGAACCTGAGAGAATGGGAAAAACATGTTTACATCAGTTTGAAGAAACCTATGTACTTACTCAACTTCATTTATCACAGATCTTTTCTTTATGGTAGTTCCGTGAAAATCATATAGTCGGATACAGACATAGTTGAATGAGTCTTCGAGAGCGTGTGTCCAAAACTCGTTTAATTGTTCGTGAATCTTGCATGAAGTCGCTCTTCAATGTGTCTCGGGACAAACGGTCCTAGTGACTTCGACTTGAATGCATAGAATTTTCCGCTATTCCCACTTGTGTTCTGATAGTTTCGATCAAGCACAACTCCACATATAGAAATCCTTGGCAACCCCGAAAAGGACACCGACAATTTGCAAATTCCAACTTAGTATATAATAGACGCTAAAGGATAATTGTTGTATAATAATCCAAAAATTGGAGTTAGATTATTCTGTTGAAATGTAAACAGGATTATACAGTTACATTAGTTTCATATAATAGTTATATTAGTGTTTTCTTTACATTATGTGACTGAGAAAGCTGGTAGGTATCAAGTTTTCTTCACATAAGTTTGAAGATGCTTCCACTCATGTACAAGGTCTAAATCTAACATTAAGTAGAAATGAAAAAAAGTTGAACAATATATATGATAAAAGACTCATAGATTCAATATTTTAAGGTTTTGGATTGAAAGTGGTCTTTCTGTAAAATCTCTCCGATATTTCTTTCATTATTTTCTCAACAAAAATTAGAGCTTGAGTAGAAAAGGGACGGGAATCTGGGAAAGTGAGTGAATACAATTGTTAGTTGAAGCATTGCGATTACTGTAAATGATTTAATTGTCATAAGTTCATTTCTAGTCATTAGTCTATGAACAGACACATGTGACTTTTCGCTCAATAATACATTCATGGTTTTCCATCTTGCAGTAATCTACCTTGTAGTTCCTATGAGATACTTTTATTTGATACTTCTTTTTTATTTATAGTGAGCTGTTCTTGACGTGAACCATGCAGTTTGGTATTATATTCATATTGCAAAACAAAATCTACCCTTCATCCTTTCTCCATTATGGAAAAAAATATCCTTCGAGGATATCAATTCATATCTCAAACTCTCCTTATTTCACTTTGTCCAAAATTATGCCCATATTTACAAGAAAGATATCACAGATAAGTTTCTCTACAAGTTCTATGTGGAACTGCACATTGCAATTAAGTATAACAACATAGAGAAGGAAGACTGCTTACCAATAATGAAAAACAACAAAATTGAGCTAACCAGAGCTACACAAGAAAGTATCTGCAGTTCCAGATATTTTGACTAATGTTACAAACAGAACCTAGAATATGTACATGCAATAATACTAAGATATGTAAAGCCTATTACATAAACATGTGTGATATGAACGTGCTCAAGGACGTGTATTTGCAATGTCATGTGAGAGAGGGGAAACTGAAGCTGTAACGCTTCTTCCATGAGTTAAATCATCAGCACTTTTTCTACGACCACGAGAGGTATTCACAGAACGATTGTTATGTACATGGGGAACCTGCAGCTGCTCCAACTCTGTGACAACCTCGTGCATGTTTGGTCTGAACTTGGATTCTGTTGCAAGGCATTGCAGAGAGAGGGTAGCTACCTTAAAAGCCTCATCTATATCATATTGGCCTTCAAGACGGTTATCTAACACACGCAAAAGCTTTCTCTTGTTTGCCATGTATGGCTTTGCCCATTCCACCAAATTGTGCTGTCCTGATGGTCTGTTCTTGTCCACAGCCCTCCTGCCAGATAACAGTTCTAGCAGCACAACTCCAAAACTGAACACATCACTCTTAGCACTCACATGACCTTCACCAACATATACTTTAGTCAATCACCAAAATCATATTCAAAATGAGTTCAGAAGTGCATGTGCTCAACCAAAATGAATGTAGAGACCAAAACATAAAGTTGTCAATATGGAAACAAAATCAATAATTGGTTTTAATTTTCTTCTCTACAATGACAGAATCAGATTTGAACTGAAGATCTAGTCTAAACCTGAATAAATGATATTAAGTAATAGTGCCAATTTTGAAGAGGATATAAATATTTATTTAACCGCACAATACCTGTGGCTAGATATTCTGGAGCTGCATATCCGTAGGTTCCCATTACTCTGGTGGAGACACAACTTTTGTCACGTGCAGGTGCATCCTTTGAGAGCCCCAAATCAGCAAGCTTTGCATTATAATTCTGAAACAAATCAGCAAGGGAATCTTCAGATATGATATCTAAATAATTTCCTCTATCTATGAAACCTAATAGCCATGTATCTGTAAAGGGCACGTACTGAATCCAGCAAGACATTTGAGGTCTTGAAATCTCGGTATATAACTTTTGTTTCAGCACTGTGAAGAAATGTAAGCCCTTTGGCAGCACCAAGAGCGACTTTCAAACGCAGGCCCCAAGAAAGAGGTTGGAAATATGAGCCTCCTGTTGCAACAATGTTGCTGATGTTAGGCACACTTCACAAGGCCAACGATTTGAAAAGATGGGACATGAAGAACTCACTCATGAACAAGTGATTCTCCAAGCTACCACGGGGCATAAATTCATAGACCAGAAGACGGTCTCTATCTTCAAAGCAATATCCAATTAATTTCACTAGATGAGGATGAGAAAGCTGTCCCAGATAGTTTACTTCATCCTAACACACAATAAATTTAAACACTGTAAAGCAAATCCATGTAAGGGTAGCACTTAATCCTCCTTGTTTTCCAAGTTTTCATAACATTATTGTTTGAGTGTGAGTATAAATGTGTTTATACTATCAGTATATCAGAAATCATTTTTAGTAGAAAATAATAAACTTGTCATGCATGAAAAATAGTTGTAATTGAATGTCAATACAAAAAACTTTTACACTGCATGAGTGCATATACTATATGATCATTATTTACACCCTCAATATGTTGTCATGTTAAAAACTTGAGTTTAGTTTAGAAGAGAAATATGGATAAGATAAGGCACCTCGAGACTTGCTTCATGAGTCCTACCATGCCTTGCCTATAAAGAAAAAATATTCTCAAACATGAGTTCATAGTTAAGCATTTAACAGAGGCATGGTTTGCTTCTTAATTAGCAGAAGTAGATCAAATCAAAGTGTTTAAAGTATGAAGAAATAGATTAAACTCACCAACCACTCCTCGTGACCTTGGAAGCTATCCTGGCTAAGTCTTTTCACAGCAACAACAATCCCCGTGCCAGGTTTGGTTGCAGAAAGTGAGTGATCGTCAATCCAGCCCTTAAAAACTGATCCTAAACCACCCTCTCCTAACACACTGTCCTTACGGAAATTTCTTGTGGCAGCTGAAAGTTCTGTCAAACTAAAGCTCTTCAGATTGGATGAATGCAAGATCTCACCCTCACTCTGAAGAGTCTGAGGCACCGAAACCTCTGAGACCTTACTAATTGTGCTACTGAGATCTTTTGTAATTTTACTACTTGGACTGCTGAGATCTTTGGCCTCGCCACTCACATGCTTTGAGTTTAACCCTGAGATGAAATCATGGATATAATCCAAGTTCAACTTTCATAAACTACATGGCATATATCAAACATATGGAACATTCATTCAGCTAAAAAAACAGGATGTTAGTTAGACAAAGTTATTCTTTATGAGTACATTTTGAAGGAAGCAGTCAAATTCCCAAGGTTAATCCCAGATGAAAGAATTGATTGAGTAGTTTCAATAATTTGAAACGAGATATTTGGCATCAAATAACAACTGAAAGAGTGTTGTTGACAAACCAAACCCATTAAACAAGGAAGCCAGGCTTAGTTAAAAACAACTTTGTCTGATTAAAATTCTCATGTAGTCTTCTATTCTAAAAACCACAGGGGATGAGAAGGAGCAAAAGTTGAGTGAGATAAAAGTGGAGAACACCAAAACCAATCAACACAGAGGCACATGGATCTAAACTCGTTTCAAAAAGGGTGCTAAAACAAAGGTAAAGAAAAAATTGGAATATATACCAGTTTTAGTTTTGGTGCTCAAACAAACTCCCATGATAGAAGGAATACTGATTCCTTGAGCCTTGTTTCCTGTAGATCACTACAAAGTAAGTTCATTCACATCAGGTCCAGCAGAAACCATGATCATGAATTGTAAAGAAGGAAAAAACGAAAAAGGAAAGGTGTGATAAGAAAAATGGAAAGAAGAAGAAAAGAAAAGGCCAAGAAAACCTGTTTGAAGTAAAGCTGAATCAGGGGTTACAGGAAGAAGGAGAATGGAAGAAAGTACAGCAAGCCTATGCAGGAAGCGAGAGACACGAGTTTGCTGACATGTTAGGGAAGCATTAATATTAGTGTTAAGTTGTGTGTGGCCCCTAGACAGAGAATAGAAAGACCATTCAAAAGTTAAAGAACAAGTTGACCAAAGTTTAAGATCATAGATTGGAAGGATTAGTAAAGACAAAGAGGTAGGGAGGTTGAAGTGACTAAGGAAGGTGGGTATGGCCATTCAAGTAGCACTGCATGGCTTGATGTAATGTAAGGGACTCCTTTTGGTACAGATTTTTTGAACTTACACTTAAATAAGTTAACCATATTTAGATTTTTTTACAGTTTAATGATTATCTAGATTTTTCAGTGCACAGAAAATTGTGATCGAATGACTAGATATAATAGTTTAACACTGTTAATGTATATATTTTAACTTCAATTCTAAGTTAAAAGCTGTTTAAACAGTTAAAGTTTATTAAAAGTTAAATGCTGGTTTAAGATAGAAACCATAGAAAAGGTTACTGTGAATGGGTTGGATTATTATTTTATTTGGTTGGATTTCATTTATGATATATGATAAGGTGATAGAATGTTTCCTGGTTTGGATTTTGTTTTGTTTGGAGTGTAGGGTCTTGCATCAAGTTGGAAGAAACCTTGGTTGTGTTGTAGCATTGCATGTTGAGCAGAAATGGACCCTTTCACCTTTTGCCACTTGCTGTTTTAATGTTGGCCACACTTCACGCAAGTGAAGCTCAACACGTTCACTTCTCCTCATCCATGTCCCATATCGAATATCCTAATTTTATAATACCCTCGTGCCATTTCCTAACTGTATATATTCTGTGTCCCAAACGTCAAAAATATAATTTAGATTATTTTCATTATTAACTATGCATAATTAATATTACTTTAATAAATTATAATTTTACTATTCCGTTTATAAATGGTGGAACAGTTTTATGTAAATAGGTCTCTTTTCGATTTTCAATAACAACTCTTAAAGTTCCAATAAGAAGATTTCTTTTTTTCCTTTCACATATTTAAAAGATGACGGCTCTCCCTTTCACAATTTGTATCTTTCTATTAAAAAAGTTACAATTTTAATTTCATTCTTAATTTCAACTATATTTTATTTTACTTTAATTTAATTTTAAATTTAATATATTCATTTAAAATAATTTAAAGAATAAATATAGATAGGCAAAATTGATAATTATATCAAAATTACATAATTTTCAAAATAATTAAAGAAAATGTATGTTGTTTTAGATTGAATAACCGGAACTTCGAATTGAAGAAAATGGATATAAAATTTATACTTAACTTTTGATTAGTTTTTGTTTGCAAAAGTTTGTTGAAATGTCATTTTAAGATAATTAATTTTTGTTTAGATATATAAAAAATTAGTTTTCATATAAGGAAAAAACAGAGATTTTGGTGTGATGCTCCCAAACTAAGATTCTTCTATATTTCTAATCTATGGAGGGACTCGAATTAGTCACAAAATTGACAACAATTATTCAAAATAAATTGTGGATACTATTTTTGGGACGGTTAAGATGAGGCATTAAATTTTGTTTTCTGGTCTGCTTTATAATTCTGATAGGTTTATATTATAAATTTTATGATATGTATAGATTATTAGCCATTTCATAGTCTTAACAATCTAACTAATTAATGAATGTTTAGTCCGATAAAGTCAACTATAATAAAGGTTTAATATTTGTCTACTAGTCTACAGTGCTCATAAACAGTAACAAAATATCAACAAGTTATTAGTAAAATATTTTCTTCTGAATACTGATTCAACTCTGATTTAACATATGAAGTCTTAACCTTTTAAGAGAAAAAATGCCAATCCAAATTTGAAAAATTTTAAAAAGACTGAAAAATAGATTTTTCTGGGATGAAAAAGCAAAGTCTATAGAACTCAGAAGACTATTTTAATCTTTTTAATTAACAAAAATTATTTTATCTGTTCTTTCCAACAAGAAAAATAAGCCTATTTTGTTATCTTTTCCATCCTTTCCTTTTGGGCTATCTTTATTCTAGTGATGTCCTTTCCACTTTGCCTCTGTCCAATGCCCTGGGCTAGTTAAAAGAACAAAGAAAAAGTGTTTAAATATTTAAACAAATAACATACAATTATCCACTTTTACATATTTAGAGTGTGAATGTGATATAATTATTTTTATAATTTCAATAATAAATCACAGTCATAATAAGTTTTATTTGAATAAATTAGCTGGAAAATAATTTTAATATAATTAATTTTATTTAAAAAAAAACTTTTATGTAGTAAATTATGAAAAAAAAAGATATGTAGTTATTTTAAAATAATCAGAGAGTTGGTTGGTGAGCAAATACAATAAAGGGGAATAATATTTAAAAATAAATGAGCTATTTTAAAATAATCACACATTTGGTGTAACAAAATAACTGAAAATTTGTAAGAAAAAAAAAAGTTTCTTTTCCTATTATAATGTATACTCTCCAAACTTGCTACTCTTTTCTTTAAACAACTTATAGTAAATTAAAGGAGAGCAACTGAAATATATAATTTCCAAACATGTTCTTAATGTGAATGTTGGAATTATAAACAGAAATTAAATTTTATACCAATTCTAGAGAATGGTAGCTCCAAAATTTCACTAAACAATTATGCTAAGGTTACCTCTTGAGCATTAGCAGGGGTGCAACCTTTCATGTCCCAAGGGCTCAAATTGACTTTTATGCCAAAACAACATTATCCAAATTTCTTAATTTAGTTTAGCTTCAAATAGAAGTATAGTTAGAAAGGACACTGATTGCTAATAAAATATAGAGACATGTACACACAAAGACAACACATAAACATATGATGTCTTAAAATTTGGACAAATGGTTACTGTTGAGAGCAACTTCACCCTTTAGGTTAAAAATTATTAGCACAAATGATTTTTTTCCTTTTAGAATGCTAATGCTAAGCGATCACGGAAACACGATCCATTTTTATTTACATGCTCAGATATCAACAAATTTCATTGCAAGAATGATGGTTTTTCCGTAGGCAAGTAGCATCAGCAAAAACATAAGAGATGAATTACTTCGTAAAAAATACAGTAGCAACTTAGTGCACCAATATTACGTAATTCAGTTAGTTCTGTACTTTTTGTGTGCGTGTGTGTGCCATGTGATTCTGTATTTGAACAAATGAAGTATAAAAGATAAGAGAGTGATGAAAATGTATATTTGGAGAAGCGGATAAGCATGTATTTATAAATCAAAAGAAACTTTACCTACGCAGTCACACGTTCCCACTAAATTACAGAAGTCAATGATGAAGTGTGCTTAAAAGGAGGATGCAACGTTTACATGAAATGTGTCACATGCAACGCCTAGTGGTGACATCTGGAGGCCAAGAAAATTAAATAAGCTTTTTAGGGTTTATATTAATCAAAGATAAAGAGAAAATAAATAAAACAAAGACACAATGCTTACCGTTTGAAGATATATAAAAAGTCTTAATATATAAATTTTCTCCTATTCTTAATTTTTCTGAAAGAAAGTAAGCTAGATAATGTAAGACTTTGTATATTTTGGACTACTATGTATCTTTTCAATTATAATTAGCTACAGTCCTATATAAAATAACAAATTAAAAATAAATAAATTTACAACTCTATTTAATCATTTTCACATTTCTAATTTATTTAATTTAATAGTGTATTTTAATTGTAATTTTTCCAAAAAAATGTATTACAATTATGCAGTTGCATTTTCCTTTCGTTTCACAACATAAGAAAGGTTTTTTTTGTTGCCTATTAGCAAATAATCTATGAAGAGATTGAATTGTGTCTGAGACTAGACATTGCAAATGATTCATTTAACAAATTTTAAGAATAAAACTGGATATTTTCTTTTATATACCATGACAAAGGGAGTAAATTAGAGAAAATGTAAATAAAATTCAAAATTAATTCTGCATGAACATGAAGCAAAAACGATTCTCTAGATGGAACCTTACTCCTAAAATTACAAGAACGTGTACTCTATTACAAAACTGAAACAACCCTTTTATTTACGTTAATCTCTTATTTCACCATACTATAAAACGAGTTGGGATATCATGACACCTTTTTAAATATCTAAAATTAGTTTGGGGCCCAAGAAAATACTATTTCCCTAGGCCCAATAAATATAAAAATAGTTAGGAGCCCAAATAAATATTATGAAACTTGATAGCACAACTCAGCGATTAGCATAAAGACGAGTTCTTCGTGCACTCTAATACATTCTTCTTACATTCCAATAAAAAATTTTAATGTTACAATTGTTCTTATAGAAATTAATAAGAATCGGATGACACCCATCGTCATTTGAAAAAAATTTGACAACTAGATGAACAGGCCAATCAAAATGACAACCGGATAAAACTCATCCAGTTCTCATAGACCAAATCGGAAAATTATTATGTTCACACCATCAAGAACGTCCCAAATCTCAAATCAACTACTCTAATTAACAATATCACTTACTAATTGTTAATAAATACCAAAAATTATTTATCTATTGCTTGTTTGAAAGATTAATTGAAGATTTGAAAAAATAAAAATAAATATGTGATCCGGATGAATGTGAACCGGATAAGTTTTGTTCACAGCAGCGGCGAAGATCCGTTAGTATAGAGTGCAGAGGGATGAAGAGAGCATAGAGTGCAGAGGGATGAAGAGAGACTTTGGCAGCACAAAAAATAGATGGAGCTAGGGTTTTGGAATGTGGGAACGTGACAACCGGATAAGAGTATTAAGGTGGAGACTAATTTGGACTTTTCACTTTTAAAATGTTGAGAGCATTAATGTAATTCTATATTTTTTTTTTTAATGAGGGTGCAGGAAGATCGTATTAGAGTGGCCGAAGAACTCGTCTAGCATAAATAGCATAAATGTCTTTTAACAAAAAAACCCAAAACAAAAAAAGAACGTTTCAATAAAATAATAAATCGTTGGAAAACAACCTCAATTTAGGCTACTCGATTTGCAAACCAAACCATTTACATATCAACCGGAAATGAATAGGGCATATTTTACCAAGTGTTAAATACTATTGAACCCACCTAATTCAAAGCAGTTAGTGGCAGAGGCTTTCTGCATAGTATTTACCAGTTACGCGTGAAATAGACCTTATGGAAGGGGAGAAGGTAAGTTTTCATAGTAATGATCTTCACAATGGATAAAAAAATAGTTAGGTAGCGAAAAAACCTAATCAAAGTATCAGGATTCCAAAGCACTGTGATTGTATCATCACAGATTTATTTAACAAGGATTCTTGCGTACTAATTGCAAATTACTATTCTCTACAGCATCTCATTTCTCAGGACCAAAAATGTAAGTAAGCGAATTGCATTCAAAATAAGAATAAACAGTTTTCCATTTAAAGAAGTTAACAGATATCAATCTTGTGTTGCAGCTCCTTGGTTGAGCTCGGCAAACCTCATGCCAACCCGCATTGAATGCTTCAGAAATTTCTCTGCACATCTTCGAACACAGGTTTCCTCTTGCTTTTGCAGGGATTTATGCTTAAATGTGTCAACACAATCAGTAAAGCATCTCTCAACCAGTGAATTATACATTCTCAGACTGCAATGAAACATAAATCTTAATCAGGAACCCAACCTTACACAAGCAAGAGAGCAACTAAACGAGCAATTGCTATGTCATGATTGACAATGTCATTCCAAAACAGAAAGTTGTTTGTGTATTCAAACATTTACCATTCACAGATAAAATAAACTGTCAAAATATCCCAAACTAAAAGATTCAGGCATAATTTAAAATGTAATAAACTATTAAATTCATTCTTTATAGAGTTAACATATCTCCTAAAGGGCCCCTAAAATAAACCTCTTCAAATAAAGAAACCATTCTCAGTAGTTCATCCAGTATTGAAAAACCCTCCATGATTAATCCATGGTAGTAAAATATATCAAACTTAAAGACATCACCTAATTAGTTTTATTACTTTAGAGATATTTAGGAAGGAAAGTGATACTTAGTATACCAAATTATTGCTCGATCTTTCAAAACACAGCCAGCCACCACAATTTAAGCAGCAATGCCAAGATCTTTAGAGTTACCACAGCAGGAAGTTCCCTCATTTACAAAATCAAGACTAATAAAGGTATTTGATTTGATTGAATGGAACTTATTTCAAACAATCTAGGCCACTTTAACAAATGTCGTTCCCAAAACGTCCAGAAGCAACATTCGCGTGTTGCGCTGGTTTTAAGGAGAACTTCACTCTGGGCTTCATGAAAAAGGCACACACAGATTCGTAAAAATAGTGGTGCCCGTCACTAACAAATTAGCATGAAGCCCCCAAATCTTAGAGGGAGTCATTCATCAACACACACAAGCTCATACAATATACAGTATACATAAATTCCAAGTCTTGAAAAACGGAAAACGAATAAATGTGGCAAAGTGAAGGTGATAAGAAGCAAAGGGAATTAAACCTGTCACGGATTTGGAGCTGCTCCATCATGGCAGACATTCTTTGCCTATCAGCCTCAGGGAGCGATTCCATATCCGCTAACATGTTCTTGTCCATACTTGATCCACCGATTTGTCACCGTCGAAGGTTTTGCGAGGAATTACGGAAGAAACTGCGAAGGTCGACACAAAACCCTAACACGGTAGATCGTTAAGAAGAAGAAGGTATATATAGGGCACACCACCAGTTTCCACTTAACCTAAAATGATTCAGGCTTTCAGCTTTTAACCAAAACGCATCGTTCCAATTATATCTCAGTGTTTAGTTTTTGCTGTTTATTTTTTCAAAGGCTACCTTTTTTTTTTTACTTAAAAAAACACAAATAGTTTTATTTTCAAAATTAAAATACTTTTCATTTGATGATAATAATAATCATATTTAAACATGCTTCCAATAAATTTCCTTTAATACGTTTATATATATATACACGCATACAAATACAAAATATGTAAGAAAATAGACTAGTTACTTAATTTAAGAATATTTTTTTAGTCTAAATTAATGGATAAATTAGACCGATACACTTGAATGAAATAATTTTTGGTAACATTCTTTTTTTATGAAAGGGTTTATAAGATTTTTATTCCTAAGAATATTTTTAGGAGTTTTTAAAATCTGACATATATTTTAATATCAACAATTAAAATTTAATCTGGTACTTAAAAAATTCTATCAATAATTAAAATAAAACTATATCACTTTATAATTCTTTTATCATAAATATAAGACATAATTTTTATGTTAAAAATGTTAATCATCGTACAATAATTATATATTCATAATTTTTTTTGTTATGAATTTTAACTGTATAAAATAAATATTTATTCTGCGCATTTACCAGTTATTTCTACACCTACTAATTCTCAAGTTTATAAATCTGCAAGTTATGTTATTCAGAAATTCAAATTTATAATTCTCAAGTTTTTAAAACGAAAAATTGTTTTGTTTTTTTAGCCTTTTTGAGATTCGAAAATAAATAAACAGGGGCAATAACATAAGACACCTCTGTTGAACCCGCGTATTCAAGTTCAAAATCTGTTTCTGGGCAATATTATTTTCAAAGCCCAAAATTTTGGACAAAAAGCCCGTTTAGGCCCGACACTATATACAAATCAATGAGTATATACAATCAGTTTCATTTGCTCTTAATTATTTTTAAAATAAAGCTAATTATACTTATACTAGTAATCAATCAGAATAAAACATTAGAAGTAGAAATCCAGCCGTGCAAGAAAACTATATCAGGGGACAATTGTCATATTCTCATTATTTATTTCCATATATTTTCATTTACAACACTATATTGTTTTACATTTTGCTATTCCTTTTATTTTTATAGACAATAAAATTAATTTATAATATTATTAAATCAACTCCTCTGCCTTTCACCATCCTCGTAGCACTGAATATACTGTTTTTTTTACATATCATGGTTAGAAAAATAGTTCTTGGTCAAAAAATTAAATTGTTTCATTTAGATTATTAATTAAATATATAATACGAGAAGAAAATTTTCGAATACTCTTTACATGTATAAAATTGCTTACAAGTCCCACATATCTCATCTTCTTTTCCACCTTTAGTTGATTAATTCAATATATAATCATTTTAAGGATTGCATTCCATAACATTAAAATTTAACAATATAAAAGAAAGGGACTTTTGTGCTAGTATATTTGGCAATTTCATAGAAAAAAAAAAAAGTGAGGTTATATTAACCCAATAATAATCCTACTTTTTTCAATCTACATCTAGAATGATCTCTATCATGCAACAAAAAAAGAACCAATGAGTCCTACCTTAGTAAATCCTAAACCCCATGAATCCCTTGAATCAAATCCATATTTTACTATTTGAGAGATGACAAAAATGATGGAAGAAACTTTGAAATGAAAAAAAAAAAGGTGGAGAGGAAAACACTCCATTGTCAAAGTTGTTGATGGCATGGATAGAATGAAACGAGAGAGAACAGAAAACGCGTAATGGTTTTTGTTATAGTTGATGGTTGGCCTGAGGGTAATGAGATTGAGATTGACAATGACGATGGTGGCTATCTATTGCCTAATATGGTCAAATCTCATGGATTGTGTATGCTCAATGGCTGGCATTCTAATAATAAAATATCTCTCTTTCTCACTTATACTTCTTCTTCTCCCTTCATCTTTTTCTCTCAACCTTCATGCCTACTAGTCTTTCCATTTCTACTCCACTCATTGCTTTTTGTTTTCTTTGGCACATCACACAGTTTTCTTGACTTTCAAATATTGGACTCCGACATTCCCTTTGCCCTTTCAACAACTTACATTTCATAATCAAATACAATTTCCAATGTGTCTTCACAAAATGAACTTTGGAAAAATTCCAACTTACTAATACTAAATAAAAATAGATTTTCTCACTAATCAATGCCCATGTTTATTTAGAGGACAATACAATTTAATTTGGATTCTGAACATTATTTGTGTTTCACTATGTAATATTTATGATAACATATGCTATTCCTAGTCATTCCAAAATAATGGGGTAAATAGACTTTTAAACAAATTTAAACCATTTAGTGATTTACTCTTAACCAGCTCTCTTGGTGGGATCAAAGTAGGGATTGTCTGGAGAAAGAAACAAAGTAAAAAAAACAATTAGAAAAGTAAAAGATATAAAATTATATTTTAAAGATAAAATAGTTGATTTAATATAGAATGCGAAAATTCAGATAACAACCAACTTCAGGTATTGGTGTTCAGATTTTTAGACTTTCAACTGTGGCATTTGATGTCTTGCCCTTCAAAATTGATAAACGTTTTTTTGAACCATAAAAAGGGTTAACTCTCTAAAAGTTCTTTCTGCTCAAGCGTAATTTTGAAATATAGATATAAAGAGATAATTATATGCAATATTTATATACGTTAAATAGAATCAAGTTTAATTTACATAGAAAATGTCAAAATTAATTTTTAACTAATTAAGACTTACCAAGGCGAGGTTGAATTATATTTTTAAGGTTTTTAAGATTTTTTTTTCAAGCGCGTAAATTATTTTATGTAGCTTGAAGTAGAACAAAAGTAGATATAAACTTAAAGTTTGATATATATTTAGATGATAAAAAGCATAGAAGATGTCAACTCATGTTTTATTTTCATAAACAAACATAAACACGATCTCAGATAAAATAATAATAAAATTAATAAGGTTTGAGAAAAAGAAACATAGTTTTTTATAATATTTCTCTTATAATAAGATTATGTAAAGTTCTTAGTTGAAATAGTTCATTACTTCTATATCTACATTTAATAAAAGGTTATTTAATTCTCACTCTTCATAATACGAATGTTTTTTTTTTATTTCTTTAAGTTAAGTATATGATTTTTTTTTTGTAAGATTTCTCAAAGCTTTTACACGAGACGAAAGTCATTATTGGTATAAACAAAAGGTACTTACAAATAAAAGAAAGCTATTCAACTTAATCTTAGGATAATTTCACAAATAATGAATATAAAGCTTGAATCACTAAATCTAGTATTCGCAAAATATAAAATTGAATAGAGGGCTTCTTAGAGATAAAGGAAAAAAAATGTAAATTTTTTGAGAATATTGCAACTTGTCTTTGTCTTTTATGAAGTGTTTTCTTAAATATCCGTATATATTTTTTGTTTTCCTTTGTACACAAAGAGACTTTAGCTAACCGTTTCGACTACTTCTCGTTATTCTTTGTTTCGATCTATTATATGAATGGTATGCATCACTTAAATATTTTGTATCTAACGTTTTATGTGAAACCCTAATGATCATTTAATATTTATGACTTGTCTCTTTTTCTGATTTGATTTCCCACTCTAGGAGTAACACTTTGCTCAATTTTTTTTAATGTTAGTCACTTCATTATTGGCACAGAGATATTTAAAATTACCATAACTCTGTCAAACCATGTAATAGATGATAATTCTAGTAAGATGTAAAATTTATTAAATATAACAAACAATATAAATTCTATATAAATGATTTAGTTATAAATATTATATTTATGTAGGAGACAATGATTTTCTGTAGACAATGCTTTGTAAATAATCTCTGTACATGTTGATGATGGTTTTGAAATCAAGAAAGATTCATATAAATGTAAATAGGTAGTAATCAACTTTATTTATATGAACTGAAAGTTTACATTTTTTTTTTCACATATCAAAGCAAAACATAACATGTGTTCATGACTTGATACTTACTTCAGAATTTACTGAAAAATGTTTTGGGATGTGAAAATTAGAACTAACTTTTTAGGAAAGGATGTGAAACAAACATAGTATATTATTAGTTTGAAATGAATAAGATTTAAAATGAAATGATAAAGTTTAAAGGTCCAACAATTAATTAAGTTGAAGGTTTGATGAAAATAAATGTTCTTTCAAAAGGGAAGGAACTTACTTAAGTAGAAAGTATTTGTTTCAAAGTCAATTTTTTTTTAAATGTTATTTTAAAAAATGTGCGATGAAATTAACATTCCTGAGTATTTAAATATTTTAAAAAAATATATTTGGTCAGCCATTAACATTTCTATATCTTTTTACGTTTCTATGATTAATAATTAAAACATATTTAATTTTTGTATTTAAGAATAGTGAGTTTACTTAACACAACAATTAATGCATGTAAGAATAGATTGTGGGTAGTGCATTAAGTATAGATTGTACTTTATATTGAAAACTTAATTTTCACGCAAAAACTAATGAGACATTTTTATGTATATTTTTATTCCTTAGTTATAAATTTTTTACATTGGTTTCAGTAATATGTTTCTTATTACATTTTATACAGAAAATATTAAAAGCATTTTTTTCACAGAAATAAAATTATATATAAACCTGAAAAATATATTTTTACTAGAAATAAATATAATTGTTTCTTGACTTTCCTGCAAGCATGATGATACAGATTTTCAGTCTTCCAGCTTCGTTTTCTGGGAATTAAAAGAAAATCTTTCGAATTATTTTCTCTGCAATATGATGCAGGTAGAAAATTTCCCTACAGTTCTATCACTTCTGCAAAATCTAATGATTACACGCGGTTTTGGATAAAATATCAAAGTCCCTCTATTAATCGATTTCAGACCCTTCACTTTTTCCTTCTCATCATCAATAACGATGATAATAATAATAATAATAATAATAATAATAATAATAATAATAATAATAATAGACGAGTTCAATAACTGTATCGAAATACATCCAGAGAGTACGATGCTAAATAAAAGGAGAAAAAGTAAGAAGTAATTTTTATAACTGATAAATTTTAGTCCAGTAAAAATTTGATTATTTTCAATAAAATATTATAAAATTATATTTAAAATATTTATGATGAGATCCTTAAAAAAATAAAAAGTTTTGTGTTGGACGTGAGAAAGCAAGAGTGGAATATGCCACATCCCAAAACCCGTTTCGTGAATAGTAACTTGAAAGGATAAATTACGTGACTTTGAAAGTAAGAAAATTCTTCAGAACCATGTTCTGGCAGATTACAAAAAGTCAAGTGCATTTTTTCTTCTATTACAAAATTTAATTACATTATGTACTAACAAAGTCCACTCTTATTTAAAAAAACTATGCTAATAATACTATCAAATATTAAAAATTGTCTTAAAATTATAATGCAACTTTACATAAACAAATAAAGTATGGGTTAAGACCCAAACATGATGAAACACATTCGAAATGTGAACATTGAATTGAATCTGTAATTACAAAAAAAGTCAATGGAGTAATGGGCTACATTTAAATGAACATTAGTCAAATTACCTAAATATTCAGGCTGTGCAGTGATGGCAGCATTACTAATATCGAACCACCCCACCAACACATTCAATTAAGATTACCCAACTTTTCCTTCTCTCTCCACAATAACCTTTTCTCATTTCAATTAAAACAAAAAGCCGAAATTCTTGACATTTTTTATTTCTGTTTTTTTTTTTCTTTCTTCCAAATAAATAAATATATTACGAGTTTTGTAAAGTTGACAAACTATAAGACAATAACAATCAAAGAGAGACACGTGGACACCCTCCGCTTGATCCAACGGCGCGCGTGGCACGCTTTACAATATCTTAAAAAAACCAGCTTTAAAACCATTTTTCCCGTGTTGACTTTTCGATTCTAAACCAGAATTTATGACCCTCATTTAAATTTCACCCTCCGTTTTTTCTCCCAAGACACAACAAACAAACACGACAACGCTCTCGCCATCAGAATCATTCATCTCTCCCATCCGTGACCTTCCCACGCGAATCTCGTCCACTTGCATCCGCGCGTGCACTCCACGCCCCATACAAAACGTACCCGAACATTGAACAACATATCAAAACCGGACATCAACCTTTGAGTTTTACTTTATCTTCAACATAGTCAACGCCCCACTCCAAAAAAATCCCACAATTTTTTTTAATAAAATCATCAAGCAAAAAAAGCAAGTGCATTTTCTTATTTAAAAAAAAACTTTATTCCAAAGTCAACGCCATCTCTCTCTAACTCTCTTCATCTCATCTCAACTTCAACTTCTCTTTCTTCTCACATCTTCTTCTTCTTCTTACTCTTCTCTCCAAGTTTTTCAATTTCTCCACCAATCCACCATGAACAGAGCCTTGTAGCGAGTGACCGCGAGAGAACGTTAAAGCTTGTCTTATTTTTTTTCTTTTTTGGTGGGTTTTGTGTTCCGATGGGAAACGGCATAGGGAAGTTAACGGTGTGCTTCACCGGAAATAACGGTGGGGGTCGTCGGAAGCAGGATATATCCATTTTAATAACAGAGCCTCTGGACGAGGGTTTGGGTCACTCGTTCTGCTACGTTAGACCCGACCCGACCCGGATATCGTCATCGAAGGTGCACTCGGAGGAAACGACGACGTTCAGAACAATCTCTGGCGCGTCGGTGAGCGCGAACACATCGACGCCGTTATCGACGGCTTTCGTGGACTTGTACTCCTACGGTTGCATAGACCGAGCGGCGGCGTTCGAGAGTTCAACGTCGTTCGCGTCGCTTCCTCTGCAACCGATTCCGCGGAACCTGGTGAACTCAGGGCCCTTCTCGGGGAACCTAGGGGGTGGTGGTTTTCCGGGCTCGGGCCCGCTGGAGAGGGGGTTCATGTCGGGCCCCATCGAGCGCGGGTTCATGTCGGGGCCCATCGATCGTGGGCTCTTTTCGGGGCCGATGGAGAGGGAGGGAAACGGATCGGATCATTTCCCGAGAAGCTTCTCGCACGGGGGGTTGGGTTTAGGTATGGGATTAGGTTTGAGAGTGAGAACGAAGAAGGGTCGGTGGATTCGTGTTTTGCAGAGGGCGATTTCGAAGACTCTCTCTCGGGGGCAGAACTCGATTGTGGCTCCGATCAAAGGGGTGGTGGTAAAGGAGCCGGAGTGGATGGTGGCGGCGGCGGCGGCGGCGGAGAAGCATAATGAGAATCTGAGCGTGAATCTGAGCAGTGAGGGGAGCTTGGAGGACGACGATTCTATGGAGAGTCAGAATCTTCAATGGGCTCAGGGGAAAGCAGGGGAAGATCGTGTCCATGTGGTTGTGTCTGAGGAACACGGTTGGGTTTTCGTGGGGATCTATGATGGTTTCAATGGACCCGATGCCCCTGATTACCTTCTCTCGAATCTCTACACGGCGGTGCACAAGGAGCTGAAAGGGTTGTTGTGGGATGACGGGTCTGCACCGGAAAATTCCCCGCCTAAAGAGGACGTGTTGCGAGATGTCACAGAAGTTGCAGATGTTACAGATGTAGATGCCTGTTCTCACTGTGTTGAACAAGAGAATAATAACTGTAATAAGAGTACTAATAAGAAAGGTAGGAGTTCGAGGAACAAGTACAAAGGTGCTGCGAATAAGTGGGAGGAGAATCAACGGAGGTGGAAGTGTGAGTGGGACAGGGAGAGGTTAGAGCTTGATCGGAGGTTGAAGGAGCAACTGAATTCAAGCCGATCTGGGTCTGGTGGAGCAGCAAGTTCTATTAATCATGCGGATGTTTTGGAAGCTCTTTCTCGGGCTCTGAGGAAGACTGAGGAGTCTTACCTTGATGTTGCGGATAAGATGGTGATGGAGAATCCTGAACTTGCCTTGATGGGTTCTTGTGTTCTTGTAATGTTGATGAAGGGGGAGGATGTTTACGTGATGAATGTGGGGGATAGTCGCGCTGTGCTGGCTCAGAAGGCCGAGCCTGATTATTGGCTCGGCAAGATCAGGCAGGACTTGGAGAGGATCAATGAAGAGACCATGAATGATCTTGAATCTTGGGATGTTGATAACTCCAACTTGGTTCCAAGTCTTAGTGCGATTCAGCTCACTAAAGATCACAGTACTAGTGTTGAAGAAGTAAGTTGTTTGCCGCTGTTTGATTACTTGTTTTGCGCAGGTTTTTGTTTTGTGCATGTCTTTATTTGGAGTATCTGGTTTCTATTTCAGGAAATCCAGAGAATTAGAAAGGAGCACCCGGATGATCCTTGTGCTGTTGTAAATGACCGTGTTAAGGGTTCTCTCAAGGTTACCCGAGCATTTGGTGCCGGATTTCTCAAACAGGTTGGTATCTATTGTTTACTGATTATCCAAATGCATTCAGTTATTCATCCTACTTTACAGTAATTATATCTCTTCAACATGAACGGTTTTCAGATTTTGCAATAACAAGATATACTCTCTTGAAGGTTCCTTCTTTTTGTTGCCACAGAAGGTTCCTTAGATCCAATAACTAGCCTGATCCTTGGAATATAAGGATTTAGAAAATTGTTGTTGCTGGTATTTCTTGTGCAAAATTAATCACATATTGGTAACTTAGTTCCTCTTATCAGAAATTGGAAAATTGAACCATGAATTATCAGCCTATCTTTGGAAATCTATGCAGCATTTTCTATGCTATAAATGGAAACTATTCTGCATTTTTTTCTTATTTCTTGTGCTAATCTTTTGCAGCCAAAGTGGAACAACGCACTTCTGGAGATGTTTAGAATAGACTACGTAGGAAACTCTCCTTACATCAGCTGCCTACCATATCTAAAACACCACAGATTAGGTCCAAAGGACAAATTTTTGATTCTATGCTCCGATGGGCTCTATCAGTACTTGTCAAACGAAGAGGCAGTGGCTGAAGTTGAGCATTTCATCACATTACAACCTGAGGGAGACCCTGCTCAGCATTTGGTTGAAGAAGTGTTATTTCGTGCTGCAAAGAAAGCCGGTACTGATAATACCAACCACCAACTTCACTCAAAAAATATCTCACAACTGCATTTTACAAACTGATTTTTGGCATGTTTATTTTCAGGGTTGGTCTTTCACGAATTGCTCGAAATTCCACAAGGTGATAGGCGCCGCTACCATGATGATGTTTCCATCATTGTCATTTCTTTGGAAGGAAGGATATGGAGATCATGTGTATAAATAAGTATACTGAAAACCATATATATTATGATATACCAAAAAAAGGAAAGGGAGCAAGATATGAGATATATATAGTGCCGAAGGGTGAGGCATCCTTTTTGCTGTTTTCCCCCTCCCTACTCAACTTTTTGTAAAACACCAATTGAGCTCTTGGAGAGTGCTTAGTTGTGCAATTAAGTGGGTGGTGAGGACTGTAAAGTTGTAAAAGCTGGATGATTTTGTTGATTATAAGTCACATAAAATTGTAATTTTTGCAATAAAAGTCATTGCTTAATAATGTTTTGGTCGTGCAGAAAGCACTAGCCACCTCCATCACTTTGTGCAACTCTGGTTGGCAAATGGAGGGGCTAGTCATCTGTGCATCAGCATCTTTTTCCATTAAAAAAATAATGCAACATATTCCAAAATGCCTACAACATGGCCCAAGCTTCATGCAGGTTATGTTTGCCTTTTCAATTTGATGTGGATGAAGCACTATTTGCAATGTGGCAGGCATTATTTTTTGTGTTGCGATATTCGTTCAGCCAAATGGTCTTTTTTTCTCCCCTCTTACGTGTGTCCAATTTAAACCAGATGATGCTTTGTTCTCTTGTTGCCAATTTCTAATAAAAAGAAAACATGTGGTGCGATTTCGTATTAGGCACGCTGTTTATCACAATCAACTTTGAATTTTAGATTTTGACCTTAATTCTTTTTCCACCGTTTAAGGGTTGACGACACTTACAAATTGCATACGAAAGGGTTCAATGAACAATGAATTGAAAGTAAACAATCCCCACCAATTTAAGCATCAGTCCATTTTATGCAGTTCCCACCATACGTAAGTTTATTCAAAATCAAACTTTGACCAAATAATTTATAAGGGCATAAATAAAAGGTTGAATGCTATGTTTCTAAGGCCGGTATTAAAGTTTTCACAGTATACCAAATTCATATACAAAATAAATGCATTTTTTTATTTAAATTAGGATGATAATCAGGTGGTATGAATATTTCTCTAGTTTATTTTCTACGTTATTTTATGAACATTACTTAAATTTCAAAAATATCAATGTAATACACAATATATATATATATATATATATATATATATATATATATATATATATATATATATATATATATATATATAATCACCAATTCCAAAGTTAATTTATGACCTGGGACAAAAATTGAATTGCGGGTTGCAGGTTGTTCCTGCTCAAAAGGCAATTCACGTGATGATCAAACTTTTGTAATTGTGTCTTCTGGTTCAGGAATTTAAGGCTATGTCAATCGGAGAGGGTCAACGGGGTAAAATTTTTGTAATTTTTCAGTTAAATTACCATATAAATTATGGTTAAAATATAAAAAAAATACAATAATCATCATAGATTGTTTATTTAATTTCTTTTTTCTGATAGTACTAGTAAAATTTAACTGTCTTTCATTTTATTAAATATAAGTATTGTCTATTTGTGTTTTTAACTAAAAAAGTATGTAAATAAAAAAAATAAAAATGTAAAAATAGTTATGAATGACAATTGGTATCCTATAAAAGGTAAAAATCTCTAGCGAGCCATATATTAAATATCCTTATAGTGTTATTTTTTAATGATAGTAAGAATTTTAGTGTGATAATGTGTAATAAAAGTTAATATTAAAAACTAAAAGAGTATGCAGAAAGTTACATCATGTATCTTTTATGTCCGTTAGATCTAATCAGATCCTTTCGTGGGTATACAAATTACCATCTGTAGTTGCACTTAAATCATTAGTATTCTACAATAATTATATCTAATCTAATTTTACCGAATTTAAAAAGTATGAATAAACGACAAATAGCTTTTGGATACTTAACCATATGATAGAGAGTTACTTATTAACTTGGTTTTTACTTTCTTAAAAATATTAGTCTTCTAAATTAATGGAGACACTTTTGATCCTACATAAATAATGATAACTAATTGTTCAAAAATGCCTTTGATTAAAATAAAATAATACATCAAGCACTAAAAACACTTGTTTAAAAATTCAAAAGATAAGAATATTTAATAAGCATGGACGTATTTAATACTATTTTTATCTCAGATAATTTATTAAAAATACACGGTTGAGAACAATAATATAAGCCTGGTCAATTTGTACACTTTCCACGAAGAATATTTTAAAATAACTATTTTTCAAGGGTAAAATAATATTAATTAAATATGATATATATTTTCTCTCACCTCATTTCTTTAATAAATATAGAATTTATTTTTGCATTTAATTTAAAAAATAAAAATGAAATTTCCCTTTCATTTTTTTCGTACTCATTTATTGATTTTTGAAATAGTTGAAATTCACAATTAATATTTGTAATCCTTGGAAAGACACGTGTGTGTTATTTCCTCTACTATTAATACCACGGGAATAGGAAAATAATTAATTAAAAATTGCAGAAACTGGTAGCTACCATTTAAGAGAGAATTAAATGAATACTATCTGTCACCTTATAAGAGTCATTAAATTCCATGTCACAGTTTCATATGCATTCATTTTGGTGGAGAAGAAAGCCATCCATCTGCATTAAATCTAGTGTTTACACATTCTCTCTCCCTCACCATACTATGAATATTAATTCAATGAACAAACTCCTTTTTTCACTTTATTTCTTTTTTATCCAACGTAGTTAGTTCCATATTTAGATAAACAAAAAATATATAAAGTTTCACCAGATATTATTCTCCAGCCCAAGTTAAGTAGTTTGGGCTCATGTTTGAACCAATCAATTTTACCCTATGCCCAGCTTAATTTCTTCATCTCAATAAAGTTTCTTAATATATTTTAAAAAATATATTTTAGATTAATTTTAGTTTACAAAAGAAGCGTTACATAATTTTAAATTAACATATTTATAAAACATGACATGTGACTTTTCAACGTAACAGTGAGTTTTAAAAAAAATCTAAACAAGTGTAATATTTGATAAACGTGACGTGACATTAGTATAATTTAATCTTCTCTATATATTTTAATGAATATTGGTAAAAAAAAGTAAACTTATGTAATTATTATTTTTTAAAATACACGTCACGTTAAATTAAATAACAAAAACATAAGACGAAGGGAATATAATAACGCATTGAATGTAACGCAATTACATCAGGCTCCACCAATTGGTGCTTAGTGCAAAGTGCTGATTATGCATATCTCCCATTCCATCAATTATTTTTTGTTGTTTCACAAGAAATTTCTCTATTTTGTTCCAAAACTAACAATAATTTGGTAATGCTGGTCAATTCAACAACTGAAAAATCTGGTAGAAGACGGTCTTTGGGTTATAAAGTTAAGAGGAACGTGCCAACCCTAAGAAATCATTGTTCAATCAAATTGGGCGAAATTTCCAATGCCCTAATGGATCCTCACAATAAAGTATATTTCACTGACTGTGACCTCTCTTCACACTTCAATTGCCATGTCCAAAAAACTCAGAAAGTCTCATGAAACATGGTTTCTTTGGACATAACCTGGGTTCAACCTTTTACCATATAAAGTACGATACTGTGTTGCGTAACATATTAACTAAGATTACCAAAATGACATAAATAGCAAATAAGATGAAAATGGAGAAGGTATTGTGGTCCACAGCGTCAAGATTTTGACATAAACCTTCACCCTTCTGGAAGGAGGGAAAAACTTTAAACTTTGACTTGTTCCCAATAATCAAATTCAAAATTCAAATGCAACTACCCCAGATCCCCAAGATGTTGACTTTTTTCTCACATACGCGTTTGTAATTTCAAATACTGGAAAAGAAAATCAAAAACTATAGTAATTGCAACTTGACAAAGAGTAATGTGCAAAAATTAATCAAATTTCTCTATGCAAAGTCCAAGCACAAAAGTCACTCACACTTTGTTTTCATAAATCACTCTACGGTTTAAATTGATTATTTTTTCCTCGGAGTATCAATATTGCCGCAGTTTCACGTCATTTGATAATTAATATAGTTGAATTTGGTGTATTCTAGGATTAGTTGTAACTTGTAAGTCGCTTGTTTTACTTGTCCCAAATCAAACCAATCCCACTTTCTCTTCTTACTTTCTTGTTCACTCTGTTCCATCCCAATTGGAACAAGTTTAGATATGTTCATTGTTCAGTATCGTTGAACAAAATTAGCAGCAGCAAAATGAGCACGCCCTTGTTCCATGAATTCAAAAAGCAAGCTTCTTTCTTCCTCAAGGAGAAAATCAAAACTGCTAGATTAGCTCTAACAGATGTAACCCCTGCAGAACTGTAAGTCTACTTCTTTTATGACATCATCGATGAGATTTTGATTTGTTATTTTGATCAATGATCGCCCTTTGATTTGTTTCATAACCAAAACTAGTTCTAGGATTTCTAATAGATCCTTTTTTTTTTTTTTTTTCTTTTGTGGATGTGTTTTACCATTTGCAGGATGACAGAAGAGGCAGCTAGTGGAAGTCCATGGGCTCCAGATTCCAGAACTCTCAGATCAATTTCAAGGGCTGCTTTTGAGTTAGATGATTATTGGAGGATTGTGGAGATTCTGCATAAAAGGTGCTTCTGGATCCCTTCCCTTTCGTTTGTCTTAGCATGTTTCCTACTTTTGAGTCAATTAATTAGCCCATCATGGATGAATGACTGTTACAAATCTAAAACAGGTTCCTGAAATTTGAAAAGAAGAATTGGAGGGTCTCTTACAATTCTCTGATCGTGCTTGAGCACCTGTTGACTCATGGACCAGAGAGTGTTGCTGAGGAATTCAAGAGTGACAAAAATGTTATCAGCCAGATGAAAAGTTTTCAGTATATTGATGAAACTGGGTAAGTGATTATGTTTTTATTTTTGCATCCCTTGCCTAAAAATATATGCTTGTTAATTTTCTTCCTCTTGACATGGATCCTGCAAGACAAAATGAGTGCATTTTGATGTTTGCAGGTTTAATTGGGGCCTAACTGTGAGAAAGAAATCAGAGAGGATAGTGAATCTGCTGGAAGAAGTAACTCTTCTAAAGGAAGAGAGAAAACAAGCTAGAAGGTTATCTAGAGGAATTGAAGGTTTTGGAAGTTTTCCCCATCGGTCAACTCCAGCACAAGGTATTCTTCGTGAGAAATCAATGCCAACCACACTCAGGAGATATGACTCGGACTTGGATAACCATGAAGATCAAGAAAACAAGTCCTCTTGTTCAAACAATGATGTGGATGTGGACACAGTAGCTGTGAAATCTCCTGGCCATCAAGTTAGAACTTTGGAGTCCTTGGCTAGTGTGGAAGCCAAGGAATACCAGGATGATCTAGGCAACAGTCAAATGCTTCAGAAATCTGAAGCAAATGCTAAAGAAAACAAGGACCCTAGCAAGGAGGAGTTCCATCTATGGAACATGAAAGGGGAGTCCAAACCCCTTTTGGATTGTGGCGAAGAAGATTCCAGGCTTGGAATCATCAGAACAGAAGATGATCACCCCTTTAATTCAACTGAATTGCATGGCACTGCCTCACTGCTTTCTGCTAGAGACGGAATACTACAAGGGTGTTGAAACAATTTTGAAGATTTAAATGAAGCCAACAAGTTCAAGTTGTCTGCAAATTGCATTTGCCATTCCTGAATATGGGTAACTATTGTGTTACTGCCAGAACTTACCCTCAATATCACGGTTTGTAACTGAACAGAGATGACAGTTTTTGCCATTTGTAATGTATTTCTCCATATTTTGAATCTATGTAGATAATTTTTCATACTAGTAGAAAAAAATATGATGAGTTAATGGCTTTAACCTTTAATGAAATTCTCTCGTTTCACTCCTCCAAAATTGGAATGATCAATTAATTTTAACTCAGAAAAGAAATTAAATTTATTATCCTTAAACACATCTTTATATATTCCTCAATTACAATCAACAACTAGAAGAGGCCAAAAATGTTAATCCATCCTGCTAGATTAATGACGAGATAGCAAGTTCAATGGTCCGAGATGCTGTCTCTTATCATAGGAAAGCACAAACAATAGAAACCAACTAACCTGCCTTATATGATTAAACCATTAAGGATGATTGATTTGAGTTAGAAAGCAATAAAGAAAGGCAATACAATATGTAGATATTTACAACAATGACAAATGAATCAATGGAACTTTAAGGTTTGCAAAGCCAGGCTTGAATAGCAAGTCGAAGTGCATGATTGGGAGTGAGATGCAGGTAACTCAATCTTAAATTAGTCATAGGAGAAGTTTCGTGCCCATTTTCCAGCCATTCACTTATAGCCTTCCTTTCATAAGTAAATCCGTCTGCTGCAACTTGAGGATCATGCATTATTTCCTGAAGAAAGCACCATATAAACATGAGCCACATAAATACAACAACTGTGAAGATCTAGTAAATTTTCTCTTCAACTCATGCTTAAATTCAAGAAACAATCAATGGTATGTTCATCAGCAATACTATGTATTTCATTTGAGTCACTGCATTACTAAATCTAGTTCTATAAATAAGAAAAAGGAACAGTTACCTGAAAGATTGGACACAAGAAAAAAGATGGCACTGGTCGCTCTTCTGAAACATACAACTGCTTCAACTCCCTCACTAGGGAAGGTGTTAACTCTGGTCTGTCTCTACTGTTCAGCTGGCAGCATTGCAATCCCAGTTCAGCTAGTCGTGTTGCCACTGTGGAATTCCATTCTCCAGCTGAAGAATCCAAAATTGAAGACAATTTTCCACATGAAACTGCTCTGCGTACTTCACCAGCTAATCCAACTGGAGTCCTACCAGTGAGGAGTTGCAGAATGATGAGTCCAAAAGAGTATACGTCAGACTTAGGTGTTAGTGCTCCAGTTCTCTGAAGCTCAGGATCTATATACGAAAAAGAACCCTTTGGCTCAGTGCTTAAGTGAAAACTAGGAAGAGAAAGTGATTCCTCTTTCACCAGCCTGCTGAACCCAAATTCACATATCTTGCAACTAAGTCCAGTGTCAAGAAGGACAGTTTCAAGCGTCAGACCACCGTGGATAATAGTTTCAGGTCTGGAAGAATGTAGAAAGCAGAGAGCTCTAGCAATTTCAGAAATCCATCGTACCCGGATACTCCATGTCAAAGGGAGAAGACTTCCTTTTCGAAATAGATAATCTTGAAGACTTCCATTCGGATAGTACTCATATACAAATGACCAGGCTTCAGGGCAAACACCAAGCAAGGTAACCAGATTAGGATGCTGGAGACTCCCAAGAACTCGAACCTGGTCACACAAGCATAAACATTTGGTTGGATCATACACGAATGCTATAAACCAGTTACGAAAATTACAAAAATGACATATTTTAACTCATTATAATGGTGACGGAGAAGGAGAATCCATTGATTTGTTTTCATTCATGTAACAATTCTAAATGGTGAAATAAAGAACAGTAATATGATGGTTTTGTTGGAGAGATTTGAAATTAATATATGACACTTTCTCAGCTAAAATGAAAGGAAAAGAAAAAGCCTAAGACATGCTCAGGGTCTTGTTCCCATTAGTTAATGGATTCTTGCAGTTTGAAAACGAAAAAGTACTTCGAGGAATTCCTCGATGCTTTGGAAGTGTTTAAAGTCATCTTATAATTTCTGTTAGTGGTTTGGAAAATCAATTGGTTTTACTTGGATGTCGACGGCCTAACACGTCCCTCCTCTACCTGGGCTTCCGATCGGCTATACTACTATACATGGAGTTCATCTTCACATCAGTTCAATATTACAAAATGATAGAAAAATTGATAAGGATGTCATGCACATGATATAAACAGTATGCTTAAAATGGAATCAGCAAGTACGTGCTAAGTTCAAAGGAAAATTTATCATAGTTCTATACGTTTAGCTATAATCTATGGTAGTGAATATTGGACTGTGTAAGGACAAGAGAAAAGAGGTGGGAGTATCATCAACGAGAATATTAAGATGGATATGTGGTCACACAAAAAGAGGACAAAATGATTGCTCACGGGAGATATGATTAAAAATTGGTTAAGGTGATTTGGACATGTGCAAAGAAGGCAATTGGAAGATCAACGAGGAGAGTATCTTGCTCGGTTTTTAGTCCTGAGGAAAGATGGATAGGTAAACCAAAAAAGACACTAGAGAAAGTTTTTAAGAGGGATCTCATTGTGAATGACATCTCCAAGAATTTGGTTTTTAACTGAGTTCAACGAAGTTGTGCCATCTATGTAGTCAACCTCACTTCACTTGTGGGATAAGACTTTTGTTGTTGCATGACCCAATCATTAGAAAAGATTCATCCTCTCCATAAAGGAATTTAACATTGTTGTAACAACAGAAAATTACAGCAAACAAAGTGTATATTAGATCTTGAAAAAAATGTTGAGATGAAAATATTTGATTGGCTAAATTATAGGTTTGTATAAAATATTGTATAATCAGATCTTTAATTTAGTCTTAACTTACAAACTTCCTTATTTAGCTTCTGATTTGTAGGAATAAAATACTATACGAACAGCGTACTGTATACAAATGATATGAATGAAAACCATATAGTGAATTCAGAGAAAGAGAAAATTAAAATTGGGAGAATTTTAGACAAGTCCTGACTTACAGACTTCCTTATTTAGCTCCTGATTTGTAGGAGTAAAATACTATAACAATACAAATGATATGAATGAAAATCATAGTGAATTCTTTTTCAATTGAAAAATTATTGTTATGTATATTTGTACATACACCCAATTAGATGGTATTTAAGTTACAAAAGCCAAGATCATCGAAAGTTATGCAAGGAATATTTCAAAGGATTGGTCTTGGATCTACTTAAGTGTTTATAAGACAAGCTAGCATGTACCTAATTAAATTACCTTTTTAAAGGATTATTTAGGAGATGAATCGTGGTTCTAGTTTTTAGAAGATAATGAGAAGTCTTCTAGTCTTCTTTATCCTCTACAATTTCATAAGAATTGAGAATAAATGTGTTCAGTTTGAGTGAAACTTGCCAATTTCTTAAGCATAACATTTATCCACAGATCCTCTCACGCTCTAAAGAATTTAAGATAAATATCTCAAAGCAAAAAAGTGTGTTATGGGAAAACTGACCTCTTGATGAAACTCTATTGATCCTTGCATGTTGTGTGAATGGAGCCTCCTTATAGCAACTGTTCTACCCAGCATTTCTCCCTTATAAATAGAACCATATCCACCCTCCATAGCTTTGAAACTCTCAGAAAAATTGCACGTAGCGTTTTGAAGATCTGATAATGAAAATTCTGCCAATTCCGGAAATTCTTCAGCAAACCCAATGATCCCATTGCAGTGATCTGCTCCAACATGTCCACAACTTTTCCACCGCTCAAGCCAGTGTAGGGCCTCCATTTTCTGTCGCCTGATTTCCTGCTTTTCATGCTGCAGATTTGATAAGGATTCTTGAATTAGTGATAGTTCATCTGCAGCTTCATCTCGCTTACTGTTTATTTCATGTGCACAATTTCCTAGAAGGGAAATACTTCTTGTGGTCCTTTCCAGTTCTCTAGCAATTTCTTCTTTCTCCTCCAAGAACATACGTTGCTCCTGTATTGTAGCTCTCACTGCATCCTCAACCTCTTTTCTGAGCTTTACTTCATGTGCATGGGCCGATTCAAAAAAGTTTACCTGATGAAAGATTAATAACTCGTGTTGGAACAGAAACCCTGAGAAATATCAGAAAAAAAACTATATACTAAATATAACCACTAGTCATTAATTTGGAGATATGCAGTGAAATTGCATAAAGTTGTGTCTATGAAATTTCTCAACAATTTTGGCACTTTAATGAATTTGGGAAAACCTGTTCTTGCTACAACTTCCTGGTCTGTTCTACAATTTTTACTAAACATCTATGTTTTAGAAAATTTATTTACAGAATCCTAGTATCTTTCTCTTGAATCTTCATGCCTTGATACTTTATCAGTGTTTCTTAGTTATGCAAGAAAGTATACTTGATCCCTCATGACAAGCAATAGTTTGCCTGGCAGCATTCCTAATAAGGAACAAGGTGCATAGGCTTCTTTACAATCAGAGTCCAAAACTTCTACACTAGGTCATGCTTACCTTACTAATGGCCTCAATGGCTTTGAATTCCAACCTTTTGCACTTCAACAGCTCCACAAGGGCCTTGTCTGTTGTAGCATTAGCTTCTGCTTTGGCTGTAATACGTTGACTATCTATTGTTTCTTCCTCAAACTCTGGATTAGTATCTACATAGCAACTAGCTAAATGTTGGGGAGAACAATGACTATTGCAACTGGATGATTTGGATGAAAAAGTGGCTTCTGCTTCAATGATTTCATTCGGAACTGTACTTCTTGTAGTCCTTGTAGAATTTGATTGAAGACATTCTGAACGGAATAATTCATTTGTACCATATTGAAAAGATCTACTACAACTCAAGCTCTCTGCCGTTGTAGTCTCAGATTGAGCATGGGAAGACACAAAACAAGGAGTTTCAGAAGCTTCTCTTGTCCAAATGTGTTTACCTTTATAGACAAACCATATTTCACAGAATGGAGGAACATTTTTCACAGCAAAGTTTGCTTTACTGGAATTCCTTTTGAGTTTCATGCAACTGCATTTTTCCATTATTTTTGTAAAAAGGAAAGGTTATTAATCCCTTTTATGACAGGAAAGGTAAGAAAATGACTGGAGTATATTTAATGGTTCAAGTTATAAGAGCAAGGAAGTCATAGATATGTCAGTCTCGGTCTACAGAAAAGATAAACATAGAGAGATAAGAGAATAACATCAACATTTCTGAACTAGAAGGGATTAAAGAAGTGAATAAGCTGTTTAATACATGCTAGACAATGATTCCCTCTGACAGAATTTGTTGGTGATCAATGCATTACTTACTTTTCTGGGGCTATTGCTCCAACAACAAGCTTCCTGATATTATGCACAGTAACCAAATCTACAATCCCTTTCTGAACTTGATCAGCTTCACCAATGATACTACTTACCTTAACCTGAAAACAAATTACTTTAGCAAAGACCATTAATAATTGCGGTCTTCCCACAACTTGCATTGCATATAGTACATAATGAGATAGTTTTAACAAAAGCAAATTTCAGTATAACTACTCATATTCTGAAGGGAGAAAACATGAAAACAGAATGATAACTTAGATCTTTACCAGTAAACATTTCCAAAGGCCATAAAATAAACTTAAACAATAAGCAACTTCTTCCATCATAAATGAAATCAGCAAAAACTTATCCATAGTGCAGATGAACAAGCTGAAATCAGCATTAAAATTATAACATATAATCTCCTATTTGCTGTGACTATAAATACGAAAAGAGATGCCTGCATACCTTAGCTGCACGGCAAAGGCTCAAGTACTTCTCCATAAGCCTATTGGTCTCTTCTCTTTCCTCTATTCTATAAGCAGACACGACTTCAGGACTAGCTTGGGATGCTGGCAACTTTCCTACTGCACAAGATTTCAACTTTACACGAATCAAATCATGGGATATGATGAAAATTTCTCAATAACCAATATACTATACCTCAATTATCAACCTTGAGCCTGCCAAAGTGCCAAAATAGAAAAGGAGCTAAATTGACAGCAAAATTTAAAGGGGAGAAATCCAAATACAAAAGAAGTGTACAAGCATGAATATCAAAGACCAAGACTTACACAGTGTGGGGATCATAGTAGAAGGTTGGTAAACATGAAGTAAGCATATATGTGCTTTGCTGAAATGGGTGAAACACCATTGAATCAAAGTGGTATCTTTCTTAAGGGACTTCCCAACCGCCACGTGGACCTTCTCATCATGTTCATACTCATCCATGGCCATGAGGTGGGGTGGTTGAGTTGAGAAGTGTAGAGCGTTAGAAGGCATGGAGAGAAAGATGTGAAGGTGGATGAAGGTCCATAGTTTAAGAAAAAGTTAGAGTGGCAATGGGAAAGGGAAAATTGTTTTATGGATATTTATGAATTTTTCAGTGATCATTTTCCCTTGAGACTCAGAAGGGAAAGGCTTGACTTTTGCACTGACTTGATGATGCCGCGTGCTATGTCACTTCTGTTTTTTGATGTGCCATGTGTGCGCTTTTGCTTGTGTTGTGTGGTCTCAAGAAAACAAAACTTAAGTAGCTTTTTGGTAGATCAATCTTTTTCAAGACTTGTGAAAAAGTAACCTTACAATAAAAGTTGGACTTCCTTTCTACAAAAGTCAATAAACTTGTTGTGTATGATAAATTCTGATTGGATGATAAATAAATAAATTATTTACTCAAGAAAGTTTTTTGGTATTAGACTGAAGAAAATAAAAAAAATGATTTTTTTTCAATGTCAATTTATAATGACGCCGAATAGAAAATTGTTTAGCTTTATGAGTAAGAACAAAATTTGTATAATATCTTATTATAAAGTTATAATTTCCTTATAAATGTTAATTAAAACTAATCAGTTCTAACAAAGTTGAATGGCAATGTATTTTACAAAAAGACTGAAAAGTTCTGAAGGGATAATCTGGATAACAACATTATGGAACAGAAAGTTATGAATTTTTAATTATCTACTAAAAAATTCAGGTTCATCGTTTTCTTACTTATTAGAGAATTGTTTATATTTAAGATTGATTTCTATCCAATAAAATCTACTTATCTATAAAATATAAGTGCGTATTCGTATTTATCTAAAACATATATTTTTATTTTCGATTATATTTGTTTTTATTTTATATCATATTTGTTTCTATTAAGTTTTATATTTAACAAAAACAATATGTTTCAGTCATTCTACCATTTGTCAATAGAATCTAAAAGAATCTGATTTTTCACATTTTTTGAAAATTGAGAATGTTATATATTTACTTAATATTTTATAAGCTAATATATTTTATCATACACAATAGCACCACCAATATTTTATACACAATGTCTCCTCTCTTCTTTTGACTTGAGTCTTTAGTACGAAACAGATGACTGAATCACTCATACCTTACCTGGCAGAAATGGACTTTAAACCTGAGTTTTTATACATAAATTTAACTTATAATAATAATAATAATAATAATAATAATAATAATAATAATAATAATAATAAAATAAAAATAAAAATTTAATTATTCAAATATATTTTAAAATATTTTTATTATAATATTAATTTTACAAAGTTATATAACTTATTTATAGTTTTAAGAAAAATTAACTATATGAACAAAATAAAAGTTGTATAATTTTTTAATATTAATTTATATGATAATATATACAATATGTTTTATTTAACTTATTATCTTACATGGATTTATATTTATAACTGTTGTGACACATAAATTTAAATTATATTGTTTATTAAAATATTAGTTTAAATAATAATTATTTAAATATTTTTAAGATATTAATTATAATTTAAAATCTTATATAACTTCTTTATAACATTAAAAATATTTAGATAAATAAATTATAAATTTCTATAATTTGGTTAAGTTTTATTTATTCATAATAATTTTCATAATTTATAAAAAAAAATTGAATTAAAAGTCAACTTTTAGAAAATTATATGAAATTTTAGTTAAAAAACTAGCATTTAAACATGATTTTATTGTGTATGAAATATTTGATATGATTTTATATTATCTTATTTTTATCATACCATATTCTCATTTTAGCATATCATATGTGTATATGTGTTTTTATCTTATGCGTCCAATGAAGGAGTCCTAATGATCTAAGTTTTTTTTTTTTTTTCAATTATAAGTGACTCAACTTTTAAATTAAACAATTTTAATTTTACAATTAATTTTGTTTTACTTGAAATTCTTTATTTTTAGTAAAAATATTTATATATTGAATTGAGTAAATTGTTTTAAATTCTTATTAAAAGTGTGCAAAACCAATACAATAAATTGTCTAAAAATAAACTAAAAAATATTTCATCATTGAATTTAATCATCGAATTAATGCGTTGGATAGATTTCAATGATAAAAACTGTATTAGAAGAAGGGTATGTAGTGGTGAAAATTGTCTTATATAAGTTTGAGCCATGGCCATATTTTTAGTTTTTAGTTTGTTAGCCCATATAATAATTAAGGGACCGCATTCCTTATTATGTAGATCAAAGTATAAGCTGAGAGGCGTTTAAAAAAAGATCAACCGTTCAACAACTGCCATTGATAAAAAAAAATATCAAATCAAAGAATTTACTCCGCCATCAACCCAGTAATTGATTTAACAACCCAAAAATTTTCCAATAATAAAAGGAGGACGCCGTATTTTGTTTCCCGACCCCACCGTGGAACATCTAGAAGCATTTCCTGTGTACAATTGAAGGACCAGCCTCATCATACTCAGCCTTTGCAATCCACATCTGCATTTCAAACATCATGTCCTTATATTAGTATCCCCACATTACGCAATTTCTAAAGTGTAAAGTGATAAAGTAAGGATACATCTACGTCTTTAAATAATTCTTTACCTGTTGGAAAGTGCTGAGAGAAGCCAAGATAGAGCCACCGATCCAGACACTGTACTTTCTCTCAGGTGGAGCAACCACCTTAATCTTCATGCTACTAGGGGCCAAAGCTGAGATTTCCTTGCTCATTCTGTCAGCGATACCAGGGAACATGGTAGAACCACCACTGAGAACGATGTTGCCATACAAGTCCTTCCTAATATCCACATCACACTTCATGATTGAATTGTAAGTGGTCTCGTGAATGCCAGCAGCTTCCATTCCGATCATGGATGGTTGGAAGAGAACTTCAGGGCATCGGAAACGCTCAGCCCCAATGGTGATGACCTGTCCATCAGGCAACTCATAGCTCTTCTCAACAGCAGAGCTAGTTTTTGATGTTTCAAGCTCTTGCTCATAGTCAAGGGCAATATAAGCCAGCTTTTCCTTTACATCCCTTACAATTTCACGCTCAGCCGTGGTAGTGAAGGAATAACCTCTTTCTGTAAGGATTTTCATCAAGGCATCAGTGAGATCGCGTCCTGCCAAGTCAAGACGGAGGATGGCATGAGGAAGAGCATAGCCCTCATAAATGGGGACCGTATGGCTGACACCATCTCCAGAGTCCAGAACGATACCTGCACAAATTTATTCAACAAGCATGAAGAGCAACCAAGTTAGAAAGAGTCTTCAACCACAACATAAGCTTGACATTGTCACAGGGAGAACAAAAAGGGCATTCCCAGAGCATTGAAGGTATAAAAATAACCAGCTTAACAATTTTAGAGAATAGCTAACATGGAACAGAATATTTTTCTTGAAGAAGAAATGACTAACCAGTTGTACGGCCACTGGCATACAAGGATAGAACAGCCTGGATGGCGACATACATGGCAGGGGTATTGAAGGTCTCAAACATAATTTGGGTCATTTTCTCACGGTTAGCTTTTGGGTTGAGAGGTGCCTCGGTGAGCAGAACTGGGTGCTCCTCGGGAGCAACACGGAGTTCATTGTAGAAGGTGTGATGCCAGATCTTCTCCATGTCATCCCAGTTACTCACAATACCGTGTTCAATGGGATATTTAAGAGTTAATATACCTCTCTTGGACTGAGCTTCATCCCCAACATATGCATCTTTTTGGCCCATGCCAACCATCACTCCAGTGTGACGGGGACGACCAACAATGCTGGGAAACACAGCCCTTGGAGCATCATCCCCAGCAAATCCAGCCTAAAACATTGGAATACAGTAGACTCACAGTTAATCGATAGAAGTGAAAGGTACCATTCTCATTTATGCAAAAAACAGCAAGCAAAAGTACTAGTAAATCCAATCACTTCAGGAAACAAAAAATATTGGAAATATAACCATCAAAGAATCTTACTTTGACCATTCCTGTCCCATTATCGCAGACGAGTGGCTGAATATCCTCACCATCTGCCATTTTTTATTTTAAGATCTGAGAAAATAAAAAAAAATAAAAAAACGCTCAGCACGTTGAGAACAAAGACATTTCACATAAACAATCTAAACAAATGTTGCACATACAATATCGGCTACGATGATCCTTAGCTCTTAGCTACAACAGAACGTTTGCAGAATTTATGATTTAACCTAAAGAGGCCTAAATTTTTATATTTAAATCTCTCAAGAATCCAGATATACCTTACATGATAGAACAGGAATTAGAACGCCTACAGTTGGTGATTGAATTGCATGAAGTGCAGTTCTAAATATGTCTGAGATTACTTTTTAAAAAGAAACCAATTCCAACTTTTTTTTCAGAAAATGTTTAATGAGAATTTTCCTTAAAAAAATAGATGTCATACTTTTAATAACTTTTTTTCATATTCAATTTAATTAGAGTTTAACTGTACAAAAAGTTGAGAATCATTACAATCGTCAATCTTGAATTGTTATATTTCCTTCTATGGTAAATAATACTCAACTTCTTCACACTAAAAATATACACATTAACTGCGTATCACAATTAAATTCTATACAAATACTATTAAATATTTTATTTAATTTTATTCGAAGAAGAGAACACAATACTCGAATCTTCATATTAGATTCAAGATTTCTAAAAACAACTAGCCAGTGCGCATTGCAATGCAGCAGCTGTATTTGTCTGCAATTTCCGGCGGATTACATGAAACCGCAACTTCAGCAGCTAACTTTTGAATCCGCTTTTAACGAAACTTGTCTAAACACAATCAGACACTGGCAGATTGCGATATTATCAAACAGGTTATGTTACACGGCATTACTCTAAACAACTCAACAAATCCTAATAATTCCATAATCGAAACAGATTGCATAGACTTGTGACAATAAGAGCATACGAATCAGAATTCCACAATAACTAGCATCAGAAAAAAGCGGTGAACAAGGCAAAAAAAAAGCACAATGTGAGATAACGGCAACGGTCAAACGGAAACGGCGAATGAAAGAGGAGAGAAGAGAAGAGAGAGTAACCTGAAGACGGAGATGGAGATGGCGTTTGGAAGAGAAGTTTCTCCGATCTCAGCAACCCGCTCTTTGGGTTCAAAACTGAATTATGAAGGGAAGTAACGTCCTCTGAGAATTTGCGTTTTTAAAGCCCCGATTTCACCCTCCCACACCACAAACCCGTAACGCATCACCACCGTCCCTTCCACTTCCGCAACTCAATTGCCACGCGACACGTGTCCCCTTCGATCTGTGGCTCCGCGCATAAAGCTTGTTTGTTTTATTGCCTCTTAGCCAAATCAAACGTGCGGTGACACTTCAAATTTGGCCCACTTCCCCTGCTTTTCTTCGCATGCCCCAAATTTGGCTTTAATTCCATTCTTCACAGTCACACACTTTTTTATGGGCATAAATTTTCGTTTTCGATTAAATGTTCAATGCTATTTTAGAACCGAAAAAATAGAAAAGGTAAATTGTGTTTAATATTCAACGTCACATCTTCTTTTTGTGTGGGTATTACACAATAATCATATTTGTGAAGAAGATGAAGAAAAAGAAAGATAGAAGGATAGACCTAACATTGGAACTATCGTTATGCTAAATAAATCCTACGACACCCTATCCACCTCATTTGCTTGATCTTTGAAGTTCTGACAAACAAAATAAGAAATGTAATCAACATTTTGGATTTTATAAAAAAAATATTAAATGTGATTTTCTAATACATTTTTTCACCTTTCTTAACACTTAAATCTTATATTTCTCTAAAAAAATTATTGGTTTGATTTTGTTTTCAGCCATCTATTTTTTTGCCAATGTTTTTTTTTTACTAATTTTGAGTTTTATTTACAGTATACTTTATGGTCTAATTAAATTTTAATTTTAATTTATTTATACTTTCTTTTTGTTTTCTCACTTCGCTATAAATAAGAAAATATCTAATAAATATTTAATATTTTACTGATATTTTTAATTGATAGTTAAAATAGACCAATTTTTTGATAAAACCTCAATTAAATTAAGAGACATGGAGTTCCTAATTTAATTTATAACTTTGCATTTTTTAGTTCATTACCTTTGCATATTTAATTAAAGTGCCTAATCTATTACTATTATTATTTTATTACATGATTAACGGAATCAGACCATGATTAACGAAATTGTGCAAGTAACATGAGGAAAGATGAATAATTTAGTTTTTTTTTTCTGTTCCAAAGATAATGTTCAACAGAAAAATTGATGGACAGACTTATCTTTAACTGCGAAATAAAAAAAATGAAAATTGTCGTGGTCACACTTTGTCCATTGAAAACAGAAATTGGGATAACAAAAAGTTATATCAGTTTCTTTTTATTAAAAAAAATGTGTATATTCTAAGGTTGATTTGAACCACAAAGATTGAACCGGGTAAAAGGATTAAGTCCTGATTCTTAATTATCGTTTTCAATCACTCCAAAAAAATCATTTCTTTCTTTGATCGTATTTAACTGTATATAAATTATATATAACTCACTTCTTGAATCTTGGTATAGATATAGCATGGGATTTTTTTACTAATTCGTAACTTGATATGGATACTTTTATAATATAAAAAGGTACTTTTCAGAAAAAGAATAAAATTATTTAATTAAATACAATTTTTTTCTCAACATTTATTAAGAAGCTTACTACCAAAAAAGAAATACCACTGTAATAACACCATCTCATAAAAGCCCAAATTTCTTTGGTCCAATGCCCATCATTTAGGTTTGGTCTTAGCAACCAAGCCCAGCCTTGTTTCTTTCGTTCTTTAATCATTAAACGGAGTCAAAGAAACAAAACAAAGAAAAGTAGTGAAGCCTATAAATTTAATATTTACATGACTTCTAATCTAATATTTATAATATTTTATTATAAAAAAAGATAAGGGATACAACAAAAAATGATTTATCAAAAGCACAAATTACCCTTAGATATTTAATGGAAATTAACATTTCAAATTTTAACCCCACCACATGGTACTTAACTGATAGAAAAATATCAAGAATTTGATACCAAATATAATTACATGGAACAATAGTGCCCGCAAAGTGTTACCAATCCTTTATCAAACAAGGGATAAAGGAGTGACATTTTCTCACTTATGAAACTTACTTAACAAATCCTCTGTTTCTTGGTACAGTTTCTTTCCCATACCAGTGAATATAAAATGAAAGTCACCCTTTTGACCGCTGTGATAATCAAACATTGGGTCCCCAGCAGAAATATAAGAGAAAATGACAATTCCTATGTTGGAATCTGACACTGAGGTGCCCTTCACACTCAAATATAATTTTGAAAAGCTATATGACAATAACAGAGCCAAACATGGATCCACAGGTACTCTTTTACCTGCCTTCACTTTTGGAATTTTCACCTCAAGTCATCACCCTATTATCACACATCCATGTTTTTTCCCCTCTCTAATTGTAGTGGTGGGTCTATTTTTTACTCACAATAATTCAAAAGCTTGTGGGTCTGCTCTGCATGAATCACTATATCATTGTTTCTTTCTTACCAATACAATTCATTTCATGTCTTGTCCTCTACAAGGTTGGACCTTTCTCAAACCCTTTTTCGTTTTCTTCGATCATCTATTCATTGATGTTATGGGTTGAAGGATTTTGAGCTCTGGGGTTAGAGCCACTGAATGTGAGGATTGGAAAGAAAATGTAACAGAGATTGTGGTCAACGTCATTCAACACGTTACTTTCAGGCTCCCCAACAACATCTTCCACTTGATTATTCATGAAACTAGACACACACAGGTCGGTGAAAAGGATCACTACTTTTTGATTTATTTTATTGTTTTGTTTTGAGGTTTTGGTATATACCTGCACCTGCGTCTGTGGCTTCAGAACAGCAGTACCAATGATCCTGTTTTCTGTCTCCGCACGCAGCGATTACTGAGAAACCTCATGTGATACACTGACATGACTAGAACAGAATATGCCTTCATTTTCGTCCTTTTAATTTGGCCATTAACAAAAAATTATGCTTCTGTGCTTCATTTAACGTATATGCATATGTTAATCAGGTTCTTAGGACATAAAATACCATATCCCTCGAGTTTCCAATTAATAATTCTGCGGAGGAATCTACTGTAACAAGGCTCTAGTGCATGTTTGATACTAATAATTATGTTTCAGGAGAAAAAAATATTCTTAAATAGCTTTTACCATTCAACATTCAATAATTCAAGTACTTGCTCTCTCTTCTCAACAAATACTATTAGAATAGTTCAAGTTCTTAAAATAGTGTATAAAAGTATTTAACATATCTGTACTAAAATAGTAGCAGTAGCATTCCTGATGCTGGAAACAATCCTCCATCCCTTGGTCAATTTGATGCACTAGAGAGAATAGCTTGTAATGGAAATAGAAAGAACAAAATCCCCCTTATGTGTGCACAGTTAATGAGCTTGCATTGATTAGCTCAAAGCATTAAGGAAGCACAGTGATTAGTTGTGAATGAGACTATTGCACCATCACAGTCCATCAGTTCCAGGCAGAGAATGCAAGGCATCAGGGTACGGCTACAGATGGTTTGACTCCTTTGCAAAATATATGTGTTTGTGTGGACAAGCTTCTAGTGGTTCACTGAGGCCATGTTTGGTTCTGAGTTCTGAGGTTTGGACTTTTAATGTTTGCTGTTCAATGTTCTGAGATCCTGCAGAATCTCAGCCAAAGACCCCCCTTTCGTCCACTCTTCTCAGACTAGTTTATGACAGATTTTTCTTATTTTTTATCAGTAGGAATTGGAGAGAAAAAGTCTCTTCAAAAATTAGTTTTATAGACATTTTAACTGATATAACCATGGCTTACTTTCCAGTATCTGATAAACAACAAATGTGTAACATTAATGTTATGCTTAAGTTAGTGTATTTTGAAGATACACTAGAGGGACAACACCAAAAACATAAAAAAAATTAACTTTTTAACGTTTTTAACTAACTCTGTTGGAAAATATGATTATCCTGTTAAAGGTTGAAAGACCAACATCTTTAAAACTGATTTTTCTTTAAATTTAACATGGTTTGACAGTCTTGTTTTATGTATTAAATATGACCTTTTGATATTTTTTCCTAGACTCTATTTAAATTGGTGATAAAATTGAGATGCAATGGAAGATTTATAATAGAACAAAATGGATTGGAAAAAAAATTAATTAAACTTGTCATTCTGTTGTTAGAATAATTTATACATAAATATTTTATTACTTGGTTTGAGGGAAAAAAAAACAGAGCGAAATACTATCAAGATAAAAAAGATTCTCTTATTAAAGTTAAAATATTTTATGTCATCCTTGATGTATAGAAACTTTGATAAATATTGAATTTAAAGGAGATTGAAGAAAAAAAAATCAAACTGTATATTATTTGACACATCGTTGTTTATTAAAGATGATTTTGTTCCTTGCATCACCTGACTTCTCCTTTTTTAAAACTTTGTATCGAATGTAATTGTTTATCTGTTTTTAATAAAAGAAATGTAATATTATGTTTGCAATACTATATTATGTTTTAATTTATAAATTTTGGTTTTGCTTTTATATATATAAAGAATAGTATATATAGACTATGTTTCGCAATATAATGGGTACAAAGTACCGAAAAGTTGTTAAAATAATTTATTAAGTCATAAAAATTTAGCAAAATTATTTGTTGAAGTTGCAGAAAATATAAATTTAAAAATATAAACATAAATTTTATTTTTATTTAAGGTTAAAGATACACTTTGAGAGTAAAATTCTCCTATATATCTCAAACTTAAACTTGTCATTATTAATTAAACTAAAATAATTTATCATTGACTAATATAGGTAGTGTAAGAGTTTATATTTATTTAAAACAAATTTTAAATAGATACAAATTTAAAAGGGTATAAATAAATATTATATGTCCATTCCTTGTTTCATTCTTAAACCCATTCTATTAAATTATTTTCTTATGGAGATGGAAATTTGCATACTCTTAAACAAGATCAATTGTAAATTTAGTTTAATAAATATATCATTAATTACTAAGGTTTCAATTATATGCAGTCTATGATTTTTTTTTCAGATAAACATAAACTTCGGTAAACTTTCAAACTTCCTGAAGAATATTAGAAATTTTATTGCTGTCATAAAAAGCTTAAAACCAAAAGAATATACAAGAAAGTTGCTTATATAAATCAAACAAAAATCATAGAGTGATAAATAGTTTGCTAATATAGATTTGTACGTACACATTTTTTGGAACATTTCTCTGTGACATAAGACGTCATTACTGGTACGATGACGTAGGGTTGAAGGTTGGGACCAATTCACCGAAAAGACAATAGGGTTCAAGGAAAGAAATAAACTGAAAAAACAGAAATATATAAAACAACAAATTTAACTGTTTTTTTAAATCTAAACAAAATATAGAAAAATATAAAAAAATAAGTTAAAAAACAAAACAAATCATACTGTTTTATAAAATTAAATTTTCTTTTTCTGCTCTAAATCTAACGAAAGAACAAGAGCAGGTATACTTGTCTCCAATAAGTGATCCCATAATAAATTTCCAAAACAGTGAAAAATTTCAATGGGTAGATTATTATGCTTTTCTGATGGCTGAACGTACTTTTTGGAAATTTGGATATTGATTGATCGAATTGATTGGTGTATACGATAAACGCATCGCACCTCCCCTTTTGAGAATTATTGGTTTTCATGTCATACCTGCCATGTTTCTACCACTCAGATTCATGTGAATATGCAACCCCTTCGATTTCGATCCAAATGGGAAGATTACGAGATTCTTAATTATTTATTTTTCTCATTGTAAGCAACCAAACAACACATGTGATCGTGACCCATTATTGTAGTTATTCGTGCAGGCACTGCAGAAACCAATGCTTTATGTCTAGATTAGAGTATACCAGTCTTATATAATTATTGTTTAAAACCACATCGTATATTGAGAACAAATTAATAACAGAGGTTAAGACATAAAAATATGCTTACATTACAACTTCCAAGTAAATTGATCGTACTTTATTCTTAAATATGTTTTTCTTATACATATGATGAAGTCGCATAACTATGAAATGATACTAAATTCAGCTTAGTTTCATATATTTGGCATATCAAGTTTGTTAATACTCAGTTATACTGATCAATTTAAACTCCAATCACATGTTGAAGAGATAAAAGTACCAATGTCATAGTCAGTTAGTAGATTTTTCAAGTTAATTTATGCAAAAAAAGGTTACTTTATTATGTAATTTTATCTGGGGTGGGATTGAGATGTTGATTATGATGAAGGGAATGCATGATAAGACTTTTCTTCCTACTTTTCTGCTAACTGCCATTAAGTGTCTATTTCAGTACAAAATTATTAGAACAAGAACACAGGTGTTGATGATAATCAGTACTCAGAGATATTGCACCAATGATGCTAATTCTGGCCCTCAACTTGTAATCTAAAGGCCAATGAGGTGCAAGTGATGCTGACACATGAACTTGTCCGGATTGTGTTATATTAATTGAAAGGTTCCTCTTGTGCAGTGAGTGCACAATAAAATTATTCAGCCTCCTCAGACACAATCACATGCCAACCAATTAACACCAAGCCCAGGCACTTCCCTTCTGTATTTTATTGCCCATTTCGGTATAAAGAAACAAATCAGAAGCAAATACACATTACATTTTCATATGATCTTAGACTCCTATTTTTGAGAAAAAGAATTTCTCATTTCAATCACGACGCCCAAAACCATCGATGCTGGCGATGCTTCTTCTTTCTCAAGTAACAACAATCGTAATATTACAATTTACAACATGACATGCACCTTTTCTTTCCCCAACCACCCTCAACTTCAATCATACTCACTTAGTTTTTTCCGAGAATAAAATGAACCTTTCTCCTTTACTATTTATACTTTTTATTTTGCCTTGCTGGTCAAGCAACTTGTTACCATATCTCCCCAATAATTGTTGTTTGATAAGCACAAACACCATACCAAGAGCAGCATCGTATCACTGTTGTTTATCATCATCTTCCCATTCATTTTCAGCAGCAATTTTTCCAGAGCTGCGGCCACCCATTTTTCCAAATGAGTTCACACTTGATAATCCCTTGATGCTGCTGCTGCCACCCTCGTTCATGGTTCGGGTTTTCCTTGACCTGCTAGGCTTGGAACAAGTAATGTCAACACCATCTTGATCAATGTCATGAGGGCTTTCTTTTTTCACAACCACCAATCTTGCTATGCTGCTTCTGCAGAATGGACAAACTGGTGGGACAACACGAGAAGTAGAAGGGTTAGGCTTGTTGTGACAACACAGGGCTAGTGTGCATTGTGCACACATCTGGTGACCACAGTCTTGCACCTCAATTGTGCACACTTGCTCAAAGCAGATGCAACATAACTCCGTCTCGCTAACCTGAATCATCAAAATTAATTTAGAATGCTGCTTTATACTACAAAACTAAAATCCAAATCCAATTCAATCCAATTACAAATGTAAAAAACAATAGCAAACTCAAAAAAGTTAGAGTGAATCCAAAGGGTGTCTAATTACCTCAGAAATGTTGTCATCTATCCCATCAGAGTGTGCTGGAGATGGAAGAGAGTAATCACACCCTTTCAATATGTTTTTCTCCCTTTCCCTGTTTGCGTCCATCAGGGCCTGCTCTAACAATTCTTTGGCGTCTGGATTAAGCTCACTGATCACCTTCAAAGATGATGGCCATACAAGAGGCTCAGCAGACGAAAGATTCAGCAATGCTGCACATGCGTTGTGTCTATGTTTAATAGCAACTACATAAGGTATACGCCTGCATAAACACAACATAGAGTGTCAAGGCAAATTAAGGCCAATAAATTTTTTATCAATAACTCATGTTGCTAGATGAGGTAAGTAGTTTAAACTGAAAAGTTCCCCAGGATCATAGGCATAACAAGAAGAACTCAATTAAAACACACAGTTAGTAAAGGGTTTTTCCACTACCAACCAGTCCAAGATGCCATATCATTAGGAATCGTTGACTTTCATGATAATTACTTTTGGTGGATGGTCATCAAAGGGAAACTCAAACAATAAATTGGATGAATACAAGACGAGGGCCCACCAAAACAAGTGTCAAATGAAGAGAAAGATGAATCAATTTGTTTGTATTGCAGTAATTAAAACTAGTAGTGTACCCAGAGGCATCACGTTGAAGGCGATCTGCACCCCATGCCAACAGTTCCCTGATGCAATCCAAGGACCCCCCTTTGGCTGCAAGATGAAGAGGAGTGCTCCCAGGACAGCTGCATATAGCAATTTATTATTCCACAAAACAAATGAATAATTATTACATCAAATTGAAGCCTGACACAATCCCCCCCACTTACCCATATCTTCCTGTTGAGGCAGAAACAAGAGCTCCACTGTACAATAGAATATGTACACATTCAGGCCGTCTTTGACGGGCTGCCAAGTGCAATGGCGTTGCACCCCTTCCATCTCTAATATTCACAAACCGAACAAACCCCCTGCAATCAATTCTTCCTTCTTTAAATTTGTAAAAATCAACATGAATCAATCAATCAGGGTGGTGCCAAAACAGAAAAAAGGACCAACCAAGAAGCAGCCACAGGACTAGATTGAGCAGCAGAGAGAATTGCCTTAAGGCAAGAAGAATGGCCATAGTAAGCTGCATAGTGCAAGCAGGTCCTTCCATAACACGCATCAAACATCAATACCTGAAATTTTTTTGATAAAATATATTCATTCCAGTGATAGAACAAGTACTTGGGATTTTACTGGGAAAAGCATCACAAGAAATTTTCAAATTTGAAACTTCCCATACATTAGCACCAGCTTCTAGGAGCTTTTCCACACAGGCGATCTTCCCGTGCATTGCAGCCAACATAAGGGGTGTCTGAATCATTCAAAACGCAATGAACATATTACTAAAGCAACATTCTCAAGTGGAACCAAGAATTTTCAAAAGAACCCCACATTGAACAGAAGGCAAGTTACCTGCTTTTGGCGATTCAACGCATCCGGGTTCACAGATCCATCCAAAAGCCAAGACAAAACCTGCAGCAATTGGCAGAAAAGCAGAAAAAAGAAAAGAAGATATTCTAGGTGAGGAGAGGGGAAGGAATGAAAGCGAATACCGAATTGGGAAATTGCGTGTGAAGAAATGGAAAAAAAGGGGAAAGGGGCACCTGGATCTGGCCATTAGCAGCGGCAATATGAAGAGGGGAGTGGTGATCATAGACAGTGGTGTGGTTCATGAGAGAAGGGTGTGTGTGTAACAAAGCTGCTACAGTGTCTAGGTCCCCATGCTGCACAGCACGGAATAGGCCATGCTCATGGCTCCCTCTGCAACTCAGCCCCTGACCCATCACTTTCTCTCTACCACCTCACCTCACCTCACTCACCTCGCCTCCCTTCCCTGACTGCGCCACCTTGATTGATTCCTCCACGTTTTCAATTCCACCTTTGTTCCCTCATTTATTGAGTTGGAGTTTGCAAAATGGCTACCTAGTGAAACAATGAAAGAGAAAGAGATAGAGAAGGGTAGCTAAGTGTGTCAGTGATGAGCAGTTACTGAGACTGACTTGGCTGTGCCATCAGACAGATTCCCGCAAAAGGGTAGGCTCCAGCATCTCCAAACTCTCAATCCAATATCCACCTTTTGTTCCTCCAATCCAACGCTTCACCTTCAAACTTCACACTACCAAACTCCCTAATAACTCATCTCTTTCACTCTAATTATCATTATTCACCGCTAAACACGTCAAAAACACCACCTTGAACTTCGAGTCTCCAATTCCACTGTGTTAATCACTCCCCATTTTTATTTTTACTGCAACTCCTATTCCATGCTTCGCTCCTAATGGCAAAATTCTTCATCTCATCATCCACTTTCAGTCAAAACAGTAACCTTCTTTCCTCCATCATTACTCATTACTCTCTCTGCGGTAAATCTTTCAATTTCATCTACACCCATATTTTATTTTACTTTCTCTCTCTGTAAATCATTCTACTTTCTTTTTCTACATTCATATATATACTCTGTGTGAAACCCTGGAGCGCATTGAATCTGTATTTATTGCCAAATCTGTTTCAATTAAATTGCTAAGAATAATTATAATAATTCATTTGAACTACGATCTCGCGTTACAACAAAGACATTGCTTGAAGTAACAGATACTCTTGAAACTAATTATCGTCAAGAATGAAACTTTGATTAGTCAATTATACACGCTCTCGTCACGGACGACAATTTTGAATAGATGAGATGAATAACGCAAATTTCACTTCATTCTTTAGAAGAAAAAAGAAACTTTACTATAACCTTCTTAGTTTATGGTGGCAAAATCAAATTTGAAAAAAAGGGGAGTTTTTTTTTTTTTTTTTTTTTCTTTTTTTACGAAAAA